>Ga0307516_10008893_pt1 | contig 11271 bp, 14 predicted proteins | sample 19_EM_MG_FD_203310 | JGI IMG/M metagenome (GOLD analysis project Ga0307516, IMG submission 203310) | Populus trichocarpa ectomycorrhiza microbial communities from riparian zone in the Pacific Northwest, United States - 19_EM | ecosystem: Host-associated > Plants > Roots > Unclassified | place...
CCTCCTTGTCAGCCCTGCAGATATCACCCTGCGGTAGCAATGAATCAAGATGAGCTCGACATTCGAAATCTGCGGCCGCAAAACGAAGCTCATGCATACCGTCCCGTGCGAGAGCATGAGATCCTTCGCCCTTTTGTTGAGGAGAGTGAGGTTCCCTTCTTCGCTCTCTTCTGTCGTTATTCCGTCGTTGCGTCCACGTCGCTGACCAGTGGCACGTGAGATCGTCAAGATCAACAGGGCCTCCGGTTCCTGGGGGGAGACGCGCAACGCTCCAGGGAGAATCTTGTAACCCTCATTGACGTTGAGGTGTCGGTCTGAGTAGAAAGTGTGGCCAAGATCGCCCCCAGTCCAAGCGACGACAACGTGAGGCACATTGAAGGGGGGGCAGTTTCCCTCAAAAGTCGATGTGGGGGAGTCGTGTCGCCTCTGAAAGAAACCCAGCGCGGTAAGCGCGTCAGGGAAATGTCAAGCCAACTTCCATGGAATTGGGCTGCCTGGAACGATAAGAATACCGCGTGAGCGCTTCAGTTTGCTTCTGTCATCTCTCCCGTTGACTCCCTACGTGCGCTGGATTAAGACAAAACGTTGGACGCCCATGGTCGGAATAAGCATAGATTTATTCAATCGTGCACTGCGTAAAGCTTTAGGGGTGCGCTTTCTTAGATTGGAATTTCAACGGAAGCACATGTAACCGCACCGAATCACTGAGTGGCTTTCCGTGGCCCGGTTAGAACGGTTTACAGGTTCATAACGGGTGCCGGTCACTGCGAATTGCATTGTTTCGGGCAACAGACAGCAGCAGTCTGGGTCCTGACAGTTCCATTTCCAGTCAGAATACTCGAGGTTTAGAAAGTTCAAAAATGGAAAGTCACTCACTCGGAAGCACTTGGAGTGGGCCATCGTTTCATCGAAGCACCTCGATTGTATACAACCACACCAGCCTATCTGACTGAGTGTTCCAGATTTGAAAGTTGGGCGTCCCGCGAAGTCGCGCTCGTCGTCTCTGGGGCGGAGGGCATAGTAGGTGGCGACTGTCGTGAGGGTGGCAGTCGCGCCAATGGCACCGGCAACGACTTGGTTATTCTCGCCAGGGACGGAATTCAGGATGGTAGAGTTGAGAATGGACGTGAAGCGGCCAAAAAAACAGAACGGGAAGGGGCCAGGGGGGTTCATTCCAATCACTGGGATTCAGGTGAATACACTCGCGACATTGTTGAGTTGCGAGTCTCGGACCAAATGCCGAAGATTGCACTGCTTCCTTGGAGAAGGCCGACGAGAACTCATAGGCACTCTCCGGAGACCTGTCCCTTCGCTAACGAGAACCAGGATGGGAGATCCCAGTAGGGTAGGGTGCTGTAGGCGCTATGGGTGAAGGCAAGGTGACCCTCAGATCCACTGCCGAAGGTTCTGGTTTATACTTCAGGGTAAACTCACTTCGCTAGATGGGTATACTCCCTGTTCCCAGCTACGCCCACTTATCCGTGGGCGTGGTGACCCCCTTTGGTTGGGGTCTAACGTGGTGACGGAGGTGGGTGGGGGATCGGGTGGAACAGCATCCCAGGTTGGTCTTCACGATCGGGGTTGAACGTTACGTCGAACCCCGGGCAGTGGTGCAGCACGTTCTTCGCTCGGAAAGGTATCGCGTTGCAGCGGTGACCGAGTGAGGAAGTGCTGTCAAGGCTCGTTCATGCTGAGTTGCTTACGTCCATTCATCGTTGGGGGGAAGATGGTGACGGGGAGATCCGAGATCACTCAACTGCCACTACGAGTCTAGGGCCCGGGTGATCCTGTCTCCCAGCATGCGGCATCCTACTACGAATCGCAATCCGCCTTTTGCGTTTACGCTGCATCGGTTCTCATCTTTCATAGCCGGGGACGGTCTCCCCGCAAGATTCGCCTTTTGGCGCGGAAAACCGCGACTGGTCCGAAACTGACAACAGTTGTTTAAATGTCTCCTGTTCCGAGAAGGAAATGTTCGACTCGCCTCCCTCTCGTCTTTGTCTGATTCGACTCCATGGCGGAGCAGGATAACAAAACAAAGTCTACTTTTCAAGTCAACATCGATCACTTCGATCCGGAGGGCGTCCGGGATCTCTCTCGGACTCTCAGTCGATCTTCCGCAAAAGCTAGGCTGAGGAACGTTCGTTCGAGTGGGACTTTGACACCCGAAGAACCTTTCTCGTTGGAGACTGCCCTCCGTGCGGCTCTTGACAGGTACGGAAACCCCCTTTTCAGGCTTCTCACTGTTGACGACCTCGGGTTCCCGATGACGGAAAATTTCCTCCGGCATTGACAGGGAAAATGATTCCGATATCAAGAGGAGGGAGCTCGGAGTATACTTTAGGAGTCTTCGTGTTCTTGGTACTGGCGCGACAGTGTCTCATCAAGAAACGGTTGGATCTGTGCTCAACCCAAAAGCCATTTGGCAGGCATGCAGGAATTCGCTACGGCCACCAGCAACTAGGACAATCCTCCATGACTTCAACGGCGTGGTGAGGCCTGGGGAGATGCTTCGTAAGTCTATTTGTCGATGACGCGATCTCTCGCGCGTCACACCTACTTACATCACCCAGTTGTGTTGGGGAGCCCAGGATCCGGTTGTACAACATTCCTCAAGATGATCGCAAACCAGCGCGATACCTACCACAACGTCCAGGGTGATGTCCACTACGGTTCCTTGACCCCCAAGGAGGTCGCCGCTCATTATCGCGGCGACGTTCAATACTCACCCGAGGACGATGTCCATTTCCCTACCCTCACCGTCGAGGAGACGATTCGGTTCGCAGCCAAGACTCGTACTCCACACTCACGAGCGGACGGTCGGAGCAGGGACGACTACATCGAAGCCACCACCGACATCCTGACCACTGTTTTCGGTCTTCGTCATGTAAAGAAGACCCTCGTTGGGGATGCTGGGATTCGCGGTATTTCAGGTGGCGAGAAGAAGCGAGTGTCCATTTCAGAAGTTTGGGCATGTCGAAGCTTGGTTAATTGCTGGGACAAGTGGGCACTCCCCCACCGGTGTCGCTATCACGTTCCTGATTTTCGTTTTGCAGCTCAACCCGAGGTCTCGATTCCTCAACCGCACTTGAGTTCGTCCAGGCCCTTCGGATTGGCACCAATATCTCCAGAACGACGACCGCCATGTCCGTTTACCAAGCCTCCGAGAACCTATACGACCTTTTCGACAAAGTGTGTGTCATATATGAAGGCCGAATGGTCTTCTATGGCCCAGCCTCGCTCACCCGCCAGTACTTCATCAACATGGGATACGAACCAGCCAACCGACAAACCACTCCAGATTTCCTCGTCGCCGTCACTGATCCTAACGCCCGCATCGCCCGTGAGGGATACGAGAGTCGCGTGCCGAGGACCGCGGATGAATTCGCCGAGTATTACCTCAGGTCAAACGTCTGGCAGATCAACCAGGAAGACATGGACACATATCTCAACGGTTTTGTCGGCCAGCCGCAAAGCGCGTTGGCTTATCGCGAAAGCGCCTGGGCAGAGTACGCCACGACCGCCAGTAAGAAGACTTCCTATGTCACCTCGATCCCGATGCAAATGAGGGCGGTTATGGTCAGGAGGTTGCAGATCCTCAAGGGCGGGCTGGCGGCTCAGATTACGAACGTTGTCGCGTTCGTGGTCCAGGCTCTCGTGGTCGGGACCGTGTTCTTGCGCATCTCGAACACAACGATGACTTTCTTCTCGAGGGGCGGTGTTCTCTACTCGTTTGTCCCTTCCCTTGCATTAGCGTCGTCTCCTCTGACTCTATGACCCCCTCTAGTGGTGTTTTCTTCATCAGCATGAGTTCCTTGGCTGAAATCCCAACCTTATACGTGCATCGTCCCCTTATCCTGCGCCATCGGAAAGCAGCGATGTACCACCCCTTCATCGAGGCCGCTGCTATGACTCTCGTAGACATACCGATCACCCTGGCAACGCTCATCGCATACTCCATCCTCATGTACTTCGTCGTTGGACTCCAGGACAGTGCTAGTCAATTCTCGTGTGTCCTTCCTGGGAGATTTTTCCCTCGCTCACTAACTTACGTTTCGAGGGTAGCATCTTCTTCATTCTTATTTTCACCATCGCTTTGACCATGAAGGCCTATTTCCGCGCCATCGCCTCGTGGTTCACCAACCCAGCTCCTGCTCAATCAGTTGGTGGTGTCACCATCCTGGTTTTGACCCTGTACACCGGTTACAACATCCCAGAACCATACATGGTTGGTGCCTTGCGTTGGATAATCTACATCAACGTATGCGCTTCCTTCCGTATTCACCGAAGTGGGAGACTGACCACTGATTTATGGCTTCAGCCGTTGAAGTACGCCTACGAAGCGTTCATGGTTAACGAGTTCAGGACGCTCGACTTGGAGTGTTCGAATTTCATCCCTCAAGGGCCTGAGTATGAGAACGTCACGTCGGAGAATCAGATTTGCGCTGTTGTCGGTGCTCTCCCCGGAGAGCCCACCGTCAATGGTCTCCGGTACCTCAAGCTCAGTTTCAACTACGAGTGGAGTCATATGTGGAGGGTGAGGAAACCACCATCCGACTTTCACTGTCCCCGTCCTCACCACTTTATTTAGGACTATGGGATCACCGTCGCTTTTGGCATCGCTTTCCTCGCAACCTACCTCATCATCACCGAATTCAAGTCCAAACTCGCGGAAACCCGAATCGTCGTCACATTCAAGCGTGGGACTAAACAGATCGACACCCCCGCTCCTCCAACTGACGATGTCGAGAAGGTCACTGCCACTACCTTGAATTCGTCCACTGACTTTCGTGGTGACGGTGGGAATGCTGAGAAGGCCTCAATGATTATTGAGAAGGTGACCGATATCTTCTCGTGGGAAGGATTGAACTATACGGTCCCCATCGGAGGTGGAGCGGAGAGGATGTTGCTGAACGATGTCTCTGGTTATGTCGTCCCTGGGAAGTTGACTGCATTGATGGGAGAATCCGGAGCTGGGAAGGTTCTTTCCCCTTTTTTCTCACCCATCTCAACGGGACTGAATGCACTTGAAAAACAGACCACACTTTTGAACGTCCTTGCCCACCGCACGTCCGTAGGTGTCGTTACTGGTGATCGGTTCGTGAACGGGCAAGCCCTTCCTGCAGACTTCCAAGCCCAAACCGGATATTGTCAACAGATTGATACCCACGAACACACTTCATCCGTTCGCGAGGCGATCCTTTTCTCCGCTGTTCTCCGCCAACCTCGAGATGTTCCCGTAGCAGAAAAAGAGGCGTATGTTGAAAAATGTCTCTTGACGTGTGGTTTGGAGAAGTACGCGGATGCTATCGTCGGTTCCCTAGGTGTTGAGCATCGGAAGAGGTTGACCATTGCTGTCGAGCTCGCTGCTAAACCCAAGCTTCTTCTGTTCCTAGACGAGCCAACTTCCGGATTGGATTCTCAGAGCGCTTGGGCCATCGTGAGTTTCCTCAGGACTCTGGCTGATAACGGGCAGGCCATTCTCTGCACGCGAGTCACTCCCTGCGATATTTCTGATTTGTGACTCCGTGCTGACTTTCCCCCCAGGATTCATCAACCTTCTGCCGAACTCTTCCAAGTCTTCGACAGATTGTTGTTGTTGAAGAAGGGAGGAGAAACTGTCTACTTTGGTGATCTGGGACACAACGCGACGACCCTTCTCAGTTACTTCGAGCGCAATGGCTCTAGGGCCTGCGGACGAGGAGAGAATCCGTACGTTCATCGGCTCTATACCCTGTTTCTCGACTCAGCCCGGCTCTCACGACAGAGCAGAATTTATGCTCGATGTCATTGGGGCCGGGGCCATCACCACCACGACGATGGGCTGGCATCATATATGGAAGAAGTCCCCCGAAGCTGCCTTCACCGCACGCGAGATTCAGCGGATCCACCAAGAAGGACGAAACCGCCCCCCGCCTGAAACGAAGCTCCGTACGGAGTATCCAACCCCCTGGATCCACCAGACCCTTGTCGTGGCGCAACGGAGCGCGGCCGCAATCTGGCGTGACCCCACCTACGTCACGGCCAAGCTCATGATGAACATCGCCGCAGGTCTCTTCATCGGTTTCACTTTCTGGAAGAGTCCAAGCACGTTACAGGGCATTCAAAACAAACTTTTCTCGATCTTCGTCATCCTCATCTTGTCTATTCCGGGAGCCCAACAACTTCAGATTCCGTTCATCGCTAGCAGGACCGTTTATGAATCTAGGGAACGACCGAGCAAGATGTACAGTTGGTCAGCGTGGGTTACTGCTCAGATTCTAGTCGAACTCCCCTGGGACGTGTTTGGTGGAGTGGCACTCTTCTTTTGCTGGTATTGGGCTGTCGGTTTCCCGACAGAAAGGGCCGGTTACACGTTCTTGACGTTGGGGGTGTTAAATCCGGCATACTACACAACTCTTGGACAGGCTATCGCGTCTATGGCTCCGACAGTCGAGATTGCTGGGTTACTGTTCCCCTCATTGTTCTCATTCGTGTTGATCTTGTGAGTTCTCCCCTCTCACTTCCCGGTTTCGTTTTGGGTGGCTGACGGGACTTGAGCCAGTAATGGTGTCTTACAGCCATATCGATCACTCGGATGGTGGAAGTGGATGTACCACCTCTCCCCGTATACGTACGTCGTGGAGGCGTTGGTTGGTAATGGTGAGAAGTTCTTCCTCGACTCCCCTTTGACAGCTATTCACCCAACTCCGGTGTGGCATTTAGGACTTGGCGGGCAACAGATCGCCTGCTCGGACGTCGAATATGCGATCATCAACCCACCAGCTGGTCTGACCTGCTCACAATATATGAATCCATACATGTCTCGTGCTGGAGGTTACATTACCAACCCCGAGTCCACCTCAGCATGTCAGTTCTGCCCGTTCAGGAGCACGGACCAGTTCTTGGACCTTTCGCTCAACATCAAGTACTCGAATAGGTGGAGAGACGTTGGAATATTTATCGCATTTATTGTTTTAAATGTGCGTGTACCTGGACTCCCCGCACATGCGGCTCGTGGACTGACGTGGCCTGTTTTGCAGGTCGCTTCGACCTACCTTTTTACGTACCTGTTCCGCATGAAGCGGTGGGACGAATCGAGGCTATTTAATTGGTGGAGGGAGTCGACTCCCAAACTTCAACCTCGACCTGCCCCTAAACATGAAGCCGACGAGGTTGTTTGAAACCTCGACCCGCTAGATCCGGCCTCCCCACCTTCGGCCAACTTTTTTCTATCCTAAGGAACCTCATAATCGACTTGCATGGAAGCCATGTACGCTCATTTATCGTCCCACTACCCTAGACTACCAAACGAGGAGGCTCTTCCTCCTCCGGTCTCACCCTCCTTGACTCTCTTTTTTTATCAATCTAATACCCGCGTTTAATGTTTCGCTATCGAGCTGCCCCAGCAGTTCACAATCTTGTTCCACCCGTCATCTGTACTTTACATACGACCAACCCCATTCGTTAGTCGAGCAGTAGAGCATACTGGACTGCATTCGCATCAGCAGGAAGCTGTGGGTTCCAAGATCCACCTCCGTCAGTACTTCTCCTCAAGCCGAAGCTGGAGTTGGCCAGAATTGGTCGACCAGACTATTATAACGGGCCGAACGGGCCGTCGGCCCGCTCCAAATGAATGGAAGCGCTCGCGCCAACTTCGGGCGACCGATGGATCCCCCATGAGAGCCACCCGGCCGGTCGACCCCGTGCATTGATAACCACATATAACACATATCCTCACTGACCGTATGAGTGAGTACCAGACCCATCAGCGAGGAATTATAGCGTCCCACCGCACCCCATGGCTGGATCCCAGGGTGATATTCAATTGAAGCGGCCGCGGGCCACAGCAGTACGGCGCGGTTGGCGAGGGGAGGGGGGAGAAGGGGTGCAAAGACCCCGGAGGTGTCATGGCCATTGTGGAACGCTGGCCGCAGACGAGGGGAAGCGACCTAGCCTTTCCCGAAACCTCAAGAAACCAAGAACACTGGCCGAAGTTTGTAATTTCCAGCACCTGCGGACCGTGATGAGGAAAAGTCTCCATTCAATACGCAGACTTGAAGAACGAGGCGAAGCCTGTGCTCGTAGAGCGGTGAAGGATACTACAGTAAAAACTTTCGTATAGAGAAACAGGGCACGACGATCCCAGTCCTAGTCGCAAAGTTGCTCGTAGACCTCCCACTTGTAGTCGCCCCTGTCGACACCTGTGGGTAACATGAGGACAGGTTAAAAGGGATGCAAGGAGGAGCGTACCGTTGTGCTCCAACCACCGACGAACGAATCGCTCCCGCTCGCCCTCCTCTGCCACGGGCCGGCGACCCGTGAACCCATAGGGGATGAGACAGTTTTTGGTGACGATGATAGTGCCGGGGTTCTCAACAGTTCCGGAGGGTGAAATGTCCACCCCAGCCTCACTCGGCTCCAATCCGCTGTCAACCATGTACTTCCTTATGGAATCCTCAATGATCTCGTCGTCGCCAAAGTGGAAGGTACCCGGCCGTGGGGAGAAGAGGTTAGCGTAGCGGGGTTTCTTGGGGAGATTGTCGGGGTCGAGGTTCTTGAGTTTAAGTGTCAACCTTAGGGCAGTTACACTACTGATGACATAACCAGCCATGAGGCAAGAGGGAAGCTCTTCTGGGGCCAGCGAGGCGTAGAGGGATTGCATTGCTGTGAACGTGGTGGATTCAACTCACGTGAATAGTTTATCTGCTCGATCTTGGCCCAGGGTTTGCTGACGTCATCGTGGTCGCCACACCAGGCAGCCATGAGATATCCCCTCGCCTGGGAACGCGTTGGAGGGAATGCACTCTGTCACGTAGATGGGGCCGGTCGCGGAGTGGGTGGAAGAGATTCGTGCCCGGATAGCAACGAGGGAAGAGAAGAGCGCGGAGTTAAACACCCTCGCGGTGACACCGGAGCTGTTGAGTTTGAATCAGCCTTCCCACGCTGTCATCCAGGTCTGCTCTCGAACTTCACCTGGGTTTTCCTGCTTGTACGGGTGCCTTGTGAACCTGAATGGTTGGCCTACGCGCTCGCCCCAATAACAGGACCCTGGAAAGCTGTAGGAGACCCCGGAGCCATAATCCGGACAAATCGGCCGATTTTTTACACTGATGCTGGCCAGATAATCCGGACACTGTATGGGTCCCAAAAAAATCTCGGCCGGCGTCGAGTCCGGACATGGGTGGGGAACCTGGTCAGTTGCCGGCTCTCAACCCGGACAAATCTTTACTTCAAGCTTCAGGGAGGAGCGGGTCCGGACACGACCGTCCGGTTCAAGGATCCGGCCTCCATGCCCGATATCAGGGGTCCTCCAATAACCCGTCATTCATATCCGTCCGCATTCAATCCGTTCGGCCGCTTCCGTAGTGGCCGTCCTCGTGTCCGGCCACGACAAGGGTGATTCACACCGCCCTCGACGGCGATTCTGGATCCGGTCCTTAATGATGCGGCACGTTCACCTCTTCGAATGTTACGACTTACGATCTGTCCTGTGATCTCGGGACCAGGAGTAATGGCGCCGAACCTTTCCGCCACAAGACGCCGGCTTTACCTCATGAGTGATTTTTGGTTCCGTAAACTATGATTCCTCAATGTGTCCGAATACAACACACTAAACTCAAGCGCGGGGCTCGTGGCAAACACGCCGCATCCTATCTCTACCGCCACACATCCAGTCAAGACTCTATCCTTGTCCGGGTTTCCATAAAATGAGCCTGGCTGGGAGACAGGTGGCCAAATGTCCCAAAAGCCCCACAGAAACAGAACGTCCTCCATCTCCTCCATCACTTCCTTTGCCACCACATCCGACGTATCATCTGTTATGGGAGATGAGCCTAGTACTTCGTCAGGACCCCGCGGGGTCGGTCTGTCAGACCCCACCCAGAGCGCGAGTCGTCGAAAGATTCTAGAAGTGATCGACCGCATGAGGGCCACTGGGTATGTCACGTCGAATATCCAACCGCTGTGACTTGTTCTCATTCTCGCGCAGAGCTGGGGCGGATATGGATCTGCCCATGATCGCCGTTGTTGGCTCACAGAGCGCGGGCAAATCCTCGTTGATCGAATCGATATCGGGGATCACCCTTCCCCGAGCAGCCGGTACCTGCACCAGGTAATTTCGTCCAGCTTTTTCGCCTCTTCTGGCTCTTATTCCGGAGAAAGGTGCCCCACCGAATGTCGACTCTCATATTCCGACAACCCCTGGTCATGCAAGGTTGTTTTGAGTAAGACCGTTGACAAGCAGGGGAATCTACTGGGTAGTCCGGACATCATCCCCTTTGGCGCCGTCATCACGGACAAGAGCCGCGTAGAGGAGCGGATTCGCCGTGCTCAACGCGCCATTTTGAACCCCAGCACCGGCTACGATGCGTTCTTATTAGGCCCAGACGAGGACCCTGATGATAGGGAGCTCAGCTTTTCGAAAAACTGTGTCTGCCTCGAGCTCAACGGTCCAGATCTGACTGACCTATCGTTCTGTGATCTCCCGGGTACGTGCCACTTCCCTCGGTATCCTTTGGTCCCTTCCCTTAAGCGTTTGCTCTATTCATAAAGGGTTGATCGTCAGCGTCGGCCATGGCGGAAACAACGCGGACATAGAATTGGTTAGGGATCTCGTGACAACCTACATTTCCAGGCCGAGTTGTTTAATCCTCCTTACCGTCACATGTGAAAGTGAGTTTCATAGCGCGTTGTTGGCGTCCTCGCAGTTGACTCCGTCCCCAGCCGACTTCGAAAACCAGGGCGCCCATCAGATGGCAAAGCAGTATGACCCAAATGGTGAACGGACCATCGGTTCGTAAATTCGTGCCTCGCAGGACTTTTCCAAGTTGACCTCTCGCAGGTGTCCTCACGAAACCAGATCGTATTCCCCCTGGGGAGGAGGACCACTGGTTGCGGTTTATTAGGGGCGAAGCAGAACACCTTACGAACGGCTGGTTCGCTGTCAGACAGCCAGCAACCAAAGACCTGAAAGAGGGGAGCACTTGGAAGAAGGCTCGCGAACAAGAGAGAGTCTTCTTCTCGAGTACTCCCCCTTGGTCTTCGTGTATGGATTATCGTCACCGCTTTGGTACTCACAACCTCACAGAGTCCTTGAGTAAGATCCTCTCGGATCTCATCAAACGTCGGTGAGTGTCTTCCGGGATTTTTGTCATAGCTTGTCGTCACCCTGCTTCAGGTTACCGGAGCTCGAGGGTGAACTACAGGCTTTATTGAAGGAGACAGAAGCCCAAATCCGCCTGCTCCCTGCCGCCCCGTCCGATGACGCTCAGGGCGAAATTTTGTTGCTGG
>Ga0307516_10008894_pt1 | contig 11271 bp, 7 predicted proteins | sample 19_EM_MG_FD_203310 | JGI IMG/M metagenome (GOLD analysis project Ga0307516, IMG submission 203310) | Populus trichocarpa ectomycorrhiza microbial communities from riparian zone in the Pacific Northwest, United States - 19_EM | ecosystem: Host-associated > Plants > Roots > Unclassified | place...
GAGGCCTCGAACAGCGCGCTGGGCGCTGGCTTATTCGCGCCATTCTCGCTCGACTTTCCGCAGGTGCTCGAGGCCGAAAGCCAGTGCAAAGATGGCGACACCGGCCAGTGCTTCACCACCTCGAACGCGCTCGATACGGTGTTCCTGCCCGGGCGCCTGCAGGTGATGAGCAACTTGCTGGGCGTGCCAATCGTCCCCAACCCTTGCAACAACGGCGGGGGAGGCGGCGGCTTTGGCGGCAGCAGCAACGGCTTCGGTGGTAGCGCGACCGCCGGCACGTTCGGTACGGCCGGCAGCTCTTCGCCGGCTGGCGCGGCGAGCGGGGGTTTTGCGACGGGTGGTACCCCTGGGGGCGTTGGTATGGCGCCGCCGCCGTCCGCAGCGCCCGAGGCCGCTCCGGTCGTGGTCATCGATCTGCCCTCGGCAGACGAGCCGGTGGGTCAACTGCAAGAGCAGGATCGGGAGATCCGCCTGGACTACGGTGATGTGACCATCAGCGGTAAGTCCGCCCAGTCCACGCACTGAGCTGGCTATTTTCCGCGCGCAAGCCGCGCTGGCTTGCGCGCGGGAGCTCTCAGGTCTCGGCGGGGCGTCTGGCTTCGGCGAAGGCCGCTGCGGCGATCAGCGCGCCGCCCAGCCATTCGATCGGTTGCAGTCGAGTGCCGTTGATCAGCGCCGCCGAAGCCACGGTCGCGACAAGCTCCATGATGATCAGCACCGACGATCTGCCGGCTTCCATGTGAGCGACGCCCCATTGTGTGCCGGCCGTGGCGACGAGCAGCCAGACCAAACCGAAGGCAATCAGCTGGAGCCATACGCCGGTCGAGACGCCGGCGGGCGGAGGCTGCACACCAAGCAGCGCGAGCGGCACCGCCCACAGCAGGCAACCCGCGAACATGGCCAGCACCTTGTCCGGCACCGGTACGCGGGTCAGCTTGCGGAAGAACACGTTGTTCAAAGCCAGCGCCATGCCCGAGACCACCGCCAGCACATCGGCCAGGCTGGGCCGCTGTGCCAGCATGCGCACGCCGCCAAGAATCAGAAACGCGCCGCCGAGCGCGCCGGCGACCGACAGCTTGCGCACGCCGTCGACACGCTCGCCAAGCACGAACCAGCCGCCGAGCACGCCCCACGCCGGCAGCAGGTAAAAAAGCACCATCACCCGCACCACGTCGCCCTCCACCATGGCGGTGGCGAAGGCCAGATTCGCCAGGCCCCCGAGCAGGGCGAGCAGCACGACGCCGCGCCAGTCTGCGCGCCACGCCCCAAAGCGGCGGGCGAGCCACGGTAGCGAAAGCGCTCCGACCGAGCCGTAGGCGACGAGCGTGACGTTCACGCCTTGCAAGCCGAAGCCGGCAAAATACTTGAGCGGCAACCACGCCAGCCCCCAAAGCACCGACGCTGCCAGCAGCGCCAGCACCGGGTAGAGCGGCTTGACGCTGGGGTACGGAGCTGGCTCGGACATTGCGGGCGGGCCGGAGCCTAGCCGCTCATAGTTTCGGAACGCAGCGCCGGCATCGAAAAACCTTGTGCGGGCGCCCGGTGAGGGTTACCGGACGGTCTTGCTCGCCGCGCCCCTTTCCGACAGGTTCAGTTTGCTCACGGCGGGCCTTGGGGTACGAGAGTGGCGCTGGCTGGGCGCCCTGGCGCTCGAGCACGGCCTTTCGCGGGGCGTGCTGCTGGCCCTGGCGGGTGAGGCGGACGCCAAGCCGCTCGACGCTTGGCTCAAACAGAGCGTCCAGGCGGGCCTGCTGGCTGCGGTGGGGCCGACCCGCGCGCTCAGCCTGACCAGCGCGCCGAGCCGCGAGTCGGGGTACGCCGTCGGGCCGGGCCTTTCGCAGCTGGTGCTGCGCGAGCTGAGCCGGCGCGACGCGCTGCGAGACATCGCGCTGGCGACGCACGGGCTGCTCGGCGCGCGCTCGGTGAGCGACTTGGGGCTCGCGCTGCAGCTCGGTGACTATCGCACTTTCGTGCGGCGCTTTTCGCCGGAGCGTTTGCCGCGACAGACCCCGCTGCGCAGCGCCGCCGAGTGGCTGCGCGTCAGCATCTGCGACCCGTTCGATGCCGTCTGGCTCGCAGTCGCATGGGGCGACGACGCCGATGCGGTCGCGGTGCGCGTGCTGCGCGAAGCCCTGCAAACCGCCAGCCCTTGCCCCGCGCTACACGCCTGGCTCACGACGCGCTTCGCCGGGTTGCCCGAGGGCGAGGCCCAGCAGGAGCTGGCCAGCCTGCTGTGCGAGCACGCGCTGCTCTCGGGCAGGCTCGAAGCCATTCCGAGCTTCACGCTGCATTTAGCGCGCGGCACAGCTCTCGGCTACGCGGCAGTGTGGGCGTTTTTAGAGGGTGATTTGCCGCTGGCGCAGGCGCGTTTGGACGAGCTGTTCGGCGTCGCATTGCGCGCCGACGGCGCGGCGCGGCGCGGACCTTTGCCGCAATGTGGCGCCGTCGCGCCGATTTTGGGGCTATTGCTCTGCGCACGCGATAGCGAGGCAGCGACCGCCATCGCCAAGCGGGTGTTGGCCGTCGGTACCAGCGAGGCGGAGCGCGCCGGTGGCCGAGCCTTCCGCACGCTGCTTCGTTACCTGGAAGCGCCGGCAGCCGAGCACGAACGCATCGACGTGCACGCTCTGGGACCCGACGCGGCGCTTTGGGAGACGCTGCTCTTGGCTCACAACGTCGAGCTTCATCAAGAGCAGGCCGAGACGCGCGCGCGTTGGGCGCAGCACCTGGTTCGGCGCGCTCTCGATTGGCAAACGGCCGGCTACGCCTGGATCGCGCAGCAGGCGCTCGGGCTGGCCAACACGCTCAGCCCCGACTACGCCCGTCAAGAGCTAGAACGCTTCGGCGCGGTAGCGAGCGCTCCGGCGGCGCTCTCGCTTTGGGAGCTGGTGGCGCCCAAGCCGGAATGGCACAAGACCTTGCAAGCGCTCTCGGCGCTTTCCGACAGCGCGTCGGCCGAGACCGCAGCCAGCGTTCGCGTGGTTTGGTACGTCGACATGGCCGACGGCAGCATGAGTCGCCCGGGACTGTCCGAGCATCGCCTGGATGGCGGCGGCTGGAGCCAAGGTCGGCGCCTCTCGCTGAATGAGCTCTACCAATACCGCGAGCAGCTGCCGCCCGAAGACCAACGGGTGCTCGACGCCACGCGCGAAGTGAGCGAGGGGCGCCGCGAATTCACGCCCGAAGTACACGAGCGCCTGATCGGCCACCCGCGGGTGCACAACGGCGCGCGCGGCAATCTGCGGGTCGAGGTCGTGCAAAGCAGCTGCCGCGTCGAAGCCGAAGAGGACGCCGGCTACATTCGCATGCTGGTCGAGCCGGCGGGCGCGCAGCTCGGCGTGAACGTGGTGCCGCAAGGCGAGGACCGCTTGCTGGTGTACCGCGTGAGCGAGGCCATGCAGCGCGTGATCGCGGTCTTGCCGCATGGGGTGCGCGTGCCGATCGCGCAAAAGGCCGAAGTTTTGCGGGTGCTGGGCAAGCTGTCGCAGAGCGTAGACGTGCAGAGCCCGGAGCTCGGCGCCGAACGCCTGGTCGAAGCCGATGCCACGCCATGCTTGCGCTTCGCGCAACACGCTGGCGCGTGGCAGGTGCAAGCCGGCGTGCGGCCGTTTGGTGGGCAGGGTCGCTTTTTCGTGGCCGGGGTCGGGCGCACCAGCATCAGCTTCGTCGGTGGCGGCCACCGCTTGCGCTGCGAGCGCGACTTCGAGCGCGAGCGCGCGAGCGTCGATGTGCTGATCGCGGCTTGTCCGACCTTGGCCAAAGCGCCCGAAGAAGAAGAAGGCCGGCCGCCGCACGAGGCCGACAACTGGGTGCTGGGCGAAGAAGGCGTGCTGATTCTGCTGTCCGAGCTGCGCGCTTCGGGCGTTCAGCACGAGCTCGAGTGGCCGGAAAGCAATCGCATGCGGCTGCGCGGCGACGGTCGACGCTCGTCCCTGCGCGGGCGCCTGCGCGTCAACAAAGGCTGGTACCTGGCGACCGGCGGCCTGCGTCTCGACGACGTGAACGAGGTCACGCTAAACGAGCTGGTGCACGCTCCGGCGCTGGCCGGCGGCCGCTTCGTGCGCCTCGAAAACGGCGACTACGTCGAGCTCGAAGAGCGCATCCGGCGCGTGATTGCCGCGCTGTCGGCCGGCGCCGGGCGCGCCAAGCCGCGCGCCGAGCTCAAGTTGCACGCGGGCGCCGTCGCGCTTTTGGGTGAGCTAGCCGAGGAAGGCCTGGAGCTCGACGAGGAAGGCACGAGCTGGCTCGCCCGCGTGCAGCGCATCGAGACGCAGACGTTCGACTTGCCGGCAGGCCTACGTGCCGAGCTCAGGCCGTACCAGCTCGACGGTTTTCGTTGGCTGTGTCGGCTGAGTGAGCTTCAGCTCGGCGCCTGCTTGGCCGACGACATGGGTCTCGGCAAGACCGTGCAGATCTTGGCGCTGCTCTTGGCGCGGCGCGAGTCGGGGCCGGCGCTGGTGGTCGCGCCGACCTCGGTGTGCAGCAATTGGGCGCGCGAAGCCGGGCGCTTTGCGCCCGAGCTCGAGGTGCTGGAATACACCGGCGATGGTCGCCCAGCGCTGCTCGAGCGGCTGCGCGAGTCGGGGCGCGGCAAGCTCTTGATCGTCAGCTACGCGCTCTTGCAGCAAGATCAAGCCAAGCTCACCGAGCTTAGCTTTGGCACGGCGGTGCTCGACGAAGCGCAGTTCATCAAGAATTCACAGTCGTTGCGCGCGCAGGCCGCGTTTCGCATCCAAGCCGAGCAACGCATCGCCGCTACCGGCACGCCGGTCGAAAATCACTCCGCAGACCTGTGGAGCATCTTTCATTTCATCAACCCCGGGCTGCTCGGAGACTTCAGCGACTTCAATCGTCGCTTCGTCAAACCGATCGAGCGCGAGGGCGGGCAGGCGCCAGAAGAGCTCTTGCGCCGGGTGATCCAGCCGTACGTGCTCAGGCGTTTGAAGCGCGACGTGCTGCAAGAGCTGCCGCCATTGACCGAGCTGTCACACGAAATCGAGCTGTCGCCGGACGAGACCGCGCGCTACGCGATTTTGCGCAAGCAGATTCACGACAAGCTTTTTACATCGTGGGGCAAGCGCGAAAACAAAATCGAGGTCTTGGCGGAGATCACGCGGCTGCGTCGCTTCTGCTGCCACCCGCGCCTGGTGTTTCCCGACGCGGAGCTGGAATCCTCGAAAATTCAAGCGTTTTTGCTGTTGGTCGAGGAGCTGGCCGAAAACGGGCACCGCGCCTTGGTGTTCAGTCAATTCGTCGACTTTCTCGACATCGTGCGCACCCAGCTCGAGGAGCGTCGTGTCAGCTACGAGTACCTCGACGGCTCCACGCCGCAAGCCGAGCGCCAGAAGCGCGTCGACGCCTTCCAGAACGGCAGCGCCAGCTTGTTCTTGATCAGCCTGAAGGCGGGCGGCTTCGGGCTCAACCTGACCGCGGCCGACTACGTCATCCACTTGGATCCGTGGTGGAACCCGGCCGTCGAGTCGCAAGCCACCGATCGCGCGCACCGCATCGGCCAGCAGCGGCGCGTCACCGTCTATCGCTTGATCACCAAGCACACCATCGAAGAGAAGATCGTCGAGCTGCACGCCAAGAAGCGGGGACTTGCGCGTACGCTGCTCGACGGCGGCGTGAAAGCCGAAAAGCTGAGCGCCTCCGAGCTGGTGCGCTTGATCGAAGAGACGCCGGACGAGGCCTGACATCGCCGGCGGCGGTGCGCGCGCCGGATTCGTACGGCAGAGCATTCCCGTCGGCAACGCGTCGCATTAGCGTGCCCTTTCGATGCGCCAGGTTACGACGAAGCTCGGGCTCGCGACGCTCGCTTTCTCGCTGCTGGCCTGCGACAAATTTTCGAGCAAGGCTGCCGCGCCCGCTGCCAGCGCGGCGGCCGCTGCGCTGGGCGCGCCGCACGTCATTGCCAGCGAGGCGCTGAGCTCGCCGTCGGCGTTCGAGCTGGTGGCGCATGCAGATGGCCTGTCGCTGCTGTGGGCGACGTCGAAGCAGGCGCCCGGCTGGCTCCAGCAGGTCGACTTGGCGCAAGACGGCGCGGCGCGCGGCAAAGCGCGCAGCCTGCCGCTGCCCGCGCGGACGCTGGGCAAGGTGACGGATCTGTCGGCGACGGTCGTTGGCGAAGAGCTCGGGCTTTCGTGGATCGAGCAGGGCCAAGACGAGGCGCGCGCCGTGGCCACGTTGCTCGCCGGCGCGGCGCCGCCCGTGCTGCTCGATCTGGGGCCAGCGGCGCTGTCTGCCGAATCGGCACGCGGCAACATCGCGATTGTCGCCGAACAGGAGCGTGGGCGCACGCTGGTGATGTGGCGCGGGCTCGAGGCGCCGTGCGTGGAGCCGCAAGCTACGCCTTGCGTTGGCTTCACGTTTCGGCGCGTGCGCGCGGGCGTGGCCGAGACGAGCGGCCTGCCGCTATCTGTGCCGGTGCCGTGCGCGTCGCACTCGGTCGAGCTGGCGGTGTCGGCTGGGCGCTTTCACTACGGCGTTTGCACGCGCGAGGGTGCCGACCCGGTCACGACCATGTTCAGCATTCAGTACGAGCCGGAGTACGCGCGCGCCGAGCCACTGCTGAAGGGCTGCCTGCCGCTCGGTACTGTCGACGTTGCGGGCCAGCCATGGTTGGTCGCTGACTGCCACGGCAAGCGCCGCGCCGTGCCCGTCCCGCTCTCTGACGAAAAGGTGCAAGCGGAATACGTAGATGCGCTCGCCATCACTTGCACGGCGGAGCACGCGGAGCTGCGGCAGGGCCGCTTCGTGGTCACGTTGCGCGAGCCGCGCGCCGATTTGCAGGCGATTTTGCCGGCCAATCTGCTGCCCACGGGCGCTCGCGCCGGTTGGAGTGGCAAGAGCCTGCTGGTCGCGTATTGGGCCAGCTCGCGGCTCGAAACGCGCGCCTACGCCTGTCGCGGCGGCACGCTGCAGCCGCCGTGAGCGGGAGTCAGCCGGCCGAGCCCGAACGCATGAGCTCGCGCTCGACGCGGATTCTCTCCATGACCTCGGTCGGATCTTTGCCGGTTTCGGACAAAGCCGCATCTACCGATGCCAAGATGCGCTGGACGAGCGCCAGATGCTCGGGCGCGCGCAGGGCCGCCAAGCCCTCGGCGCCGCCCACCGGCTTGGCGAAGCGTGAACGCACGCTGTCGAAGCGGCGCGTCGCCGTGTCGAGAATCTGCTGGCTCAGCTTGCCGCTTTCCACCGCGTGCACGATGGCCTCGATCGCGCGGTGCGCCAGCTCGGCCGTGTGGCAGCACAAGAAGTGGTCGACGCCTGCGTTCAGCCCGAGCACGACCGCTTCTTCGACTCCGTAGTTGTCGGCGATGGCTTTCATCTCGACGTCGTCGGTCACCACCATGCCGTCGTAGCCCAGCTTTTTGCGCAAAATACCGGTCAAAACCGCGCGGCTCATGGTCGCCGGGTACTTCGAGTCCACGGCTTCGAAGATCACGTGTGCGGTCATGAACGAGGCGATGCCGGCCTTGGCCGCGGCCTCGAACGGCGCCAGCTCTACGCGTTCTAGGCGCTCCATGGCATGCGGCAACGTGGGCAGCTCCAGGTGCGAATCTTGGCTGGTGTCGCCGTGGCCGGGGAAGTGCTTGCCACAGGCCGCGACGCCGCCCGCTTGCAGCCCGGCAACCAATGCCAGTCCCAGCTCGGTTACTAGCTCCGGCGTGCGTCCGAACGAGCGCGCGCCGATGATCGGGTTGTCGGGGTTGGTGTCGATGTCCAGCACCGGCGCGTAGTTCATGTCGAAGCCGACAGCGCGCAGCTCCCGTGCGATGACGCAGCCCAGCTCGCGCGCCAGCGCGGCGCTGCCGGTGGCGCCAACGGCGCGCATCGGCGGCAGCGCGGTGAAGCCGTCGCGCAAGCGCGCAACCTGGCCGCCTTCTTGGTCGATCGCGAGCAATAGTGGGCGATTGGCCGTCGCCTTGAGGTCGCGATTCAGCTGCAAGAGCTCGCTCGGGGTACCGACGTTGCGCGCGAAAAAGATCACGCCGCCGACCCCTCGGCTTAAAAGACCTTTCAGATCGTCGGTGACGCTCTTGCCGTAAAACCCAACCGTAAACAGGCCAGCGGCTTGCCGTTCGAGGTCGCTCGTCATTGGTTTCAGCTTCAAACTAGCACGGGAGCGTTTCCGCCCCCTGGCCACTTCTTATCCCACCATGGCGCGAAAACATCAGTCTGGTACGAAAACGAACGCATCGCGACGCGCTCGGCTCGACCCCAAATCGCCTCCCGATCTCCTGATCTCTTTGTGAAAAAATCTAGGCTCGTGCGTTTCTGCCCGTTGCCGGCACGGAAGCTTCTGCGAGTTAGGCCGCGGCTCGGCAGCCCTGTCACCAGGGTTTGAAGACGAACAGCGCACCGATGGCGACGAAACCAAAGCCCACGTAGTGGTTCCAGCGCAGACTTTCGCCCAGGTAGACGCTCGCAAACACGACGAAGACCAGCAGCGTTATCACCTCTTGAATGGTCTTGAGCTGCGCCGTAGCGAGCCCGGCGCGCGCGCCCAGTCGGTTGGCTGGCACCTGAAAGCAGTACTCGAAGAACGCGATGCCCCAGCTCACCAGCACCACGATCCACGCGGGTGAGCCCTGGTTATGCTTCAAGTGACCGTACCAGGCGAAGGTCATGAACACGTTGGAGATAGCGAGCAGCAGAATAGTGAGCCAGGTCATGGGGGTGGGGTCAGGGGTCCGACGGGGAAAAGATCTCGCGATAGCTGGGGTAGCGAAGCGTGACGCCGAGTCGCTGCAGGGCGCGGCCCCCGTCGACTCGCCGGTTGCGCCGCAGGGTTTCGTGGACGGCTTCGAGCGGAGCCGAGGGCGGTAGCGGTAAGGCCAACCTGTGGCACAGCCACGTGACCATGTCGATCTGCCGGCACGGCTCGAGATCGCCGACCACGAACGTCTCGCGCGGCGTGGCGGCGCTGGCCAACAGGAGCTCGGCCAAATCGGCGACGTGGATGCGCGAGCTGTAGCGGCTGCCGTCGCCGGAGAGCTTGAAGTCGCCGCGCTGGAGCCGCATGTGGATACCGCGCGCTTCGCCGTAGATGCCCGGCGCGCGCAGCACGGCTGCCCCGACGTCGCGGAAAGCGCGCTCCGCGGCCAAGACGGCCGCATACTTCGGCGAAGTCTGGGCCGGCAACGGCGTCGTGTCGTCGACGACGCCTTCGACATCTTCGTAAACGCCCGTCGTCGACAAGTAGGAAACGGCGCGCGCTTTCGCCAGCAACGGCGCTAGCGCGAGCTCCGCCGGCGCGGTCGCTGGAAAAGTGACGAGGGCGTGCGTCGTTGCCCCGACTTGTGCCCGTGCCACGACGCTTGCGTCTTCTGTCGTTGCCTCCACGCCGCGCGCGCGTAAGAGTGCTGCACTCTCGGCGCTGCGCACGACGCCCAGCACCGAGAGCCCGCGCGCGCGCGCGGCCGTGCACACCGCGGACCCCGCAAAGCCAGCTCCAAAAACCACGACCTCGGCTGACACGAGCGTAGCTTAACGAGCTTGTGAGCCTTACTCCAGTCGCGCTAGAACCTTCGCCAATGGAACTTGTGGTCGAGAATCGCGGACAGGACACCAGGGACCTCTATCTGGACCTGCTGGCGCGGTCTCTCACGGCCGATCTGTACGACGAGAGCGCATGGAAGACGATCGACGTCGCCAAAAGCGACGGCGGCGTCGTTCGCTACGTGCGTAACGCGGTTCTGCGCGGCTTGTCCAAGCGCGGTCTAGCGCTCGTGCGGCGCGACACCTACGACGCGGATTCGAGCGCCACCGGCCGCCGCTGGCCGCTGTTCGGCTACAGCATGATGGGCCTAGCGCGTCTACGCAACGTCCGTGACTGCGTGGAAACGGTTCTGCGCGAGGGCATTCCGGGCGACCTGATTGAGACCGGCGTGTGGCGCGGCGGTGGCTGTATCTACATGGCTGCGGTCTTGCGCGCTCATGCCGAGACCGAGCGCAAGGTTTGGGTGGCTGATTCGTTCGAGGGCTTGCCCAAACCCGACGGCGCGAGCGAACTGATCGAGGACGACATGTCCGAAAATCGCTACCTCAAGGTGTCGCTCGAGCAGGTTCGCAGCAACTTCGCTCGCTTTGGCTTGCTCGATGAAAAGCAGATCAAGTTTCTGAAGGGTTGGTTCAAAGACACCATTCCGAGCGCTCCCATCGAACGCCTCTCGGTTCTGCGCCTCGACGGCGACCTGTACGAGTCGACGATGGACGTGCTCCGACCGCTCTACGCCAAGGTGAGTCCTGGCGGCTTCATCATCGTCGACGACTACTATTCGTGGCCCGGCTGCCGCAAGGCCGTAGATGAATTCCGCGCCAGTAACGGCATCCACGGCGAGCTCACGAAGATCGACTGGACCGGCGCCTATTGGCGCAAGTAGCTCAGCGCCTGCTGTCGCTCGAACGCCGCTATTTCACGGCGTATTGCGGCAGCGTGTAGCCGCGCCACAGCCAGCGTAGGCCGGCGGGAAAATCGTTGAAGTGCCACTTGGTGGGGCCGTGCTCGGTCGTGCTCTTTTCGTAGCGGTAGTGGTAGCCCGCCGTCATCAAGCTCATCGACATGTTGTTGTTGGCGTTGAACCAAGTCGGCGCGTTCAGGTCATTCGTGCCGCTGAGCAGCGTGACGCGAATGGGCAAGAGCGGCATCGTGGTCTTGACCAGGTTGATGTAGTCGGCATCGCCCGGATTTTGTAGGTTCACGAAGCTGCCGCTGTGGGTCATCACCTTGTGGAACTTGTCCGGAAACTGCCAGGCGACGTTGAAGGCGCAGCTCCCGCCCGAGCTGTGTCCGCCAATGGCCCAGCCGTTCGGATCGTCGACGAGGTCGAAGGCCTTGGCCAGCTCGGGCAACAGCTCGGTGATGAGCATGGTGCCGTACTTGTTGTCGCGCGTGTCGTATTCCTTGCTGCGCTGGCCGGTCGGATCGATGTAGACGGTGATGGTAACTGGCACCGTGCCGTCTTTGATCACGTTGTCGAAGACGCGCGGCGCCTTGAAGTTGCCGGTGTAGTTGCCACCGTCTTGAAAGATCATCAGCGCAGCGGGCTTGCCGGCTTGGTAAGCCGTGGGCTTGTAGGTGCGGTAGTTGAAGCTGTAGCCGAAGACCTTGCTCTGCAGCTGCTTACCCGCTGACAGCTCGCCCTCGGGGTTGCCCATGGCCTCGGGCGGCAGGTTGTTCAGCGGCATGACTTGATCGTGCGTGCCGTCGTCGTCGGTGCCCGGGTCGCATTGCTGGCCGGTTTTTCCTGGTGTGCCTGCGGCGAC
>Ga0307516_10008895_pt1 | contig 11270 bp, 19 predicted proteins | sample 19_EM_MG_FD_203310 | JGI IMG/M metagenome (GOLD analysis project Ga0307516, IMG submission 203310) | Populus trichocarpa ectomycorrhiza microbial communities from riparian zone in the Pacific Northwest, United States - 19_EM | ecosystem: Host-associated > Plants > Roots > Unclassified | place...
TACAGGAGTATGACCAGTCTTACCGGAGCTTGGGAAGCTTACCGGAGCTAGGAAAGCTACCGGAGCATCGGACGCTGGCAGGGGTTACCGACGTGCTCGCTTAAATTTTCACTTTTTTCCTGATGCAGATGGGGAATCCACTGAGCCCAGGCCGAAATTGAAATGTCAGACATTGAAACCGCTTGGCAGTTGAATGCCCGGTGTTGCTATCTTGAAGGAAGATCTTGCCACAAACCCCTCAGCTGTTAGCCCAGCCGATCTGCTACCAAAAACAAAGAACAAGTGGTGGCATCCGAACAACCGAGAACCGATCCGCATGATGAAGGGACAGTCCACCTTCAATACCATGGAAACTCTATGGGATACTGAGGTGTGAGGTCTGACATACAGACAACTGTTTCTGTTGGCCCAGTGTAATGGGTAGGATGTATCATACAGACTGGTGCAAACATGAGCACTGTGCAAGAAGAAGGGAAAGGCAAAAGTGGTTTCGTTCGCTGAGCTAATCCCCAGACCATCAGGAAAGGCTTTGCCGTATGTAATCAGCCGAATTGTCAAGTTGTACATGACTGCCAACATTACGCAGTCTGGAAGGTGATACCAATCTGCCATGTTAAAGAGAGTTCTGGTGGACGGGGGCTCATTATTGAATATGATCTCCTTATCCTTGGCTCGGAAGATGGGATTCACCTTGCAGCCACAGTCCAAGGTTGTTATGAGAACAGCTGCATCCACCTACCATGAGATCGGATACTATGTGAACCTCGATGTTACAGTAGCTGGCGTTACTGCTTCCATTCACTGCTACTGCTTGGCGGACTGGAACACGTAGATATCATACACTTTGCAGCTCAGTCACTGATGGATGAAGGAAGTACGGGCCTTAGGGTATTTGTTGGAATATATGGATCGATAAACGTGAAGATTGTATTACAGTATTATGCGGGCACAAGATCTCTCTATATACAGGAAGGCCGTTAGGACAAAGGATGGAAGACTGTCTCCCCGAGCCAGTGCTCGGGGACTCAGTCATGTCCGGACGCCTCCTCATCTCTTGACGCCTCCACATCTCTGGACGCCTCCTCATCTTTGGACGCCTCCTCATCTCTAAACGCCTCCGTATTCTGACACTTCCCCTTGTACGGAAGATGCAAAGGAAAACAGGAGAGAATGAGAGAAACAGAATCCTCGGATGCCTTGTTAAAACTCGTAACCATGTAAAAATCCCTTCGATAGAGAAATCACAGACATAGGAGAAAGAGTGCATCCTCCAAAGAAAGAATAGGAAGATGAGAGAAAAACTATTTCAACCGTTTAACACGTGGTCTGTCAGCCACTTCCCCTGAGTCCCGGCTTACAAGCCCAAGCCCGTGAGCGTGCTTCCAGTGGGTGTCTCAAGGGAGGTTTTTCGTTATGATGTTGGTGAGCATGTCGGATGTCGGAAGGTATGTGGTTTTGATGGCGTTCCGTTTCAAGGCGTCACGGACAAATAGGAAGCGGACACTGATGTGCTTGGTGCGCTTGTGGAACTTTGGGTTCTTTGCAAGTTGGATTGCACCTTGGTTATCGACAAAGATTTGCTGGGGCTCGGTAGCCTTAGAGTCGTTGTCTGAGCATAAGCAGTGGGGGTATTGCTCGGCATGCTTGTACAGGATCTTGCCATATAAAACGCAAGCGTATAAGGAGCGGACCCATATGGCTTCTTTTGCGGCGTCAGAAGCACCTATGTATTCGGCTTCCACCGTTCAGAAGGCGACAAGCGGCTGCGTATGAGCACGCCAGGTAATAGCGCCTCCGGCAAGGATGAATACATAGCCAGATGTTGATTTTCGGTCATCGGGATCTCCGGCGAAATCTGAGTCGGTGTAGCCGATGGGCATGGTGGCTTCAGAGTCTGATACATTGTACTGGATAGTGAGGTTGGCCGTGTTTCGCAGATATCGTAGCGTGTAGGTGGCTGCTGACAAGTGCTCAGTAGTCGGGGTGGAGGAAATTTGCTGAGCATGGAGATGGTGAATGCGAGGTCTGGCCGAGTGCATAGCATTAGCCACATCAGACTGCCAACAATTGACTGATACCGTTGTTTACCATCTGAGTCAAGAGTCCTTGCTGTGCCATTTGTCGGATTTGACTCTGGATGTAATCTTTGGAGCTTGCTTCCAGTAGGCTGTGGTGTCCAGTGGCCATTGCAGTTGGAAAAGCCATTTGTCGCAAGCAGTGTACGGACAGCGCGCTGTTGGGGGATATGCAGTACCCGTCGTGATTGGTCACGCTCAATCTCTTTATCGAGGAAGCAGCGAACTGGACCGAGGTCGGTCATCTTGTACTTGGCATGGAGGAGGTGTTTGATTGTAGTGACTCGGATGGCCGATGGAGAGAAGTGCAGCATGTCATCAACGTACAGCAGCAGAATTATTGGTGTCTCGTTCTGAGCCGATTGCTTGGAGATCCAGATGGCCAGTGGGGGATCGGTTCGATCCGTTAAGGTGGTACTTGCCAAGAGGTAGATGTTTGGATCATACTCGCATCGTTGAAGACTGAGAGATCTGAGAATGTGGTCAATATGATCATACCAGAGACGGGGGGCCTGTTTAAGTCCATAAAGCGACTTCCTCAGCTTGCAGATTTGAGGTTTGTCCGCCTCAATACCCTGCGGCAGAGCCATATAGACGTCACCGTCAACTTTGGGATTCAAGAAGGCTGTGACAACATCCATTTGTTCGATTTCCCAGTCGTGGACAGCAGTGAGTGCTAGCATCATACGTAGGCTTTGCAACTTTGCTACCGGCGCAAAAGGTTCATCGAAGTCGACCCCCGCCTGCTGTTCAAAACCTCAGATAACAATCCTGGCCTTATACTGAATGCCACCTCCTGGCAACTCATTGGTCTTGAAGACCCACTTGGAGCTAATGGGTGTGACGCCGGCTGGAACATCTTCCAGCCCGACGTAGTCCCAGGTTGAGTTTTCAGCCAAAGATCTGAGTTCCTCATCAACCGCATCAGACCATTTCTGGCCAAACCTCGGGTGCGCAATGGCTTCCCGGTAGGACTCCGGATCTGCAGAATCCATTGGTTCCTCTTCCACCCGGATCCGGTGGGTGACTGCTCTTGGTGTCTTCCGAAGATCATACCGGCCAGTGTTTCTTTCCAAATTGAGTCCGCGCGAGGTCCTGAGTGTGAGTCTGACCGCCGAGACGTCGAGTCCGAGTCTGCCTGAGGAATTGAGTTTGCTCGAGGAATTGAGTTTACTTGGGGCGCCGAATGCGAGTCCGACTGCCGAGGCATCGAGTCTGAGTCCACTCAAGGAATTGAGTTCACTCGAGGCCCCCAGTCCAAGTCTGACCGCCGAGGCGTCGAGTCTGATTCTGCCCGAGGAATTGAGTTCGCTCGCGGAATTCAGGTCGCTCGAGGCACCGAATCTGAGTCCGACTGCGGAGGCGTCGAGTCCGAGTCCGCCAGAGGAATTGAGTTCACTCGAGGAATTGAGTTCGCTTGAGGTGCCGAGTCCAAGTCCGACCGCCGAGGCGTTGAGTCAGAGTCCGCTCGATTCTAAGAAGGTGACGTTTGATGTCTGGATTACCTGCCTACAGTGAGGATCCCAAAAGCGCCAGATAGTAGTACTGTCATGGACATACCCGAGCATAAATAGAGGGTGAGCACGTGTGCCGAACTTGCTGTGGTGGGAGGCTGGGAGTGATTTGAAAGCTTTGCATCCAAAACGTCGTAGATGGCCAACTTCTGGTTTTCTTCTAAAGAGCTTTTCATATGGAGTCATGCCATTGTTTGATGAGATCGGGCTCCGAGCGTGCTAGTAGTTCGCTGTAGACATGGCTTCTGCCCACATGCTTGGTGGGAGAGTATAGTCCAGTAGCATTGCGTGAGCCTTTGCATTGTGGGTCTGAATCATCCTTTCGGAGACCCAATTTTTATACTGCGTGTATTGTGGTGACGGCTCGAAGGTAATACCGTATTCTGTAAGGTTTGATCGAAATGCTTCGTTGTCATATTCTCCTTTGCCATTGTCGCACTGGAACCGAGTGATGCGATGCTTTAGTTGTAGCTCGACAAGATTTTTGAAGTCTCTGAATACTGTGCATACTTCCGATGATGACTTCGAGCGTAGGAAGCATACCCAGGTGTAGCGGCTGAAGTCATCAATATACAGTATGTAGTATCGGCGCCCGGACAGTGATTGAGTGCTGATGGGTCCACACAGGTCGGAGTGGATCAGTTCCAGTGGCTTAGTCTCTCGCCGAGCTGGAACCTTCCTTTGAAACTTCTCCTTAGCCTTCGCTTTGATGCAGATGTCACAGGCTGTGGATGTGGCAGTTTCCTTTTCAGAGTAGGATCCTTTAGGCAGTAGCTTTCGGACGTCGCTGAGGTTGAGGTGGCCAAGATGTTGGTGCCAGGTTTGGATATCTGTCCGAAATGCTGAGTGCAAGCGAGGCGCCGATTCCGAGTCGTAGCGAGACGCCTATTCCGAGTCCGAGTTAGGCACCGATTGCTAGTCTGACTGAGGCGCAGCATTTGCTCGATATGCAGTGGAATTTGGATAACCCTTTTTGGAGGTTACATTGCCGAAGAGGACGAAGGACATGGATCCAGGTGCGTATCTACCCAGGGGTTGTTCCGTGAAATCCTCTGATGTAATGTAAGCAGTATGTGAATGGGAATGGAAACTGACATCAATGCCATCCTTGATCAACTGGGGTACTGAGAGTAGGGAGGCTCCGAAGTCTGGTACATATAGAGCTTCCACCCTGAGGAGCATTCCACAATCCAGCTGGAGGTTGATGCTGCCGGCAGCTGTTGCTAAACTGACAGAGTTGGCTGCCTCGACTTGTAAGAATTCCTCGAGTGGGTGGTATTCATGAAAGTCCACCAGATTTGGTGAGATGTGGTGGGTAGCGTCTGAGTCGATTATCCATTCGTCGGTTTTACGTGTGTGTTCGGCCACTCTTGTAATCGCAGTGAGGCCGTGTACTACAGTGTCTCCGGTTTTGACACAATGAGCGGATGCTGACTTTCCACGCTTGTCTTCCCTTCCCTGTCTCATTTTGGTGGCTCTTTTCTTGACTTCGCAATCAATCTCTTTGTTTCCCTTCCTTCTGCAGTAGTAGCATGTGATGTTGCTAGGGTCTGAGGTGGCCTGTTTCTTATTATAAGGCTTTCAACAGTGTTTGCCTTTTCCGTTGGTTCGATGGTGCTTGCCGCCGTTGACATTGGCAGATAGGGCATTGCTGGAGGTTCCGGCCAGATTGAGATTGGAGCCAGTTGTAGTGTTGCGGAGGGCTCGTGCGGTTTCGTGTTCAATCAGAATTGTACTGATGGAGTTGAGTCTTTGTTCTTCGATCGGTTGGTTATTGAGCAGGTCCACAATATTGGCGAATTGCTCGGGAAGGGTCGCGAAGATGCGCATAATCAGGTATCGCTCTGTGACTTCATCTGGAGTCCTTTCCAGCTCCTGACTGATATCCAAAAGTGAGGAGATGTAGTCGGATACAGACATTTCTGGCTTCATCACAGCAGAGTGAAGGCAGGCAAGGGTAGCGACACCTGCAGACTGGGATGCGGCGACATCATATCATTCACGGAGGGCTTCCCAGGCTGTGTGCGGATCGCGATATCTGAGGCGATTGAGAAATCTTCGAATGCTGGGTTCAGTTGATGACCAGATCATTCCGAAGGCCCGTTGCGACCGCTTGCGGAAGTCTTGAGCCTGTGCTGTTGCGTTGCCGTCAAGTGCGAGCTCCATACCGAGGACAATTTCAAGGGAGTCGTCCATTGCGACGAGGTTTTAATGTTGCTCTTCCATGAGTGGTAGTTTCTCGCGCTGAGGATAGGTGTCGAGCCATGCTTGCAGGTGTACGTGGTGGAATCGGTCATGATGTTAACACGATGTTTGTTGAGGCTTAAAAAACGCGAGTGCAGGGATGAGATGCAGAACTGAGGCTCAAACTGGTAGGTACGGCAGGAGCGATTATCGATGGGTAGCGGATTGGCAGAGCGTTCAATCTGGGCTCATAACCTGTTGGAATATATGGATCGATAAAGTGAAGATTGTATTACAGTATTATGTGGGCACAAGATCTCTCTATATACAGGAAGGCCGTCAGGACAAAGGACGGAAGACTGTCCCCCCGAGCCGGTACTCGGGGACTCAGTCATGTCCGGACGCCTCCTTATCTCTGGACGCCTCCTCATCTATGGACGCCTCCTCATCTCTGGACGCCTCCTCATCTCCGGATGCCTCCTTATTCTGACAGTATTATTAGAAAGAGACCTACCACATTCACGATATGGCTGGATACCAGTATGCTTTGGATGCGATGATTGCCACTTTGGACATTCAGGCTGAGATTCCCTAGATGTGCACTGATACCCACTCTGCGCCAGTGCAGTCTTCGGATGAGGAATCAGTGATTGAAGTGAAGTTATCGCGGAATGAGCTATATAGATAATTGCACGTAATGATCTACGAGCTAGTTATTGAGGCTGATAGGGAAATGGAAACCGAGACGGATGAGAGTGGAGACAGAAATACTTCCGCATTTGACGCCGACAAAGAATGCAGTAGGGTGAGGAAGTGGAAGAGGATTCAGACGAAGGATCAGGAAACAAGTCCCGCCATAAGGTGCCGAGCATCCAAGTGGCACATATGACACTAGCAGCTTGAATTCAGACCAAGAAGGAGTAGGAGCAGTCTTTGATTGCTCTGAGTTGGCAGAAGTGGTGAATTGGGTTGACAGACTGGTGAGGTCGAAAGTGGTGAAGTTGGAGAAAATCGCCGATGTGCAGTATGGAGGAGTGGCGGAAAAGTGTTTGGATTTGTCAGGAGATGTTGATTTGGTTACTGGTTTTTGTGTTTGGGATGAGGAGGCAGAGGGCTTGATGGAAAAAATTTCTGTTATGAGTCTTGGTGGTAAAAGGGATCTGGATATTGAGGTGCTGAACGCTGAAAAGAAGAACAAAGAAAAGACGACTGCAAATCCGAAAAAAAAGAAGGCCGAAGAGAAGACGACTGGAGATTTCAGAGAAAAGAAGACGGGATTGAAGAAGACTGACGAAAAGCAGAAAGAAAACAAGACTGGAGAGAAGACCGACAAAAAGCAGAAAGAAAAGATGTCAGAATAATGGGCGTCCGGAGATGACGGACCGGAGACGGCATCCGGAGATGATGGACCAGAGGCAACCTGTCCGGAGATGACGGACCAGAGGCAACATGTCCGGAGATGACAGCAGCCTTATTCTCGGAGCACTCGCTCGGGAGACAATCTTCCGTACTTTCTCCTTGGCGAGTCCCTCAGGCGCGTTGTATATAGAGCAAATCTTTTTCCTTCGACGTTGTATCAATCAATCAGTTCACTACCTTCATCTCTATCGATCCCTATATTCCAACAAAAGAAGATTGGAGAAAAGACAACCAAAAATCCGAAAGGAAAGAAGGCCGAACAGAAGACGATGAGAGGTCCGCGAGAAAAGAAGACCGGATTGAAGAAGACCAACAAAAAGCAGAAAGAAAGGAGGATCAAAGAGAGGAATGGGAAGAGTACCACAATGAACAAATGCAAAAAGACCAACAAGAAGGAAAACAACATCGGGTTGACAAAATGCACCGGAAGACGATCGATCGACAAGGAGACCGGAATTGATGGAATTGGGTGCAAAGCGGTTGAAGCAGTGGAGGATGGGAATGCCGAGTCAGATGGACAATTGCAAGAGGCATTTGGCAATACTCTCAGATTCTCTACCTGCCGATGACCAGCCATAAGCAGGAGAAATATGGACTGGACAAGTTCATAGGAGGAAATTGCAAAGAGGTTCACCCAGGAAGAAGGGAAAGAAATTGAAATTGAAGTGCAGTTGATGGAAACAGAGAAGTTGCAAGGGATGCGGCTGCTCTATACCTGGAGAGACCGATTTTGCAGCGATGTGAGGGAGTTGTCAGGGACAGACGTGATTGAACGCCGGATTCCTATGATCAAATGCAACCCAGTTTGGTCAAAACCCAAGCTGTACAAGCAGAAGGAAGCGGAATGGCAAAGAAGCACCTGCTGGAGCTTTTGGATGCCAGAATCATTGACTTGGTCAATTCGCCTTGGAGCGCCAGTTTCAAGTTCCTGGAGATGAAAAATGGAGACTTACTGATGGTTCACATCAATTGTCCGAACAACCATGCTATGATAAAAACAAACTATCCCATGAAGAGGATGGAACCGATTATCAATGCTGTGAGTATGTCACGATTCAAATTGTATTGGTGGGCTGACAGTGCAAACGGTTACTGGGTGATTCCAATGTACTGGCCACACGCTTATAAGACGGCCTTCACTTTGATTTTTATATAGTTTGCCTATCTGTGGATGGGATAAGGTTTGACGGGAGCACCTCATACTTATGCGCAGTTAAAGGACTTGGTCATAGGCCTAATCCTAGAACCGATAGGAGAACAGCCCTTACCTGGTAAGACAAAGGAATTCGCTTTCATAACCTTCTTTGACAACGATATGGGAGTGACCAGCTCGTTCGCAACCCAGCTGAATTCCCTTCGCGGTCAGTACTTCCCTTGTATGCATTGGGCCAAATTGGTGTTGAACCCAGCTAAGAGTCATTTCGTCATGCACAAGATCGAGATGTTGGGACCTCAAGCAGATGCAGATGGCATTCAGCCTGGTAACGATAAGTTGTGAGCAGTCAGTAACTACCGGACACCAACATGTGAGAAGGAGTTGGACCAGTTTGAGTATAGGACCACAGATTTGTGGAAATTCATCCTGGGCCGAGCGGATCATTTCCGGATTATACGTAAATCGGTTATGAAGATTCCAGAATTAGTGGTAGAAATGAACACCACTGTGACCTCCAAGACTGCTGCCAAGACCATCGAGACGAATGCTGCTGAGACTGCCAAGCTGAATGCCACCGAGACTGCCGCGACAAAAGCTGCTGAGATAAAGGCTGCAGGAAACTGGACTAAGGCTGTGGGCAACCAGAGGTTGGCCGATAAGAAAAAGGTCAAGATGAGGGAAATTGGTTTTAGCTGGTTAGAGGAAGTGGAGGAGTCGTTTCAGGCGGTCTAGCGCTTGATGTTGGAAAACACTTGTCATGGTGGTAATCTGGACAGGCAATATCACCTTGCTTGTGACACTTCCAGATTTGCCTCAGGAGGAGTGCTATCCCAGCTCACTGATGAGCATCCCATGGGAACTGTCATGTCATCAAAACTGGTCAGCTCCATGCGGATAGTTCAATTCATTTTGAAGAGGTTTTTGGAAGCCGAAATCCAATATCACACCACAGAATGAGAAGCCTTTACCATTATCAGATGTCTGGAGGAAACCAGGTAGATTGTCAACCAAAATTGTCCCTCAGTTCTGATTTACACAGATCATGAATGTTTGAGGACAGCCTTACAGAACTCAAACAAAGGCCAGATCACGGGATGGCAGTTGACATTGAGTGAGTATGATTTCCGGATAATTCACATCAAAGGCAAGGAAAATGCTCTTGCAGACAGAATGTCAAGATTACTGCTGGAAGCCATGGATTTCAGAAGGCCAGAAAAGCAAGAAAGTGCCTTGGAGATCATGAACACCATAACCATTCAGCCGGGTCTGAGAAGTGTGGCAGTTTCGTCAGACGAGGAAGCCAGGAAGAGGTGGGAATATTGGTTGGCCGATGAGTGGTATGCCTTAGTTGTGTTCTTGAAGTTGTTTGGAAAGTTGCAAGGGAAGGATGGAGGTGAGGATAGCTTGACATTATGGAGGTGGTGGATTCTGAAGGCAGCTGCCAATCAGCTTATCAATGAGTCAGACGACTATCTGCTCTTAGCATATATTGATCGCAATGGACGATGGTTCTGGTGTGTCTGCGCGTCAGAAGTTGACAAAGTTCTTGAATGGGCTCACAATTGCCATAGCCACTATGCAGCGGATCTGATGGTGAAATGACTGATCGGTCACTACTACTGGTCTACTCAAGTCAAGGATACGTACACCTATTACCGGAGTTGCTGGAGTTACCAGTTGACAGGTGTGACACGACCGTCCCAAGTTCTGAGACCAATCTTTCAGTTGCAACCGATGGACATGATAGGGATCAATGGCCTTGGTCCTATTTCTGCAGAGTCAAATGCAGTAGGGCATCGATATATCCTCATAACGGTGGATTATTTTATGAGGTACACTTGGCCACAAGCATTGCCAGCTTTTAACGGTCCAGCTGTCATTGACCTTGTGGTGACAACATCTTGAACCTTTGGATTGCTGAGAAGTGTCTATACCAACAATAGAACTTATCTCGTCAGCAGTACGTTTACTGATTTCTTGGCTTCTCGAGGAGTATGACAGTTTCCAGCACCTTAGACGCATCCTTCATCAGTTGGACTCCTGGAATGGTATGTCCAACTGGTTCTTTACAGGATCAGGAAGATTGTTGTCGGAGGAGGAATATCCAGGGTTGGAGTACATACTTGTATCAAGTTGTTCATTTGATGAATACCTGTGAAGTCCGAGTCCATGATTATTCACCAGCAGAATTGTTCGTCGGATATAATCCCCTCATTCATCACCACGATTTCACCATTCAAGACAGACAAGCGGCTCAAGAACTGCCGAGGAGGCAACAGATTTGGGAGAACGTGGACGACCCTTGAAATGTGCAACTTGACAATCATTTGGTCACCCATGACGAAGCCCTCGAGTTGACAAGCCAACGGGACTTGACTCGATTTGGAGTCCAACTAGGAGAGGAAGGGAGATTTCCATCCCTGAAGGAAGACAATCTGGTTTTACTCTGACAGGCTGCCCTCAATAACCGATACGACAAGAAGTTGAAAGCCAATTGGGAGGGAGCCTTCTGGTTAAGCGATTTTACACACTATGGCCGTAACGTATCAGATAGGGTAACTGGACACGATATGGAACCCGGACACTCGTGATGACCGCGCCCGCGACCGGATATTCCACAGATTTCAACAACCACAGCCAGCTAGGAGCCTAAATTTCGTACAAGCACTGAGAATATATAGACGAACCTTCTCTGAAGGTGTTACCAAAATCAATTGCTCCTAAGACCTCTAATCGCTAATCTAACGGCAGAAATCTATCCACCACACGACTACCCTCCCTGTGGTCGTCGGCTACGTAAACTCATCGCCAAAGGCCGGTCAGGTAGATGAGAACTAGGCCTTGTCTGTGTACTTAGCCTTGGAACTAGCACTGCAAGTTCTCTCTTAGTATCGACTGAGAGGTCTTCCCATTCTTCGGGGT
>Ga0307516_10008897_pt1 | contig 11270 bp, 5 predicted proteins | sample 19_EM_MG_FD_203310 | JGI IMG/M metagenome (GOLD analysis project Ga0307516, IMG submission 203310) | Populus trichocarpa ectomycorrhiza microbial communities from riparian zone in the Pacific Northwest, United States - 19_EM | ecosystem: Host-associated > Plants > Roots > Unclassified | place...
CAATTCAATATTAAAGGATAAAATTAAAAAAAAAAATCCGAGTCAACCGGCCTAAACCGTGATTCTGATCATAAAACTGTAATAGATAGAAAGAAAATAATAATATATTATGAATTGAAACTCTTTAGTTTGTATTTATTTGAATTCTACTAAATGGAATTCAATTCATAAAAATAAGCAAAAGCAAATCAAAGGGAAGGTAATCAAAGAAGAGACCCTCTGATATTTATTTTAAAATTAACATTAACAATAACATTTTAAATATACCAACATTCTTCTTTTCTCTCAAAAACCCTACAAAGTAAATGTGATTCAATTCATAAAAAAAAAAAAACCAAATCAGAGAGGAGGCCCTCTGATTTTCTATAGTACTTCCTCTTAAAATTAACATTAAAAATAATAATTCAAAAATATCATCTTTAATTTTTTTTTCTCAAAAACCCTACAAATTAACTTTATCTTATCAATAACTATATCTCTAGCAGAACCTCTACTTTCTCTTTCCTATCTCCTTTTCTAACTCCACCTTCTTCAACACCCCTGCTTAATTTCTTCAACAAAACCAAGTCATGTAATTCTTATATTCTTGGCCAAACAACATCAACAACAGATTGTAGAGTTTTATACTCTAAAATCTTGTATAGGGGAGAGTTGCACTTGATTCATAATTTTATGATCGGTATACTGGCAGTAGGTATAATTTCATTTTGGTATGATACATGGAGCTATCTGTAACTGGTAAGATGTGTAGTCGTTAGTGTGTTTTCTTGTGATGTATATTTGTTTTTTCTCTCTCTCAATATTTCAGCAAATGCTTAAATACCCAGAGGATCTTCTAGCATGCATGTTTGATATGTATCCATTGACCAGAAAAAAGAACTTAATATTTATCTTAGTTTCTTCCATATGATTTAGCCTTTTTCATAAAGCATAGCTTGAATCTAAGATGTTCGTCTTCTTATCTATACAATAGTTGTTTCTACAAAACCGACTTTCAAACATATTCTTAATGAAATCCCAAAAAATCCAAGTAGCTTAGGAGCAAAGCTTATGTGTTGGATAATCTGTTAATCTCTTGGTTCTAGCAATCTAATTCATTCTTCCTAACTAAGGTGGTTAATTGTTAGTCCCTAGTTCCTAGTTAGCCAAGGTGATCGGTGGTTGATACCTATAAAAGTTCTTCTTTGGTAGATTTGAAGACTCTCAGATGCTTAAGTAAGTATCTTTTTAGAGAGAGAGAGAAATGATATTTTAGAGAGAGATACTCAAAAAATATGTATGTAGTAGAGAACAGAGATTTGTGAACCAAGAGCTTGAAGGATTTATAAGGTATTTATAGCTCACAAGTATTGTCCTCTTGTATAAAGAAGGAACTAGAAAGTAATTTCCTTTTGATAATATCAATGAGGGATAAATATTTCTTACACATCATTAACATTAATGAAAAAGTGGTAGATCTTTATAAGACTTTTATACATCTAAGGGTGTTGAGAGATGAGTATCTTTAACCTTAATATTTTATATTAAAGGTCACAAGAATAAGCAAACAAAGTCATATGGTCCAATATAGGGCCTAGAAAGGTTGTTAATTCTATATACATTCATTCTTATATATATTTGGGCTTGGTGTATGGTTGAATCCAAGGATGTTAGGTCTAGCAGTTTATCAAACCTACATGTACTTGGTCTCAGCACGTAGCTAAGTCCAAGGATGTTGGGTATGGAAGCCTGCTAGACCCACATGTACTTGGACTCAGCTTGTAGCTAAGTCTAAAGATGTTGGGTTCGATAGCTAGCCATACCCACGTGTACTTGGGTTCAGCGCGTAGCTGAGTCCAAGGATGTTGGGTCTGGCAGCTAGCCACACCCATATGTACTTGGGCTCAGCGCGTAGCTGAGTCCAAGGATGTTGGGTCTGGCAGCTAGCCACACCCATATGTACTTGGGCTCAGCGCGTAGCTGAGTCCAAGGATGTTGAGTCTAGCAGTTAGCCCCACTCAAGGATGTTGAGTCTTACAGCGTGCCACACCTATATATATTTGGGCTCAACATATAACTAAGGCCAAGGACGTTAGATTCGATAGCTTGCTAGACCCACATGTATATAGACTCAGCGTGTAGCTGAGCCCAAGGACATTAGGTCTAGTAGCTCGCTAGACCCATATGTACTTGGGTTCAATGCGTAACTAGGCCCAAAGATATTGGGTAGGGCATCTTGCGCGTAGCTGAGCTCAAAGAAGATTGGTCTGGCAGCTCGTTGGACCCACATAACATTGGGTTATCACTCTACCTCACCTTTTTTAAACATGGATTCAAGCAAAAATAACATATATAAAACATGTTGATCCGTCAATAACCCTCAAGTCTTTGTGTATTAAATACGCAAAGATTTGAAAGGTTATCAATTTTAATGAGAGTTGTTTTTACCTGAGAGTTATATGTCCCATCAATCAGAGACTTTTTGCCTTTCCCATGAGATTTGTTTGTCTCATGTAGAACTATTAGGATTCTTCATGGTCAAGTGGCTCATCTTTATTGATAAATGAAAAGACCTTTTACCTTTCACATGGGATTTGTTTATCCCATATAGAACTATAGGATTCATCGTGGTTAAGTGGCTTATCTTCAATAAAAGAGGTGCCCCTTGGGAAACAAAATGACAATGTGTATTCAATACAATATTTGAGTAGATTTTTGGTGATCTGAGATGATATGAAAGGTTATTCATCCAATGATGAGGGTGAATAGTTATTTCTTTTATAACATTAGTCATTCTAACTTTGATCATTTTTTTTTTACTTTTACTCTTTGTAACTTGTGATAAACAATTTTGTTGAAAAATCCCTTAGCCAATTTTGCCCTAATTTGAGAAGAAAACTTCTTTGTAGATATTTTCCACCAAAAGCTTCTTTCTTCTTCATCTTTTTTAACATCAAAATAGACCTAAAAGAGTTGGATCTAACTTTAGGAATACGAATATTACTACCTCCATTGAGGAGTTTAGGTTTCAAACTGAAACTAAAGGAAGTAACAGGGGATGGGGGTTGCATTAGATTGGGCCCTAGAATTAGAGAGTGGATCCCCAGTGTCCATCTTTGGTAGGGGGAAAGTATTTATCCCCGTAAAAAAGTTTCTTCCCCTGTTATTACCAAGGAATCTTAGGGGAGAGAAAGGGTGCCTCAAACCCCCAAGGATATTGCCCTTAGTATAATAGGTGCAAAGGGTCTGACATTTGTTAATGGTCGGCAATCATGAGAATACATAACTCAAATGTTTGTTAGAGTTAAACGTATAAGTCTACTAACCTTAGGCTCTATCCAAGGTTAATTTGAAATTGCAACCTTTTTTTGTATGTATGTGTTGGGGTAATCCTTCCATCTACATGGATTTGTGAGGAAAGTTTTTAGATACTTCAAGTTGGGTCCAAGCTAGTTTCACCTTAATAGGTGGATAATCTTATCCGTCTTTGATAAGTTTCTTAGGCTTGTTATAATCGAGCTTACAATTAATTTCTTTAAGACCAGTTACCATCTGTTTGCTGGCATTGATGGTGGTAATGACATGTGTTGGCTCTTTTCCTTCGCCAATAGACCCATATAATCCATGAAGGGAACCTTGTGGAGCAAACCTATGCATGTCAAGAAATTAAAGAGGGTGGCTGATAATATAGGTATACTAGGCTAATCAGCCCAAGAGATGGGATGCAATATATTTGGGGTTGTTTATATTATTGAAGGGTACCTCCCCTTGATGTGAACAATGAGCCTTGTGATCCCGAATAAGGAGAAAATGTGTGTTGTGTTGGCATCGGCCTCAACCAAGTACAACTTCAATAGGATGGCCAAAGGGATTACCAGACCATGTAGCAAAGTATATATCTTATCCCTTGTTTTTTATGCTTCTAGGTTCATTATTGACTTTTTTTTTGCAGGATTAATAACTGAAAGAGGATGAGAAACTTTAGCAAGTTTTGTAAAGGAGAGTTCAAAAAGAAGAACTTCGTCTCTTAACTTTAGTGGGGGCAAGACTATAAAAGAGATGGAGGATGACCATTGTAGATGAACTTTTTGTTCCTGAGCTCACCTTTTTTTAGGAAACAATGGCAAGAGCGAAGACTCCTACAGAAAATAAAATTGAGGGTCAAGCAAATCTAACTCCTTTTAAAATAATTATGGGCATTGCTACCCGTTTTAAGAGAAAGAGATTCTCCACCCTTGTGAATACTGGTATTCCAGCCTTACCTATAGAGGCTCCTATGATAACAATTCTTATGCCTCCACCCTCAATCTTGCTTGCAGAGGCTATAACTAATGGGTTCTCTATATGAAATGTTCTTAAGAACACATAACATAGGTTTGAGAGTGTTTTTTCAGCTTCGTTCTTGGTTAAACTCCCTTCAGTTCCCCCACCCTAATCGAGAAGGAAAGGCAGGTCATAGAGACTATTATTGGTGAGAGATTTGGCTTTAGAGAGGTTGGCCTTAAAGTGGTAAAGCAGTTAGAAAGTGTTCTCACCATTCCTTCAAACATCTTGATGATGTCTTATGAGAGCTACAACTGTCATCTAGCCCTTACATAATAAATGAATTTTAATGTAAAGAACTCTCTCGTTTGAACTTTTTATTTTAGTTTTATAACTATTATTCCTTACAATCTTATTTTTAGCAGGATTTTATGATATGTGCCTATTCCAATAAGCACTAAATGGCTAAAAGGAAACATGTATGGAAGGACATTACCAAGCATAGAGCAAATGTTGCTACTCAATTTTTGACCCACCTTTTTGATAAAATTTTCGAAAAATAAAAAAATAGCAAAAAACAATGAAAATAAAAAAAAATACATTTTTAATATATTTGCATCGTTTTTAGCATTTTCAGCATCCTCTCAAAAGAATTTAAATTTTTAAAGGTCTTTTGAACGCGTTCGACTTTTCACGCGTCATTTTTAAAATAATTGATTTTCCTCATTTAAGTCGACGTTGATATTGCTCGTTTTCAAAAAATATAAAAAAATAAGAAAAAATCAAAATTTACAAAAAAAGAAAGTTGAGGGACCAATTTTGAGGACCAAGCAACATTGTACCTATAAATATAAGTCAAAAAAAATTCCAAATGGAGGAAATTCACAAAAGGAGAGGGGGCAGTTTGTAGAGTTAAAAAAAAAGGGAAACCCTAAATCTATCTCTTCTTCAAGCCGCCGCCGCCCCCCCAGCTTGGACCCCGTGGGTTTCTTCTCCTCACCCATCTCCTGCAGCCGCTCAACCCCCCCTTCCCCCGAGCTTTTGCTCCTTCTTCTTCTCCTCTCTCAGCCAACAACACAGACGCCTCCACCCGAACCAGCCGTCCCCATCTTCCCTTCCTTTCAGCGTCGTCCCCCTCTTCTCAACAGCAACGTCTCCGCCTCAACACTGCCAAGACAACCGCTGCACCTCCGTCTCCCACAGCGGACAAGCTCCCCTCCACCAGTCGCTCGCCATAGACACCCGGCCAAGACCTTCCCTCTGCACACCACAAACCTGCCCGCCTTCTCCCTCCAGCAGCGCCCTCAGACCCAATAGCCTCCAGCGGCAGCCCGAACACAGCGGCACCTACAGATTAGTAGCCATCCTTCCTCCTTCTGCCAGCTACCCGAAGCGGAGGGGAAGACAAAAAACTCATAGAAGAACAGATCTGCAGTGAAGTAGATCTAAAGGAGAAGAGAGAGAGAGGCAGATCCGAAAACCGTGAAAGAAGATTAAAACAGTTTGCCTGTTGTGTTTTTTGGTGTTTTGCAGGTCACCGTCGGCGAGGAGGGGAAGAAGAGAGGAAGTCATGACTGACCCTTCTGCTTGCATGGGTTTTCTTGTGGCAGTGCGTGAACCCACGCGTCGCCAGTGGCAGGGGCGTGTAGAGGAGACGCGCCGCCACTGTTCTGGTGGTGCAGAAGGCCTTCCCTGCAATTCCTGGAGTTTTTGTGGTTTATTTGGTAAATTTAAAATTGTTAATGTACTTTTTGTTTAGTTTTTTGAATTTTTATAATTTGTAGTGTGCAAATGTGGATGTAAGAAAGGAAAACAAAAAAGGGGGAAAATATAGTGAAAGTGAATGTGTGTTTGTATTGTTTTATGATAAATTGCAAAGAATAAAGAAGAATTTAATATTTTGATTTGCTCACGGTCAAGGATTATGAACTTACACGTAAGTCATATTTCTAATATCCGATGAAAATATACAATTTTTAAAACTTCTTTAACACATCAAAGCCGTGAAGCAGCTTACCTCAGGTAGGGTGTGTTAGGGGTGCTAATACATTCCCTAACCACAACCAGTCCCTTACCTGTGAATCTCTGACAAGACTAGTACACCCGGGTTTCTTAGTAGCCCTCAATTAAATACTAGGTGGCGACTCCCAACGAATCAAGCAAACGAGATGAAAAATCGCCAACGACGCCACGCGGCACACGTGCGACAGAATGGCGACTCCACTAGGACGGTACTGTTTTCGACATTATTGGACTAAGCTTTGTGTTTTTTATGTGTTTAAGTTTTTTTTATTTTTGTCTTATTTTATTTTTTGTTTTATCCATGCATTGTATAGAATTATCTCATGCATCATATATTGTAATTTTTTAAAGCACACATGCTTCAGGTTAGGTGGGGGACTAGCAGCTTACCTTACGACTTTTAGTTAAGGTTTAAGTTTGTGTAAACCACAACTCTTCGTTGAGTGCTTAGACTGGTAACAGTTGGTACACGTCCCATCTCATCGCCTATTGGGCCCTCATAATGCCTTCAAGAGGGTGATCACTGGGACAACGAGGGACCTTTTTTAGAGACCAAGTAGTAAACCTACCCTTTGTCTCACTTAAAAAGATTAGAACCTGCCTTTAGGATGTATGCTCTGTACACATTGTTTTGTATCTAAGCAAGCCCTTCTTGAAGCATTTTGAATTCAGGACTTTTGGGGATATAATGGTCGTCACTCAAGAAATTTTTATTGTAGAGTTTGAGCAAGAATAAAAATTCTTAATTCATCATACAAGAGTTGCGACCATATACCACCCCTCGAAGGACGAGTTAATCATATAGATTACATGTTCATACATTTATCATGCATGTACCGGGATGAAAAATAGGTTCCCCCATCCGAGGTTTACTACACTAGATGGAAAACGATGGATAATAAAGAAAGGGGTCAAAGAGAGGCTCGTTGTCAAAATGAAGTTGAGAGCATCCAAGGTGAAGTAGCTAGACTCTGATCTGCTTGAATGAGTGTTGAGCATCAAATGGAAAGGGAATGTCTGCACAGTCTTCTGTGGGAACACTACTTGTCCACGTCCAATTGAAGCTGCACCTCTCATTTTAAGTCATGAACAATAGCAGCAATGCCTTCAGTCATAAACTAATGACAACCTTTGTTCTTGTTCAGTTGCACTGTTAATTGTTCATCGCCTCCACATCTTCTAATGGCACCAAATAACTGCTAGCCTTCTGTGCATGGTGCATTAGTCTTCTTTAAAGTTACCCCAACTGTGAGCTCAATTCCAGTTCAACAGCACAAGATGTTGGTCTGAAAAAAAAAATGATTAGACACTGAGCTTCTACGTGGCAGAGCTCTCTCTGTAGAGATTTGTTTGTGGATCTGCCAGTAGGGAATGCAAGAGAGGATGTAGTAGTTTCATACGCTATAAAAATTTCTCTCATCAGTTTCAACATCGAAACACTGTATTAGACAGAGGAGTCAGACCTGGTCTGAAAACATGAGCAGTCGTCGAACTTTAAATGTGGCAGAGCTCTCTTTGTAGAGATTTGTTTATGGATCTGCCAGTGGGGAATGCAAAAGGGGATGTAGTAGTTTCATATGCTTTGAAACTTTCTTCCACCAGTGGCACCAGCAAAACACTATAGTGGGCAAAAGAGTCAGACCTGGTCTGAAAATATAAGCAGTTGTCGAACTTCAACGTGGCAGAGCTCTCTCTACAAAAATCCGTTTATGGCACTGCAAGTTGGGAATGCAAGAGGGGATTTATTAGTTGCATATGCTACAAATATTTCTCTCATCAGTTTCAGCATGAAGACACTGTAGTAGGTTGAAGAGCCAAACCTGGTCTGAAAAACATGAGCAGACATCAAACTTCTATATGGCAGAGCTCTCTCTGTAGAGATTTGTTTGTGGATTTGCAAGTGAGGAATCCAAGAGGGGATGTAGTAGTTTCAGATCATCTATAATTTTCTTGCACCAGTGTCAGCATTAAAATACAGAAGTAAGGAGAAAAGACAAACCTGGACTAAACAACATGAAGAAGACTGAAACTTCAATAGAGGAGAACTCCCTCTATAAGTGTCTGTTTGTTGCACTATCTGTGAGCAATCGAAGATGAGGTATAAGAGTTTTAGATTCATTAGGTTCTCTTCTAGTTTTGACAATGTATGATTCCACACGTCGGTAATGGTGATGCTACATGTTTTTGTGCGCTGCCAAGATTACCTAGCTATTGAAAGGTTTCCAACAATCCTAAAACAACAACAACAATAACATTGGAAGCTTGACATGAAGTTGTGTGGATTGCTAAAATAATTGAACAAGCTATCAAGATGGGAAAGATTGAAGGTTCTGCCAAGGATTCTAGAACAATGATTAGAGATGAATCAAAAGAAGACTCTGACAGTGGGAAACCTTAATTATGTGGTCTAGCTAAGTCTCGTTGTATCATCAACTACTCCAATGTCTTTGCTGAAGATAGACATTCCTTTGCCGTGTGAGTTTATTTACCAGCATTTGCCAGATTCCAGAATTTTTGCCTGACTCTAACAAATCACATGCAACCACCGTTTTCTAAGTGGTATAACCCAAACAAAAGACGTGACGTCATGGTAGGGTCCTTGGCCATTGCAATTGAACAGTTGCAAGAATTTCAAGAATTGAGTCTGGAAGTTGGTGAGTAAGAGACGAGGGGAGTCTGTAAAGGAAGGTGTCATTGGCTATATTGTTCCCTGAACATCTTCAGAATGACATGTGATCGAAAATGCTTGGCAAAGCACAAATATTGCCAGAAAAGCTAATCCAAGAATGGTGCTAAATTGTCAATCATTTTGTTGTGGAGTTTTGCCCTTCTGCATTTTGTTTTGGGATCACATCTCATCCTTTAACGAAACATGTCTTTTTCTCTGTCTCTTTGTTGTTCTGAAGTCAGAAGATGTTTAGCATTTTATTTTTGACAAAATATTTTGATCAAACTCCAACATGCGAGGCACACATGCAACAGCAGACTAGACTGCCCTCCAACAGCTAAGGGAGGAAAAAGGCTACAGTGGAGGATAAACTGAAAGACCTCAAGGTGGCCTACACCTAATTGAAAGATAGCATTCAAGGTGTTATCCTTCAATTGGGCTTCACTGAAAAATAGCTTTAGGTGGCTTATAATAAAGTTTACGCCTTGAAATAGAGGAAACTTGATGAGAATGACACTCAAGATAGTATGAGGGCTGAGCTCTTCCCTGTCAGGGAAGAAGTCCAGAGCTCTCGAGTGTGGTTGTATGTTCTAAGAAATTCTCCTAGAGAGTTCTAAAAGCTTGTTGGAGGGTCTACAGCTTTGTTCGAGATGGTTGGGGGAAAAATCTTCCTTACCATATCTAACATCTACTTTTTTAATCAATCAAAAGGAATGTAGATGGACTTTAGTGTTGCCTTCCATCCAGTCCATATGCTAGACTTTGCTAACATGTTCCCTACTAAGGCTGCAACTGCTCAACATAGAAAATGTCTAGCTAAGAAGTCTGGTCTTAATGTCTAAGCCCTAACCCCTAATCTCTCCCCAATCATGTAAAAGACCCTGGTCCTGTAAGGTTTATCTTTATGTAATGTTTATTATTTTATAAACTACATTTTCATATTTGTTTTCTATGTTGACTCGTGGAGTTTGTATAGGCCTAACGCCTATAACAAAAATTTCATATAGGATCCAAAACTCTTTTAAAAAAAAAATTAAAAGTTTGTATGTGTCCAACACCTATACTTACAAAAATGTTTAGGAGGAAATCCTCTAGATAATTAGTATGGGTTCAATGCCTATACTAACGCCCCTACTCAAAAAAAAATATAAATTTTCTAACTTTGACAATTGAAGTTTAAAGTTTACCTAACCTTAGTAGGATTCGACCCCTACCTGGAACCAAAAGGAAAGAAGAGGTTGTAGGTAGGTCTTTGTCTGGATGAATCCCTGACAACTTGGTGAGATGTTCCTAAGCATTTTCATTGAAATTGTTGCTACTTCACTAAGGACATTAAGTCAAATCCTTTGAAGAGTTTTGGTCTATTACCCTGAGGATATTGTGTCAACCCCTGCCAATATGAGTTGTGTAATCGCACTAGGAAGACCATGTTGATCCTTGCCAAGGTAAGTTGTGCAAATGTATTAGGTAGAACAAGTCAATCTCATCCTTTGTGATTTGGGGTTTTTGCCCTAGGGATATCATGTCATTCTCTGGCAATGTGAGTTGTGCAATCGCACTAGAAAGACCGAGTCAATCTCATCCTTGATGAGTTGTGCAATCGTAATATGGAGATCATGTTGATCCCAGCCAAGGTAAGTTATGTAATCACATTAGAAAGACCGAGCCAATCCCATCATTGTTGAGTTGATGAGAGGCCTTTAGGCACCACCTAGAGAAAACAAAGAACATTGTCATTCTAAATAAATCATTCATTTAGAAGAAACTTATATTCTTAGTCATTAACTATGGTAAATTCCTATTGCACTCTAATGTATAGTCAAATTGATGACTTGGGTTTCCATTTTCTTATTGCACGTGACTGAGCCTAAGGATGTTGGGTCACAGCTTGTCAGATACATATATACTTGAGCTCAACGCGTAGCTGAGCCCAAGAATGTTAAGTCTGGTAGCTCGTCAAGCTCACATATACTTAGGCTCAACGCGTAGCTGAGCCCAAGGACGTTGGGTCTCGCATCTCACTAGGCTCACATGTACTTGGGCTCAACACATAGCTGAGCTCTAGGATATTGAGTTATCACCCTGTCTTTGCTCCTTTTAAACATGGATTTAGGCAAAAATAACATATCTAAAACGCGTTGACCAATCACTTCCTAAGATATTCTTTTAATTAAAGCTCTTGTTTGAAAGATTTATTAAAATTAAAATATAAAAAAAACACTCAATATCCTTAAAAAGTTACTGATCATTAAGACTTAGAACATTATTCATTATAATAGTGTAATTATAAAATTATCCTTAAACAAAAAAAACCTTTGAACTAGGCATAGGAGGCAAA
>Ga0307516_10008898_pt1 | contig 11267 bp, 2 predicted proteins | sample 19_EM_MG_FD_203310 | JGI IMG/M metagenome (GOLD analysis project Ga0307516, IMG submission 203310) | Populus trichocarpa ectomycorrhiza microbial communities from riparian zone in the Pacific Northwest, United States - 19_EM | ecosystem: Host-associated > Plants > Roots > Unclassified | place...
GTAATAGTACTTCATAGAAACTCAATTCCTCGCCTTCACTGAGGTAAAGATCTGCTTGCCTTATTTGTAGCTCATTTCCCTGATGAAGGCAAAATGTTTGTGAATGATGAGTTTAACTGATTAAAGGATCTTAAATTCCAACATCATCAATAGCAACAATTTCACTAACACAACAAAGGAATCACTCTGATCAAGGCTAGAGGGTTGTTCTAAGCAGTAAAGAGAGAACATGCTAGCAAACCCTTTGCTGTTGTGGTCCAACATATTAACTAGCTAGAGGGTTTAACGCACTCTTCCTTGCCTTCACATTGTAATTGTTGATTTGATTATGATTTGTGTTTGTTATTTGTTTGGTAACCGGGACTTTAGCTAGGTAATTGGTGTAGTGGGTTTGTTTGGAATTGTGATACCTATAACGATTTAAAGTATTTTTATTTAAAAATGTATCAATTTTTTTTATTTTTTTAAATTATTTTTTATATCAATATATAAAAACGATCTAAAAATATTAAAAAAATATTTTAAATAAAAAAAATTAAAATATTTAAAAACATGATTTCCACCGCGTTTCCTGCCAAACTCAAAATCCACTTTACCGGGCAAGTAAACGTGCGAACTGAAACACCCTAATTTTCAACTGGAAATGAAAACTATTAAATCAATTAGGAGGGGCAAGAACAAAAGGGAAGGTTGAGGTACTATAGGCGTTACTTACGATTTTTAAAAGTTGAAAAATATTTTAAAATAATTTTTTAAACTTCAATGTTTATGATATATATATTCCATTCATATAAATTGTTTTTAAAATTTTTTATATAAAATATTAAAATTCCAGATAATTTTTTTAATTTTTTTTAGATTAACTTAACCAATATAATCCAAAACACTGCCTTTTGACCAAATCAACCTTAGATTTGGTTTCAAATCCAAATACTTTCTCATGTACAGAGGGTGCACATTGTTGACTTCCTGGAAATTCCCCATGTACATGAAAGCTCCATGTCTTGTTCTTTGTTTAGTTGTGATGTGGTAGGAAAGGGCATCAAGTCTTCGACCCCAGAGGAATTCTTTGCCTTCACATTATATTATTATAATATTGGTTGTGTTTGTTATTCGCTCTCTTTTTTTTTTCATTTGTTTGGTGACACGTGGCCTTGGCTGGATCTGTATCAATTAAAAATTAAACCAGTAATTGGCTTAACAAAACCCGCTTGACGTACCGGGTCGATCAGGAATCTGGATGACCCGGTGAAATTTCACCCATGAAGACTTTTTTATTTATGAACCAGCCGATAACCAAGCGAACTGAAACACTAAATCCACCCCACCCTAATTTGCAACTGGAAATGAAAACTAAACACGTGTCCCATGAAAACTGAAATCATTGCTTTGTCTATAAAAATAAAAAAAATAAAAAAACTAACAGCTTAGTAGTTTATTGTACATTAAAGACACATATAATTGCGTATTAAAATAATGACGTCACTATTTTGCTCTTTTAAAATAAAATCATTTAATCAGTTATTAAAAACAATACTCTTTTTATGTGATCCGTTTATTATTATCATATTAAATGAAGATAAATAAGTTTTTAAACATTTTAAAAATACAGTGAAATAACTTAAATATCTTTAAAAGTAAAATTTTTAAAACTAGGATCCTTGGGTGTTTCAGTCTTTTAATATTTTGATAGTGCAGTTAAATGACTATATTACCCTTAAATGCAAAAAACATTAAAATTGATGTTCGGGATTTTTTTGTATTTTCATCGTGACTTCTTAGTTATAATCGATGTGAATTAGGGGCATTTTAGTCTTTTAAAAATATAAATATGATTAAAAAATAAAAAAGTGGTTGATGCTGGTGTTTGGGAGGTGTCCGTACTCTTTGGGCAGCGCATGCAACATCTATCAGCGAACAAACACTGTCTTTTGTGACAGCATTGGAAGCATCACAACATCCTTTTTCTAGTGGTCAAGTACATGTGCATGGCTTTTTTTCATTTCCTTCCTCTTCTCTTTCTCCTAGCCTCAAGTTCCATGTCAGCTTTTTTTAAAATTAAATATATAATGTTTAATTTATATTTATATCAATTTTACTCTCATTATTTTAATTACTATTCTTTTACATCCTCCTAGCCTTGAACACTCAGATAACCTTATCATCCGATATAGAAGACGATGACGAAGAGTATGTTCTTGACACCCCACTAGAAGATTTCAGATCAAGAAGCCGGTTCTTGGCAAGTGTAATAAAGAAAGGTACACGATGCAACGCTGAGCGTAATAACATATGTAATGGCGTTTCAGCTAACAAGGGCACGGGCCTACTTTATTGTTGCAAGAAACATTGCCGGAATGTTCCTGGAGACAAGAACAACTGTGGAATATGTGGTAACAAGAGCAAATTTGGAGAGTAGTCTTGCTGCAATGGAAGATGTACAAATATCATTTATTTCCAACGTTAATCATTGTGGAAAGTGCACCAAGAAGTGTGCTCCGGGGGTTAGATGTCAGTATGGAACATGTGGGTATGCTTAAATGTATTTAATTAATGGTACAAGCACAAGAATTCCTGGGCATCACAGTTGAAGTAAACAATAAATGGAAGTTTTTTACAATTAGAGACTAGTTTATATGGTTTTGGCAGTATTTTCTTTTGCTTTATTTTCACAAAGGGAATTAGTGGGTGCATGTTTTGTACTTATCTCGTTTGAATTTCTCCAGTTGAGTATACAAAATCATCAGTTTGTGCCACCAATAAAGAAAGCCTGTATGGAGGTGATTCTCTGCTCTTCGAGATCGTTTATCCATACGTATGTAGTTACCATAATTCAAAGTTCAAACCAGAGGGAACATTGATGTTTGATAATTGATAATTTCATTTGCCATTATTTTCCTGGTTTTTGCTTGCTGTTGCTTGTTATCAATTTTATTTTTAATTTTACCTTTTAACATTTTATTTCTTCTAGTCTTTCAAACAATAGAGTTAGGTTGTCTTTATGGTATAAACAATGTTTTTATAATTTTTTTTTTATCTTTTTTGTTTTTTCAGTTTATTTTGATTTGTTGTTGTAAAAAAATAATTCTTTAAAAAAAATATTACATTAATATATTTTTAATAAAAAAACACATTAAAAAACAATTGTTATTTGTTTTCACGTTATATTATAATGGTTATGGTGATTTGATTGAGAAGAATTTACTGAACAACTAATTTGGTATTGTAGTTATAGTTATTTTTTAAAATATTTTTTATTTGAAAATCCATCAAAATAATATTTTTTTTATTTTTTAAAATTATTTTTTATATTATAACATGAAAATATTTTCTCATGTACAAAGGGTGCATATTGTTGACTCCTAGGAATTTAAGATGTACAAAAAGCTTCAGGTTATTATTATTATTATTGTTATTATTATTATTATTGATTTGGTAAGGAAGGGCATTAAGTCTTCGATCCAAGTGTTTGAGCGTACAGAGGACTTTGTTGACTTCACATTATATTATAACGGTTATTATGATTTCATTGGAAAGAACATGTTACTCTGCCCTAATAATAGGATTTGTTTTTTAAAAAAATGATACTATTAGAGAAATAAAATGGTTTAATTTTTTTTTATATAGAAAACACAACGTATTTTTTAAAAACCTGCTATTTTAAATCATGATTTTAATATAACTGTGATTTTGCAAAATCACAATGTATCCAAATAATTTGGCAGATGTCTTTATATATATACAAGCATATAGATATACACTCCGCAACAAATCAATAATAATTTTTTTTTGAAATGTAAAAAATATAAAGAATAAAGAGAATATATTAAACAACCTAACTCTATGTGGTCCGGACACCAGCTAGGCCCAACTTTATTGGGTCCTAACAGAGATAAGGCCCAACCTTATTGGATCCCACCTTGCAGCAGGGGCTAACGTTATTGGGTCTTGCTAGGCAGCAGGACCCAATGCTGGCAGAAAAAAATTCAACCAACCCAACCTCAAATGAAAAAAAAAAGTATAATCACCCAACTTTTGTACAATATATAAAAAGTCTCATTAATTTATTTTAATTTTACAATATGAAAAAAAAATTACATAAGTGAAAAGAAAAAAAATCTAAAGAGGCAAAAAATTAAAATTGGTTATATCTAGGTTTGGCTACGAGCCAGACCCAATAGCTATATATATTATAAATAATTAAGTTTAAAAAATTATTTTAAAAGGTTTTTATACCACATTGAAAAGAAACTATCTTATTCTTCTAAGTTGAAGTACTTAAACCAAAAAGGTTTATTATCCTACGCTGAAAAAATATAATTTTTTTCTTGTGAATATAGAGTATATATACTAAAGGGCTTAAAATCTCACATTACAAAAATAAAACATTCTTCTAGTATTTATATAGTGAACTTTGAAATGAGTTAATAATCAATTGAAAAAAAATATAAAAAAAGGCGTCTCTAGGTAGAATGAACTTTATTTTTGAAAATAAAAGGAAATTTATTTTCAAACAATATTTCTAATATGTGTAGCCTTGCATATTATTTTTTCTCTTTTATTTTATTCAATCAATTTAATATGTGTGTTTATTTTTATTATCGTTTGATTGAATAAAAACATTATCTTAACTAACAAATTAGCAAATACAACCGCGTAAATGTCATATCTTGTGAAATTAAATATCTTGATCTATGTTTCTTGATTTTTCTAATTTTTATATTTAGTCATCGTTTATGGATTTTTTCACTTATTAACACAAATAGTTCTTAATTTATTTGATTAAATGTACATATAAGTTTTTTAATTTTCACTTAAAATTTTTTTAAAATACAAAAACGTGTTGAAAAAGTCTATATATAAATTTTTTATTGAAAAAAAAATATCTAAACCATGGTGAAACACGGGTCAAATATGTAGCGCAAACTAAAGACTAATCCATCAGTTTTCTCCTTCTTTAATTCAAAATTGGCAATAGTGAACAGATAACTCTCTTGTTGTGAAGTTATCTCCTGCCTAAAATAGATGTTTAGCAATTAAGAACCAAAAGCTAAACATGTTTATCTTGCTAAACCTCCACCTTGAACAGGAAGTGATCATCTCATAGCATTGTCTTTAACCGGTGGTTGGACATAAGTATAAAGAACAAATATAATGAACACAATAATGAATTAAGAGAATTTTAAACTTAAATTCACTCAACAACATGGAAAGAAAATTTAGCTCTCAACCCATTCAGTTGAGAGAAGAAACATAGAAGCAGCAGAAATGGTAACTTTTACGAAGTAATTGACATAAGAAAATCAAAATGAAATAAAAATATAAAAAATTTAATTTAAAATTAAAAAATTTAAAAAATTTAAATCCAAGTATTTTCTCACGGCATTACAGAGGGTGCACATTGTTGACTTCTCATAAATTTTCCATATACAAAAGGCTTAAGTCTTTTTATTTGTGATGTAGTGGGAAAGGGCATTTAGGAGCTATTTGTTTTCAAGTGCGCGTGACGATGACATTTTTGCTTTCACATTATATTATAATAATTATGATGATTTGGTTAAGAAGACCTTGTTAGAGAATCTGTTTTGTATTGTAACAATAATTATTTTTTATAGTTTTTTTATATGGAAATATATCAAAATAATAATTTTATTATTATTTTTTAAAATTTATTTTTGATATAACCACATCAAAATAATATAAAAATGAAAAAATTAATTAAAAATAAATTAAAAATAATTCCTAAAAATATTCTATGTACAAAATGCTTCATGTCTTGTTATTTTATTTATTTATTTATTTGGTAGGGAAGGGCATCAAGTCTTCGATCCAAGTGTTTGCTCGTACTGAGTACTTTGTTGGCTTCACATAATATTACAATGGTTATTATTATTTCATTGGGAAGAACTTGTTATGTATAGCTTTTGAACCAGTATAAAGTGTCGCGTGGATATCGCCGGCAAGAAGGAAAAGATTAGCCAGCGGAGACAGAGGAGATAAAGTTGTTGATCTCTTGAGCTCGTCAAATGCCATGTCAAATCTCTTCCAAGGGTTTATCTGGACATGGATGATTCCAGGTTGTAGTTCTAGTGTTGTGATCAATATAATACGTTTTCCCTGTCGCTGCATCAGATCGCTTCTCCCAGCCTGGTGGCAATGGAGCAGTATATATATCCACCACCATTGTTACTGACTGACTTATATATAACAGTAAGCCAAATCACTATCAAGTTATTGACTAATTTTTAAATTTTAAAAGTTATTGACACATGTTGGTTTTGGTTGGTTTTTAAATCACTATCAATGGAGTTTTGGTTGGTTTGTCGCTAACGAGTTATTTTTTTTTTCTCTTTCAAAAGTTACAAGTTGACCATCTTTATTATTGATATTTCAGTTATGATTCTTATTCTTTTGATATTTAATTCTTTTCCTTAACCATTTTATAAAAGTTTTATTTGTTTTCAATTTAGTCATTCAATTTTAATTATTTTTTTAATTTTATTTTTAGTTTAATTGGAAGCATATTTTTATTGCAAATTTTGCTTTGTTATTTTTTAGTGTTTATCTTCTATGCAGTCGATCTCCTTAATCTTCGCCTCATAAATAATCACTAATTTCAAAAGTTTACATGTGTAGATTTTTATTTTTTTAGTTTTTTTAAATTATTTTTTTTAATTTCATCCCTAATATTTATTTATTTTAGAAAATGATCTTTGTGCTTTATTTTACTTTTTTTCATATTTATTCTTTTATATATCAAATATTAATTTATTTAACTTAATGTATAAAGTGTTGCGTGGATATCGCCGGCAAAAAGGAAAAGATTAGCCAGCGGAGATAGAGGAGATAAAATTGTTGATCTCTTGAGCTCGTCAAATGCCATGTAAAATCTCTTCCGAGGGTTTTTTTTTTTTTTAATTCCAGAAATATAAAGGACAATTTAGTCCTTTTAAAATAATTAACTAACTTTTAAATTTAAAAACTTATTGACGCATGCAATTCACACATCATTGCATGGCAGACACTTGTATTTTTTGGACGATGTGTGCGTGCCTCTGGTGGTCAAATCTACCCTTTTGGTGGAGGTTGATTTGTCGTTGACGAGTCATTTTTTTTCTCTCTCTTCTCTTTTAAAAATTCTAGGTTGGTTCTTTTTATTATTAATATTTCAGCTCTGATTCTTATTCTTTCAATATTTAATTCTTTTCCTTAACCATTTTGTAAAAAAATTATTTATTTTCAATTTAGTTCTTCAATTCTAATTTGTCATATATTATTTTTTTCAATTTGATCCTTGTTATTTGATTTCTAAATTTTTTCCTTGCCCTGTTTGTGAAAGTTTTATTGTTTTTCAATTTCATCATTCAATCCAATTTTATGGTGTATTATTTTTCTAGTTTGGTTCTCATTTTTTTGATTTTTTCTTTTTGTTAAAATTATTTTTCTTTTCAATTTAACCCTCTAATAAAAAAATTGGTTTCGCCTTCTAATTTATTTTTTATTTAAATTTTCATCCTCATTTTTTTAATTACAATTTTTAATTTTTTTAATATTTTGCATTAATGATTTTTTTATTTCATCATTCAATATTTGATTTGTTGGGGACAGGGTTCATGATTTTTTCATGTATGGTACTTTTGATCTAATGACCTAGATCATGAGGTTGAAAGGTTAACGTGAATTACCATCCTTTTTAAAGCTTATTGTTTTTCTTAACTCATCGTTTGATATTAATTTTGTTTTCAAAAAATAAATAATAAAAATTTCACGTTAAACATTAGTTTTTTGTCCTTTTATTTTTTTATTGCTATTTGTTTTGTTTTTTTAACTTCTTTTGATTTATTCTTTTATTCAATTTTGTTTTCTAATTATCTGGTTTAATTTGATTTTTATATTAAACTTGTTTTTCATTGTTTAGAATTTTTTTATCCTTTTATTAATTGAGTTTTTTTTAGTTTCATCCTTAGCATTTGATTTCAATTTTTTATGTCGAATTTTCTCCTCATTCTTATTATTGATGTTTATTTTGTTTAAGATCCTTCTTTTTTATTGCATTTTTCTTTGTTAATTTTATCCTTTGTCATTTTTTATGGAGGATTTTGCTTCTTTTTTTTCTCACCTTCTATGAGGTTAATTTTAGCCTCATTACTAGGATCATGAGTTTTGAAAATTAAAATGAGATGACTTTGGTCTTTTTTATGTCCCTCAACGTTTGATTTTTTCGAATTGATCTTCATGTATTTTTTTTCCTCTTTTCTTTATGTGGGATTATCTCATTCTTATGCTTATGGTCACAACTCACAAGTTTAACGTGTTAACCCGGGTTAACTCGAATAACTCGATCTCCTCAATTTTCGCCTCATAGCCATGATCATGAGTTTCAAAAATTCACAAATGTAGATTTTTATCATTTTAGTTTTTTCTTCAATGTTTTTTTTTAATTTCACCCCTAATATTTATTTTTTTAGGAAAAGATCTTTGTTCTTTTTACTTTTTTTCACATTTAATTTCTTGTGTTATCAAATATCTTAATTCTATTTAGTTATTTATTGATCAAATATTAATTTATTTAACTTATTGTATATATAAACATTTTAATTTATAATTAGAAATTTTTTATATTAAAAAAACTAATAAAAATCCTATATATTTAATTTTTTATTAAAAAAATCTAATTCATAGCAAAACATGAGTGAAATATCTAATTTGTTTTTTAGAAAACAATATTATTTTAGTTTTAAAAATAAAACTAAAAACAATTAGTTTTGAAATCGACTTTGCTCAATCGGCCAATCAGCGAATCGGGTTTTGGATTCGATCAGACCCCGGGCCCGTATGAAATCTATGGTCGGTCCCCACCTGAAGAAACGAGAGGCAGAGAGAAACCAAAGAGATGAGCTAACGGCATCGACAAGCCACATGATTCGATTCTCTACCATGATATATATATATTGTTTCCTTTGACAAGTGGCAACACAAATTCCACTACCCATTTTCAGTTTCCTAGATTTTGAGTAAGTTTTAGTTCTTTTTCGAAGTGGGTGGTTTGATTTAGCTTAGCTTACCATGTTGTAAATTGTCCTCTTTTTTGTTGAATGCTGTACTTGGACGTCACTTTTTGTAGTATCATGGTGTTAGTGATTGTATTGTGAGGAACCCAGTTGGGGAATTGGTTTATTTGTTCTGAATCCACTCTGGTTTGGTTTGTTTTAGCTTAGTGTGTTTTACTTACTTGTGAGTTATACACTTGAATATGTTGTTTTGTGGAACGAGTTCTTTGTTTTTCATGATTTTGTTTAAAAATGAAGCTCAAGCTTGAGTTTCTAGAAGCCAACTTAAGGAGCGTTCATCTTGGTATAATGAATTCAAGTGGTCATGGTTCAGTTTTGCTTTTTTTGATCCATTTCTCACTTCTCTTTCGTAGTTTTGATCCACATTGATGCCATTTGTTTTCACTATTCGAGAAAGAGGTTACTTCTTTTTTTTGAATTTCAAGGAATCCTCTTATAAGTTGATTGCTTGTCAGAAATGGAAATAACCCTTATTCCACTTAGCTTGGTTTAATTACTGCTCTTTTTTTCATGGGCGAATTTGGAGATTGAACTGCATTTTAATTGTAAAGTTTTACTTTCATGCAGAACATGGAAGCTTGGTGATTTTGATAAGGTTTATATTGAGTTAACAAAAGATGTTGCCTGTTTGCTCTGTCACTCAGTGTTGTTCCTCTCATTCTCAGGTGAGTTTCACTTCCTAGACTGTAATTTAATTCGTGTGGTTGCCAAGTTTCTATCATCCCTGTACCTCGGATTTCATCTATGCCCTTAGTTTTGGGGATGCATGACCTCTAATTAGGTGGAGAACAAGCCGGGACTATAATTGAACTTTCGCTAAAGAGAAAAATTCTAGTGTCAAAAAATAAAAGAAAAACAATTGGTGTAACTAGACATGTCTGCCTCTTTATAAAATATGTTTGATGTATTTGAGTTGAAAAATCTGGGGTGACTAAGTGAAGGTTTTGAATGAAGGTATAAATTAAGTTTCAACTGTTTAAGCAAAAAGGCCAGTATGACATCATGTAGAGATTATGTGCCTAAGTGAAGGTTTTGAATTGATTCTCATGCTCTAGCATGGTATCATAGTCCAGTGCAGCTTTCTCCTTCCTTCTAGGCCTACACATCAGAGGGATGCTGAGTAAATTCCTTAACAATCTAGCAGAAAGTTTTGCATGGCCTAATAATCTGCTTGTACATCTCTGTTTAGTAGTTTAAGCTTCTGGGTGTGATTCCCTAGCACCAACTTCCTTCTCATGTGCAGTGGATTATGATGGCATTTTCTCTCCACTTAGAGTGTGTTTAGCATTGATGTCAAAACACCGTTTGCCAAAAATATAATTTTTTTTGCCTAAAATTATGTTTTTTTGCTGTTTTTGGATCGTTTTGATGTGCTAATGTCAAAAATATATTTTAAAAAATGAAAAAAACATTATTTTGATGTGTTTTCGAACGAAAAACACTTTGAAAAGCAATCGCTACCGCAATGTCAAACACGCTCTTAATCTGATTACTTACATCAGAATAGAAAATTAAGATATGAGGTCTATGAGACTCTTCAATATACAAAGTCCTTGTCCACCTTTAAAGAACAGAATTTGACAATTTTCAGTGAAGCCTTGCAGGCAGTAACTTCCATGCACATCGGTTATCAATTCACCAAGTTTTGTGTTATCATGTCCCATCTTTCTTCATATACCTGTGGAATAGTATTTCTATTGTGAAAAATTTCATGCATGTATTTGAAACCACAACTACTGCAGATAACATTCCATGGAGGTCTGCGACCATTTTGCTCAGTCTGGAAGGATTTCGAGTCCAGATGTGATGTAGAAGACAGGGTACTTTTAGGAATGTCAAATATAACACATCACCAAAGAATTTCCTTCAAAACACAAGCTATAAAGTCTTTCTACTCCAATATTATTGAAAGCTTTGCTTTCATTAATGATCATTCTTGCCCAAATGAACTAGGCAACATTAATTGCAACTTTTATAAGGAATGGGACTCTTCAGTTGGAGCAATAGATGAACTGCACCCACACCCTATGGGAGGGGGTAAACTAAAATTCTTAGAAAGTTATAACATATCTGATGTTGAAGAAGGACCTATGAACTCTGCAGACCAGTTTGCTGATAATACAGATAGTTTAATACGACTTGTGGAACCTGAAATAACATCAACTATTGACATTACACCAGAGAATCCCAGTTTTG
>Ga0307516_10008899_pt1 | contig 11266 bp, 16 predicted proteins | sample 19_EM_MG_FD_203310 | JGI IMG/M metagenome (GOLD analysis project Ga0307516, IMG submission 203310) | Populus trichocarpa ectomycorrhiza microbial communities from riparian zone in the Pacific Northwest, United States - 19_EM | ecosystem: Host-associated > Plants > Roots > Unclassified | place...
AGGCCTATTCCCCCGGATACAAAATTGCATATATTGACTTAGAGTCGGGGACCTATAGTACATGATGGGACACCCAATAAATGCCCATTTAAATGCTATTTATTTTTTGTTGAAACGGTACAGGATACAGGATGACAACTTCAGAATTTTTATGACAGACCTGAGCTGGCGGCGGACCGCCCGATGACGATGACGCCTGGCCGAAAGTCCGGCGGGCGGACCCACAGATAACAATGGCCAACCGGGTTGGTCGGAATGGTACAGTATATACATATGTACTTATGTATTCATAAAATATCCCAAAAGCCAAGCCGTGGTAAAATGGTGTACAAGGAAGGCTGGCCGATGCGTACTTAGTAGGGTGTTGGGCATATCGTGGAGACAGTGAGGTGGAAAGAGATTAACGCAGGGGGTAAGCAACAGCAGGATACGGTGGAACCGATTCATGACAGATTGGATAAAGGGATGCAAGACCACTCAGGTGTCGAGGTGGCACGGACGAGTTAACCAATAAAAGGCTGACTGAATGCCACTTGGAACGAATAGACGAACAGAGAGGCTGCGGCTGCCAGAAGCGTTACGGATGAGATCTTGAACGAAGCTGCGGCTACAGGGGGATTTACATCAGCCGCGCTCGCGCAGAATAGAATCGGTACTCGCCATCACTGGTGTGTCCGTTGGTTGTTGGAGAGCCTGAAGGACGAGGGAGGTCGGAGTAGAGGAGAGGGAAGCGACGGGCGGGGGGACATTGATCAGTTGAAATCATCCGTCGCGGGGCACACATTCCCGGTAAAAGGGACCGGCCAGGCTACGACACTCACCCGAAGAACCGCCTGCAGCGTCACTCAATTCAGCGAAGCCAACCTCAGCGGGTTTGTAACGAAGGACAGAATAGACGTTCCTGAGGAAAGCGTCCCCAACGACCCAGGTGGGTTTGTCCGCGATGCCATTCGAATTTTTGCCCAGATCGACGATTGCTCCAAAGCAGGTAGATGAGCCAGGGGTGACCGGTCCGAGACTCATATCCTCCGCCTTGATGGGCCAAGACTTTCCACCGAAAGCCATGGTAAGCTTGACTGTTGTATTACAGGCTAAGAAGCAAACGGGACATCAGGGAGAGACTTAAATAACAGAAAAACGAACATACGGTATCCGTAATAGCCAGTGTAATCACCGCTCAACGGCTGGGAGTTGGGGATCTGGGCGTAGATCGCCACAACGTCGGGGGTAGGGCCGGCAATACCCCCAGTACCAATGTCAAAGGTAGCGACGCCACCAGACTGCAATGCGACATCCTTTCCACCGACCGTGATCCCTGAGATTTGGGGCACGTACGTGAGAAACAGCCGAGAAGAAGACAAGTTACATACTCGACACGTTGAGAAGCCAGTAGGTCTGCTGGTCAGCGACGGTGACCAGTGGGCGGAATTCGACCTTGCCTGTGTATAGGGTCTGGTTCCGACCACCAAGGGTGAAGATACCACCAAACTCTTCTCCCTGGATATTTGGATCACCCGAGCGTCGGGCGAGCCAGAAACTCATTTCGGGAGTAGTCGTTTTATCGCCATCCATAAGGGTCTGCCAGAATGGGGTGATCCCGAGGGCGGCGCCGGTGTCGAAGGCAAGCCCCATCACACCGGCGTCAGAACCTTGTAGATTGACATTATCGATCAAAAACCAAGAAAGGTTCTGAACCTGGAAACCTCCCATGGCAACAGTGTCCCGGACGAGATAACCTTTGGCGCCACCGCCGGCGTACGTGATTGCGTATGGAACTTGTTGACCGGCGGAGTCCTTGACGATTTGGAAGGTACTTGAAGCGGCGTCGTTGAAGTGTGCGACGCTTTGGGCGCAAGTGGTACACTTCCCACTGGTGACCCAGAAGAACGCAGATCCTGTGGCAAGGATGACCCTAAATGATTGAGGACTGTTTTGGAATTGAGTTGGGAGTGTTGAAAACATGGGTTGATGAGGGGTGTGAACGCACGGTGTCCCGATCTGGACAACGCCCGAGTAAGTGGTGTCCTGGCTCTGTAGATAATTGTTAAGCCGGGCGGGAATCTACGGGGCGCAGCGGGGACCAACCGGACTGATGAGTGGGACGGTACCGGTGGTCTGGCGTTTTGAGGTCGAGGAGTGGGGGAAGCCGTACTTGATTCTTGTAGCGATTCCGTGCTCTTCGACTGAGATAAGATCACGTCTCCTCACGAGGGGGATGTGGGAAGGTTCTGCGCCAACAAAGCAGAGACAAGATAACGCCACCAGGGACAGATAGAGGGGGATCATGATGGGAGAGGGCCGGGGGAGAGAATGGGGAAGGTAGGAGGGACATATAACCTTTCAATTTCAGGCCTCATGCCCCAGGAGCACCCTCCACCGTTCCGATGAGACGTGGGACTGACAAGCGGCAAAACCCGGGACAGGACACGAGGAGGGGCTAGATATGTATCGAGTATCGCCGTGGGACTCACCGAGCGACTAAGACGATAAGACCGGACGTATCGATTCCTCCTTCACGAGTGCGATGCCTCCGCCCTCTCCGGCTCCGGACCCGGCACCCAGAGCCTAACCACACCCACGCACAATTCCGGTGCTTTCACCAAGACGGGCCAACCTCGTCCAACCCCCGTCCTTTGCTTCTTGAAGAGGCCATAAGGCCCCAAACCACGCTCGTCGCACTTCTTTCCCCGCCCATCTATCTCACTTCCAAGGCAGATGCCACCCCTCCCTTCCCGGCTCCGGGTTCGAACCGTCAGTCACTGGGTGACTGTCCGTACAATCGAATTCAGACGAATATCGAACCTGTCAGGACCCCGACCGTTGTCCTGGGGCTCGAAACAATACAATTCGTGATGACTGGCACCCAATATCTGGACCTGCCCCAGGCCAGGGGCGCACTTACAGATAGCTGTATTGCGGGAACCTGGTGGGAACCATTACCTTTTACGGGAAGTGGCAAAATCGGAGGCAGTAACGGAATATTTTCGTGAAGTTCTGGGCCGGCGGATCTCTCCAGATGAAAAGGAGGGGATCTGTCAAGGTGGACATGTGGAAATATGGTTAGAAGTGTATTGTGTGAGATCGGGTCATTCGGTCGACTGTGCCGAGAACAGTCCCGATGCCACACGCACCCTGGCTCGAGGTGAAGATGCAATGATGACCTTGCGGCTGCGTTGATCAGCGTGGGTCTCCTTGTCTACCTGTCCACCTGGCTTGTAAAGCGGATGGAAACTTTGATCTCCACGATACGCCCGAATAGGAAACTAACGAGGGAGCCAGGATGGCGGGGGTGATGAAGAATACCAAGAACGGGGCCCATGGTTTTTTGCTGCAAGGATGTGAGAAGCCCCAGAGCGGAAGGCGATCTGGGGACGGACTCGTATGATCTGCGCGGATGCTTGGCAGTTTCTTCAGTATCCCCGGCGGTCTCTCCAGTAGCCCCTCCGGTCTCTCCGGGGCCCAAAGGGCCGATATAGGACTTCTGGTTCTGGTGGTCTCTCGATCCCGGAAACGAGACCTGAAGGCCAAAAGGGCAGATACAAAACTATTCGAATTACCAGAGCTTCTGGCCAGATCGCGGAGTTTCATTCCGTTACCTCCGTAACTCATGTAAATCACCGTGGCCCAGGCTGTTTGGAATAAGGTCTTAGAAAGCTACGATACCCAACAACCAGTGTGAACTTACTCGCTGCCTCGAGGGGTTGCGCTCCGATCTTGAGAAAGTACCCGAGGGCGAATCCGCCCACCCAACACCAGATGGAGACGGGCGAGGGTCGCGATACAAAGGAAGCTCGGCCCCTCGAAGCCGTGGTCCAGTGGTTTTAATTGTGGTACCTTTGACCCGAGGTTGGTAAGCTCGGGGTAGCGTGACTGCAGAGTCGCGATCGAAAACCAAGGTTTGCTGGTGGGCTGAGAACTCGTCGTGGAGGGTCGGAGTGGGCGTCCGGCGCCTAGCCCGCCCCCATTCGGAGCCAGAAGGAGGGGCTCTACTTGGGCAGATGGCGTAGCCAAGTCTGGAGTGGGAGGAGGACTCGGGCTGCTGTCCCTCATGTAAAAAGTAAGAGCTCGGGGGAGAGAAAGCTAAGGGGGTTTTCGACGTTCGTCCCGAATGTAAATATAAGGACCTAATGACAGCGAGTTATGCATCATTCAGAACATAGGATGGGTTTAGTCTAGATTCCAATGCCTTCAGACGTACCGGTCGAATGTAAAGCGTTCACGCGACCTGCGCGCGAAAGCCACACGTGTCACACTAAGCGACTATCCAAACGGTATGCAAGACTTTTTCCTGGACTTTGGACAGGTGTCGCTTACCGAGGTGACAAACGGTGTCAACTTGATATCTTGTACGTGCGCTGAGCAACCAGACCCCTGGCTCTTGTGACGAAGTTGAAATCTGCGAGGGTTCACCCCTCTGAACCTGGAAAACTCGCGCGGAACTTGGTAAACCCGGAGCGATGGCCGGGGTCTCTGGGGTCCTGACAGCTTCCATTGTTGCTGTGACGTCCTGCCAAATGTCTGCAGGAGCAAGCTTATGGATAGTAGAGTCAACTCACTTACATATTGTCCAGCACCTCGTTTCCCAGAAACCAGCAGGTGTATAATTCTCGGCATGGCCGTGCGCGTTTTTGCCTCGGATCTTGACCAGGCTGAGACCTGGACGGTTTATGAATTCCGTGCTGTCTATTTGGCGCCGAGCCGGTCGGAGCTGGCGTCAAGGGAGTAAGCTTAAGCATGAGATTGAGACCGGATGCGTCAATCACCAGGCGGACATGACATGTACGCGTGAACACCGCATCTCCACGCTACACCGGGAATACGGCCGTACGGGACTGACAGACGGTGAGGCAATCGGTGCACCGCTTTCCTGGGTCAGCCCATCGACTTGGAATTCCGGTGTCACGTTCAACTCACCCGCCGTTCGACTCGCCCTCCCAGCGGGGCCAGGTCAGATGTCATGAATCATTCTTGCTGCCAACCACGGGGGCGATTCTGGGTGAAATGAACAAACGTCACCTTCCAGGCTGGTGACCGGTCCCGAATAGCGATGATCACCATCATTGTTTCCGTTGTTCCCGGAAGGGATGTGGGTCCATCACACGTGGGCGATCTGGAGTCCCGAAGTCCCTTGAAGCACCACGGCGATGGTCTCAGATACGTACGGGCCGCCCTCTGCATCACCGATGTCTACTCACCGTTCCTCAACTACACACGCATTCCCAAACCCCAGAACTCTCTCGGCCCTCCTTTCGGTTAGTATCGTACAACCTCCGCTACGATGTCAAACCAGACGAGATCACCGTCAAAAAATCTCTCGCGGCACTACAGGACCCGAACTGGGAGCCTTCCTACCTCAGCCTAGCTGGTCAAGAGCAACCTTGGAGTTCTCGGAGGATAAGGATCACTCAGGATCTCCTCAACGAAGGCGTCGCCCTGGCAGGTGCTTACCGCTTTCAACTCCTTCACCTATCTCAAGATCGGACAACCTTCAACCCTTTCGCGCTACATCATCTTAGGCTTCCAAGAGGCTCTTCTTCGACAGGTAAAGGATCTAGCGGAGCTCCTTGGAGATGACTGGGCTTGGGTATGACGCCGTCCGGGTGGGTCGAGACGACGGCGCTTCGGCGGAGAATTCAATCCCATCTTCTACAAAAAGTCCGTCGCCACGATTCTAAACTTATGATCAGAAAGCTGACTCCAGTTTCTCCTTGCGTAGATCCGTTTTCAAGCTGGTCACCCATGACACGTTCTGGCTTTCGTGAGTTCTCCCTCGCACTCACATCTACGGTGTCGTCGGGTGGGAGGCCCCTGGGAGATTCCCGCAGTACAGAAAGTACGCGAGCCTGAACATTCAACGTTCGACGTTCACGGGTAAATTTGCATTCCTTACCGACGTGACCGTTCTGCCCGGTCTTCCGTTCGCGGGTGGGAAATCGATCAACGCCCGATGCTTGTCGGATTGTCCGTGGATGCTCCTCCGCCTCCCAAACCATTCCACCTCTTCCTCCCCGTGACTGCGACTCATGACGTCCTCAAAACTTCCGAAATCCACGATCCCGCTGCTCACCAGCCTGTCCGGCTGCAGGGGATGGAGGCGACAAGTTCGGGAGACTGCAAATTGGTCGAGTTCCTACCCACCGTGGAAGCCCTACATGCGGACATCTCAGCCGTGCCCGTCGCGCGAAGCGAATGACATGACAGTCGTATTGACCCTCGCCAACCCGGTACAGAGGCCGCTAGATGGGGGTGGGACCAGAAATCAAACAGATAACATCAACGCCGATGGTGTGAGGGGGTTGTGTTACAACCGATCTCTGGAGAAGAAATTCGTGTCGTGCGGAAAGGCATGCAAGGGGAACAATAAACTAAATAGAATCCATGCTGCCGTATTACACAATGTCATGACGGTGATTATCTCTTTGCTAGAGGAAGAAAAGATCAGCGAAACGGTCAGCGTGGTGATACGGAAATCCGAGTCTCACCTTCCTCCACGACGAACTTGGCTTCCGTTCTTTTAAATCTATCCTTTAATTCGTCGAGGCTCATGTACTTCTTGTCACCAGTCGCTTCGAATTCCAGCTCCTGAATATCAATGGCAGGTTAGCGCTAGTTGGCCCTTGTTCGTGGAACGAGCCCGCGTGCCTGAAGTTTAAACATTGCCAACCAACTGTACAGCCCGAATCCTCTCCGTGGAGTACCGGATGGTAACACCGACACAAAAGACTCCCCAATGAATCCAACAACCCAGAGAACTAGCAGAAGGGTGATCAGCCAGCGCGGCTCATAAGTGGTATAAGCCAGTGTTTGATCTCTGTACGATTGTGCGACGACGGATCCCGACCCCGCTAGGAACGGTAGAGCGTTGGCTGCAGTGATCCGTCCGCGGGTGATGGCGAGCAGGTCTGGGGAGAGCTCCGTGTATCCACGGGGCGTAGTGCCATTGGTGAGAGAAACAACCTGCAGAGTAGGTTGGAGTTAGAGGAAATATTGTACGCGGGGGCACGATGGGACCCACGGTAGGAGAAGGGATGTAACTTCCCCTTCGACCGTTATCTTTGATCATCTGCCCGATGCTATTGTTATAAGCTGTCCGGAACGCAGCATCCTTTCTCGTCACGTTGAGATATCTAGTGTTGTTTGTGATTGGATGTCCTTTGAGTTTACCACTCGGCGGCGGTGGGTTAGCACCGCTCCCTTTTGCGATGATCCCCACAACAGAGGGGGATGAGGTCGTTGCGTTGGATGTCTCTACTATCCAAGGGTCCCACCTCTGCACGCAAACTGCAGCATCGTAACCAATCCTGGTTCCTGACGCATTCAAGTGTACAGGGAAATTACCAGAGGGCGTGAAATCGGTGTTGAGTCGGATGAGGACCATCTCGACAGCTGTCAACGCTGGGTTTATGAGGTCGGTGTCGAGACGCCAGAACCTGCCGATGGTACGGGTCTCGCCGTTGTCCATTACTCCCACTGTAGTGAGCAGGTTAGATGCGAAGAATGCGAGAGGAGCCAACAAGAGTTTACTCTGGAAGGAGAGTGTTGAGGGGTCGATATTGGATGGGATGGTATTGTTCTGGATCTGGTATTCCGACGGTATGCTGTCCAATATCTGCAAGTCTATGCCGTACACCCCAAACATGCCCCGAACAAAATCACGAGGAACAAAGATGAAGGTAGAACCGTTGGTCGATGGGGGTACCCTGGGAGGGAACAAATGAGCAAGCTGTTTCAAGGGGGGGGTACATTAAGTTGCGTTACAAGTTGACTTCAGGGTCAGGTAGTTTGTGACAGTGAACCCTGATTCCCCACAGGGGTATCTAAAAAAGGCGAATATCAGGATGTTGGGCTACATCTCTAGCGAGCAGACGGCACATACCGTAAAAGCACGTCAGTGTTTTTCTTAGGTAGGACCTTACCCGTGTCCGCAGGAGCGCCGCCCAGAACATCGAGCAGACCAAGCGACAGGAGTTTAGTGGAATCGAAAGTCCCAGCCCCAGAACCGCCAGAGACGAACTGGGACAAACTCGGTTGGGCGAAGTAGACGGTATCGTTGTCGTAAACGAACTCTGTGGTATCCGCCGTGTTTCTGCCGTTTGGGATTAAGGACCATATTGAGGGAAAGTTCTTGGTACTGTGTTAGAACGGGCAGGCCAAACTCCATTCACAGCCGTCTTACCGCGAACGCCTCGTATTGGACCTCCACCCGACCAATGTCCTCCCCGGAGAGATCTCCAGCGATCAAAACTTCGTGGTATTCATTGCGTTGGTGCTGTCAGAAAATTAGGATATGCAGGAAGGAGGTCTGTGGCACGTACGCGGATGAAAACTTTGATGTCCATGATCCGTCCGAATATGAAATGTACTGAGGAAGCCAGGATGGTGAGGAGGATGAAGAATACTAAGACCAGGGACCGTTGTTTTTTGCTGCAAGAATGTGAGAAGACACGGAGCGGAAGACAATCTGGGGACAGACTCGTATAATCTGCGCAAAGCCCTGGGCTCTCCGGTATCCCCGGCGGTCTCTCCAGTCTCCCCAGCGGTCTCTCGGCCGCGACAACAACAGCAGAGGGCACAGAGGGCGGATTTAAGGCATATGGCGATCTTTCGAATCCAGCACCAGAGGTCCCAAAGGGCGGACATATGGCATCTGACGATCTCTCGAATCCAGGAATGAGACCAGAGGGCCCCAAGGGCGGACGTAGTGCTTTTCGAGCTCGTGTGTTCGGCCAGGTCGCCAAGTTCTATTCCGCCACCTCCGTCACTCATGTGAATCACCGTGGCCCAGGCTGTTTGAAATAAAGTCTCAGAAAGCTCCGATACCCAACCAACGCGAACTTACTCGCTGCCTCGAAGTGTTGCGCTCCGATCCTGAGAAGGATCCACCCGAAGGCCACCCCGGCCGCCCAACACCACACGCCGACAATGGTTCGCACAATGAATAAAGATCTGTTCTTCGCCACTAGCGTGAGGAGATAGAACAGCGGGTATGTGATGAGGCATAGGAAAGTGATGGACGCGAGATTGAAGAAGCTCGGTGCCTCGAAGCCGGGAAAACGCCAAGGCCGGGTTGGAGGTTTGGCCTCTGGCCTTCCCCCGTTCTTGGAGGGGGGTCCTCCTTGGGTGGATGACATTGCCAAGTGGGGAGTGGGGGAGGACTCGGGCTTGGGCTACTGTCCCTCACGCGAACGGTGAAAGATCAGGGGAGAGAAAGCTAAGGGGTATCCGACGTTCGCCCCGTTGGGTGTAAATATACCCGGCAGCAGTGAGTTATTAGGATGGGTTTGGCCTAGATCCCAATGCCTACCAGGCGACTGTAACGCATTCACGCGCCCTGTATGTGAAAGCCACACGTGTATCACACTGAGTGATTATCGATTATCCATACAGTAAGATTGTCGCCGTAGGCAAACGGTGCCAATTGTACGTACGTTGAATAGCCAGACTCCGGCCCAAGAGCCCCACCCACCCGGGTCCCCTTGCGGTCACACATACTGGTTGTAAAGAAGTAAGAACCAGAGCCAGGGCGAGGAAGGCACCTACGATTCACCCCTCTGAACCTGGGAACGATGGTCGGGATCCTCTGGGGTCCTGACAGTTTCCATTCTTGCTATGGAACCCTGCCAAAAGCCTCGTGGAACGCAGGTGCCAGCATTACTCATGGATAGTAGGGTCAACTCAGTCCCTCGTATGAACCTGTGATACCCAAGTGACGGATGTGGAATGAGTTGATCGTTTTCCGGGTCTCTGGTTACATTGGGCCGGCACCTCGTTCCCAGAGCTTACAAGCGGGCGTATAATCCTTGCCATGGCCGTCCGCGTTGTTGCTAAGATGAGACCGGGGCGGTTTAGGAATCCAAACCGTCTCTTTAGCCCCAAGCCGGACTGAGTTGGCGTTAAGGGAGCAAAGCGCGAGATTGGGACCGGACATGTCGATCCCAAGACCGGCCTGCCTCCGGAACCGAATCACATTCATGCCCTCCCACCCTTCGCTTCTTGGGGGAGCCACACGGTCCCAAACCACCTTAGACACGTTAGTTCCGCTTCTTCCCCGGCTCATCTACCTCGTTTCCGGGGCAGGTGCTATAGTATAGAATGGTGACTGAACAACTGATGATCGATGCTCACAGTGAGACGGGCCCAGATATGTCACACGGGAGCTATTTCTACACGCCAAGTGTTTCCGGCAAGGATCAGTGGGCGCGTTTTCCACTTCCATCCCATCAGGGTATGGGGTCGACAGGTCACGAGGCGGTTGGCGCGCGTGCCACCGTCCGCTTTCCTGCGAAACCCAGGTTGAGGGTGGTCGAGAAAAAATGTGGAAAGCCCCGCAGGCAACCGCCCAGCCTTGCTTAGAACTTGTTTTGGGTGTGGGCCGAAGTCAATCGTAGTCAAGTATTGCTGAAGCACTACGGTGCGTGTCATATATACTCGTCCCTTTGTGCCAATTAGGAGATTGGACCCGTCCAAGATTATTGCGGGAACATGATGGGCCATTACGGGACATCAAGGGAATCTTTTCACGGAGTTCTGGCTGGCATATGCGTCTGCTCCCCAGATGAAAAGGAGGCGAACTGTCGAGGTGGAATGGTTAGAAGTGTATTGTGCGAGATCGGCAGCCAGTTCATTCCAAGTGGCTGCAAGCTTCAAGTTCGAGCTTCACGCGGCATAGTACGTATACGTGTATCTTACTCATCTTCCGTACTAGGCGTGTACAGCCGTTCCTCGTGGTACGCATACCATCCGTCATGAGATTGAGACCGGACGTGTCAATCGCGCACCAGGCGGATGACATGTACGCGTGGACACCGCATCTCCACGCTACACCGGGGGTACTCGATACGGCTGTACGGGGCTGACAGACCGTGAGGCAATCAGTGCGCCGCTTTCCTGGGTCAGCCCATCGACTTGGGGTTCCGGTGTCACGTTCAACTCACCCGCCGTTCGACTCGCCTTCCCAGCGGGTCAGGTTAGATGTTGCGTGGATCATTCTTGCCGCCAACCACGGGGGTCACTCTGGGGTGAAATGAACGAGTGTCATCTTCCAGGCTGGTGACCAGTCCCGTTGAATAGCGTAGATCACCATATTTGACGAGTCCTTGACCTTTCCTTTCAAAGAGTCCTCTCGTCTGCATATTAGCGAGTATATCTCGGACCGTACACCACAGCGCACTGGCGAAAATGAAAACGAACCACCGATGTGGTGTCCAAGCCGCATTACGACGGGGGGCGGTGTAACGGAACGCGAAGCGCACGTCTCTCGCAAATT
>Ga0307516_10008900_pt1 | contig 11266 bp, 5 predicted proteins | sample 19_EM_MG_FD_203310 | JGI IMG/M metagenome (GOLD analysis project Ga0307516, IMG submission 203310) | Populus trichocarpa ectomycorrhiza microbial communities from riparian zone in the Pacific Northwest, United States - 19_EM | ecosystem: Host-associated > Plants > Roots > Unclassified | place...
GGAGGGCAAAGGGAGCCTGCACCGTGCCGCTAAACGCGGACTGCGGCGGGGAAGCGGACTGTACATAGCTCGTCATGATCTAGATAGGTCGCACACGAGGATAATGAATAAACAAAAAAAAAAAAACCTCGGGAGTCGTACGGCAAAAGTCAAAACACATTGACGTAAAATATCATCATGTTCACGACGACAACAGATGAAAGGCACAGTTAAGTTCCAATACGTTACCTCAGAGTCTAATCCTGCCGATCTGCTGACGAAACCTCTTGCGGTTCCCCGACACAAACAACTATTGCAACTCACCGGTCTCACTGCATTCAGCCCCGACGACGAAGAATACGAATACGATGAATGAGGCCGATCTCGAAAAGGAAAATGGGGGTGCAGTTCTTTGGAGAAGAAAAAGGGGTGCGGGTGATAAGGAATTGGAAGAGGAAAGAAGGTTCTTTTGTTGAGCATGTTCTTGCATCCTGTCGGCAAGCGTGAGTCGGCACTCTTTTTCCTACTAGCAAGTGTTTTTTGCCACGAGGTTTTCACTGCAGAGGTTTTAATGAGGTCGACGAGGATTTAATGGGATTGTTCTTGATTTGGGATTGTTCTTGATTTGGTGGATTTCTGTTTGGTACGGAGCACGCGAAGAGGGGGTGTGTTGGAATTGCTTCTCGCCGCTCCGGCGTGGCGCGCCAACGGAAGCGACACCGCAGCAACGGCGGCAGCAGCAACGCCATAGCAACGGCAACGCCATAGCAACGGCAATGGCAAGGGGATCCTGGTAACGACGGCTTGGCACTCTTCCATAGCAGCGTCTTTCGCATTCTTTCTTCCATACTCTTACATACTTCGACATAGCAATAGAAAAAGACTAAACCCACCTATCTGAGCCGTTCCATCAAACTTCAACGATCAAATCATCTCGTTTTGTTTCTCTCTCTCTGTGTACTCGTGAAGACTCTCAAAAGGAGAACGGTGATCGGGCAATCTTCAACAGAGCACACCGGCGAGCGCTTCACCAAGCGGGCACCGGAGACGGAGGAGACGGAGTCGGGCGAGCGCGCCAAGCGGACGCCGGAGACGGAGGACACCGGCGAGCGCTTCAACAAGCGGGCGCCGGAGACGGAGGAGAGGTAGTCGGGCAAGCACTTTGACGAGCGGACGCCGGAGACGGAGGAGACGGGCGGGCGCTTCAACAAGCGGGCGCCGGAGACGGAGGAGAGGGAGTCGGGAAAGCACTTTGACAAGCGGACGCCGGAGACGGAGTCGGGCGGGCGCTTCGACAAGCGGACGCCGGAGACGGAGACGGGCGGGCGCTTCGACAAGCGGACGCCGGAGACGGAGGAGAGTGAGTCGGGCGAGCACTTTGACAAGCGGGCGCCGGAGACGGAGGAGACAGGCAAGCGCTTCGACAAGCGGGCACCGGAGACGGAGTCGGGCGAGCGCTTTGACAAGCGGGCACCGGAGACGGAGGAGGCTGAGTTGGGCGAGCGCTTTGACAAGCGGGCACCGGAGACGGAGGAGACGGAGTTGGGCGAACGCTTCGACAAGCAGACGCCGGGTGAAAAATCGGATTGGAATAGGTGCATGGGGTAAGCTGGTCAGCATTCAAGTTATAAAATAGAGTCTCGCTAACCATTCTCGGATCAGATCCTGATGAGTATCTACCTACCAGCACCATGCTTTGGCGTGGTGCAGCGTTGGCTCATGCTGGAATTGCAACACCGCTGCCATGCGAACAGAACCAGATGTGGGTTCCAGGGGATGATAATGAGTGGTTCCTCACTTCTCGACATGCGTTGGCCTATCTCACTCTGCGAGAGATGGCTGGCGACTTCCTCTAAGACGCAGCGGAGGATCAGGATATTCTCCGGCATACAGCCCACCCCACCGGTGCATGGGATTGGGAACCACCGGCTGCTGCTTTTCCCGAAGGAGCTGAGGAACTTGATCTCCTCGCGGATGAGGCTGCGCTCGAGGGGGATATTGTCTACCCGGGCAGCAACCATGGCTCAACCGGCAATGATGTGGCGCGCTGGCTCTTTTATTTAATGTGGCTCTCTCTCTCTTATTTGATTTTGTGCTCTCTCTCTCTTTCTCTCTCTCTCTCTCTCTTATTTAATGTGGCGTGCTCACTCTTTTATTTGTTGGGGTAACAAGTATGTACATATGTTCTTAGACATTTCGGTTTTTGATGTGTCGCCGAGGGGCGCTTGCAAGTTGAGAAATTGCAAAATGTCGAAATGTAATTGTAGGGGTTTTGATCCTTCGTGTTGCTACAGGCCGCCGTAGTTATGGGCCCGTACATAACGACTAACTTGTCAAGTTATTTCAATTTGCGTAACCATAAACACAAAACCCTACGGCCTCGGAAACTTGTGCAACTTGCAACCCTATCAATCAAATTTTACAACATCACCAACACCTCACAAATTGTAACTGGAGGGAGGTATATCTGGAAGCTCAACTGTTCTACCTCTCTGTGAGCGATACTCTCCACAGTATCACACATCAACCATCGACCATCGAGCGATCTGATGAGCGAGTCAACCACAACACGACAGGTGAGCCATTGGGCAAACTGCTGACGAGAATTCTATCGGGCGAGCTGTCAGACAATCAACTGACGAGCAAATGGAATGATCGAGCTGATTAGTGATCCGTTCGGCGAGCCAACAGTGCATGTGTTGGGTAAGCAGTGGGGCAAGCCCCAAGAAAAATCACACAGGGAAAGAAAACCAAAGGAGAAGCGCACCCCGTCCCCTTACTCATCGCCTGCCGTCGCCATGAAGTCGGGCGTGGGTAGGAACAGCGGTAGTTCCCCCCCGCGTCCTGCTCCTCGGCCCCGCCCCCTGCTCCTCCAGCCACTCCCGCACCTCCAGCTCCGACACCGCGCTCACCGTGTCATCCTCCTCCACCCCCGGCACCCGCCTGCCCACGTCCTTGGTCGAGAGGAAGTCCAGCACTGCCTGGCTGCACCTCCCGTCAGCCAGTAGGTCCCGTATCTTCCACCGATCCTTCCATCTCCCAGTCTCCTTCTCCACATCCGCCCGCAGGACCTTCTGCAGCGTCTTCCACTCGGGGCACTCCTTGAAGAGGTAGTCCCGAGTCTGCATTCGGTACCGGCACCACCAGCATTGCGGGGTGGCCCGTTTCTTCGTCCGGTTGAGGTACTGCCCCGGTAGGCCGTGCCCCGTCTTTAGCTGGTAGAACCGCGAGGCGATCCCCTTGAAGCTGTTGGCCACCGCGCCAGTAGGCGTTTGGCTGTTCGGCATGCGGTACTTCTTCTTGGAGGTTCGGCCCCCCGCCCACAGGCGTGTCTCCACCCACTTCTTCTCTGAGATCTCCCGCTTGAGGTTGGCGAGGGACGGTGGCAGGGGGACCCCCGCACCTCCGTTCGTGCTAGGAAGTTCAGCCACTCTACCCCGAGGGTGCCTGGATTCTCTGACCCTATCTTTGCCCACTCATCGGCCTTCTCGTTGCCAGCGACTCGATTGTGCGCCGGGCACCACCGCACTTCGATGACGATCCCTGGCCTGGACTGGCACAGCGTGGCGATGTGCTTCCGTGCTTAGAGGTCATACTGCTGCCCCGGGCCAGGTTCGTCCGATGCCATCCGTCTGATGGCTGCCTGAGCATCCGAGAAGATGGTGACTCGCTCTGGGATCTTGTTCCTCTGCGACGCCAGCTCCAGGGGGCGGGCAAGCGCAGCACACTCGGCATCGTACGCTTCCTGGTTGCTGCCCATGTCAGTTGTTAGGCAGTGTGGTCGAGGCGTGCAGGTTTTGAAATTTAGGGTGTGGTGTCGGTGATTCGTCGATGAGATTGTTTAGGTAGGTGTAATTAATGAAGAAGTATTGGAGAAAAAAAAATAGTTTTCCAACTTTCAGGCTAGGTGCCGGAATATGGCGGACATGTGTGCGCGAACTAGCAGGAGTTACCGGGCGACGATTAACAAGATTCTGCATACATACTGCATTTTTCATAGAGTTGCGTAGCTACGAACCTTGCTTATTTCGAAAGGCCAACCAAGACTCGCTTGCTCATATATAGTACTCAAGTAGACCTGAGAACCTCAGCTAGATCAAATTACCGTTCCATAGGAGTACCTAGTGTGGAGTTGTATTCGTAAATGCAGTTGAAGTGCGGCTACTATGCCTCAAATTTCATTCGTCATCTCTTCCCCTCCCGCCAAATCAACCTTCGCATCATGCAAACAACAAGCTATCTAAGGAGAGAAAAAGTTGTACAGCAGCTGTCGATCAAATGTCCCCCTGCCGTCAATCGAAACCGGTTCATCAAATCCCCCTCGCCGAATCAACCTTCGCATCTGTGAGCAAACAACAAGCTATCAAAGAAGAAAAAAGATGTGCTGCAACTATCTATCAAACTTCACCCGTCGTCAATCGAAACGCGGTCATCTCTCCCCGCTCACTAAATCAACTTTCGCACCCGAACGCAAACAAAACAATCAAAGAAAATCTTTCACCACCTCATCGCTAATGCTACTATTATTTTTCCTGCAGATGTTGCCGTCTACCGTCCAACCACTCCATATCGAACTTACCGGCCAACAGATCGTTGCACTCAAGCACAACATCCGTCCATCACATCCCCTGCCAAACGTCTGGATCCGAAGTAACCCTGACGATGGCGCGGAACAGGCGCGCAAATTGCGGGTCTCTCATGGCATCGGAGATCACAAATTCGATCATCAGATCTTGGTCCTCCTGCGAAACATTCTCGAAATCCAACTGCCGAGATGCCTCTTCGAAGAGTGCCGCAGCCGCACTGATGTTATCGAGCCGGCGATTGAGTGAAATCAAGTTTTCGGGAAGGCTGGAAGGCTCGGCAACCGGCGCGGACATAGCGCTTGTGGTGGTCGAAGGACCGGCCTGAGTAGATGGAGGCGAGTCTTGGGATACCATGCGTGCTGGACGGTTGGGAGACTCGGCTACCGGCGCCTGCGTAGAGCTTGGGGTGGTCCAAGGAGTGTCCTGGGTAAATATAGGAGGGTCTTTGAATGCCATGCGTGCTGAAAGGTTGGGAGGCTCGGCAACCGCCGTGGTCGTAGTGATTAGGGTGGTCGAAGGAACAGTCTGGATGGATGGAGGGGAGCCTTGAGGTTCTGTGCGTGTTGCGGGGTCTGCAGGCTCGGCATCTGCGTGGTTGGAAGGCTCGGCAACTGGGGCGGACGTAGGGCTTAAAGTGCTCGAACGAACGGCCGGAGTGGATGGAGGAGAGCCTTGGTCCCTTACGGGTGTTCCAGGAGGTGTATCCTGAGATAGTTCATCGTCTTCATACGGGGGCGTAGCAGGGATCTCACTGGGGAAGGTCCGTCTGTTCTGCGACTGGATATACTGCAGCTCTTCACCCGGTACCGCCCCTTGTTTCTTGCTTCCCGGAGAACCCAAGGTAGTTGAAGGGTGTACAACTGCATTCAGGCCGGCAGTAACTTGGCTCTCGCGAGAACTAACCGGCATAACAAGCCCAGAAGCCAGTTCACGTGCTGGTGAATTTGCCGCTGGTCCAGCCGCTGTAGTCTCGCCGGGCTGAGCTCTGTTCGCAACCGACTGAACAGCTGTCATTGGGTTAGGCTTTGCACGAGCCCTGGTCGTTTTCTTGCCTGTTGTGACCGCGGCTGCAGGCCTCTTCTCCGCCGACGCAGCGCCTTCGGCGTCGCTATTCCCAGTCTTGTCGCCTGCGATTCCAATTGCGAAGTCCACAATTTCAGCTTCCGCGACTGCTTGCTTGAGCTTCGGCTTAGCCCTCAATCTCGCCGGTTTTCTTGCTGCTGTGACAGTGGCTGCAGGTTTGTTTTCTCCGATCTGGTCGGCCGTTACAGCTGCCGAGTCGGCAACTTCCGCTTGTACGACGGCAGACATAGGCTTGGGTTTTCCCCTCGATCTCGCCGGTTTCCTCGCCGTCGTGACCGTGGCTACACCCCTGTTCTCTTCTGACGCTCCGATGCCTTCTGAATCCTTGTCCTGAACCTTGTCGCCGGCGATCCCAGTTTGCAGGTCCGCAACGTTCGCCTCCACGGCTGCGGGCTTGGGCTTTGATTTGGCCCTTGATCTCGATGGTTTCTTCGCTGCAGTCACCCTCGCCGGAGGGCTGTTTTCTTCTTTGCGCTCATCATCATCGGCGTCAGAATCCCGATCCTTGTGTGAAGCAATCGCTGTATAGAAGCTAATAGCTTCCTCCTCCACGGCTGCGGGCTTGGGCTTTGATTTGGGCATTGATCTCGCCACTTTCTTCGCTGATGTGATAGTGGCTGCAGGTTCGTTCCCATTGTCCTTATCCTGGGCCTTATCGCCTGCAAGTTCATATCCCAAGCCCGTAATCTCATTCCGCACTACCGGTTTCTTCTCTGTAGTACCCGTGGCTGCAGGTGTCTTCTTTTCTTCCGGCCCATCGCCTTCAGCGTCATTATCCCGATCCTTATCTCCAACAATCTCAGTTTCTGCGCCCGAAACTTCCGCCTTCAAGGCTGTGGGCTTGGGCCCCAGTTTGGCCCCTGATCTCGCCGGTTTCTTCGCTGCAGTGACCCTGGCTGCAGGTCCCTTCTCTTTTGTCGGTCCATCTCCTTTGTCGTCCTTTCCCAGAGTCTTGTCATCAACAATCCCAGTTTCCAAGCCCAGAATTTCCGCCTTGACGGCCGCTGGCTTAGGCTTCTGTTTCCCCCTAGGTCTCGCCGCTTTCTTCGCTGGTGTGACCGTGGTTGCAGGTTTCTTACCCTTCTCCTTATCCTGGGCCTTATCTCCCACAACTTTAGATCCCAAGCCAGCAACCTGCTTTTGCACTAATTTGGGCTCGGGCTTTGGCTTTTCCCTCGACGTCGCTGGTTTCTTCGCTTCTTTGGGGGTGGCCACATGTTCTTCCTGCTGACCGCTCACATCTTTAGCCTTGTCGCCAACACTCTCCGTGCCAACATCCGAAGAGTTCGCTTGCAGGACACCGCCAGTCTCTTTTGGCTTTTCCGGCTTTTCGATAGCTGATCCATCTTCGCGACCGATATAGATCCTCGCGGCAGTCACCGATTCCGGCTTCAACTCAGTCCTAGGTTCTGACGGTAAGCTTCCCTCCACTCTAGGTGCCCTCTTAGGTGTCGCCAACCTTTCGGCCCTGGCCACGATAGGCGGGTTTTGGTGACGTGGGAGGGAAAGATGTTCCTGTAAGGGTACATCTGACAACATTCTCCTCTGGGCGAATTCGGTTGGCAAGAATGGAGGTGGGGTTGCTTCCTCGCCTACGGGAAAACCGAGGGAAGCGGGAACGAGGGACGGGGTCGAATTACTGTGATCTCGAGGCTCGAATGCTTGAGAGGCCGGTGAGTGTTAGCGTTGAAAATTGCGTGGTTCAGAGAGGGTAGAAGTACTGGCGTATAAGGCCGGATTCAGCATGTCGCCGAACAGGTCTAGGCCCCTGTTTTCGGGATAATTCTGACGGTCTAAGTTGTTGATGACCTGATGCTGCTGAGACTGGCTTTGCGCAAACAAGTCGTAAGATCGCTCTGGATCATGTGGCTGCCTGCGATCATCTTGTTGGTAGTGCGAGGATCGCTCGGGATCACCCCGCTGTTGCGTTGACATCTGATCTTGCTGCGGCGAATCCGTCGCCGTCAAGCTTCTTTGTCGCGACTGGGAATCTAGCGGTGACTTCGCGCCCGAGGGGTTGTGTCTGGTGACTCAAGGTAAAAAGGATATCTTGGTTTTGGTCCAGGTATGGATGATCCGTGACCAGTCGCAAATATGAGTGTGCAGAGGTGAACTGTTGTGGTTGTCAAGCGGGGACGGCGGTATGTAAGTAGTTGGTTGCACGGGTCGAAATGAAACGTCGCTTTGTTTCACACTAACACTCCACTGGCAGCTGCACGAGGCCAACTTAGTTTTTCTTAGTAATATTCAGCAAATTCGCCCCCGTTCTTGGTAACACTTGATGGTTACTGTGGTAACCAAGACCCGCACGGCGATAAGACTAAGCTTCCACGCGTACACGTCAGATCTTGTGGCGGGGAACTGGGTAGCCGGCCAAAATAAATTATCTTTCCATAGCGGGTTTATTCCCGTATTACCAACTAATACTTCTTCTCCACATCACGGTTACTCTCCATGACATCGGAAGAAGATTGGTCACCCGATTAACGGCTACAGCACTTACTACCTCCCACGGCAGTTGCATCGGTTTCGTTATCCGGTCCCCCTCTACGGCACTCATTTCCTTAAACCTCCTCGTCGGCCGAGGCATTGGCTCATCACTCCTACTACCGCCAACACTGCCGCCACCAACCATCCGACACTGAAACGCATCGCTAAAAACGCCAAGCTTTTCGTCTGACACACCAAATTTTGCGCAAACTTAGGCCTCACGGACATCACGATGTCCGCCGAAGCAATCGGACCGAACGAGGCAGCCCCGGTGGTGGCTGCCAGAATCGACCAAAGCGAGAGCTCTCTCCTGAGGGAGCTCGTGGGAGACGAGGAAGCCCTTCGGGAGGTGGAAATGGGGGACGACTCTGGGAGCGAGCTTACAGAGCTCGAGAGCAGCGTGGGAGAAGCGATGGAAGTGGAAGAGGAAGAGTGGGAGGGAAAGAACCGCGGGAGGCCGAACTTTAGGCGAGCCGCCCCAGGCGCTCAGCGACAGCAGAGCATGCAGGAATTCTTTCGGCACGGCAACACCTACGGGCACGACGACGACATCTTTTGGACGCCGGGCAAGCAGGTTATGAGGGGTGCACTTGCGCGCTCCCTCACAGTGGCCACCAGCAGCCAGCAGCAGGTGGGGATGGCGGAGACCCGGAACGCTGCCAAGAGCTCCGGGCAGGGGCCTTGGAGATTGGACGTGGGGGCGTCAGATTGGGCGGAGGAGGTAGCGACTCATGAGGAGGAAATGGAGGAGGCGGCCATTGACGAGGAGAGTGAGACGACCCCGACCCCCGCACCAGCGCGCTGGCCGGGGATGCCAAGGCCAGTGCCGGTTACGCCAACCAAGGGCAGCAAAAGAATGGCGATGGGCACTCCGAGGCCCACCAGACAGTACCGGCCAGTGGCGCGCCCGATGCCAGTTGGCTTCGCGGCAGCCTCAGCGCTGGAACAGATCCTAGCAGCCATTGCTGGGGTGGAACGGAGGATGGAGGAGAAGGTCACTGTGCTGGAGGCACGGATGATGGAAGGGATGGGCGCACTGGCGACCGACGGGGAGAGGCTGCTGGCGGACACAGAGGAGAGGGAGAAGAGGCTGGCAGCGAGGCTGCTTGCCATAGACGGCATTGAAACTGAGCTGGCACAAAAAGCGCAGTGGGAGATAAAGCAGTGGACGGACCTGGCAGAGCTGATGGAGAGAAGGAGGGTGGAAATAGGGGAAGTCAGGAAAGCAGTGGAGGGACTTGCGGCGCGGCCAACGGCAGCGCCTACACGGGCCGCGGCAGCGCCCGATGTGGCAGCTGGCCTGGTCGACGCTCCGGAGCCGGAGGCAATGGAGGGAGTGGTAGGGACTGCGGCGCCTGCACTGCACAATGACCCGATCGAGGACTGGAGCGACATGGAGGGAGTGGAGCGGGAGGGCCTCCATGTATCCCAGCATGCGCCAGCAGCCGGTGCACCCGCTGAGATCCCGACGCCTGTGGTGGAGGGCCAGAAGAAAGGCAAGGGCAAGGCAAAGAGGGCGCTGATCGCCACGCCCCCAGGGTCGGCCCGTGCGGCCCGCCAGCAGATCCGGCAGGAGAAGGTCGACAGGGCCAGAAAGGCAAAGGAAGAGGCAGTGGAGCCAACGGCAACGGCACCCCCGACAATCCTCAAACGCCCGGAGACGAGGGCGGCGGAGGTGAAGGAGGCAGAGAAGAAGAAGGAGGAGGCGGTAAGGAAAGAGGAGAAGAAGGCGGCAGCCATGAAGAGATGGGAGGAAGGAGAACTGAGCCAGGAGGAGAGAGAGGTATACAGCACGGCAGCCAACCCGATCCGGAACCTGGCAATCGACTATGAAGCGTTCGAGGAGGTGGCCGCGGGGCAGAGGATGGCGCACAGGGTAGGAATGCGGGCGCTGGGGGACCGATGGGAGGCGGAATGGGCCCGCCCCCGGGCGGCACCACAGGCTCCGCAACCCCAACGGCAGCAGCAGAACCAGCAGCAGCGGCAGCGGCAGCAGAGCCAGCAGCGGGAGGAAAAGTCACGGGTGCCGCAACAGCCGCAGCCGGCCAACTGGGCGCAGAGGGCGGCTGCAGCGGCAGCACTCCCCCAGTCAGACTACAGGCGGGCCGGTCGGAACGGAAAGCCGGAGCGGGAGCCCACGGGGCTGGAACTCATAAGGGGATCAATCCCACGTGACGAACGAGGAATAATCTTCGAACGAACGGTAGACGCACCGCAGATCGATCCTGCGATAGCAGCAAGCGCAGCGGCTTTCGTCAACCTTGCGCTCAGCAAGGCGGCGCCAGCCCATGTCCGGACTGAGGGCTTCAGGATCTCAGTGCAGGGAAGGCTGTCAACCACAGCGCGATTCGGGGCCTCTGCAGCAATGCTCCTCCGGTTCAAGAAGGAAATCCTCGAAGCGGTCAGAAAGGCAGACAAGGCAATCATCAATGTCACTGCAAACGAGACGTGGGCAGAGATGAAGATTCTGGTGAAATACGACCGATACCGGCACACCAATGGGTTGGCAGACCTGCGGGAGCAGATTGAGGCAGAGAACGACGGTGTTGTAGTCCCTCCGCTCTCGATTCGGTGGATGCGACCAGTGGCGGCCATTAAACAGCGCTATCAGGCAGGGCGGCTCCCACAGAATGCAGCCTCAGTGGTGTTCAAGGTCCCAGGCAGGGCGACGGCCCAAAAGTTGCTGTCAGAAATGTGGGTAGCAGGTAACAGGTTCCGCGCCCTTCCCTTCATCCCAGACAAGGCAGACACCCTCTGCAGTAACTGCAGCCAATGGGGGCACTCAGAGTTCCGATGCCGGCAGACCGGGACAACGTGCGCAATCTGCACGGGCAGCCACATGACGGAAAACCACAAGTGCGAGGTGGCAACTTGTGGGAAGGTAGGGAAGGTGTGCTCACACACTGAGATGGTGTGCCCTAACTGCGGGGGCAGTCACCCTGCCCAGGATGCCAGGTGCAGAGCGAAACGCGCGGCCATCGAAATTGCGCGAGGCAGACGTTGTGACACTGGGGTTGTCTCGTAACCAGAGTGTGGGTAGAATCAAAGGTAATCAGGCTACTTTCGATAGTTCACAACGGAATAATCTTAGATCTTGTGTGTGGGTTTCGGTGGTAGTGTTTGGTGAG
>Ga0307516_10008901_pt1 | contig 11266 bp, 9 predicted proteins | sample 19_EM_MG_FD_203310 | JGI IMG/M metagenome (GOLD analysis project Ga0307516, IMG submission 203310) | Populus trichocarpa ectomycorrhiza microbial communities from riparian zone in the Pacific Northwest, United States - 19_EM | ecosystem: Host-associated > Plants > Roots > Unclassified | place...
CGCCCGCGAGGATCGGCCCCGTGGCGTTGCCCAGCCGCTCGAGCAGCCGGTAGGCGCCGAAGGCGGGCCCGCTGCCGTGCGCCGCGATTTCCGCCGCACAGACCTGGGACAGCAGGCTGCTCTGGGCGGCGATCGACAGCCCCTGGCCGAGCCCCAGCAGCGCCGTCACGAGGTAGACGGGCCCGATGCCGTCACCCAGCAGCAGGGCGAAGCCGCCAAGCGCCGACAGGCAAAGGCCTGCGCCCACCATGCGCGCCAGCGGCACGCCGCGCTCCGCCCAGTGCGTGGCACGCGGCAGCACGAGCACGAGCGCCACGGCGTACAGCATCATGGCGCGGCCCGTCACCGCCGTCGACGCGCCCGCCGCCAGCAGGTGCATCGGCACGAGATAGAACACGGAGCCGGCCAGGATCAGCTTGGCCGGCACGGCCGCGAGCGCCGTCACCCACAGGAAGCGGCCCTGCGCGAACACGCGGGCGTAGTCGCGCGGTGCGGGCGCGGCGAGGCCGTCGTCGCCGCGCGTGGCGGCGTCGCGCGGCACGGCGCGGGCGGCCAGGCCGGCCAGCGCGGCGACCGCCGTGGCCAGTGCGAAGCCCGCGCGCGGGCCGACGTGCTCCGCGAGCATGCCGCCGATCGGCGGGCCGCAGACCGCGGCAGCCATGATCGCGCCGACGAACAGCGCGAAGCCGCGCGTGCGGTCCGCGGCGCTGGTGTGCTGGAGCACGAGCCCCTGGCCGGCGACGAACACCATGCCGTAGCCCAGCCCGCACGCGCCGCGCCAGGCGATGAAGGCGACCAGGCCCGAGGCCTGCGCGGCGCCCGCCAGTCCGACGACGCCCAGCAGGGCGCCGCGCAGCAGCATGCGGCGCGCGCCAGCGCGTTCGCACCAGGTGGCCAGGGCGGGCTGGCCGAGCGCCACGACGAGCATGAAAAAGACGATGGGCAGCGCCGCCAGGAGATCGGGCGACAGTGCCGCCCCCGCGGGCGTCAGCGCCTGTGCGTAGCCGGGCAGGAACGCGCGCGTCGACTCCTCGGCCAGCATGAACAGGAACAGGGGCAGGCGCAGCCGCGCGAGCGCGGCGGCGCCGTCCGCAACGCCCGCGCGGGCGGTCACGAACGAATGCAGCAGCTCGCGCGTGAGGAAGATCGCGACGACGAACACCACGCCGAGATCGAGCGCCACCTCGAGCAGGATGTGGCGGATCCAGGTGTCGCTGACCTGCGCCTCGACGACGCCCACGCGGTGGCCGTCGCGCTCGATGGGCACCTGCACGCCGGGCGTGCCGTCGTCACGGCCGCTGGAGAACAGCACGTTGCCGGCGCCATCGCGCAGCGCAAGCCACGCGAGTTCGCCGTGGGCGCGGCGCACGCCTTCCAGGTGCGCGGGCACGCCGGTCAGTTCGTCCAGCGCCAGGCCGTGGTCCAGGGCCTTGCCGACCAGCTCACCGACCGAGCCGCCCACCACGCCCGCCTTGCGTTGCAGCTCCGGCCGCAGGAGTTCCTCGAAGGATCGCTGAGTGGCCCAGGTGACGCCCAGCATGCCCAGCATCACTGCCGACAGGATCGTCGCGACGAACCGGGACTGCCGCCGCGGGGCGAGAGGCGCCGCGGGGCTCATCGCTGCGGCGGCTCACGACGCGCCACCAGCACGATGCCGGCTGCGGCCAAAAGCGTCGTCGCCGCCCAGCCGGCGGCCACGATCAGCACGAGGCGTTCGCGCATGCGCGCCAGCGCTGCGCGCGAGGACGCGGCCGCATAGCGCACGACGACGTCCCCCAGCGGCTGGTCGAAGGCGTTGCGCATGCTCATCCGGAGCTCATCGACAAAGGCGGTCGTCGCGGCGCCGGTGCTCAGCAGGGGGCGGCCGGCGAGGTCGACCACGGCGATCTCGACGATCTCGGGATCGACCGCGCGTTCGCGCAGCAGCAGTTCGCGGGTCTCGCGCGCCAGGGGGATGCCGATCGACAGCGCGGCCTCCACGCCGGCACGCACCGAGGTGGCCGGCACCGTCATGCGCGAACGTGTCGCGGCCTCCACCGCGGACTGGAATTTGAAGTAGCCGAGGATGCCGCACATGGCCGATCCGAACAGTGCGACGATCGCCGCGACGCCGATGTGTCGCACGATGCCGTCGAAAGCGAGAGATTGTTGGATGCGGACGCGAGACATCGTGCGCACTGCGCGGCGTTTGAACTATCGTAGCAGCCGCACTTCCCAGGAGACCGCGCTTCATGGAGAAATTCCGCGCCATCGTTCACGGTGGACCGCCAGGCTCGCCGCCTGACGGCGACGCCTCGCCGATGCACCCGGGATCGGATCCTGATGCGACGCGCATCCTTCCGGAGACCGGGCCCGAAGCGGCCACCATCCGTCGCGACGCCGACCCCGACGCCACGCGCCTGCAACCGCCCCCGGATCCGGAGGCGACCGTCCGCCGCGCTCCGGATCCTGCCGCCACGCGGCTGCCTCCGTCCACCGATCCGGACGCCACGGTCCGGCGCTTCGAGGATCCCGAGGCCACCCGTGCGGCGCCCCCCGTGCGCGACGCGAGCGCGCGCGCCGGGGCGCCCACGGGAGCGCCGAATCCGTCGGCGCCGACCGGCGGTACGAATACGGGGTCCGGCACCGGCTCGGGTTCCGGGGCCCGGCGCGCCCTCGCGTCGTCGATCACGCTGCCTGCCGGCTACCGGCTGCACGAGTACCGCATCGACGCCGTGCTGGGCCAGGGCAGCTTCGGCATCACCTACCTCGCCACGGACGTCAACCTCGACACCCAGGTCGCGATCAAGGAATACCTGCCGGCCGAACTGGCGATCCGCACCGCCGACAGCACGGTGCGGCCACGCAGCATCGACGTCGCCTCCACGCTGCTGGACGGCCTCGACCAGTTCCTTGTCGAGGCCCGCACGCTGGCCACCTTCCGCCACCCGAACATCGTGCGCGTCGCGCGCTTCTTCGAGGCCAATCGCACCGCTTACATGGTGATGGACTACGAGCGTGGCAGCCCGCTCATCGACTGGTGGGCCGGGCAATCGCGCGCCGCGCAGGAGCGGCAGCAGGTGGCCGACAGCGCGCCGACGTCCCTGCAGCCCGCGCCCGGCCTCACTGAGGCCGACCTGGTGATGCTGCTTCACCCCCTGCTGGACGGCCTCGCACTCGTGCACCGCACCGGCGTGCTGCACCGGGACATCAAGCCCGGCAACATCTGCGTGCGCGAGTCCGACGGCAGCTTCGTTCTGCTCGACTTCGGCGCGGCGCGGCCCGCCACCGGCGACCTGCCCGACGCGCCCAGCATGCTCACGCCCGGCTATGCGCCGCTCGAGCAGTACACCGGCGACAACCAGGGCCCGTGGACCGACCTCTACGCCGTTGGCGCCACGCTGTACTGGATGGTCAGCGGCAAGCGTCCGCGCGAGGTGATGGAGCGCCGGCGCTCGCCCCAGGCAGAGATCAGCGCGCAGCAGGCCGGCGCGGGCCGCTATGGCCCCGACTTCCTGCGCGCCATCGACTGGGCGCTGCAGGTCAAGCCGGAGGACCGGCCGCGCGACGTCATCGCCTTCCGCCGCGCGCTGTTCGCCGCCCACGCGTCCAGCCTCGGGCTTCAGGAAGCGCTGGCCAGCGACAGCGGCGCCGCGGGCGCGGGCGGCGCACGCGGTTTCGTCGGGCGCTTCCTGCGGCATCGCGCCTTGCGGCCCGGCTCGTGGCCGCTGGTGGTCAAGATGGTCATGGCGCTGGTCCTGGCCGCCGTGCTGCCCATGAGCATCACCGCCTGGTACAACTATTCGCAGAACGTCGACGCGCTCGCCAACTCCGAGCGACGCAACCTCGAAAGCCTCGCCCAGGCCACTTCGGGCCGGTTGTCGCAGCTCGCCGAGGACAGCCGCCGCGTCACGGCATTCGTCGCCGGCGGGCCCGACGTCTACGACCTGCTGGCGCATCCCGCCGACGCCGACAAGCGCGCCCTGTTGCTCGCACGACTGAACAGCATCGTCAGCACCAACGCCGACCTGCACCTGCTCACGCTGCTGGACGCGCGCGGCACGGCGCTGGTGTCGACCGCGCCCGAGGTGGTCAACGGCAACTACGCGTTCCGCGAGTACTTCAAGGTGGCGATGGGCGGGCATTCGTTCATCACCAGCATCATCGTCGGCTCGGTGGCGGGCAAGGCGGGCGTCTACATCGCGTACCCGGTGCTGCAGGACGGCCAGGCCATCGGCGTCGTCACGCTGCGCCTGCGCGCCGAGGCGATCGACGCGATCGTCGACAGCGCACGCACCCTGAACCGGGAGCCCTTCCTCGTCGACGGCGACGGCGTGCTGATCCACCACCGCGCCGAGAGCCTGCGCTTCCACAGCCTCGCCGACCTGGGCGCCGCCACGCAGGTCAGGATCGCCGCCGACCAGCGCTTCCGCCTCAAGCGCGTCGTGAGCCTGGGCATGCCGCAACTGGCCGACGCGGTCGTGGGCGCGCGGCACGAAGGAACGATCGACTACGAATCGACCATCTCGAAGACTCGCGAGGTCGCCGGCTACGCCCCCATCGTCGGCGTCGACTGGGTGGTCGGCGTCACCGAATCCCGCGACAGCTTCGAGGCCCCGCTGCGCCGCATCTTCCTGCAACTCCTGCTCAGCGTCGCCGCCGTCGGCACTTTCTTCGTGCTGCTGGCAATCGTCTTCGCCCGCAGCATCAGCCGACCCGTCCAGGCCCTGACCCAGGCGGCCGACGCGCTCAAGCGCGGCGACTACGACGCGGCGCGTGTGCGCGTGAAGAGCGACGACGAGATCGGCGCGCTGGGGCGCACGTTCAACGTGATGATCGATGTGTTGAGGCAGCGCGAGCGGGAGGCGAGGTTGAGGGACGCTTCGCCGCGCAGCGAGAAGCCCCGCCGTTGACGGCGAGGCCCTTGGCGATGCCGACCAGACAGCCTGCAAAGGGAGCAACTGGTGCATCGTGCCCGTGCCCGTGCCCGTGCCCGTGCCCGTGGCCGTCGCCGTCGCCGTCGCCGAGGCGCGGCATGTGGCCCGGGTGGCGGCGTCGATCGCGTCGATGATCCTGGCCTTGATCGCCCTCATCGCGGCCTGCTGCGACCGTCAGGGCGGCGCGGCGTTCCCAACGTCGTCGCGCCCGAGCGACTGGCCTTTGAACTGGTGGCTCTGGTGGGACAGCGCTTCGCGCGTCGGATGCGGAGTGTCCTGGCGGAAGCGCTCGCTGTCGCGCCTCGATCGCAGTTGGCAATCTCCGCTCGCATGACGACGCGAAGGCGCAATGTCCGAGTCTCGACTTCCACTTCCGACCTAAAGCGGGCCTCGACATTGCGGGATTGGATGCCTGTTAGCCGACGTTCGTACTGACTCGACAGGCCATGACCGGTGCGGGGTGCTCATCGATTTTGCACGCAGTCACACGTGCGATCATGTTCGAAGCGAACAACGATCTAATGTGCAATCACCATGCGTCCACCTTATCGATTTAGACACACCGCTCTCGGCGTCTTGGGAACGCCGCTGATGGCGGTGCTATTGTCAGCCTGCGCGGTGCCGGGCGCGCCGCCCTACGCGTCGATCTATCCAGAAGGCCATCACGAGGCCGCCAATGATCCCGGGCTTGTACTCGAAGTAGATTTCAAGCGGCGCACCATTCGTATTGCAATCTATGGCGAACACTACGAAGGGGAATTGGTGCAGATTGCAAATGGACGTGGTGTCGAGTCCCAACTTCGTTCGGCGGGCGGCGGCACGATGCATTGCATTATGGGCGAGCCGCTGACCAACGTCTGGCAGGGTGAGTGCACTGACTCACAACAACGCGTGTTCGTGCTGCAAGTCGGCGGCGGGATGCATGTCTGAACTCCCGCCCAAGGGGCGCCAAGCATCACCCGCACGCTTCCAACGTACCCGCATGACGTACAGAAATCGCATCCGTACTTGTGGAAGCCGGGAGACTCACAGCCATTTGCGCTCGATCTGTACATCAGACCAGCCAATCTGCATCGGATGTGCGCAACCGCTTCTCGGTAGCCTACCCCAAAGCCGACGGTCTCCACTGGCCGGTACTGCCGCCGGCTTCTGACATATGCGTGGCCTGAACCGTGTATCGCCGATTGTGCCCTGAGCTATCGTCGATGCTCCGCAATGGTCTGCAATTCGTCGTCTGTGATGAGTTCTTGGTCGGCTGCGGCTGCCTGAAATTCCCGGATCGAGCCAGAGCTCAGGAGTTGAATTGCGTCCGCCTGCCTTACGAATTCACGCTGGACTATCGGATGGGAAAGAATGGTCGCCTCGGTCTCCTCTGAGTCAGGACGAATGCCAAGGAACCAAATGGTCGCCTGATCCACGGCGTCGTAGGCTGCGGCTGCAGCCCATGCGGCCTCCTGAGGGTCGGATGTGAGTAGCGAACGGATGGCGTACACGAGTGATGACAAGGCCTCCTGAACGAACGCGTGTTCGAATGTCCAGTCGGCGTCCTCAACATGCGGGATCCAATTGAGGACAAGCTCCTCGTCGCGTCGCCAGTCGTCGTGAACGGTGTCAGCGGCGGAAAGTGCTTCCCAGAGCCGCTCGACAATCGCGCGAGGCTGACCAGCGTGCTCCCATCCGTGCCGATAAGCTGCCCTTTCGAAGCAGCGGAGCCGTCTCGTCGCCACGGACAATGCAAACGCAGTCCGTGCAGCCGGACTGAGCGCAGCGAGTTGCTGAACGAGTGCGTCCTTGTCGAAGGTGTGCATGAAGTCTGGAGCGGGCTTGCGAACGGACTAGCCATGATGCCCGAAAGCGGACTGTTCCGATCGTCAGCTCCTGGCCGACCGCCGTCACATGCCGAGCGCCCTAGCCGTTTGATCTACTCGTCATCATCGCCGACCTTCGCAGGCGGCGCGCCCTTTCCAGAAAGCGCTTCGCCTTCCGCCGGTTGTCCATCACGTGGGCCAGAAATCGTCCGAGTTCGTCGTACGCTGGCGCATACCGCGGATCGGCCTTGATCGCCTTCCTGTAGCACCGCTCGACCTCGCCCAAGTCGTATCGAGGATCAGAATCAGCGAGTTGCAAGAGGTCGCCGCGCATCGTCCACAGCCGTGCGGAGGTGGGAAACGACTCGACGGCTTCGTTGGCCAACGCCACGGTAGCAGGAGTAGGCTCATCGCTGGATACAGCGCGTGGCCAACGCCGACGGATTTCATCCAGGAATTCGGTCTCGCTCATTTGTTCACAATGTCGTTCGCCGCAGCGAAATTGATAGCACCGAAGCAGTCACTCGCAAGCTTCCGCTTCTGGCCGCTAGTAGAAATTCTGCTTCCGCCGCCAGCGACGCCATCGGATCCACTTCCCCAGCCCGATGCCAGCCATGTTGGCAATCCACCATACGCGCATCTCCGCTCCTGCTGCGGGCATCTCCTGCATGAGCCAGAGGAGTGCGAGGCTGGGCACGAAGAACAGCGTCATGACGACGAGGGTCTTCTCAACGATTGTCGCCAACAAGCCCAGCAATCCGTCGAGAACGAACAGCCTCGGTTCAGGCGATCCGCGGCTTGCCTCGGTGTTGGATCTCAGGAGCAGCCCGAACGGTACGCCGCAGATGGCAGTGACCAATGCAATGAGGACCAGAGAATGCGGCAACAAAGGGCTCCGTCAACGGTATCGGTCGCACAGCGGCGGTGCAGCAGCCACTTGCAGCACAAGAAGGAAAGCAGTCTATCGCGAGCGTCCGCTAGTGGCCGATCAGCGACATCAACCCGTCAGTATCGAACGGATCACCTTCCGCCCGCTTATTGCGCCAGTACCCGATGTCGCGGCGGATATCGACTGCCGAGGCATCGTCGCCGGTGAGCCTGTCGCCCGGCCATGAGCAGATCAGGCGTCCAGTGCATGTAGAGGTCATGTGCTGTGTTTTGGAAGGCTGCCACGCAGTCCTCGCTTTCCGTCCTGGCGCGGCCGCGCGTCCGGACGGAAGTGCCAGGCGAGGAGGATCAACGCGGCGAGGGCGGGCAGCCAGGAGACGTCCGTCGGGACGGCGACGCGGCGCGCGAGCCGGGGATCGCGCAGCAACGCGCCGAGCGTGGACACGTCGTCCAGCGTCGCGTAGTCGAAGCCGACCTGCGCCGCCAACGCGCGCAGGTGGCCCTCGTGCAGTTCCGACAACTGCTCGTGCGACGGCGGGCGGCCGGCGCCGGAGATGCGCTGGATGACGTCCTGCGCGCGCCAGTAGCCGGCGGGCCGGCCTTGGGCATCCGAGCGCGGGATCGGCATCGGCGCCGGGCCGCCGACGCCCGCCAGCCAGCCGTGGACCTGGCCGGGGGCCAGGTCGTCGAACATCGGTGCGCCCGACTCGCCGAGCGGCGGCGACTCCTGCCCGTCGGTGACGAAGACCAGCGCGGGCTTGGCGTCGAGCTCCTTGGCCGCGCGCACCGCCCAGAACACGCCCTTGGCGATCTCGCTCGCGTTGCCCCAGCGGATGCGCCCGTCGATGTGGGCCAGCGTCGCCAGCAGGTCGTCGTAGTTGCCGCAGACCTCGATCGGAGCGAGCAGCAGCAGCGTGCGGTATTCGGTGAAAGCGGCCCAGCCGATGCGCGACCCGCACGGCAGCGTGCGCAGCGCCCGGCGCGCCGATTCGCGGGCGTAGGCCAGGCGACTGGTGCGGACGCCGTCGAGTTCGACGTCCTGGACGTCCATGCTTTGCGTGATGTCGAAGACCACCACCGCGTCGACCGTGTCGCGTGGAAGCTTGATCGCGGGCATCGCGCAGGCCAGCACCAGGAACGCACCGGCCAGGCCGGGCGTCCAGGCCCGCAGCCGTGCCGGCGACGGCAGCGCAGGCCGGGTCGCAGGCCGTTTCATGGCAGGTCGCTCCGGCCCGCGGGCGCGGTGGTGATGGTGATTTCCTTGTCCGGTTCGGGGTCGCCAGCGTCTCCCGTGTCCGCGTCGACTTCCGGGGCCAGCTGCAGCGCCCGCTCCAGGTTGTAGCGGGCGTCCCAGTCGCCCGGATCGGCGCGCAAGGCGTCGCGAAAGCTCTGCTTGGCCAGCTCCACCAGGGGCGCGGCGGCGTCCGGGGTCGCCTGCCGGGTCTTCAAGGCCTCGCGCAGGTGCAGGTTGCCCAGGTTGTAGAGCGCCGCCTCCCGCAGGGCTCCGCGTTCGGCCAGCGCCAGCGCCTTGTGGGCGCGCAGCGCGGGTTCGTAGTGCCCGGCGGCGCCCAGCGCGAGCGCCTGGGCGAAGCGCGCCTCCGGCACGTCGCGGTCGGCGGCGGCGGGCACGGCGGCGCGAGCGATCGCCTGGTTGACGCGCCCGGCCTGCATGAGGCGCAGGCCCGTCGCGGCGACAACCGCCACCAGCAGCGCGGCCGCCGTGCCGAAGATCGCGTGGACGCGGCGTCGCTTCATCGCCAGCTGGCTATCATGCGCGCGCGCAGCGCCACCATCAGCGCGCAGCAGGCCGCGCCGAGTGCCAGCGACAGGCGGCTGAAGTCGCGCCGCGGCACTTCTTCGAGGTAGTCGAGCGGGAAGGTCTGCTGGCGGCCGACGTCGGCCACCGCGCGCGCCAGTTCCTCCGGGTCTTCCGCCTCGTAGGCCCGGTAGGCGCCGGGCAGCGTCTGGAAGAACCGGTGCAGCGCGATCTCGGGCACGGAGGCGTCGGCGTCGCCGGGCGACTCCAGGCGCGGGCTGTTGACCGATCGCAGGTAGATCCAGGTCAGCGAGACCCGGTTGCGCCGCACGGCCGCGGCGAGGCGGCGCTTCGTCTGTTCGTCCAGGCGCGCACCGCCATCGGAGACGAGCATCACGATGCGGCTGCCGGTGTACGCACGCTGGTCGAACTGGGCGATCGCTGCGCCGAGCGCACGGCCCACGTCGGTGTCGGCCAGGCCGCGGCCGACGTTGCCGGCGGCAATGGCGGCCTGCACGACGTCGTCGTGCTGCGTGAAGGACACCACCTCGATCGGATTCGTGCTGAAGAACATCAGGGCGAAGCGGTCGTCGGGTCGGCTGGCGACGAACTTCGCCAGCAGTTCGCGCGCCATCCGTCCCTTGGGCTCGCCACGCGACTGCGCCTGGTAGCGCAGGCTCAACGGATCGATCGCTCGCCAGTCGGTCGGCAGCATCCGTTCGTCCATGCTGCGGCTGCGATCCATGAGCACGACGATCTCCGCGCCGTGCCCGGTGCGTTGCACCTGCGTCTCGGGCAGCCCCGGGCCGCAGAGCCCGATCACGACCGCGAGCAGGCCAAGCACGGCGAGCGCGCGCCAGGCCGCGCAGAGCAGGTCGCCCGCGCGATCGGGCGGCAGGCTGTCGAGATGGGAGAACGCCAGCGTGTCGCGCCGCGTCGGAGCCAGCGGCAGGAGCGCGAGCGGCAGCAACAGCAAGGCCCAGGGGTGCGCGAGATCCATCAGGCCACCCGCCATCGACGTGTCCCGGCGAGGGGGCTCACCGCTCGCTCCGGCGCTCGATCCGGCGCAGGTCACGACACAGCGCCCGCGGCGACGCCGTGCCCGCGGTGGAGGCGGCGCGCGCATCGCCGAAGAAGCGCGCCGCCGACTGCGCATAGAAGCCCTCGATCCGATCCCGCAAGGGTTCGAATTGCGGCGCACGTTCGAAAAGTCGCTGCAGCGTCGACAGCCGCAGCACCTCGCCGGCGGTGCGGTCGAACGCCTCGTGCAGCACGCGCCAGGCCGACGATTGGCCGTCGTCCGCGCGGCCGAGCGCGCGCAACGCCGAGGCGAACGGTCGCGTCATGGCGTCGTGCCAGCGACGCCATGCCAGCCAGCCGGCCCAGGCGGCCAACCAGGCGGCGAGGGCACCCGAGGCCAGCAGGAAGCGCTGGCGCAGCGGCCCCATGGCGATCGCCGGCGCCGGCCTGTCGGGACGCAACTGCCAGGCCGCGGTGCCCGGCACGGCCGGCGCGGTGATCGGAGAGACGCCGACCTGCCACGCCGGCACGAGCAGCGCGGGCTGCGCCGCGTCGCCTGCCAGGCGCCACGCCGGAATTCGCAAGGTGGCCGGTGACTGCGGCGCGTTGACCACCTGGTAGTCGACGACGAGCCAGCGCCGGCCGTCCGTCGCGCGCTCCACCCGGGCCGAGCGCCGCTCGATCCATGCGCTCAGCCGCTGCGCGCCGGGCAGGCTGGCCGGTTCCGGCGACCGCTCCGTGGCCAGCAGCACACGCTGCGTGAGCACATCGCCGACCACATGACCGAAGGCCCGCGGCTGTTCGACCGTCGCGGCGACCGGCGCCAGGTCGGCACCGGCGGCGACGCAGGCCCGCGACACGATCGCACCGGCCAGCAG
>Ga0307516_10008904_pt1 | contig 11265 bp, 9 predicted proteins | sample 19_EM_MG_FD_203310 | JGI IMG/M metagenome (GOLD analysis project Ga0307516, IMG submission 203310) | Populus trichocarpa ectomycorrhiza microbial communities from riparian zone in the Pacific Northwest, United States - 19_EM | ecosystem: Host-associated > Plants > Roots > Unclassified | place...
TTGAAATATCACCAGATAAATCCTGATCTGTTGACCTGCGAGGTGACCGAATCGGCCGCGATGGACGACATTTCTGCCACGATTGCCATACTGGCGAAGATCGCCGGACTGGGCGTCCATATTTCGATTGACGATTTCGGAACAGGTCATTCGAGCCTGTCCTATTTGCGCAAGCTGCCGGCGAAGGAACTGAAGATCGACCGCAGCTTCGTTCTCGATCTGGAGCTCAGCGCCGACGCGCGCAAGGTTGCCGTCGCGGTGATCAACCTCGCAAAGGCATTGAGTCTGAAGGTTGTCGCCGAAGGCGTGGAAACGGAAGGGCAGGAGAGGCTGCTGCGCGAATTCGGCTGCGACCAGTTGCAGGGCTACCTGTTTGCAAAACCGATGACTGCGAAGGCCTTGTATCTATGGGCGGCTGGCGACGAAGGGCCGAGACAGATGAAGTTTCGCGATTCGCTATTCAAGGATTCCAGCGACACCAAGCCCGTCCCGTTCAATTGCTGACGCGCAGCCGGCACGTGTGCGCCGCCCGGCTCGATGAGGTGATGCGAACCTGCAAACCGAGCGCGCCGGTTTGAGAGAATGGCCCGCGGCGCAGGGGCGCCAAGGGGAGCGACGATGGGCAAGGGGCGGTTCGAGGCGTTCAGCGATGGCGTGCTGGCCATCATCATCACGATCATGGTGCTGGAGCTGAAGGTGCCTCACGGCGAGTCGCTGGCCGCGCTCGCCGCGCTGTGGCCCGTGTTCCTGAGCTACGTGATCAGTTTCATCTACGTGGGCATCTACTGGAACAACCACCACCACCTGCTGCACGCCACCACCAACGTGACGGGCGGGATGATGTGGGCCAACCTGCACCTGTTGTTCTGGCTCTCGCTGCTGCCGTTCGCCACCGGCTGGATGGGCGAGAACCATTTCGGCCCGGTGCCGTCGGCCGTGTACGGCGGCGTGCTGCTAATGTCGGCCGTGGCGTGGGTCATCCTGCAGACGCTGATCGTGCGCGCGCAAGGCAAGGACGGCTTGCTCACGCGCGCCCTCGGCGCCGATTGGAAGGGCAAGCTGTCGCCGGTGCTGTACCTGGCCGGCATCGGGGCGTCGTTCTGCGTGCCGGGCCTGGCCCAGGCGATCTACCTGGTCGCGGCGTTGATCTGGCTGGTGCCGGATCGACGCATCGAGAAGGCGTTGGTGCGCGAGAAGCACTGACAACCCGCATCGCCCGCCGAAGGGGCGATTTGGACGGGGTTTGGCGCGGGGCAGTTTCCTGACGCGCTCGCAGAATTGGCTCGACCATGAGAGCCGATTCACATCCCTTCTTTGCACCCCGTGCCGTCTTCGGTCGCGCGTTCTGCGGCGCGCTGCTGCTGGTCGTCGGCGGCAACGCGCTGAGCTTGCCGGGCAAGCGCTTCGTCGGCCAGTACGACTTCGGCTACGCGATCCGCGGCGACCGGCCCGCGCGGCCGGCGCAGGTGTTCGACGACGGCGGCGGCAAGGTGTTCTTCGAGGCGCGGCCCAACCAGCCGATGCCTGCGGTCTTCGCGGGCAAGGAGCTGGCGTTGCTGGTGCTGCAGCCCGAGGGCCAGTACTTCACGGCTCGCACTGCGGCCAGCGAGTTCACGTTGGTACTGGGTGGCGCGCGCGCCGTGGTGCGGCGCGGCGACGCGGCCTTGGGCGATGAGGTCGTCACGCCGCACGACGACGGTTCGCGCCTGCTGGCGACAGCGGATCGCGGGCTGACGACGGGTGTCGACTACGGGTGGCCTTCCCGCGACTCGACTCGCGAGACCGCGACGCATGAGCAGCCGGTCGTCTTCGCGGCGGGCAGCGCCACGCTGAAGCCGGAGGTGCTGGATGCGCTGTCGGCGCTGGTCGTTCGCATCGGACGCGGCACGGCCATCGTCGCGGTCGGGCGCAACGATGCCGGTGGCAGCGACGCGTTGGCCACGCTGCGCGCCGAGGCCTTGCGCAACGCCCTGCTGGCGCGTGGCGTCGCGGCCAGGCACATCCAGATGATGGACGACGAAGCGGCAGTGGACGATGGGCATTCGCGTGCGTCCGTTCTTCGCTGGGTCAGTGCGAAGCCGGTGCACGAACTCGCGGCGATCCCGGATCCCCCGGCGCCGTTCGACATCACGCTGGCCGATCGCGATATCGCGGTCTCGTTGCGGCGCTGGGCGCGCGCCAGCGGCTACGACCTCGTCTGGGACGTGGGCTGGGTCGCGCCGGTCAACGGCGAGCTGCGGGTCCAGGCGCCGTCGTTCCTCGACGCCGTCAAGCAGGTCGTTGCGGGCCTGCGCGCCCAGGGCTATCCGGTGCGGGCGCAAGCCGATGCCGACCACGTCGTGCGGTTCACCGCATCGGAGTGAACGACATGCCGGTGTCCAGCCTTTCCAATTTCGTCGTCGCGCGGCCTGGTCCGTCGAGGAGTGTCGTCGTGAAACTCGTTGTCCTCTTGCCGGGGGCCTTGCTGGCCTGCGGCCTGGTCGCGGCTCGTGCCGGCGGGCCGTTGCAGACCGCGGCCCAGCCTGGGCGCGCGGCGGGTGAGCCCGCGTTGCCGGTGGCGCCCTATGCGGGTGCCCCGACGGGGGAGGCGTCGGTCGCGCACTGGAACGTTCTGGTCCAGGACATCACGCTCGCGCGCACCCTGGAGCGCTGGGGCGCGCAGGCCGGCGTCCGCGTCAAGTGGGACGCGCAACGCAACTTCCTGATCGGCGCACCCGACAGCATGGAAGGAACGTTCGAGACGGCCCTGAAAGCGATCCTGAGCTCCGCGGGCATTCGCCAGAGCGACTATCCGCTCGAGGCCTGCATCTACGCCAACTCGCCCCCGCTCGTGCGCATCACGCGCCAGGGCGAGCAGGCGCGCGAGTGCGACGCGCAATGAACGCCGCCGCGTCGTTGCTTTCACGCGGCCTCGCCGCGATCGCGTGGCTGGCATGCCCGGCATCGCTCGTGGCGCTGGTCGGCTGCGCCGAGCCGGGCCTCACGGATCACGTGCGGGCGGATCACGCGCTGGGTGTAGCCGGCACGGCGTCGTTGCACGCGGACCGCACGCTGGCCGAGCAGGGCCAGGGCGCGTCGGGTTCGCAGGTGGACGCGGATCGCCGCGCCGCCGAACAGGCCGCGCGGCCCGTCCTGCGCCGCGCGCGCAGCGCCTGGGTCGGATCGGTCAGCGTCCCGATGGGCAGTGGCGAGCGGCTCCCGAGCATCTTCACCGAGGCGGTGAAGCTCAACTTCGACGACGCCGCCACCGGCGGCAAGGTGAGCCTGCGCACCATGGCGGACCGCATCACGGCGGTGACGGGCGTGCCGGTGCGCTTGAAGGCGGACGTGTTCGCCTCCGAGTCAACGCCACATCCGGTGGCGTTGCCGACCGCGCCTCTGGCCCCCATGCCTCAAGCGCTGCCGACGCTGCCCGGTCGCATGGCGAACGCCGCTGACGGCCTTGCACAGACCCTGCTGCCGCTGTCCGCGCCGCGCGACACCTCGGTGCATGCCGTCACGATGCGGTGGTCGGGCTCGCTGGAGGGCTACCTCGATCGGGTCACCGACCAGCTGAGCCTGTCGTGGGAGTACCGCGACGGCGTCGTCGTGATCGAACGCTTTCGAACGGAGTTCTTCGAGATCGCGGCGCTCGAGAGCGAGACCGACTATCACCTCGGGTTGAGCGGCGCGGACCAGGCCAACGCCACCAGTTCGGGCAACGGCGGCGGCGGGACCAACAGCACCGCCAGCTCCAGCAACGAAGTCAGCGAGCACGGCAAGTCCAACGTCATCGGATCCATCCTCGCCGCGATCGGCCAGATCATCAAGGACGCGCCTGGCTCGTCGGTCGTGCGCTCCGACGGTTCGGGCCGCATCGCGGTCACGACGACCAAGGAGACGCTGTCCAAGGTGCGCGACTTCGTGCGTGTCGAAAATGAAAGCCTGCTGCGCCAGGCGCAGGTGCAGTTCGACGTCTACAGCGTCACCCGCAACGAGTCCGACGAGCGCGGCATCGAATGGAATGCGGTGCTCAATGCGCTGGGCGGCGCCTACACGGGCAGCTTCGGCGCGCCGGCGACGCTCGCCAGCGCGACGGCGGCCAACATCGGTTTCTCGATCCTGACGCCGGCGCAGTCGGGCGTCTCGACGCCCGCCACCCGGCACTTCGGTGGCAGCACCGCGATGCTCAAGCTGCTCAGCGAGTACGGCGTCTCCACGCAGCACCGCGAGGTCAGCCTGCTGGCGCTCAATCGCACGTGGGATCGCAAGTCCAGCCTCGGAGGGCGCGCCTACGTGAGCGCGACCATCCCCGGTGCGGCGAGCACGACCGGGGTCGGCGCGCCGGGCCTGGTCACGTCCACGGTGACCACGGGCGACCGCTATCTCGCGCAGCCCTTCATCCTCGACAACAACACGGTGGTGCTGAAATTCGGCATCGGCCTGTCGTCGCTCGTCAATCTCGTCAACTTCACCTCGGGCACCGGGTCGTCGCAGCAAACGGTGCAGACGCCCGAGACCACCGCCATCAACGACCAGTCCACGGTCGCACTCAAGGCCGGCCAGATCCTGGTGATCACGGGTCTGAGCCGCCTCGTTTCCAGCGACGACCGGCGCACGCTCACCGACGGCGCGCCGATCGGACTGGGCGGCAGCAAGACCCAGTCGCGCCTGCGCGAAGAGTTCGTGATCTTCGTCCGCCCGACCATTCTCTGACCATGGCCGTCATCGAACGACTCATCGCCAGCACGGCGCAAGGTGACCTGCTCGGGGGCTTGTTCTGGCGCGCGCCGACGGCCGGCCAGGGCCGGAGTCGGGCGCTGGTCGAAGCCCGGGCGCTCACCAGCGACGCGACACACTGGGCTCAGGCGCAGGCGGGTGCGCACGTGCGCTATGGCCTGTTCCAGCCGCGCGCGTCGGAGGAAGGCGTGCGCCTGCCCAAGAGCACGCTGGCGGCGGCGGCGTGCTTCTCGCGCCTGGTGGGCGCGCAGGCGCCGAACGCCGCGCTCGTGCTGGCCGTTCCGGCCTCGGCGCAGCGCAAGGAGGACAAGTACTTCGTCGTGTGCCTCGAGGACGGCGTGCCGGTGATCGACGTTCTCAGCAACGAGATCGATGCCCGCAATGCGCTTGGTGGCGAGGACCGACCCATCTGGAGCGACAACCCGGTCGCCTACCCCAACAGCGAGGCGGCGGACTTCGCCTGGCTCGCCTCCGGCGGAGATCGACTGGCGCGCCTGCAGCCGATGCCGATCAATCCGTGGCCGGTCGTCGGGGCCACCTTGGTCGCATCGGCCTCGCTCGGCGTCTGGCTGCTCGTGCAGCACCTGCATCGCGTCGAGGCGGAGCGCCAGGCCCAGGCGGCCGCACGCGCCGCCGATCCGACGCCCCGATACCTCGCGGCGCTGGCGGGGCAGCAGTCCACCATGGCAACCGACCGTGCCACATTCGTGGCCGCCACGCGCGAGATCTTCGGCTACCGCACGTGGGTTCCGGGCTGGAGCCTTGCTGCCGCCGAGTGCAGCGCTCGGGCCCAGGCCTGCACGCGCGACTGGGTGCGCCGCGGCGGCAGCTTCGACGACCTGCACCGGGCGCTGCCTGAGGACGGTCTGGAAATGCTGGTGCCGCAGGGCAGCACGGTGCCCGCGCTCGACGTCGCGCGCACCACGCATCCGTTCAAGATCGGCCGCCGCACGATGCTGGCGCCCGGCCGTCCGTTGCGTTCGCTGCAGGCCGCCTTCTCGGACGCGGGGCCGCTGTTGCAGCAGTGGCGCACGGCCGACGTCGTCATCGAGCTGAAGAAGCCGACGCTGTGGCCGCGCGTCGCGGATGTGCCCACGGCGTTCAAGCATCCGGCCGCCGTGCTGGCCGGCGAGGTCGACATGCACGACATCCCCGGCCCGTTCATCGCCGAGGCATTGAGCTCGGCACCGGACTTCGTCAGCTGGGAGTCCGTGCGGGTCGATCTCGGCGAAGGATCGGATGCAAGGGCCCTGCTCAAGTTCTCGGCCACAGGAGTGTTCTATGTCACGACACGTTGACCATCGTTCCGCGCTGTCGTGCGGGTTCGCGGCGGGCGTGCTGGCGCTGTGCGCGTCAAGCGCCCGGGCCCAGACGATCGCGGACTACAGCCGCGCCCAGCGCGTCCTGCTGGAGAACACGATGGCCCAGGCCGCAACACGTTCGGCCGGCATGGCGGCCTCGGCGCCCGTCCCGGCCATGCCGGCGTCGGTCGCCGTCCCGCCTTCGATGCCGGCGCCGTTGCCGCCGTTGCCGCCGATGGCGCCGGTCGTGCAGGTCAGCGGTGTCTTCGCGACCCGGGACGGCGCGATCGCCGAGGTCGTCGTCAACGCCGTGCCGTACCTGCTGGGTGCCGGCCAGGGCGTGCCGGGCACGGCGTGGCACGTGGAGACGATCGCCATCGATCGTGTCGTTCTGGGCCGTCATGGGAGCGTCGTCGCCGCCGCCGATGCGGAGGCCGCGCGCAAGGTCTTCGCATTGCCGGCACTGCCGACGCCGCGGTGAGCGAACTCATGGGACTGTTCGAGATGTTGCGTCGTCGTGAGCAAGCGGAGGCCGTGGCCGGATCCATCGCGACGCCGGGGCGCCCGTCGGAACTCGCCCCCGCGCCTGACATGCCGCGAGGCCCAGGCAATGCCGCGGGTCCCGCGTTCACCGGCACGCTGGGGTCGTCCTCCGCAAGGTCGCCGGCCGCTCGCCTCGATCGACGTCTCGTCGGCGCGAACCCGCCCTTGTCGATGGCGGCGGTCCATTCGGCGACGCAAACCCCTCCCGTCGAGGCGACAGACGTCTTTCGCGATACGGAGGTCCGGCCGGACATCCTGGCGCATTTCCACCAGTTGCCCCCTTACCAGGCGCTGCTGACGGTCGGCCCCGAGGCGGTCTATCAACTGCCGGCCTTGTTGCATGAGAAGCTGATCGCGATCGACTGCGGGGCGCGGCAGGCGCGCCTGGTGCGTGCCACGATGCCCGCGGCCGACAAGCTGGCGCTGGACGGCACGGCCAAGGCCGTCAAGGGCGCCTTGCGGGCGCGCGGCTACGGCGTCGTCGGCGAACTGGTGGCCGAGCCCCATGTGCTCAAGGAGATCTTGCGCAATGCGGGCGCGTCGGGAAAGGGCGTGGCCAAGGGGGGTCCCATGCAGTTGTTCGAGCGCTGGATCGCGCTGGCGGTGCCCACGGGCGCGACGGACCTGCATATCGAGGTGCGGCGCAACGTCGCCATCGTCCGCATCCGCGTCGACGGGCGCATCGAGCCGTTGCCCGACGGGCAGGGCGGGCGCTACAGCCGCAAGGAGGTCGTCGATGCGATCGCTGCGGGTTACAACAGCACCCGCAAGGGTAACAACGTCTCGCAGTACAACGCCGACCAGTTCGTCGATTGCATGATCGACCTCGACCTGCCGGGCACCGCCGGGCAGCTCCGCTACCAGAACGTCAAGGGACGACTGGGGCCCAAGACGGTCGTGCGCATCCTGCGCACCGGCGATGAGAACCGCATCCGCTTCGACGCCGCGGGCTACGCGCCCAGCCACCTGCGACTGCTTCGGCTGGCGGGGCGTGCGGGCAAGGGCATCGTGCTGTTGTCGGGCGTCACGAGCTCGGGCAAGTCGACCAGCCTCAAGAGCTTCATCGAGACGCTCCCGGGACTCGACCAGAAGGCAATCTACACGGTGGAGGATCCGATCGAATACGAGATCGCGGGCGCCCACCAGATCGAGGTGCTGCGCGACATCGCCAACGACGACGAGACGCGCCGGCGCTACGCCGAAGTGATGCGCGCGCTGATGCGCTCCGACCCGGATGGCGTGATGCTGGGCGAGATCCGCGACAAGCTCACCGCGCTGTTCGCCCTGCAGATCGCGGAGACCGGCCACCTCGCGATGGGGACGGTACACGCGCACCTGATCTCCAACATCATCCCGCGCCTGACCAACGACCAGATCGGCGTGAGCCGCCAGGCGCTGACCGGCCCCAACATCCTGAACCTGCTCGTCTACCAGGCGCTGGTGCCCAAGCTGTGCCGCTGCTGCGCGCTGCCGACGTCGATGGCGCTGCGCGTCGATGCCGACGTGCACGAGATCGAGGAGGTGTTGCGCCGCCGCTTCGGGATCGCGACCGCGCGCCTGCGCTGGACGCGACCTGAGGGCTGCGCCGCCTGCCAGGGACGCGGGACGCACGGCAAGACCATCGTGGCCGAGATGCTTCAACCTGATCGGATCTGGCTGCGCCACGTTCGCAACAACGACGACGACGCGGCGTTGCAGCACTTCCGCTCTGCCGGCAACCGCCAGTTCGACAGCGCCGACATGACCGGCAAGACGGTGTTCGAGCACGCGCTCTACAAGGCGCTTCAGGGCGAGATCGACGTGCGCAACTGCGAGGAGTTCGACGGCTTCGAACGCTTCGAGATCCTGCCGGGGGAGCGGCCATGAGTCGGGGGCAGGTCTTCGGCAACTGGCTCGCACTGGTCGACTTCCGTTCCTGCCGCGCCGAGTTCTACCGCGACTTCGCGGAGATGTACCAGCGCAACGAAGCGATGGTGAGCTTCCTCGAAGGCGAGATCGCCAATGCGGCCCTGACTCGCCAGCGCAGCCGTGCGCGCGCATTGCGCATCGTGCTGCATCGGCACCAGGACGGGGACCATGCCAGCCGTGTCTCGCACCTGCTGGAGGGCGTCGTGCCGCGCTCCGACGCGATGCTGCTGACCGCCGTCGATCGCGCTGCCGACAAGCCGCAAGCGTTGCGGGCACTCGCCGACGCCATCGACAAGCAGCAGCAGATGCTGCGCCTGATGGTGTCGTACTCGATCCTCCCAACGATCACGATCCCGATCTGCTACGCCCTGATCTCGCTGCTGGGCAAGGTGATCCTGGTCATCGACGAGGCCACGCCGGTCTACGCGCAGGACGCGTTGTGGGAGGGCATGAACGGCTGGGCGCGGACCATCGCGGCCTTTGCCCAGGCGTGGGGGATCCAGGTATCGATCGCGCTGGGCGTGGCGCTGGCTGCCGTGCTGTGGTCGTTGCCGCGCTGGCGCGGGGCGTTCCGATTGCGCATCGAGGGCTGGCCGATCTACGGGCTTTACCGCGACTTTCAGGCGGGAATGTTGTTCAGTTCGATGGCGATGCTGCTCAAGACCGGCGAGACGCTGCAGGGCAGCATCGACGACGTGACGCAACGCGCGTCACCGTGGATGCGCTGGCACCTGGGGCGCGTCGTCGACGCGCTCGAGGAGAACCCGAACGCAACGCTCGACGCCTTTCGCCGTGGGCTGCTGTCGTCCCACCTTCTGTCTCGCGCGTCCACGCTTCATCGGTCTTGCGCATCGTTCTCGGACGTGTTGATCCAGCTCGGGACGACCGAAGGCGAGCGCGTGCTGTTGCGCGTGAAGAAAGCGGCCGTAATCGCCAACTTCGCGCTCGTGGGCCTTTTCGCCTCCGTGGCAACCTTCATGGGCGTCGCGTCGATGACGGTTCCCGGCAAATTCGCCACCTTGATGGAGCCCTCCAACCTGATGACGCTGCGCGCCCAGTACGAAGCGGCGCACCCCGTGCACTGACCTCGGTCAAACGCACGCCACCGCATGCCACCGCCCACCCCCTTGCGCCCGCGCACGCACGCAGGTCCGCGCGCGCTCAGTCCTTCGGATGGACGACGTCCATCCCACCACAGAGGAGAAGTCAAGATGTTCCACTCCCATCGTCGTGCCTCGACCGGGGCGTTCGCGCGTCGCCGCCAAGGCGGAAACGCGCTCGTGTTCAGCATGCTGGGCCTCGTGATCGGCGGCATCGTGCTGGCGCTGGGCATCAGCTACTACCAGAGCTCGCAATCCAACGCCCAAGTCCAGGGAACGATCAGCGAGATCAGCGCCATCATCGGCGGCGCGCAGCAGAACTACGGCCAGTACGGCTACAACGGCTTGACCACGGCCGTGGCGGTGGGTTCCCGCGTGATCCCGGACACCCGAGCCGATGCCGGCGGAACCACGGCCACCAACAGCTACTCGGGCGCCATCACGCTGGTCGACAACTCCGCCACCACGCCCAGCACGGCCAAGCTCAGCTACGCCAATGTGCCGGCTTCGCAATGCACCCAGCTGATCAACGGCGCGCAGAGCCTGGCGCGACGGGTCACGATCGGCACCACGGATGTCAAGCCGCTGGACGGCGTCATCGACATCGTGCGCGTCAACACCCAGTGCACGTCCGCGGCCAACGTCGCGATCGACTTCGTCTTCGGTCGCACGTGAACCCATGATGTCGCATCGCGGCCTGTTCCCTGGCGACGCCTGCGGGCGCCGCCAGCGCGGCAACGCCCTTGTCTTCGCGCTGCTGGGCCTGCTGGTCTCCGCGCTCGGCGCCGTGGGCGTGCTGCAGGGCAGCCGGTTGCAGGCCAGGCACGAGGCGGGCAGCGGCGAGGCGACGATCCTGGACAACCTGCGGGGCGCCGCCAACAACGCCATCTTCGAGGCCATGGGGTCGATCCAGAACGGCGCGGCCTTCAGCAAGAACGGCGTCACGATCACGCCCGTCATCGTCGACGGCGAACTGGTCTGGAGTCCGTCCATCGCGCAGTTGGTGGCGATGGGCTATCTGCCACCGGGCTGGACCGCGGCCTCGTCCACGCTCAACAACGCGCCGTACGCCATTGCCTTCCATCGCCTGCCGGTCGGGTGCGTCGCAGCGGCTTGCAACATCGAGGGCCACGTCGTGTTGGAAGGCCCGATCCGCAGCGGGCCGACCGACAGCGATGGCGCGGTGATCGGCCCGATCCTGGCGCGCATCGGCGCGGACTCGGGCGTTTCGCTGCCCATGGATCCTGCGCACATCCAGGGCTTCGGCAACACCTGGATCCTGGACAACCCGGTGCCGGGCCGACCCGCCGGCGTCGTCGCCATCCGGATCGGGACCGCGTCGTCGGGCTTTGGCCAGTTCATCCGCATCGGCGATACGCGCGACCCGAACCTGCAAGGCAATCTCACGGTCGCCGGCAACACGCTGTTCGGCGGCAGCGGGTCGCTCAGCGAGTTCCGTTCGGCGCTGCAGATCGATGGGCAGCCCGTCGAGCTGCGCGACGCGGGCGGCAACCCCTGCGTCTCGCTGCGGCCGGACGGCGTGGTCGACATCCTGTGCAACGGCTCCTTGTCGGCCACCACGGGCGTCTTCCGGGATGCCGGAGGACATGCGACGACGGTCGCCGCCACCGGATTGGTCACGGGCGGCAGCGTCGCGGCGGACGGCGGGCTGTCGACGAGCGCCATGACGGCGT
>Ga0307516_10008905_pt1 | contig 11264 bp, 15 predicted proteins | sample 19_EM_MG_FD_203310 | JGI IMG/M metagenome (GOLD analysis project Ga0307516, IMG submission 203310) | Populus trichocarpa ectomycorrhiza microbial communities from riparian zone in the Pacific Northwest, United States - 19_EM | ecosystem: Host-associated > Plants > Roots > Unclassified | place...
TCTAGCTCTACCGTTGCTACCTATTCTACTCCATGAACCTCTGGGTCATCGCCTTCCCCTTCCTCATGTACCTTGGTTCCGTGGGTATGTATTCGGGTTCTCCACGAGCGCTGGTGACACTCAATGCTAATCCCTGCGTGGTAGCAATGGGTATCCTGGCGATCCGCCCGACTCCGGGATGGGTGAAAGTCAGCCCTTGGTCCACTCTTCCATTCATCTCGATCTCCCTTTCACTCAACGTTCTCCTCACCTTCATGATCGTCTTCCAACTCGTCCTGTACGGTAGGAATGTTTGTGCTGCCTTGGGGTCTTCAACCGGAATCGGTGGTTTGTACAAGTCCGTCGCCGCCATGCTCATCGAGTCCTCCGCCGTGTTCGCTGTGAGTTCGTTGGTGGTCATCGGAACGTGGGCCGCCGACAGCACAGCCGCGAATGCGTTCACACCTATCCTCGCTCAGACTCAGGTTCGTGCTTCCCCGCGACCCCAATCTTTGGACGGGTTGTCTTATGTAGCGATGAAATGGGCAGGTTATCGCTTCGCTGCTTATCATTCAACGAGTCGCCGACAAGAGTTCGTTGACGAGCAGCACTATCGCCCCAGGGAGTATTAGCTCGTTCAAAGCTAGGAGCCAGGGGGGGTCGACCAGTGGTAGTGGTGCCATTCCTGGTAGATACCCCTTGAGTTTTGTGGCCGAGACGAGCTCTGGAGAGCTTGGGGTTGGGTTTGAGACGGCAACCGATACCCAGCTAGATAAGGTCTAACAATCCTCGACATCTGGCGTTTTCTGCAGCTACTGTTCCTATCCTGACCAGACCCCGTTACCTCCTCCGGATTCACCTTCACACTCTTCGTATTTCGTATATGTAACTTTTACTGTGATGCCTTGTGGAGTTTGACCATTTCTTCCTCCTTTCCCGGGGTGCGCGTGCCACGAGGGGGCAGCATGGGTGGGAATCCTCACAACCACACGACACTGGGCAAGTGTCCTAGCGAGACATAAGCTTAGAACCTTTAGCCACAGTATAGACCCCCTACTGGTGCAAACGAGTCGGGCGCAAAAATATAAGAGCGATCGAAAAAAGTAACGGAAAAACCTGCCGCGCCAAGTTACGGACATGTTACGAACCATAGTTGGATTCGTGATAGTGTCCGTTGATATCTGCAGCGGCGGTAGCGCGCCCAAACCGGCGAAGAAACCCGTGCGCCAGGCCGACGCACGTGGGTGGCATAAATCTATCCCCGCTGAGTCAACCAAACCTACCAATGATGATCGACACACCCTCCACTCAGGACGACTGCGCTGTCCTCAGCCATGTCCTACAACCTCAACGGAATCCCGCCCCCATCCTACACCAAAACTGGCATATCCGAGGAGCGCAAAGGCCTCTTATCGAATTTCGACGTCGAAGACCGCGACAACGGTGAACCGCCCCGTTATGAAGGCGAAGAGTATCCTGAACCTGGAGGGCGTACCCCGCTGTGGATGAGGGGGATTGGTTGGATCGTTGGAGTCTTCGTTGCTTTAGGTCTCGGAGTTTCGTTCCTTACGCAACCGTCGAGCCGGTGCGGCGGAATGGGCGCCACAGGCAGACCGACGGACCCTTCGGGGCTGCTGAGTAACGGAACTCACGAGTTCAAGCCCACGGTTCTAATCGTGTCTATCGATGGCCTTCGGTGGGTGCCGCGTCGGTGACTATCCTTTGGGTGTTCACACAACATGGGATAGAGCGGATTACCTCGACCGAGGGTTCACCCCACATTTGTTGGACATCAGCAAGCAGGGTCTCCGGGCGAAGTTCATGAGGCCGGTTTTCCCCGTGCGCACCGCCGTGGTCACATCACGAGATGCTAACATCTGGTCAAGTTCTAGACTCTAACTTTCCCGTGAGTCCATAAGATTTGGCACGTTTCCATATCTTTGACACGCTCATTGGCGGTAGTAATCATTGGGCCTTAATGTGCGTATCTGCCACCTCACCGCGCGCGCGTTCGTATCGCTAACACCAAGTCTGTTTTGAAGGACCGGTCTTTACCCTGAATCCAACGGGATCGTCGCCAACGTGCGTTGTATGGCGTTTTCTTACGCATGAAGTCACAACCGCTTTCTAGAACTTCTGGGACCCCGTCAGTGAACAAGAATTTAACCCGTACAACACCAGGGCCGGTTCATTGGATCCGTCCTGGTGGTTGGGTGAACCGGTTAGAATCCACTTTTGTTCCGTCCCGCCTTGGAACTGACGCTGGCATAGATGTGGGAAACCGCTGGGAAGGCAGGAGTGATTACCGCCAACATCATGTGGTATGTGCAATCGTTACCTTCTCTGCCGTCACGCCTCAACAACTAGCGTTTACGCAGGCCAGGTCCCCCGATAACCCTCACCGGCGCCAAACCAACCTACTCCGTTTCATGGGAAGTCAGTACCATTGGATATTCGCCGTGGACGGGAGCCTCACACTCCTTTAGGAACGAGTCCCACTCAGTACGAAATTGGATCAAATCATGGCGTGGGTCGACCTACCTCTAGAGAAGCGCCCCCAGTTCATCTCAGGTCTGTTACTTCCCGCTGGTTGTTGAATTTGGGGGACTGATGGATCGCTCCAGCGTATGAACCAACCGTGGACATAGCTGGTCACACTGCTGGCCCCTACTCTCGGCGCGTCAACGTATGGCGTATTCCGTCCCACTTGAATGACAGGACGCTCACAGATGCCACAGGATACGTTGAAGACCGTTGACCTTTTCGCTCATGATCTCCACAAAGCTTTGAAAGCTCGCAACCTCACAGAAATTGTCGACGTCGTATTCGTCAGCGACCATGGCATGGCAGACACAAGTCATCCAGAATGGGTTTACATAGACGATTACTTGGACAAACGGGCTCCCGACCTCATTGAACACGAGGACGGCTGGCCCTCGATGGGATTGCGGTTCTCTCCTGAGGCCGACTCCGCCACGTATCTGAACCTTTTGTTGGAAGCGGCAAGGAACAACAGTGAAAAGTTCGACGTTTACACCCACGAAACGATGCCAGAGCGTTATCACTTCTCGGATAACCCGAGGATTGCGCCGATATACATCGTTCCGAAGTACGGATATGCTCTGACGATGAGAGGTCGTGACGAGTCTGGCATGACCAAAGGGGTGAGTCCACCCGATAATTGCCCTCCAAACTTGATTATAAAACCTCCCCTCTAGAACCACGGATACGACAACAGGGACTTCCGTATGCAAGCAATGTTCATCGCCCACGGTCCATTCTCAAACGTCGTGAAAGCTCTCCATCACCAATCCTGGATACCCAGCAAGAACGAGGGTTGGCACTCTACCTCGGACGACGTTCACGTTTTGGACGGGTTCCAGAACGTGGAAGTGTACGCTCTCGTGATGAGGTTGCTTGGCGTGCCGAAGGACGTTTGGGCAAAGACGAATGGGACGGTCGGGTTTTGGGATCGATATTTCTGAGGGATGCATTCGGTGGATCATGTATTGGTAGCATTGGTGGCTTCCCCGGCCCTGCGATGGCCGCTCGGCCGGTTCCCACCTGGAGAAGATTTAATAGAGCTTCGAACGATCATCTGTCGGACGATCTGTGGGTCGATCGGTTCGGTCCCGTGAGTGTGATCCACAGCCACCAGGGAGAATTTCCGAAGACCGACCAACAACGATGTCGGACACAGAAGATAACTCTCCCCCTCCTTCTCTCATGAGGTCCGATACCTCTCCTATAATCCAGAAAAAGTACGGAGATCTCGAGTTCCCCCCTCTGCGAATCCTCGCGATCAAGACCACTGAGATTACGTGACCGATTAGAGCTGCGAGGGTGTCAATACCTGCCCCGGCCCCCTCAAACCCCGTTTCCGACCACGAGGATGATTTTGGCGGCGACGAAGACGGTCCTGAGGTCGAAGACTCGGAGATCCTAGCTGACCTACCTGACGATACCGATGTGCGTCGCTCCCCTCCCTCCTACATCAACGAAAGCGCACAACCGCTGATCCCATTCCATTTCTGTATTTTTTTGGTACCTAGGAGATCGACCTCGTTCATTCACGTCTGAAATCCATATCTGCGTTGGGCCTACAGCGGTTCGGGCCAACCTTGAAGCGATTATGTTTACGCCAAAACCACATCAAGACCTTGGACCCCGAGGTTATGAAGGCGCTCGTGAATCTGACCGAGTTGGATATGTACGATAACAAGATCAAGGACGTCGGGGAGGCTCTGGATACGCTGGTGGACATCAAGTATGTAGTCCTGTGGATTATACTCGGGCGGTGTCTGATCCCTCTTGGAACCTTTAGGACGCTCGATCTGTCATTTAACTTGCTGCGAGCGATCCCACCGGGACTCCGGCACCTCACAAAGTTGAAGACAGTTTACTTCGTCCAGGACCGGATATCCGTGATCTCTGGACTCGAGGGCTTGGGAGCCACTCTGACAAGTCTCGAGCTCGGAGGGAACAAGATTCGCGTACGTCAAGGGTAGTTCTGTCATGCAGACTCATTCACCTCAACTGTTTCCGAAAGAAAATCGAAGGTCTGGATGCACTCGTAAATCTAGAAGAGCTGTGGCTTGGAAAGAACAAGATCACAAGACTCGAGGTACGACCTCCCCTCTCCCTGTGACGACGCGGTTTATGGACTTGTTTGTGTCCCAGAATCTCGGGAACTTGAAACGGCTGCGATTATTGTCGATGCAATCGAACCGAGTGGCGAAACTTGAGAACTTGGAGGAACTCGAGAACCTCGAGGAGATTTATCTCAGCCATAATGGTGTTCCACAGTTAGAGGGCTTTGAGAAGAACGTCAGTCTTCCCGTCTACTTCATCTCCAACTTTCTTGGTACTCACTCCTCCCTCGCCGCCCAGACTAAACTACGGGTGATCGATGTCGGACATAACCAAATACCCCGCATAGAGAACGTCGCGCACTTGCACAACCTCGAGGAGTTCTGGGTGAGCCCACCTACAGCACGTCCTCCCGCGGGCGAACACCCTGACCCGATTCTCACCCCGTGGCAGGCAAATGATAATAAGATCCCCGATCTCAGCGATCTCGAATCACAACTCGCAAAGCACGACAAGCTCGAGACGATCTATCTGGAAGGTAACCCGTGCCAGAAAGCAGAGGGTGTCAACTACCGACGGAAGATCATGCTCATCCTGCCCCAAGTCAACCAGATTGACGCAACGTACGTGTTTTCCTCGCCTCTCCATCTGGTTTGCCACTTTAACCCAACGCCTTCAGACTCACGAATAAGGCAGAAGCGGAGTAACCGTGAGGCAGCTGCAGTGCCTTGGAGATTTATATACACAGACATAACGTGGCGTTTATCATCGCCATATAACATCGGCGGGATCGAACTGTTTATCAGGGCCGAGGAGATTAAGAGGCAGTTAGGGCATCGTTTATGTATTAGGAACCAACTCATGACCACCTCTTTCCAATACAAGAGGCTTGACATTATCTGGAGAAACCGTTAAACACCGTTGCTCGCCTGAGATCCCCCTGCCAAAATATCCACGCAACGCTTGCAGCATGAGAATTTGCTCTCCACAAAGCGGATCAACCCCTTCTCCTTGAACTTTGGCATTATCGCATCAGGGCGCGTCTCCCCACAATCACCATCATGTCCAGCTACCCGCTTCCAAACAATCTCCAATACCAACCGTGACCGACTGTTCGCCAAGCGCCGATCAGCGAGGTGGCATAGGGCATTCTCCAGGTCCCCCCACCACTGGTGAAACTCTTCCCAGGCGCGGTCAGATAGGGACCAATCAGAGGGAGCGAGCTGAAGGGATACGGTTGACAGGTGCTTTGATGTTATCGAGGACAAGGCCTCGTGGACTTCTGCACATCTGTACCTATCCCAAGCTGCCAACCCGACCTCACGGAGCTTGTTGCAAGAGCTGAAGAGGTTTGACGGGGCAGGATCTGTTGTAAATGTTATCAACAACGTAATAAAATAAAAAAAGGCCCTCGATGGCGATCGCGGCACATACCGACGCATAACTCCCACCCCACTATCGGCACCAACTCCACCGTGTCGGCGCAAGCCTCCATCAACCCCCGCACAGCGCTCCAGTTCGAACTTGTGATCTCGCCGGGGAAAATCGCACTAAACCTGGGCGAAAGCGATACGATGGCTGCAAGCAGCTCAGGGCCATCCGCGCTCTTCGCGCTGTAGAACTGCAACGTCCCAGACAATCTCGGAGAGTTCTTGGTTCCACACCCGACCCACCCTGATGCCAGTTGCGTTGACATGGGGATGACGTTGCCTATGTGAAGGCCGCCGAGGTTTGGAAATAAAGAAATGAGATACCGCATGGCGTCAGGGCACGTCACGAAGTTATCCAATACCAGGGAGTGGAGGGAATGGTTGATCGGTTCGAAACACTGTTCGAGGGTGGCCTTGTTGAATCCCCCTACGCCGAAGGATCTGATCCTCAACCACCGGACAGGGGACAGGGCGAGAGAAGAGATCAAACGGGTGAGGAGGTCCCCTGAACCTTCCCAGCGGAAGGGCGGCATCCACGAGGCACTGGCCCAGTGGTCTGATAATTCGAACTTGGCGATATGTGGTGCCATCCTCTGGATTGACTCCAGAGGTCTGGATAACCAGTCACCAGCCTTCTCCGGGTGTATACGGATGTAATGGAAGAGGTGTTTGCGGGCAGGGTAGGCCCAGCTCCTGCTCACCAGTGAGCAAGCTTCCAGGTCGACGTTGTGCGAGAGGTTGTCGATAACTTCTTTGACCATCTCCTGCGGAAGATGGGTGCGGAACGACATCGGGGAGTCGGGGTGGGTGGAAGTCGAGGTTGTAGTTCGTGGCAAACGTGCTCAGGCATCAGGAAACCTCCAAAACCTTCAACAGCTCACGGGCTTTGGAACTCGCTTCCGGTCCGATCGGCTTTGCTCGATTAGCCCAGCCAGATGCACGGAATTCCCACGCGCTGCCATCCTCCGAATCCCCTCAGTACATCTACCATTTGCCACGACGCCGCATACCACACAATCGTCCCAAAGGTACGGTAATCTTGATGCGTTTGTTTGCATGAAAGCGATGGAAGTTATCGAGAACTATCGAGCGCCATCGACTCCTCCTATTTGAACAAACTTTCGTGTGTCGTAGTATTGCATTACCCCGGTCTCCATCCATTACAACGAATATTCTCACTGGAAACCCACAGTGACGCGGGAGACGTCGCGAGGGCGTAGATATGGGATCCAGGACGGAGGTTCTGATGTATGCAGGACGCGGTACTACTACCGTAGGGAAGATGCATTATTACTGTGCTGAATGCCGGTCTTACCCCTCCCGCGTCAATGTGCAATAAGTTGAGGGAGATTCTTGGACCTTCCCGGTGCTGAGATCTGAGATTCGCAAAAAGTTCTGGGATTCGTGGTTGACAAGAAATGTGTAATTTATATCGACGTACTTGGTCAGATAAGAAGGGGTCAAACAACCTGCTGATGCACCACACGGTATGTGCTACTAGTAATCTTCATCTAGCATCATCTCCTCATAGCACTCCACTGCACCGACCCATGGCCCCAACCTCTCCGCCATCACCGTAGGAAGTCTCTCCATGCAGACTGTCATACGCTCGAAGGGTATGCCCAACGCGTGTCGCGACCTTGCGAATTCCACGATAGTCGCCATGCACATCTCGTCGTTGTGTGTGTGAAACGGGTGGGAGATCACAAGTTCCCTAATCGGGGGGAACACAACCGGTCGCTCCGTGTCATGGAACCCCGGGGGGTTGGGTGAAGGATTGAAGAATAAATACAGGTCACAGCCGTAGGTGGACAACTTCTCCAGAGGCCCCACGGACTTGAACAGTCGCGCGACTTCGGCTGAGAAACGTGGGAACTCGGGGGTGCCAAAAACGACAACCCCATGGTCAAGGAAGAGGCGCTTAACGTTTGCCAGCAGTGGGTGATCGCGGATAGTCCTAGAAGCCTGATGGAAGACCTCGTATTGCAGCTCCCCGAGGGGTATTTGAAGCTCGTCCTCGTCGTCATCGCCTGCAGCAACTTGAAAATCCAAGGTAAGGACAGCCTCGTCGACGGACCGGAAGGTGAGGGAACACTCGATAATGGGGTCGCGAGCGAATTTTATCTCGAATGTGACTTCCTCGACCGAGCTTCTTGTGTGCTGGCGGACGATCGCGTTCCAGGGGATAGAAGTGGGGAAGATTTCATGGAGGGTTGCGTTGCGGGCGTCCCTTTCGTGCACGAGCGACGTGTGCCTCGCGGAAGGACATGATATGTGAGCCATGACCCCGTAACCGTGCCCGCCATCGCTTACGACCAGGGAGAAGGCCTCGACATTTGGAAGCATGACGGGGTTTTCCCGAGGGACGCCTTCGAAAAGAATGTCGCCGATGACCTTTATGTAGACCGTTCGCAGCATGGGCGAAGCTTCCAGGAAGTCGAGTAATTGGGAAGCACGGAACCTCACCGGCAACGCCGGGCCTACTGATCTTGCCGATAGTTCGAGCTCGGTAAGGTTTGGGAAGACGAAGTGGTGTAAGAACGGCAATCCCGCCGAATCCAACACGAGCACCTTGAGATTGACGGCATTGCGGAAGAGGGGGAGTGAGGGAGGGGTCATCGTGTCGGGGCCGTCCATGTTGAATTCGTTAACGGCATTGATTCTGAGGGTATGGAGGAGCGGGAGTGGTCCAGGGTTGGCTTCAGAAAATATTTGAATGTCCTTCCAGTGGCTGTATTTGAAGAAGATGTACTTGATTTGCGAGGCGTGGGGAGGAAGCAGTGTTACGGAGCTGGCGGAACGTCCGGAACCGGTGATTATGTCTAGCGCAGACCGTTTCGCGCGTTTGAGCAGAGTTTTCACGTAGGCTTCGCCCTTTGAGAGGTACAACTGGGACCAGAGCGCGGCATGTTGAAGGAAGACTCTGCGCCAATGGCGGCACACGAAACTCGCGCGGAAGCGGTCCCCCTGGGAAGAGAGGTGGGCGGGAATGAGGGAAAAGACGTCGAGGGGGACGCGATTGATGTGAACGAATGAGTTCCTCCACTCGCGGGTGGTCGCCAACGCGGTCGAGATATCTTGGTCAAGTTGAGAAACGTCGTTGAAGGTGAAGCTGGAGAGGGAGTCAGCGCGTCGTTCCCCGTAAGTAACCTCGCGGATCCACGTACGTCGACGGAGAATGTGTCGCGTGGCTCAACTCTTCGTTCAGAGCGGAGACGAGTTGTGAAAGGGACTGGCCACCCCCGGGACGAGCATTGGGGTCCATAGGGTGGGATGGAGAGCGTTTGAAGAAAAGCCCAAGGCATCTCGCTTGGGGAACCCGTTTGCCAGCAGCGGTGGATTGATCCGTTGGTCACCACTTTTTCAGCGGTTACATATGTAACAAGTTTTCGTACAGGTAATAGTTTCACAGTGGTAAGAATCTGCTGTGGATGTATATCCAGCAATCCAATAATGCAAGTGTTCAAGGGGGAAGGGAGGGGCGGTGATACCACCAGCGGGAAGAAACAGGCAAGGGTGGGAGGGAGGAATGTTATGAGCGCGACGCCAACCATTCGAGATGGAATTACATTACCCACCTCGAATTTCAGTACTTCAGTACCCAGTCTCCAGAGGGCACTCCCCACCGCTGCGCGACATCATTTCGCCTTCGACCAAATCTTGACCATCTCCATGATATTCACACAAAGCTGACAGCTCGAGAGATCGCTCTCCGCGAAGCGAATTGACCCCTTCTCCCTGAATTTTGGCATTATCATATCCGTATACATCATCCCACAATCACCTCCATGTCCAGCTTGCCTCCACCAAACTATCTCAAACACCAACGGCGACAGATCGTTCTCCAAACGCCGGTCAGCGAGGTGGCAGAGGACGGTTTCCAAGTCGTCCCACCATTTGCGGAACTCTTCCTGGGAGCGGTAGGATCGGGACCAGTCGGGGTGAGCGAGCTCAAGGGATACGGTCGAGAGGCATTTCGACGTTATCGAGGACAATGTTGTTTGGATCGCTGTATCTTTGTGCCCATCCCGGGTCGCGAATCCAATCTCGCGGAGCTTGTCAAAAGAGCTGAGGAAGTCCGACGGCACAAATCCTATCCCAAATTTTGTCAGCAAGTAAAAAACCAGCCAGCACTGGCCTCTCCGTACCGGTATATCGCCACCACAACAGCGGCACCTCCTCCAGTGTCTCAGCGCAAGCCTCCATCAACTTCCTGACCGTCTCCCAGTTCGAACTCCTGACCACGCCAAAAGAAATCGTACGAAACTTGGGCGAAAGCGAGGCGATGCCCGCAAGCAGCTCCGAATCATCCGAGCCCTCGGTGTTGGAGAACCGTAGTGTCCCAGAGAATCTTGGTGAGTGCTTGGTACCACATTCGGCCCACTCTGGCGGCGGATATCTTAGCATTGGTATGTACAAAACGTTGCCTATGTGAAGGTCGTCGAGGTTGGGGAATAAAGAAAAGAAGTATCTTGCGGCGTCGGGGTACGCGGTGAGGTTGTCCATTTCCAGAGAGCGGAGGGAGCGGCAGATCGGCTCGAAGCACTGCTCGAGAGTGGCTTTGCCGAATCCTCCCATTCCGAAGGATTTGATCCTCAACCATCGGACGGGGGACGTGGCGAGAGAAGCAATCAACGGGGTGAAAAGGTTCTCCGAATCGTCCCAGAGGAAGGGTGGAACGCCTCGTGATCGACTGGTCCAGTAGTCCGATAATTCAAACTTGAAAATGTGCGGGGCCATCCTCTGAACCGACTCGGGAGGTCTGGATAGCCAGCCTTCGATGTCCCCGGGATAAACGCGGATATGGTGAAAGAGGCGTTTGCGGGCGGGGTAGGCCCAGCGTTTGCTCACCAGCGAGCAAGCTTCCACGTCGGCATTGGCCGAGCGCGAGAGGTTATCGATAACTTCGTTGATCAACTCTTGTGGGAGAGAGATACGGAATGACATTGGGAGGTCGGAGGATGTGAATGTCGAGGTTGGTGGCAACCGTCTCCTGATCAGCGAGCCCTCTTAAGTCAGCGGTCACCGTGACTGGCAAGATCGCACGCCACTGAGAGTTCTTTGCTTTATCCCATCTTTAGGTCGTAACACAAGTCCATTCAAGGCTTGGATGATATCCCAATGGAGGTGCTAACAACGGACGAAGTGAATTTTCATACATCGTAACAGAAAAACCCAGTAAATAAGACAAACGAAGAAACCAAAATAAGACCCTCAACTCTCACATGACCATCAACCGAGCCAACGCCCTAAGACCAGCCGGGG
>Ga0307516_10008906_pt1 | contig 11263 bp, 14 predicted proteins | sample 19_EM_MG_FD_203310 | JGI IMG/M metagenome (GOLD analysis project Ga0307516, IMG submission 203310) | Populus trichocarpa ectomycorrhiza microbial communities from riparian zone in the Pacific Northwest, United States - 19_EM | ecosystem: Host-associated > Plants > Roots > Unclassified | place...
ACCCAATCCGCTCTGGTCAGTGGCACGTTTCGCTGCCCTGGCGGCGAGACGGGGGTTTCGCGAAGACGAATGGGCGGAACTTGCCACGCTGCCGGGGCTCGCCGAGAACTGGCGCAACAAGGCGCTTGAGTACCGCAAGCGCAAGACTTGAGCTTGTGTCCCGAGTGAGGGGTGCGTGATGCGCTGTCGGCGAGTTGTTTGCCACCGGGTGAATGAGCAGCGGCTGTCGGCCATTCGCGTGGTGTTTGACGATGCAAGCGGTAAATGGTCTATTGCGTGTACGCGCGACCAAGGAGGGGTCAATGATGGGGATAGAGCAGCTTCGTTTTTCGGCACCGCAACCCCGCATCGCTCAAGCGCATCGTTAGGCCTTTGACATGAGGTCACTTTCGCCAACCTTAGCGCTCACGCTGTTCTATGCTCTAGTGGGTTTTGTGAGTGGCTGCGGATTAGCTCAGTTTAGGATCCCTGGGTACGGTTCAATTGGTGCCATTGCAGGCGGCCTTCTCCTCAGTATTGCGACGTTTATATGGTTCCGGGCTGATTCCTTTCAACGTTCGTTCCGTCGCTCCGCCACTCTGGATGTCGCGTTTGTTGGTCTTACCCTGGTAGTGCTGCCGTATTATCTAATTAAGTCTCGAGGCCTAAAGGCTGGAATAAAGGCGATTGGCGCGGGACTGTCGATATATGTTCTGTATGCCTTGGCGGCCGTCATGGGCGCTTTGTTCGTGAGGGCCGTTGGGGCCTAATTCGGTTGGAGCGATCGCGGTTCTGATGCCGCAAAGCTGCCGTTCGCGTCCGTCGGCAACGGTCGGGCCCTGCCGGTAGCGGTCTCGGCACGGATTCGCCTCGCTCTTGACCTTGATGCGCAGTGTCCGGATGCAGGTCATCGGATTGGCGGTCATTGGTTGTTTTCGATATCCTGACGATGACTCTAGGCTGTACTGGGTGCACCGATCAACCGAAGTATCTATCGCGATTGGGTAGAAACACGTGAACGAGCGCGGCATGAGCTAGTGTTACTCACAGCTGGCGCCTCTGCTCCACTGCGTTACGCAATCACCGCCGGTCGCGTCGTCCCTGAACGCTGCGTCGATCCGCGCGCCAGGACTTTTGCGTTTACCGCCCACAAGACGATGTATGGCGGCGAGCTGATGGCAATCGCGCTCATGGCTTTCGCTATTTCTGCATTCTCTGCCGGATCCGCGGCGGCGGCGGAAATCAGAGTACTGGCCTTGCAGTCGCCACAGATTGTTATGGCCGAGGTCGGTGCCGAATTTGAGCGGAAAACCGGCCACACGCTTACACAGCTGTTAAGGCGGACGGACATGCCCCCGGAAGCCAACAGAAGGATTGATTCCGGTGAGGCCTTTGATGTCGCCTTTGTTTTGCCACCAATGATGGATCTGCTGATAACGCAGGGAAAGATCGTTGCCAAAACGCGAACTCATTTTCTGCGCATTGGAATTGGTGTGGCCGTGCGCGCAGGCGCTGTCAAACCTGACATCAGCTCAGTTGATGCGATCAAGCGCGCCCTGCTAAATGCCAAAACAATTGCCTATCTTCAGGGTGGTACCAGCGGACCCTACTTGGCCGCCTTGATTGAGCGCCTGGGCATTTCACGGGAATTACAACCTAAGACCCTACGGCCAGAGATGGATATTGTCGGTGACCTCGTCGCCCGGGGCGAAGCTGACATCGGCTTGACCGCAATCTCCACTCTGCTGGCGACGCCCGGCATCGAGGTTGTAGGCCCCCTCCCGCAAGAGATCCAATCCTACGTCTACTTTGAAGGTGGCATCGCCACAAACGCCTCGGCGCCGGACGCCGCCAGAGCTCTGTTCAAATTCCTTACCGAGCGCTCCACGGTGGGCGTTATCAAGTCGAAGGGGATGGAGCCCTGGTGAGGATCAACTACATCGTCGAATACAACGACAGAACTTCGATCCGTCACCCGTTCGCTGGTCCCGGGAGTTCGGCGAGTCCATCGTCCCCGGCGCGGGGCTTATCCCAGGGCCCTTCGAGTGACCGATGGCATTGAAATCCGATCGCACTGGTCGAATCGCGGGTGCTCTGTATGTCGTGGTGATCGTGACCGGAATGTTTAGCCTAGCCTACGTTCCCGGCCAGATGCAGTTAACGGGAGATGCCGAGTCGGTCGTTCACAGCATCACAACAAACGAAACGATGTATCGGCTCGGTATCGTGTCGTGGTTTGTAAATTGCGTTGCCTTTCTATTGTTGCCCCTGGCGTTCTACCGATTGTTCCACACAGTGCATCATCGAGCCGCCATTCTGATGGTTGCGTTTGCGTGGATGAGCATTCCTATATCACTGGTTGCGGCCGGCAGCGAATTAGACGCGTTGTCACTGATAAGCGGAAAGCCGCCCCTCCAAGCCGTAAGCTTGGAAAGCCGCCATGCAATGTTGATGCGATCACTGAGCACCTATGACAACGATATGTTTGTTGCTCAACTATTCTGGGGGCTCTGGCTTCTTCCGCTCGGCCTGCTAATACTTAAATCCCGTGCAGTGCCGAAGGTATTTGGCGTTTTGCTATTGCTCGGCGGTGTCGGGTATCTCATCCAGGACTTCGGCGGTGTGCTGTCCAGCGGATTTGGCCAAACGCCGCTGTCGCAGTTCGTTACTTTGCCAGCAGCTGCCGGGGAGATCGGCTTGGGCTTTTGGTTGCTTCTGAGAGGTGTCCGGAAAGCCCCCGTCGATTCTGACTAAGCGCCAATGCGAGGCCTCGGCCTCGAGATCGCACGCAACGCTCTCCAGCGCGGTGACCTCGTGGTCGCCACGGCGCGAAATCCCGATGCCATCAAGGCCGCCCTCGGCGCTCAAGGAAAAACTCCACGAAAAATATTGGTTGCCAATTCGGACCTACGGGACTCTTACAGTAGATAAGGGGAAATTGCGCATACCCAGCTTCACTGAAACTTCTTGCAAACGGAGTAGTTTGTCATGCAAACGTCCAAAAGTGTTTCCTTGCTTCTCGCCGCTGCATTCGCTGCAATCGCGGGAACGGCATACGGCGCTCAACCGCCAGACGTCGGGGTAAGTGGTGTCACAACGGGCCCGGCTGGAACGGCGCTCTCGGGCGGCAGCGGTGCCGTGCCCAAACCGACGGCGACCATCCGGCATAACTTTCGCGGCTCCACCCGCGACTGCGCAAGTGATGGGTGGCCACCTCCTCCCGGCGGCTCTTATTGCGACCAGCCGGATTCGAACGGAGCGATTGGCCCGCATTACTTCGTCGAATTGGTCAACAACCATTACGCCGTATATACGAAGCAGGGCATCCCCGTGGTGCAGATGACCGCGGGAGAATTTTGGGGTCAGGCCGGCGTCCCGTTCGGGGTCAACGACTCTCCACTCGATCCCAACATCGTCTTCGATCCCATCGAGGGTAGATGGTATGCATCTTCAATTAACACCTTCTCCGACGGCGTCACGGCCCGTCAAGGGACCGACCTGCGAATCGCCGTCTCCCGGGGAGACGATCCGACCGAAGGCTTCATCGGCTTCAAAATTTACCTCCGCGATGCGAACGGTGTTACGAACGGTGAGTTGCCCGTGATCGGCTACAATGGCTCGGGCTTGTTCGTTACATCGACTGACGAGGACGCCGATTTCATTCCGACAGGCTTTACCCTCGTCGTACTGCCCAAGAGAGACCTGCTGGCCCCCAAGCCTCGGATCGATCGCATGACCGTCTTTCGGAACATTCCCATTCCCACCGCGGGAGAGTGGATCGTGCCGACCATCGATCTCGACGGCAGCAAGCAGGACGAGATCGTCCTGTCGACGGAGGGCATCATTCAATACGCCTTTGGCACATACAAGCGCAATGATGTCCGCGGCAACATCTTTGAGCCACGCCTCGATCTCGGCAGCGGTTATCCGGATAAATATTTCTTTGGTCGGAGCGACTACGACTATTTCTTCGATCCGCCACAGCCAGACCCACAGGCCCTGCCGCTCAACAATAACTACCCTATTTCCCAGACGGCGCCAGTCATGGTGAATGGCCAGATCTGGATGGCGACGAACACCATCGATACCGGGACCGGGCGTGGGTCCATCCATTGGCTGCGTATCGATGCGGCGAACTCCGCCATCATCGACGAAGGATACATCGGAGACGCCACGCAGAGCTTCATCTTTCCCTCGATAGCGGCCAACCGCAACGGCGATGTCGTGATTGGATTCAACGCCGTCGGCGCCGGCCCAAAGCAGTTCGCAAGCAGCTACGCGGTGGTCGGCAAGACTGCCGGCAGGAAAACGGTGTTCGGAACCCCGATGCTGCTCGCGCGTGGGAGCGCCAGCTATCAGCTCCCCACCGATGTGGATATCGCTAGCTGGGGCGACTTCAGCCGCACGTCGCTCGACCCCGAGGACGATAAGACGTTCTGGACCATCCAGCAGATCGCCGTCGATAGGACCCACTGGGCCACGCAGATTACCGGGCTGCACATCGAACACTGAGAGCTGCTGGCGCTGGGCAATCCCGTGCGCTGGCGGAAAACGGCGAAGCACGCGAAGCTTGAGGATAGGAATTGCAGCGGCACATTTGAAACCTTCACCTGCCGCAAGGGAATTGAGCTGGATCAAGATGTGGCACCGTCTACGCGCGTCGCGGTGAAGTTGACAAGGCATTTGAGTGGCTCGACCGTTCATGCTTGCTCAGGGACCCGGAAACACTGATAGATCTGAGGCGGGGCTTACTTGCGAGATGCGCTACACGTTTAAACTCGTCACCTAACTTGCGACGGAGCGGACTTTGAGGCGCTAACTATCGGGTGGCGCGAGTCGCCGTTCAAATACCGGAAAGCGGACACTGGCCACCGGGCCCTTTGGGTCGATCTCGGTCGGTGCGCCGGTATTCCGGGGCGCGTTCGTGATCGTCGACTCTATTTTTCTTCAATCTCTATGATTCCGTGGGCGAATCGGCTCGCCTAAGGGTGGCCGGCGGTAGCAGGCATGTCGATCTGGGTCGGGCTCATTCGTCGTATAGCTGGTAACCCGAGGAGGATCCATGAAATACCTGACCTTTATTCGCCATTCCGAGTCGCATTCGCCAGCGGTCGCTTTACCGCCCCCCGAGGCAGGTTCTTTGTCGTTTATGCTGTCGAAGGAAGGGTATCTCAGCGACGACGCGGCTGGACCCTGGTTACCGCACGTGATGTTCTTCGTCCCGCACGGCGAGGCCGTGCCTTGGGGCGCGGAGATGGCAGCCGCGAAGCCGCCATTCGTCTACTCTATTGTCGCAGCATCAAGGGGAGATAAATGACATGACACAAATCACTGAACTCCAGTGCGCTTGCGGCCAATTCCGTTTCACGGTGAGTCGCGGCCCCATGCTCAGCGTCGAATGCTGTTGTACAAGTTGCCGCAGCGCCGGCGGTGTGCTGGAAAAATGGCCCGGCGCCCCGCGGATTGTGGGACGCAACGGCGCCACCCAATTGGTTCTCTATCGCAAGGATCGTATCCATTTTACAAAGGGCACCGCGCTGCTGAAAGAATACCGACTCACACCCGAGTCACCCACGCGGCGTATAGTCTCCAGTTGCTGTAACACACCCATTTGCCTTGACTTCACAAAAGGGCACTGGCTCAGTCTATATAGCAGCCTATGGCTCGCTCATAGGCTGCCCCCGATTCAAATGCGCACGATGACGAGTGATGCTCTGGAAGGAACGATCTTTTCCGATGATGTCCCCAATCACAAACGCTATGCATTGTCGTTCTTTGCCAAGCTTCTGAGTGCGTGGGTCGCGATGGGCTTCAGAAAACCAAAAGTCTTCGTCAACGGAACGCTCCAGGTCTGACGGCCTGACGTGGACGATAAAGACAGCCATTTGAGGCGTAGAGCGCAGTTGTGCGGGATTCTGGGGAGCGGGTGCGGCCGTTTCGTGAGGTGAGTTATCGGGCAGCGGCGTTAGAATTCCGACGAGCTGCCGTTCGTCATGGGCAGCAACGGGTCGCATTGAGTCTCACTTTTGGTGAGACTCAACATCTAAATTCAGCGAGTAGTCTGCTGGGTATTTGACGTGGCAGGTCGGAGCAATGCTTTGCCCTTTAGGCTAATGTGCCTTCTCCATGCGCTCATGGACAGGCTCCGATCATCTAATATTTGCTGGGCTTCTTGATTGAACTGCGCTACCTCGGCATCGAATGCCTTTTCTGCCCGGGTTATACCACGTTGCTTCTTCATCACCCGACTCCTACGAGGATTAAAGGCTCTACAGCGCCAGCTACATATCGTCCCGATTCTCGACAGCTTGAAAGCAAGTATCGTCATGTGTAACGGCGTCGGACATTTCTCAGATCGAGTCTCTGTCGCGACTGCGGGAACGGTGAAAAGCAGCGCAGTGCGGCGCGTGGCGGTGTCGCCCGGCCTGAACACCGTAAAGCCGACACCGACGACAGTCAGGGTCGATAGTGCCCGGTCGCTGCCGCGTCAGTACGCCGGCGTCCCTCTGCAGGCTGACCCCGTTCTACTTGTCACGAGCGATGCCACTACATCCTTAGGTATCGGTCGTCACCTCATCCCAAGGCAGGCTGTCGTATCCCGTGACCCAGTTGATGGCATGGTGCCGCTCCTGAACGATATCGATATCGGGCGGCATTGAACGCTCGTGGAGCTGGGCGTCGCGCGCTTTCCAATGGTCCTTGAGATACAGCTCTGCTTGTTTCCACCATCTATCCTAATGAACGACGCAATAGCGGTCGATCGCGAATGGTCGACAGTACCTGTTGGGGCCACGGCTCTGGTAACGTGCCTTCGGTGTGGCCGTGCGCGCAGGCGCTGTCAAACCTGACATCAGCTCAGTCGATGCGATCAAGCGCGCCCTGCTAAATGCCAAAACAATTGCCTATCTCCAGGGTGGCGCCAGCGGACCCTACTTGGCCGGCTTGATCGAGCGCCTAGGCATTTCACGGGAATTACAACCTAAGACCCTACGGCCAGAGATGGATATTGTCGGTGACCTCGTCGCCCGGGGCGAAGCTGCCCGCCGCTACACCGATGTGGCCGATCTCAATGCCCAGGCGCTCGCCTGGTGCAGCGGGGAGGCGGCGGCGCGTCCGTGCCCGGAGGATCGGACCCGCAGCGTCCGCGAGTGCTTCGAGGAAGAGCGACCGCGGCTGCTCGCGTTGCCGGATAATCCGTTCCCGAGCGAAGAACGCATCGTGGTGCGGGTGCATAAGACACCTTACGCCCGCTTCGACTGGAATGACTACTCGGTCCCGCACACCCACGTACGGCGCACCCTCGAGGTTCGTGCCACCCCCGATACCGTGCGCATCCTCGATGCCGGCGCCGTCATCGCCACCCATCCGCGCAGCTACGATCGCGACGAGCAGGTCGAGGATCCACCCCATATCAAGGAGTTGGCCGATCAGAAGCGCTCCGCTCGGCGTCACAGAGCCATGGATCGGTTGCACCACGCAGCGCCCAGTGGCGCCAAGTTCTTCGCCGCCGCGGCACAGCGCGGGGCCCATCTCGGCGCGCTCACGCGCGGCCTGACCGATCTGCTCGATACCCACGGCGCCGCCGCTCTGGAGGCGGCGTTGAACGCAGCGCTCGCCGAGGACTCCGCACACCTGGCCGCGGTGCGCCACTTCGTCGATCAGCATCGCGCCCGCCGCGGCGCGCGGCCGCCGATCCCGGTGCATCTGCCCGACGATCCACGCGTGCGCGCACTCAGCGTCCGTCCGCACAACCTCGCCGACTACGAACAACTGACTCGCAAGGACTCCCATGAACGCCTCCCTGAAGCCATCGCCGAACCCGACCGAGACGATCCCCTCGCTTGAGGTGCTGCGGGCGCGCCTCAAGCGCCTGAACCTCTACGGCTTGCTGGCGCAGGCCGAGGAGATCCGCAACGAACCCTGGCTCCAGCGCGTGCTCGAGATCGAAGAAGGCGAACGGCAAAGTCGCAGTCTGAAGCGTCGCTTCGGCAACGCCCGGCTGCTCAAGTTCAAATCCATCGCGGACTTCGATTACGCCTGGCCCAAAAAGATCGATCGCGAGCTCCTCGAAGAACTGCTGACGCTGGACTTCCTCGAGCAATCCGCCAACGTCATCCTGGTCGGCCCGAACGGGGTCGGCAAGACGATGATCGCGAAGAACCTGCTCCATCAGGCGATCCTGCGCGGCTACAGCGCGCGCTTCGTCGTCGCCTCCGACATGCTGCATGATCTGGCCGGTCAGGACAGCTCCACGCAGCTCGCGCGTCGGCTTCGCCGCTACACCTGCGTGCCGCTCTTGTGCATCGACGAGGTCGGGTACCTATCCTACGACGCCCGTTACGCCGATCTGCTGTTCGAAGTCATCACCCGCCGCTATCAGCAGAGGGCCACGGTCTTGACCACGAACAAGAGCTTTGGCGAATGGAACCAGGTCTTCCCCAACGCCGCCTGCGTCGTCACGCTGGTCGATCGACTGGTGCATCGCTCCGAGATCCTTGCCATCGACGGCGACAGCTACCGCTTCAAAGAAGCCCAAGAAGCGGCCGCGGCCAAAGCCGCGCTCCGCGCAGCTCGAAAACAGAAACGATCACGGTAGCGTCCATGAAACCGAACGATATACCGCTGATCTGTTTGCCCATGGGACTCTGCGATCACGATGTCGCCACGCTCCTCGACTTCCTCTACGACCTGACCGAAGCGCTCGAGCGTCACTACACCGGTGAACTCATACGTCGGAATTATCCACGCCCTGACGCGCCCCCGCGCGGCCCGGATACCGATCTCGACGATCCACCGTTCTGAGAACCCCGTGGTCGCCGGAAAAACGCGGCCTTGCCCTAAAACCGCGTCGCGCCGCCAAAATACCGCGGGTCTACGCCGCCGCTAACAGGCGGCGCAATGCGATAGTCGCAGTTACTATTTATGCATGCGTGTGGGGATACTTTGTCGCCCATTACTTCGTTGAAAGGGATGATTCGCTGATTATCTTGAGTATCCTCGGCTTGCCGATGAATACGGTCTGGTTTGTCGGCACACTTACGTTCCGCCATGCACCAGCCGCAGGTGTGCAGGCAGCCCTGATGTTGATCTTCGGTGGAATTCAATACGGAATCGTCGGATGGTTTTCCGGACGACCGGTTGCTAAAAAGCTGGGCTGAGCCTCCTTAGAGGGCGAACTTAACGTCGCGGCCCATTCGGATCGATTCGGTCATGTTTATTTGATCGTTAATCTTCGTGAAGGTGCTCCGGCCAAATGGACGCTCGAAGCACGTCTGATCCATGACGCCGAGACGCTCTCGGGGCTCGCTGCACGTACTCGGGCGTTTGATGCTACGGTATTTGTTGAAGCTTAAGACTTGGTTGGCGCGATTCGTGGAGTCATCCTCCTTACGCTGAGTAGAGTACCGTATCGCAGACGCTCGCGACGGGCTGGATAGGGTCGGGTCCTGCCGGTAGCCGTCTCGGCCGCGTCCTTCGGCCCCTGTCGGCCCACCACCGGTCGTTTGGTACCCTGAGCCAATTGCCTCTGAGCCGTCAGTCGCAGCCTCTGGTCAATCAGGCTTTCCGAGTAGCTGATATGCTCGTTTTCTGCAACAAGTTGGCGTTGGATATGTATGTCACCTTGAAACATCGTCTGGCACCACGTCTCGCTGCCGTTCTTGGAGCGATATGCGTGACCGCCTGCGTTCACGTCGAACACCCTCCCGCGTCGTGGGGAAACATCACACCCGCGACACCGTCAGATGACTGCGTATCTTTTCCCGCAACCTATAACAATAAGGGTAACGGGACGGACGGTTCGGTAGTTTTCCTGGCCACCTGGTTGCACCCACGGAACGCACCTACACGAGGAATCGACAAGGATCTTCTTGATGCTCAGACCGTTTCGCTTGAATTCGATGGCGCGCTCCTCACTGTGAAAACAAATGGCCCAATGGGCGCTTTTCACCAATGGTCATTCGACAGATCGAAACGTGAATTCGCATGCCGGAATGGAGTGTTGCGCATCTCGCAGGGCGGAGACAAAAGTGGACAAAACGTCGCAGCCGTCGGTTCGGATGCCATTGATCTTTATCGAACGCAAAGCGAGCTGATCGTCAATAGCCATGGTGGCTCCGCTGGTATCGCGCTGATCATACCGATGGCCGAGTACGGGAGCGCTTGGGCGCGGTTCCCCGCTCAGGCGAGCAGTTCTTCGCAGACAAGGCCAGCACAGTAGTCAGGCGCGTCGCAGAGCCAGTAGATAACGGCCAGTGAACGTACTCAATTTAGCAGCGCACCGAAATTGCGGACACCCCCAGCGGGTCGCTTCGGTTCGACATGACCCGTTGGCGGTCACCCGCTAATCCGACACCATTAAATTCGACAATTTTGAGCGGAATGGCCGCTAACGCGCTAACGAGATTGCCGAGCGGCAAAAATCGGCCAAATCCAGCCCTCTGCCTTTGGAAAATGGTTGCCATAGAGCAGTCATTTGCTGCCTGCGGTAAGCTGATACCGGACCTGGACGAGTCCACCCGGCACAGGGCGAGAACAATTATGACGGACACATTGATCGCGTTGCAGTCTTCGGAAACCGCAATATTGCGCGGCGACTTTGTCATTCTTTTCAAGCACGGTCTGTGGCATCTCATCGGCACGCGTCGCTTCGAGAGTGAAAGGCATATTATTTCTGTTCACGTCATGTCGCCAGAACGCGCTCGATCAGCACTCGCCGAAACTCCCAGCGCGAAACCAAAGAGCTACGCCGAGCTTGGCTCAATGTTCAATGCAGAAGTACGAAGCAAAGTGTTGGCGCAGGCAGAAGACTACTTGCCGCTGTTTCGCTCGCATGCTGTAAGTCTTTCAGCTGGATTCCACACCGACACCATGCAGCAAATCGAGCACACGCCTGAAAAGGAAAGGTCGCTCGTTGAAGCCGTGTCCCACATGATGAAAAGTGGCGACCCGGGCCTGTGTCTATATTTCAAACCAAATGCGGTCTAACAATCGCGATTGAAGCGATTGCGTGTTAGGACGCCGTAAAGCAGACAGTGACCAGCGGCAACTTTGGGTCGATGGCCGACATCGGGAAATTCGGTATCCTGTTCTACCACCGCAAACGCAGGGTGATTTAGCTTGGTCGAGTTGATTCAAGTAATGATCTCGATTCTGAATCTCGTCAGCACTTGGCGGGCCTTGCTTGTGTAGCTTCATCGACTTCCGGACAAAAGGCTAGGCGAAAAATGAGAGACTTCGAGCTGCTGCGGGCGCCCCGCAGACGGAGCGAAGTGAATGAGCAAAC
>Ga0307516_10008907_pt1 | contig 11263 bp, 12 predicted proteins | sample 19_EM_MG_FD_203310 | JGI IMG/M metagenome (GOLD analysis project Ga0307516, IMG submission 203310) | Populus trichocarpa ectomycorrhiza microbial communities from riparian zone in the Pacific Northwest, United States - 19_EM | ecosystem: Host-associated > Plants > Roots > Unclassified | place...
TGCGCGCTGGGGCAGGGGCCCCAGCCCGACAAGCCATGTGGGTCTTGGAAGAAAAGATCACGATCGCCGAGAGTAGGAACCACCCACGAGAACAAACCGGCGAGGCCGGCAACCGCTGGGTCTCAGGTCGTTGGTGACGCAGGGCGCCTCCGAAGACCTGCTCGATTCGGCAGTTCAGGAAAGCTTGACTCATCTGTCACGCCGCTCGGCTCTCTAGAAACTAGCTGGCGACACCGGCCGCTCGCTGCAACGCCACTTGCTCTTCGGGCGCCTGCGCTACCAGCCGAGTTCGGCTGTACACCATGAAGTAGGCGATGGCGGCGAGCAAGAAGATGGCCGTCGCCCACACCGCCGGGCGAAAGTCGGGATTCGCGAAGCAGGCGCCGAGCGCGACCAGCGCCAGCGCGGTGCCGACGATGGCGCCGCCGATGCCGAGCGGGCTCTTGTAGGGGCGCGCCAAGTCTTTACGGGTGAGCTTCAGCTTGATGTAGGCGAGCATCACGATTGAATACGAGATGACCGCGCCGAACACCGCCATGTTGAGCAGCGCCGCGCCCAGCTTGCTGGTTGCGCCGAAGCTATCGATCAGAAAGACGCAGCCGAGGCCGATCGCTCCGCCCGCCAGCAGCGCAAGCCAGGGCGTTTTGTTTTTGCCGGTGATCGAGAGCACGCGCGGGAAGTAGCCGGCGCGTGAAAGTGCGAAGATCACGCGACCGTAGGCGTAAATGGAGCCGTGGATCGTGGTCAAAAGGCCCGCCAAGGCCAGTACGATGAGCCCGGTCGAGAGCGCGCCCTTGCCGAAGACCGCGACCAGCGCGTCTGACATGGGCGCTGCTGATTTGCCCATGGCGTCGGCGCCACCGCCTACGCCCGTATTGAGAATCAAGACCAGCACTGACAAGCCGAGCAGCGTGAAAATGCCCGTGATCAGCGCCTTCGGTACATCGCGCACGACGTCGTGCGTCTCTTCGGCTGCGAGCGGCAGGCTCTCGATGGCTAGGTACCACCAAATCGCGAACGGAAAGGCGGCAAAGATTCCGAACACACCCTTAGGTAGGCCGTGGGCGCTCTGGCCAGCGTCGGGCGCGACGTTGAACAGCGCTGGGCCGTGGAACGTGCCGCTTTGCAAGACTCCCACCCCAAACACCACCAAGACGACGATAGCCAGCAGCGTCAGCCAGAGCTGCGACCGCAGTGTCAGCTCGACGCCCAAGATGTTGATGGCGAGGAAGATGGCGTAGCAAGCCACCCACCACACCGATAGCGGTACCGATGGTAAGAGCGGCTGCAAATAGCCCGCGACCGCCACGACCGTGACCGACACCGTTAGCACGTACTCGATCGTATCCGTCACGCCGCAGATGAAGCCGCCGAGCGGCCCGAACGCAGAGCGCGTGAACGAATAGAACCCGCCCGCGTGGGGCAGCGCGCTGGTCAGCTCCGAAATGCAAAACACCATGCACACGTACATGGTTGCCATGAGCGCGGTGGCGATGGTCAGCCCCCAAAAGCCGCCTGCGGCCAAGCCGAAATTCCAGCCGAAATACTCGCCAGATATGACCACACCGACCCCCAGCGCCCACAGCGAAAGCCAACTGGCCTTCTTTTTGAGGGTGCGCTTTTCGAGGTAGTCGGCGTTCACGTTTTGATAGCGGATGAAGCCACTCGTGGGCGCATCCGAGACTCGATTTCCTTCAGTCAGTGCTGTGCTCGCGTCCATTGGTACTCTCCTTCGTCGAGATCGAAACTCAACGGTCGGACTCCCATGAGCCTGGCCTACGAAGGTGATGTTAAGCGCCAAGTCGTGGCGCCTACGTTTCCGAGCATCTACCCGCGGGGTTGCCGGCGTGGGCGCGCCGCGTGTTACTCAGTGACCACGCGGTTTCGTCGCGTGCGTCAGAAAGGCGTGCGAGTTTCGAAACGACCCGCGTGTGGTTTCGTGGCGATTGCACGAACGGGCGTCGTTCGTAGTCGGTGACAAGCGCCGCGCGTCGGTTCATGCTGACTCCGCGCACCATGCAAGCCGATGCGCTCTTCGACATCGAAAGCCAGCGTTCCGCGCCGATCGCCGCGGACGAGCTGCGTCAGCTTCAGCAGCGCTCCGACGCGAAGGGCTTGCTGCGGCTGCTTGGACATTTGCTGGCGATCGGCGGGACCGGGCTGGTTTACACGCTCGCGCGCCAGCGTCACTGGCCGCTGCTGCTGCAGGCAGCTTGCGCGCTGGCGCTCGGTTTTACACTCGTCACCATGTTCGCCGCCATGCACGAATCTGTGCACAGAACGGCGTTCAAGAGCCGCTGGCTGAATGACGCAGTGGGCTGGTTTGCCGGACTTTTGTCGTTCTATAGCAGCACCTTTTATCGGCCCTACCACGGCTGGCATCACCGCTACACGCAGCTCAAGGGCCAAGATCCCGAGCTCGAGGATCCGAAGCCGACCAGCTTGCTCGAGTACTTCATCGAGCTGAGCGGCCTGCCTTGGTGGCTCGGCAAGCTGCGCACGCATTTCCGTCTGGCGGCGGGCCGAACCAGCTCGTACGGGTTTTTGAACGAAGAGACCGCGCCGCGCGTGGTGCGCTCGGTACGGCTACAGCTCGGCGTCTACGGAGCCGCGCTCGCGGCTAGCTTTTGGACAGCCGAGCCTTACTTCATCAGCTACTGGCTCGTACCGGTGGCGCTCGCCCAGCCGCTGCTTCGCGCCATCTTGCTCGCCGAGCACATGGGCTGCAGCGAGACGGCCGATATGCTGAGCAACACCCGCACCACCTACACGCTGTGGCCCGTGCGCTTCTTGATGTGGGAGATGCCCTACCACGCGGACCATCACCGCTATCCTGCGCTGCCCTTCTTCTCGCTCGCTCGCGCGCACGTCCGGCTTGGCCCGCAGCTCGCGCACGTCGCGCGTCGCGGCTACACCGGCCTTCACTTGAGCTTCCTCAGAGATCTGTGGAAGCGCGTACCCAGTATCCAAAGCGGAAATTCTTGAGGAGGCGCCATGAGTACCTTGTCGAAATTGGCTGCAGAAAAGGGCATTCGCTACTTTTTGGTCTCGTTCAGCGATCTGCGGGGCGTGCAACGAGCCAAGCTCGTACCCGCCGCCGCCATCGATCGTATTGCGGCCGAGGGCGCTGGCTTCGCGGGTTTTGCGGCCTGGCTCGACATGACTCCTGCCGACCCAGACGTCTTGGCCATGGCTGACGCGAAGAGCTTGATTCAACTGCCGTGGAAACCCGAGGTAGCCTGGATAGCCGGCGATTTGGTGATGAACGGCAAGCCGGTCGAGCAGTCGCCGCGTCGCGTGCTGGCGCGACAGCTCCAAAGCGCGGCCGAGCTCGGCTACGCCGTGCGCACCGGCGTCGAGTGTGAGTTCTTCGTGCTCAGCGCCGACGGCGCTGCGATTGGTGACGCCGCCGACCAGCAAGGCAAGCCCTGCTACGACCAACAAGCGTTGATGCGGCGCTACGAGCTGATCGCGAAGATTTGCGACTGCATGCTGACCCTCGGTTGGGGCGCTTATCAAAACGACCACGAAGACGCCAACGGCCAGTTCGAAATGAACTGGACCTACGACGATGCGCTGGTCACGGCAGACCGGCACGCCTTCTTCAAATACATGGTCAAGACGCTGGCCGAAGCCGAGGGCCTGCGTGCCACCTTCATGCCCAAACCCTTTCCAAACTTGTCTGGCAACGGCTGCCACGTGCACGTTTCGCTGTGGGATCCCGCTAAGAACGAGAACCTGTTCCGCGATCGTAACGGCGAGCTTGGGCTGTCGCGCGCCGCGTACCAGTTCGTCGCCGGTGTGTTGCACCACGCCGAAGCGCTGTGCGCCATCACCAACCCCACGGTCAATTCGTTCAAGCGCATCAACGGTGCTCCGACGCTTTCGGGCGCCACCTGGTCGCCCAACACCATCAGCTACAGCGGCAACAATCGCACCCACATGATCCGCATTCCTGACGTTGATCGCTTCGAGCTGCGGCTGGCCGACGGCGCCACCAATCCGTATCTGCTCCAAGCCGCAGTGATCGCGGCGGGGCTGGACGGACTTTTGCAGCAGCGCGACCCCGGCCCGCGTCTCGACAACAACATGTACACCGATCCTCTTCCGCCGAGTGAAGTGCGGCGACTGCCGCTCAACTTGCTCGATGCCCTGCGTGCGCTGCGCGGCTCCGAGACTCTGCGCAAGGCGCTCGGCGCGCCGTTCATCGATGCTTACACCAAGCTCAAAGAGCGCGAATGGCACGAGCACCACGCGCAAATCTCCGCATGGGAACGCCAGGCCACGCTCGACTGCTGAACGGCGTACGTCGTTGCCCTTCGGCTGGCAACAAACTGCAACGGGCCGTACATCCCCGAGCAACGCTGCGTTCCTAGCCTCGTCGTCTTCCTCGAAGACGGCCAAGATGGCGGCTTGGCTTGCCGTCCTGCGCACCCGCCCGGCGCGCACTCCGGCGGCCCCGATGGCGCGCCGCCGCCCGGTTGAGCTGCGCCGAACAGCAGCCGCAACGCCGAGCTTCGAGTCGCCGAGCGGCTAGAAAGCCACGCCGAGTCCGAGCGAGACCGCGCGTTCGCCGAGCGGCACGCCCTCGACGAAGCCGTTGAAATTTTTCGATAGCCGCAGAGCGAGGCCGGCGCCGAATTGATAGTGGTGCGTGTCGGAGCCGGTAACGGCCTTGTCTTGGTAGCGCCAAAAGACCGGGCCGCCGAACACGCGCGCCAGGGCGTAAGGTCGAAACACTTCGGCGAGCTCGACTCCGACCTCTCCGCCAAGACGCAAGTCGAGCGCCTCGTAGCCGACCGACGGGGCGTCGCCGAGGTGCGTCCGCGCAGCTGAAAACGCCAGCGCCGAGGTGAGCACGATGAAGACCGGCCCTTTGTCGAAAACGCGGTAATCGGCGCCGAGCGAGCCCAGTACACCAGGCGAAAACTGGTACCTTTGATCGCCAATGCCGAGATGTCCGCCGAAAGCCGCACCCAGGCCGACCTGTAACACTAGCTTCCTCGACGGCAGGTAAGCCAGCGACGACAGCGCCCCGTAGCGGACCTCGTCGGCGCGCAGCGCGTTCGAGAAGCGCAGCCGCGTGGACGTGTAAAGGCCGCTCACCCCGACCGCCCAATGCGGCCGCTCGGCCTCTTCGTGCTCCGCCAAGCTGCAAGAAGCGACGCCAGACGCCGAGACGCCGCACGCCTTCGCCCGACCCGCCCACGCCGCCGCCACGCACAGCGCGCTGAAGCCTAAGGTGGCGCGAAAACTCATCGCACCCACTACGCGCGCCCGGACCGCGGCGTTTCCCCTCGAGATGCTGCTGCGCGGATCGGCTGCGACGCAAATGCTCACGATGGGACAAATCTGTGTCTCAGAGCCGCGAGTCTTGCCACGCGATCGGGCAGCGGCGCGCTAGCTCGAAACTCCCAAATGCGGCCGCTTTCGTGGCTATTGGTGAGCCTGACGCTGCCAGCTGGTCGTTGCTCGTCGTCGGTACGAGCTTTGCTTTGAGCCGGCCCGATGTTGCTCGATAGCGATCCTCCCACCGACTTCCTGACGCACCTGCAGCGAACGCTCGGCACCGCGGAAGATGTGACCATCGCGGTGCTCGGAGAATGGCTGGAAAGGTACGAGCCGCTGTCGCGTCGCGCGACGACGGGTCCAGGCTCGCCTGCGCCTCGACCCGCTACCTACTCGCAAGAATCTTTCGGTTCACCCTGAATTGGGCGCGCGAAACCAGCTGTAGGCTCCTACGCCATGTCGACCTGGCTCCTACGGGCCGCACCTGCCGCTGGTCGTGCTGCTAGCTTTGCAATCGCCGACGGTCGGGTCGATGCACGCAATCTGCGGGCAAGGACGCTTACAGCTCGCCTGGTAGGCCTTGAGCGCATTCAGGTACGCGACGTTGGCTGGCGCGGTGCTGGAAGCCGCTTCGACTCCAATTGGGCAGCAAAGGCCTTCGAGGGAACCTGCGCACTCGGGGGTGGGCTTGGCTGAAGCCGGATTGCAAGCCTGCGCGGTAGCTTGCGTCTGGGTGACTGCGTCGAGCAGTTGGGTGCAGTTCGCTGCTCCGCCACTACCGCCGCTGCCGCCGCCGCCCGCACCGCCGCCGCTCGGGCAGGTGTCTCTGCACGCGATTCCCGAGAGCTTGCTGACGCAGAATCCGCACTCAGCGGGGCCGCAGCAAACCTGATCGACGCTGCAGGTTTGACCGCCGCAAAGTCCGCTGGACGCCCCGCCCATGCTCTGTCCGCCCGCGTTCCCCTCACCGCCGGCTCCGTCGGGTGGACATTGGCGAATCTCCCAACCGCAGGTCCCCGAAGCGTTCTTCAGGCAACGCCCGGTGGGGCCTCCTGTCGAGCCGTCGGCGCAGATTTGGTTGGGAATCCCGAGTTGTGGGCCGCAGGCCGCCTTGTCGCAGGTTTGCTCGGCGCCGCCGGATGCTCCCCCTGAGCTGCTGCCGCCCGAGCTGCTACCGCCGGAGTTGCTGCCGCCCGACTTGGTACCAGCGCTCGCCGTCGTGCCCGAGGCGCTGCCGCCCGCTCCGCCGGTGTCGCCGAGCGAAAGAGGTGAGCCGGCGCAAGCAGCTGCGAGCAGCGGCGCGACCGCGGCCGCGCTCAGCCAATAAAATCCCAGCTTTGCAGTCTTCTTTCGCATCACGGACCTCCTCGTAAACCAAGCGTGTACCCGGCAATTGCCGGCGGCGTGACGATCCGTTCCGAAAACGTGGCGCCGCACGCGACTACGGAACCTGACAGCTATCGCGAAGGTGTGCCGCGACCGGCGAGCCAGCGTTCGTGGACAAAAAGCGCACGGCCGCCGCGCGGCCCTCCGCCAGCCGGCCTGCCGCGCACAGGGCCATGATGCGCGCGGCCTCTCTTTCTTGGCCGAGCGCGCCGCCAGTAAATTCACGATTCTGCTCGGCGAGCATGCGCAAGGCTTCTTGGCTTCGCCCCTCGCTCAACGCGCGCTGCACGTCTGCTAGGCCGCGCGCTTCGCGCGTCAGCGTGACGGCGTTTGCCGACGCGCTGATCGCTACGCCTGGCGCGGGGCTCGTCGGAAAGCTTTGCGTTGCCGCAAGCGCGGGTGAGCTCGGCGCCCGGGGCGTGGGTGTCGTAGCCGGCGGGGGCGCTGCGCGTGCCTTCAACGGTTCCGGAAGGTTCGCGCTTGGCGCCAGGGCGGGCGCGAGCTCCGGTGCTGGTCGGCTTTCGGGAGCCTGAACGGGCCGCCGCGGCTCGTCGCGTGGGCTCGGACTAGGCGTCGTCGTCACGCTCGCAGCGGGAGTAGCGCGATGCGCGGTAGAAATTCGATACGCTCCGCCGCTCGCCAGGCCGACCACGGCGAATCCGGCCAAGATCTTCAGCGTGGACAGCGCTCGACCCGCTCCGAGCGCAGCTTTGGCGGCAGTCGCGCTCATGCTAGCGCCGGTCACACCGGCGGCGATGGCGCCGCGTTTCAGCACGCCGCGCAGCACCCGCTCGTGGTCTCGCGTCGACGGCTCGTGCGCCTCGCGTGCGATGTCGAACAGCGCTCGAGCGTCTTTTTTTAGGTCGTTCATCCTGGCCTCCGCTCGCGCGCTCGGTGACGCGCCAGCGCTTGTTCGAAGTCTTGGCGGGCACGACGTAGCCGCGTGTAAACGCTGTTGGTGTTGGCGCCCAAGAGCTGCGCAACCTGTGGCACGCTGAGCTCCTCGAGCTCGACCAAGACCAGCACCTCACGCCGATCTTCGGCCAGCTCGTCCAGCAGTCGATCGAGCAGCGCGAGCGCTTGTTTGTGCTCGACGTATTGGTGCGCGTCGGTGGCCCCGCTGTCCGGCAGCTGCTCCGAGTCGGCAGCGCCAACCAGGCCTTTGCGCCGCTGCACGCGCCGGTAGTCGCCAGCTACGCGCACGACGATGCCGTAAATGAAGCTTTGGGCGAGCTCGGGAGCCCGCAGATCGGCGAGCCGTCGGTCGACGACCACGAACACGTCCTGCGCCGCGTCGGCAACGCTGCTCGGCCACACGCCCAGGCGCCACAGCATGCGCCACACGAACGGGAAGTACTCGTCGTAGACGGCCCGGAATGTCGGCAGCGCCCGCGCCGGAAGGGGCGCCGCAGTGGGCGACTCCTGAGCGCGCGGCAGCATCATGGGCACCTCTGCCATGGTGACTCGGCTCGCGATCCGTTCAAAAAACGAGCTCGGGTCCGACTTCCGCTCGCGCGGCAACCGCGGTCGGCTCATGCACCCGGGTCCCGTCGAGCGTGAACGGACGCCGGCCGACGAACGGGACGGCGACGCCGAGCGTTGCCTGCAGCCGAAAAGCGCCTGAAATCGCCCACTTGGCGCCCAAGCTCGCGCTGGCCGCTGCCCAGTTTGTGCTCGGATGCTCCTTGTTGGCCACCCCGACGCCCACTCCCGACAAGCGGCCGAGCTCGGCCCCGGCACACAAATCCAGCCGCAAAGGGCCGGTCACCGGCGCTCCGCAGCCCTGCGCGGCAAAGGTCCACCACGAAAAATCGCCGCCGAGCCCGGGCTGGTTGGCCAGCGCGCCCCGCGCCGTCATCCAGTAAGTGCCGGCCAGATAGGCCGACCAACGGCTGCGTTCGAGCCCCAGTTGCCCCCCGAAGCCGAGCGTCGCATGCGGCAGCGTGCCGAGGTCGCCGCGCGCGGCGGCTCCGAGCACGCCGTGCGTTGCCGGAGCAGCAGCAGCTGGGTTGCCCGGACTCGCTGCGCGCCTAGCCTCGCCTGCCGGCCGCTGCGCCTCCACCTCGGCGCCCTTCGGTGTGATCGCCAGGGCCAGCACCACGGACGTTCCCTCCACGACCTCCGCGCACGTAGCGCCGCGCAAGACGCGCGCAGTCCCGCCGGCGGAGGCGATGCTGGCTTGGTAGCCGTCGCCCGCCTTGCTGATGGTAACGCGGGCCGCAAATGGTCGCGCGCGGTCGCCGCTCACGAGGTTCTCTACGGCGCTGCGTAGCACTTCTTGCGCCGGACATTCCAGGGGCGCGTCATACACCAACGTCAGGGGCAGCCCGGGCATCCAGCTGCCTTGTGCCACGTCTGCTCCGAGCGCGGTAGCTTCGAGCGCGCTCTGGGCAGGCACCTCGCTAGTTGCCCGCTTGCCTGGCGATCGTCGCGATCTCGGCGACCTCGTCGGGTGACAGAGCGATGCGGCGCGCCGCCCAGTTTTCTTCGAGATGCTCGAGCGAGCTGGTGCCTGGGATGGGCAGGATGACGGGCGAGCGTGCCAGCAGCCAGGCGAGCGCGAGCTGGGCGGGCGAGGCGCCGTGTTTTGCCGCGAGCGCCGCGAGGGCGGGCTTGTCTCGCGCGACTTTGCCCACGGCCAGCGGAAAGAACGGCAAAAAGGCGATCTGCTTGCGCGTGCAGAGCTCGAGCACGCCTTCGGGATCGTCGACCTCGGAGTGGGATTGCTTGGCGAACGCGCCGCTGCCGCCGGCGACGTTGAACATGTTCTGCACTGCGACGATGGGCGTGCGCGCGAGCGCCTGCTCGAGCTCGCGGGCGTTCACGTTGCTGAGCGCCAGGTGACGGATTTTGCCCTCGGTTTGCAGCGCGATCAGCTGGTCCAACGACTCCAGGAGCGGCACGCCGGCGGCCGGCATGTTGCGCAAGTGCACGACGTCGAGACGCTCCAGCCGAAGCGAGCGCAGATCTTCCTCGGCGCCTTGGCGCAGTTGTTCCGGGCGCAGCGCGGGCGCCCAGCTCTTGTCCGGCAGGCGCTTTGCGCCGAGCTTGGTGGCGATGACCAGCTCGCGCGGGTAGGGGTGTAGGGCCTCGGCGATCAGCCGGTTGGCGACGAGCGGCCCATAAAACCAAGCCGTATCGATGAAATTGATGCCCAGCTCGAGCGCGCGCCGCAAAACTTGGCGGGCGCGCGCCGGATCGTCGGGCTCGCCCCAAACATCTTTGCCGGGCAGGCGCATGGCGCCGTAGCCCAGGCGCGCGACTTCGCGGTCGCCGAGGCGAATGGTGGCGGGAGGGTGTGCGTGGCCTTCACTGCGAGCGGAGTCGTTCATGCAGCGAAGATGGGTCGCCGCTCTCCGCTCGCCTTGGGCGATGTTGGCGCGTTCGCGCCCAGGCGACGAAGCTTCGGGCATAGACGCCCGGCGGCACGCCAACGATGCGGCGGAAGTGCCGGTGCAGCTGGCTCTCGTCGTAAAATCCGACCGCCTGCGCGGCCTCGGCAACGAGCACGCCGCCTCGCAGCAGCTCTTTGGCGCGCGAAACGCGCAGGTGCGTCAGGTACTCGTACGGAGGCACTCCGACCTCGGAGCGGAAGGCTCGCACCAAGTGAAACTTGTCGAGCCCGGCGTGCTGAGCGAGCTCATCGAGGCTGATCTTGTCGGCCAGCGCATCGTGCAAGAACGCACGCGCGCGACGCACCGCCAGCGGCGCCCGACCGTTCACAGCCGGGCCCGGGCCGACAATCTCGCTCAGCGTCTCGGCCACCAGCGTGGCGCGCTCGATCTCGCTGGCGTCTGGCCGCACCAGCGCGTCGTGCATGGCGAAGGCAAGCTCGGTCGCGCGCTCACCCGGAGCGAACCCGGCCGCCTTGAAATGCACCGCTTGGCCGTGCCCCATCGCGTCGGCCGCAGCCGCCACCAGCTCCGGCGCAAACCCCGCTCCTTGCAGCGTGAACGGCGCATGCACCCGCAAATCGCGATGCACCTCGCCCGGCTCCTTCAACTTCAACGACCCCGCCACGAGCGCCCGCTCCCGCCCGCGATACCAGCCGTCGAACGCGCCCTCGTAGACCACCACCACCGTAAAGTGCTCCGAATAGGTAACCCGGGCGCGATCCTCACGCTCCACCCGCAGCATGCCCGTCACCGAAGCCGAATCCGGACGCCAGAACCGCGCCCGCCGACGCTCATCGCTCGCTAGCACGCCCTCAGTCTAGCTCGCAGCGGCCGCGGAGCTTGGGCGATCTTGGCGGTGTGGCTGCCAAAACGCAGCCTAAATCGCAGAAACTGCCGGGGCGTCAGCCGGTAGCAATGAGCGGGACAAGACCGCGAAGGTGACGCCGACCCTCTACAGGTTGCCACACGAGGGGCGGGGGCTGCCCGATTTGACGAACACGAGCGACAACGCTCTCAAATCATCGAAACTGAGCGTCACTTGGTGCGTGTAGTCCATGACGGTGGCGTAAGACGCGCCGTTGCAACAGCCGGCCGTGCTGAGCGACGTGCCCGGAACCGGACTGCCTTCGCCATTCCACGGATGGGTGAAACCCAACGTGTGCCCGATCTCGTGCAACGCGACGGCTCGCAGG
>Ga0307516_10008908_pt1 | contig 11262 bp, 6 predicted proteins | sample 19_EM_MG_FD_203310 | JGI IMG/M metagenome (GOLD analysis project Ga0307516, IMG submission 203310) | Populus trichocarpa ectomycorrhiza microbial communities from riparian zone in the Pacific Northwest, United States - 19_EM | ecosystem: Host-associated > Plants > Roots > Unclassified | place...
CATACTCGTCACAACGTGACCGTCACGCTCGGACAAACAAGCACCAACAAACTCGACCGTGAAATCGACGGGTTCACACAGCCACCGCAAAAGATTTCGATAAGACCCGGAACTTACGTCCCGGGAATGATCTTGACGGGGACAAACAAATGTAAACAAACACACTCGCCCAATCGAATCTCCAGATTCGCGACACAGCCTCTCATGACGACGGTCGAGTTATCCCCCAGTCCTCTCCCTCAAATCCCTATCCCGTACGATGAGTGGCGTGAATACCGACCCAGCTACCTCAGCGCGTATAATATCGTACTCGACGCCGAGCGTCATGCCAACGAGCAGCTCGAAGCGGACCCTTCCAATCGGGAGGCAAAGGAAAACCGTACATTCGCTCGAGTGGCTGGATACTCTCTCCTTGAACTCTTCGGCCGACGTACGATCCTCTCCGAGATTCCCTGTGTATCGCTCCTGAAACAGCTTGTATCGCCGCCTCGGGACGGAGGCACTGTTCACGATGTTGTCTTCCGGGTGGGCAAATGGCACTTGGACCATTTGTTCCGCATGTGTGAGTTTGGTCCCTTTCACTATCGGTTCTGGGTCTCAGTTTCATTGTAGTTCGTACATCCACTAGGAGATACCAACAACCTTCTTCCCACCCTTCGCGCCCCTCCTTTGACAAGTTGGTGGATATGATAAAGGACTGCATGGAGGCCAATGACAAAGATTATAGGACCGCTAGGCGTAAAGTGCGCGTGTCACATAGTATCTTTTCTGTCCCTAACCTCCAGCTAGGCTCTTGCCCGTGACGGCTTTCGGTGCGTGTTGACGGGAGCGTTCGACCTCATATCAGTCGAACTCAGTCCTGAGCTAGACCAAGAACGCCGTTCCCTGAACGTTATTCCCACTCCCGTCCAAACGTGTCACATTTTGGGCGAGTGTTTGATGCAGGGCATCGACCCTACTGGGGGTGGTGAGGAAAGTGCTGTGACGAACTCAAGATGTGTTCTGTCGGTAAATATCTCGAGTCGTCCGTCACCCCCATCACCCACACCCACCACTCAGACGGAGCACGCCGCAGCAGCTATGGCCGTTCTCAAGCCCCCTTGACTTGAGAGCCTTGTTGAAGAGCTCCTTGGGGCGAATGGTACACATAACCTCGGGAATCTGCTCTCGTTGACGGCCGATGTTCATGGTTTCTTCGATAACTTGAAACTATGGTTCGAAGGTACAGAACAGGTGCGTCATCAGTGGACTCCCCGGTGGTACCAACCAAACGTGTGCACAGCCCAACCGCTACACCGTCTGTGTTTCTGATCAGGCGTACGAGAAGCATCTTCGGCTGTTTGAACACCTTCACGTTGATGGCGATCGTCTATATGTCACATTCACTTCGAGCCACAAGAGCGCGCAACTCCCTGACCCCAGACTGCTTGCTCTTCACGCAGCTTGTGCTCGAGTTGTGCGCATGTCTGGGGCTGCCGAGGCAATCAATGAGTTGGAGCGTGATCTTGAAGAAATGAGGGTCCTCACCTTTGATGGGTCGTCTGCTCATCTACTCGACCATCTCGTTACCCCTTCGCAATAATTCCTGGGGTTGCATAATGTGCTGTCATGGTCTGTGGCCGTTCTTACAGTCTGTATGTTTGCCGCATATCCACTCTTTAACCCATGTGCACGATTGAATTGAAGAAAACCACCAAGCTCGGGGGGCCTACGCGTGTGCAAGAGCTGAACTGAAGGTCCAGAAACCCACTTCCCGGAGCAGTAAAGAGCGAATCACGAGATCGATACGGAAGCGTGGTTCGAGATCCGCCCCGGCGCCGACGCAAGTACTTACCCAATAGCAGCTGGCAGGCGTTTAATCTCGCGTGGTTCGAACCCAGCCGGGGGACTCTTCATTCGCCCTATTTTCCTTCCACGGTGGATCGTGCATGGACACGACCTCACTTGTAAGCTTGTGAAGCCGACAACGCCGCCAACTTGGGACCCCGAGCGTCCCCGCTTTGCCCGGCCCACCTCCTGGGCTTCCCACCCCGCGCCGTAATGTCGCGTATTTCATTCCCGTTATTTGGGAAATATTGCGCTTGTTCGGTCGGCGGGCCGGGAGGCAGCCCAGTTGCTGCGCTGTACTGGTTCAAGCTTTGACGTTCAACTTGAATGGACGGAGGGATCGACTCCCGACCATCGCCGCGCAACCACCCCCTTGCAGTTGAAAACCGCCACGAATCGAGAATTCTGCCCCACAAATAATTACACGTATAGTATGATAAGATATCCCTCCTCCTTACACTAGCTTACACTACACTCCAGACGAGATGGGCGAAAACAACGTGTCATCATCCCGTCTATTCAACGCACCAGCGTTGGGCGCAAACCGGATGCTACAATTCTCACGGCCAACGCCGCGGTTGGGGGTAGATTCGCCCATACTCCAAGCCGATCCTTGCGAGTTAGCGGCTTTCCTCAAGGAAATCATCAACCGTGTGATCATAATCGGAAGGTACCTGGGATGTGTATTCCACGTTAGTTTGGCATCCGTTTGAGCGCAACCTCCGAGTTCTAACTCACACAATGTTCCCGCTTCATCATCCAATGTATAGTTTAGCCTCAGAATAAGAAAGGGATAATACCATGACTTACACTCCTGGAAGTAGCTGAAGAGAAGGCTAAGTAGGCGTTAGCATTATTGCAATTCGAAAACTACATTCCCGAACTTACCCTGGCGAATATTATGGTCGCGGCGAGGATAAGATGAGACGTGAAGATCACAAGGAAGTATTTCGTTGCGTCCCTCAGAATTGTACCCAGTATGCCAGGAATACCAAACCATTGAATCGTCCACCGGCCGGCCAGACGCACTATGACAAGAAACGCGAGCAAATCTTCCGAGAACGGGGTTGGTGTGACCATTTGGTAAGAGGGTAAATTTGGGGCCGTCTTACCGTATGCTAGTGAAATCCCAGTAAAAGCGATCTCTATTTCCCTGTGGCGTGAGAAGCAGCACAACTTGAATCCGTCGAACGGGAGTGGGGGAAGTGCGGCCGCTGCGATAGGGTATCCGGGTTAGAAGGGGGTGTGAGCGATCCGCTGAGCATCCAGGGCTTACCTCTGTGTGTTGCCGTCAGGAAAATCCCGTAAATCCCAAGGGCGAATTGCGAGGCGGTGATCGTAGCAAACGCAACGGCGATCGGCCTACGTCTGCCAGTCACAGCGTATATCCTGTCGGGTTATTTGAGAACACAACTGCTCCTGGGCGACAAGTCATCCGGTCGCGTTCTCACCTTAGGGTCAGAATTATCTGCGCGACCAATGTATTGATGACAAAGGTAAGGCTCGTAACAAATGATGTCTTGTGGCACCTTTAGGCCGGAAAATGAGACACTCCCATGGAATTGGTAAGGTGCAGCCGTACAGCTACGGGTGGAGGTAAGCGAGGGTCGTGACGTAACCAATCCCTTACGTACCTCTGGGGAGAAATCTTGCCGGTAGGAACCTGCAATGAATAATCAATCGCTCGAGGCTTGACCCCTGTGGATTTGTGTACGAACCGATCAAAAACAAGAACATGAACGCCATCGGAAAGTATCTATTCTACTCACACTATCAGAAAATGTGTAGGTTGATAAACGACTATGGGCTTACTAGGATGAAAATGTAGAAGACTATACAACCATCTGCATCAACACTCAAACGATCCTCTTCGTGAGAGAAGATAGCATACCCCAAGTTTTATTTGATGACCACGCGTATCGAACCTATAGACGGCGTCGGCTCCGACAGTCACAAAGGGCAACCGAAAACCTTCTCACCTCATCGGGGAGCATCACGAGGTACTCGTAGAAAAAAATCGTCGCTGCCGCGATCCCGTGATACTGAAACACCCCATTAGAATCAAGCCACCACAAAGGGGGAGTCCGCGCACCTTGACCGCAGTGCTATCGATTCGAAGTTGAAAATGCTTCAGTAACTCCGGCCAACGGCCAGGACGCCGAACAGACCGACTCACAGGTCATTACCGAGCCTAATGATCTGGGCGACCTCAGATGACATGCCTCGACACGGGGTCGTGTTTATATCGGAAGAGCAGACACTGGGGTGGGCCATAGCGGCACCCAGGTGTTTATGAGGCTCCCAAATGCACATCCCACGCACCAACACCGCATCACGCCCAACGTCCAACCAGAAGCGCTCGGATAAGCGTTGACACCTTGTCGCTTCGGTCTTGTAGATCGGCATTACCAGAGTACCTCCATGACGATGTCAAACTTGCCCGTCCAGAACATCTCTCTCACCCTTCATACGGTTTGTGAGCGGTGTCCGTTCCCGTGGGGCAAGTGAAGTTCAACTCTTCCCTCCACTGTGGCCCACACGCTGGTAGGCAACGGGGATTAGATAAGCAACGCGTATTACCAACAGGAACGCTTTCGCTGACAAACCCTGAGAGAATACTAGCACAATTATACGGGCGAGCTATGTTGTTCGGCTGTGACCTGGTTGCTGCCAAAGAATGAATTGGACACGAGAAAGCGGTGCAAACATAGCGTGACCGTCGATGAATGCGGTGTCGGAGTCACGAAGATCCTGTTCAATGCTCGGTCGTGACCCGGCAGATTCAAGGTGCCATTTTGATCCGGGCCAAAGGAGTTCCCCGAGTCCAAAAGAGGAAGGAGAGTATAGAGCGCCCTCGTCGACCTGCGGCCGCATCGGACATGTGCGATGCCCGAAAGAAAGAAGGAAACCTGATGGGCGAATTCTTCGGAAACTGGAGTGACCGACCACTAAACGTTAAACGTTGAACCCCCACCCGAGCCTTCCCTGGGTCGGCATGTTCTACACTGCAGTTCCTTCTCGTCGCTTTCAACGAACTCTGTCCGCGGCGTGAACATTTGATTTGGGAGACTGGGGAAAAAACTTTGACGAAGAACTGAACTCACGAATACTGGCCTCCTTGCATCGGCAACTCGTTTGTCAAATAACCGTGGCGGGTCTTACAGTCGTTTTCGAAAACCTTGTCCCCTTCACTTTTTTTTTCCTTACGATCGATCGGCGCGTACCATAGCCGAAGGCTCCAGTCGACATCAGAAAGGCTAAGAAACGTCGAGCGGAGGTTCCTAGCGCCGTTCGTCCATTCCCCCCACGCTCCAAATATGGTCCCTCCCATCGCGAGGGAGGTATGGTTATTCACAGTGGTGAGTGAAGGAGTGAATGTGACGAACGACTTGGACGTGAGCACCGGATGAGTTGGGCGTATGGAAATAGCTAGCCCCTCAAGCAGACCAAGTATACCACTGACGGTCGCCTACCCGGCATGTAATACTAACGTGAGGGCGCGAAAGAGGGAAATTGGACAGTAGGCAGCTTCCCAAGCGGTGTCTTGTCGCTTACGCTTCCCACCGATCGATCGTAAGGAAAAAAAATAAAGGGGATGGGACAAGGTTTTCCGAATACACTGTAAACGGGAATGTCAACCCTTGGACTCAAAATCTTCCGGGGAGCATTGTCAACGGCCGTTTTCTGAGCAAATAGCTTGAAGGGGACGGGTTGGTGATGCCTTTGTTTGCAGATAACCGGGCAAACAGTAGCGTTGACCCATCAAATATTGGGAGCACCGATGACCAATTCCTGCGTTGAGAAGTTAGCGCAGAGGGCCGTATAATGGTACCACCCTATTAGGTCACGGTAGCGGGTTCAAGGATACCCACGGGTCTCTACGAGGGATGTGGGTGACAGGCTGCACCTAAAAAAGTTGAAGTTTGACGGTGATGGGAGGCGGGGAAGACCGAGAAGGGGGCAAACCCAAGAATGGTCCGAATCAGTGGATTTCGCGGCTGTTTCCCTCAGTCAACCACTACACCCTAGGTGAGACCGATGGAAGTAATGTATCATCATCAGGCCCGTTCGGCGCACCACGGTTGGACGCAAATCGGATCATGCTATACGTGTCACGGCCAGGACCGCGGTTAGCGGTAGATTCGCCCATGCTCCAGCCTGAACCTTGCAAATGAGCGGCTTTCCTCAAGGAAATCATCAACCGCGTGATCATAATCGAGATATACCTGTCGTTTGCCTTCCACGTCAGTTCAGCGTCCGCTTGAGCACAGGCTCCTGAGTTCCGACTCACACGACATTCCCACTTTATCGTTCGATGCATGGTCAACTTCAGAACAAGAAAGGGTCGGGAGCTGTGACTTACGTGGCCGGGAGTAGTTGAAGGGTGGGCTAAGAAAGTGTCTTAGCGTCATCGTGATTCGCAAAACCCATTACCGAACTTACCCTGGCGAATAGAAGGGTCATGACGAAGACGAAATGCGCCGTGAAAATCACAAGGAAGTATTTCGTGGCGTCCCTCAGAATCGTACCCAGTAGACCCGGAATACCGAATCGTCGGGTCGTCCACCGAGCGGCCAGGTGGAGTATAATCAAGAACGCGAGCAAATCTTCCAAGAACGGGTGGTATAGCCATTTGGAAACCGGGTAAATTTTGGAATTCCTTACCATATCCCAGTGAAACCACAGTATAGGCGATCTCCATTTTCCTGTGGCGAGAGAAAAGACATATCTTGAAGCCGTCAAACGGAATCTGGGGGGTGGCCTGCGCTGTGATCCCGTTGATATGTTAGATATCGGTCCGCTGAACATCCGTACCCAGGGCCTACCTGCATGCGTTGCTGCCAGGAAAGTCCGGTAAATCCCGAGGGCGAGTTGGGAGACGGTTATCAGAGCCAGAGCTGCAGCTATCGCCCGATTTTTACCAGCCACAGCATATATCCTACTGGGTTCTTAACACAACTCCACGTGGCCAAACCAATGGTCGGGAAGTGATCAAGATTCATTCAGGCTCACCTGAGGGTTAGAACTATCTGCGCGACCAACGTACAGGTGACAAAGGTGAGGATCGGAACAAACGACGCCTTGTTGCACCTGTAAGTCAAGCTGAGATGAGACACTCCTCAGAGTCGGTGGCAAAACATTGCTGTACAGCTATGGAGGGGTAAGCAAACGTCATGACGTAACCTATGCTTAACCCACCTGTTGTGAGAAATCGTGCCTGTAGGAAACTGCAGCAAACGGTCAATCCCTTCAGGCTCGACTCTCTCGTGAGATTGAGGACAAACCAGCCAAAAGCCGGAACAAGAACGCCATCGGGACGTATCTGTTCTGTTCACTCGTCAGAAAAAACGTCGTCAAGCGACGAGGATGTACCTACCACGAGGAAAAGATAGAAGACTACCTAATTGTCAACACCTAGACGATTCCCGTCCCACCAGAGAATCCAACGTACCCCAAGTTTTGTTTGATGACCACGCGTATTGGATCTGTGGGTACCACGTGAGCCTCGACAATCGGGAAGGGCACCGAAAACCGTCTCGCCTCATCTGGGAGCATCATGAAGTACTCGTAGAAGAAAATCGTCGTTGCTGCGATCCCGTGATACTGGAGTCTCCCATTGAATCAATCTTCCACCGAAGGAGAGCCTGCACACCTTGATCGCAGTGCTATGGGTTCGAATTCGAACGCGCATCAGCCACTTCGAACGGCGACCGGAATATCGAAGGAAGATTCGGCGTACACATCATGACCATATTCAATGATCTGGGGTACAGAAAACATGCCTGAGTACCCGTGACCGTGTGGTAGTCGGAGGAACGGACACAGGATGAACCAGAGCCCCACCCCGCATTTATAAGAGACGCAAATGCGTACAGGATACGGACGATGCATCGCCCCCACCTGCCAACAAGGGGCGCCCGAATAAGGATTGACGCTCGGTTGGTTGCTTCGGCCTCCCAGGACTCACTGTATGAAAATACCCTAATGACAATGTCATGTTCGCCCGTGTCAAATGTTCTTACTCACTATCCAACGGTTTGTGGTTGGCCTTTGTTTCCGATTTTCGCGTGCACTGGAGAATTCCCAGCTATTGTCAACTCCCTTCCCTCGCTCGTGAGTCGTGACCAAGGCGCTAGTGGACCTGAGAAATCGGATAAGCGATGCATATCAATCAAAGGGGAAATGCCTTCGCTGACAAACCTAAGATTTACATAGGTCTCGTAAGCTCGACCAATTACCTTCGGGTCCTGATGTAGTCCCGAGACAATTCCATGTGTGATAAGTGGAAGGTGCTAGTCATTCGATCGGCTGTGGCCTTAGTTGCCTCGCCCGGGGATGGATCAGCAACCCTCTGCACACGTCGTGACCGCCGCGAATACGGTGTTGCAGTCACCCACCAGAGCCTAAACACCCTTCGGCCGTGCTGCCGGGGTTCGAGATGTCATTTGATCCGGCTTCAAGTTTGCAACTCGAAAGCTGGGGCGAATTCCATCCAATGTAGTCGTATCGACGCGCACCGCCGTAGATTTCCAATTTCTTTACCTCTTCGACTGCATTGTTCCGGAATTTCCCCTTCAAAACCCAGGAATCACCTAGTACCCAGTTGGTCTTGAGAACAATCGGTAGTTTGATCTTGTGAACCAAATCCCCCAATCCTTAAAGGTAAAGGGTGGTTGAGATATGCTCAAATCCATGGCTCAACTGCAGCCCCAATCCCTTGGGCGAGTCAATACAAAGTGGATTCAACGATGGTAAACACGATCATAACAACAACAACAATCTGGACGATCACATACATGGCATTCAAGTCAACCCAGGTGAGGGTGTGCGTGTCTTCCACGCCTGGACAGTCGTTGGGAGCTGGGGACCAGCTTCCAGACCTTCGTCTGGTGGCTCGCAACAAAGACCTCTGGTATACCCCCCGACATCACCCCGAGGCTTTCCCCCCATCCCCCTGTTTCATCCTTCTTCCACAGGTCGTAAACAGTGTAGGCGGCTTCCCTCCACTCCTTGTGCTTGAACGAACGGATCAGCATAAAGTCGAGAAAGCCTGCGGAGAGGGTGATCCGCACCAAATCTCTGAAGACCTCTTCAAACGAAACGTCCAGAACTTGTACTCCGGGAGAGGTGTTCATGAGGGCGACCGCGAAGGAGCTTCGAAAACGGATCTCAAAACTCTCCCAAAGTATATGCCCGATACACCCCTCACCTGTTCACCAGCTCACCTCTCCACAACTGCAGGTCGCCGCCCCCAGGAAGTGGCTTCTTCCATAGCCGTACCCCCGGCTGTCCGTTTGGATCCTGGTTTACCGCAATGATCGCCGTGTTCGTGATGATCGTCCAAGTCTCATCGGACTGAAGGCATGAACTCGAGATGAATGTTGGCCATTTAGTTCACTTTGGGCACTAAACACACCATGTTGAGTAAATCGTGACCCATCACCAAGGGGCTCTTCAGTAGCGCCCACATCGAGAAATGCGTCACTAGGAACATAAATCAGAGTATACCCCCACCGGAGCACCCCAAGCGATCCATGGCATACCATATTCATCAAATGTCATGCCACCGTTCCTGCGTATGTGTCAGGGATACGATTGAAAGACGAGGAATGACCGATCCTACCCAACCTGAACTGTGTGTGGATTCCATTGTAAGGTCGCCAAAAGTAAGGGGTTCTGGGACGAGGCTTACGCATATCAAGATCGTTCCACCGCCCGGGACCCGCTTTCTGCCCCAGGGGGGCGGCGAAATCGATTATACGAGCCATAGCGCAATCTAACGGTTGTAGTGAAATGGACCGTGGTCAGGTTGAGGAAGGCAGAAATCAGTACGTCGCGGTGGTCTCACGGAATCCTGGGAGCTTGCAGTCCAACATATCGGTGCACGGGCACCGTTCGTCGAAGTCATCGAACCGCTGAAGTGACCCACGGTCAGTGACCAGCTATTCGAAGTTGAAGAGGCAGAACCCTTACATCGCTTATATCCCCAGACATCCTCCAGCTATTTGCGATGGTCTATTCCGTAGTCAGTCTCGGTCACCAACGGTGTGGTTAGAAATTCGACCACTAACCGTCGCGAAATTCCACGGCTGATCTTCACCCCAATTGCAGATCGAATACAGAATCGGGCGCCCTGTCGCGTTCAGGGCGCGAGACATCTTGGCATATCGCTCGAATGATATGAGTGGAACCCCACTCTGACCCTCATTATAGCAGTTGTCATATTCTGGTGACGAGTGCTCAGTACAGGATTGGAGGGGACGGGCAACTCGATATCTCACTGAGGTAATCAATCCCCCACTCGGCGTAAGCCCTCGCATCAATTTCTTCGTAACCCAGGGAACCAAACCGACCACCGCAGGTGTATTTCCCCGCGCTGCTGTATATACCAACCTAATATTGAAACATTCGAGACATCCCAGTGAAGGGGGAGATTTGGAGGAACTACCTTCAGTCCGAGGGCATGAACTTGGTCGGAAACCGCCTTGACTCCGCTGGGGAATCTTTCAGGGTCAGGTCGAGGAGCACCAGTATCCGGGTCCCTTGAAACATCGTGCCAACCTATGGAACGGTCTCAATGCTGATAAACGGAGACAGCGAGCAGAAACACAGACAATCGTCCATAACGATGTCTGTGTATGAGCAGATCAACGAGCGCTCTAACCAAGGTTCGAAAGTTAGCGGAGGAGTACGAGCGGGGACACACATTCGTATCCATAAACCTTCAACCTCTCAGCCACAACCTTCGCGGATTCAACGATGAGTTCCTCATCGATATTGCACCCGAACTTGTTCCAAGTGTTCCACCCCATCTGTGGGGTTCGAGCGAGTCCATTATCGTATCCGACCACCGTCCTCGATAGTAAAAGCAGCAAGCCCGGGTGGTTGAAAATCGAATTGCGCAATCTCATGGCAAAGGATGTGGGGGCGACGGGACTCTGGCTACGAATCTGTCTTGTGGTTTTGTGTGTGGCAGGCGACGGTTGAGAAAGACCCCCGCGTGTCCTACTGGCCAGTGGTGGGCGTTAAGTTTGGGAGACAAATCTGGGATATTGCGGGGCGGCGAATACGTTCAGGCGCGAGGTTTGCCCATGAACAAGATGCCCGCTCCGCCGCTCGGTGTCAAGAGGGACCAGCCGGGCTATTCACCAACGGCGAATTCTCCCAGAAGCATCCAGTGTATGGAAGAAAACTCGTGGGAACCCGCGACTTCCCTTGTTACCTTGCTTGCAAGGTTTCTGCGCCCCTAAATTATCCCGCCTCAACCAACATCGCAGCATGTTGACGTTTGTGTTTGTTTGGCAGGCGATCGCCTGATCGGCCCGGGTTTGTTTGGCGATCAGGCGCCGAAGCCGCTCTCAATCTGCATGTGCGATGAAACCAGTCTACAATATTTCGATGAATATGCACCCGCTGCGGCTACCAACTCTCGCG
>Ga0307516_10008909_pt1 | contig 11262 bp, 10 predicted proteins | sample 19_EM_MG_FD_203310 | JGI IMG/M metagenome (GOLD analysis project Ga0307516, IMG submission 203310) | Populus trichocarpa ectomycorrhiza microbial communities from riparian zone in the Pacific Northwest, United States - 19_EM | ecosystem: Host-associated > Plants > Roots > Unclassified | place...
ATTTATAAGGCCCGATTTCAGCCTAACTATAAGAGTTCAATCATGGTTAGTAGGTTCACTCGGTGGTTTGGTTTAAGAGTGGTCAATAAAAAAAATTTAAAAATGATATCATTTTAGAGTTTTTTTTTAAAGATTTTTAATTTATTCAAGTTAATCTATTTTATCTATAAACTCAAACTTTAGTCAGATTGATTATCGATCGGGTCTCATAACAATAGTTATAGATTTGAGAATTAATCAGAAAAAAAGAAGAAGCATTAGTCATCAACTTTTTCGGATGAGGTTATATATTATTAGATGAATCTTGATTAATTGTTTTTATTAAAATAATTTTTTATTGTTTATGTTTTTTATTATGTTTAATCTACTAGGTTTGAATCAAGTTTAATCGAGTTATTCATGTTTTAAAAAAACCAATTGAGTTGGTTTTAACAAATCAATAGGCTAAATTAAGTTCTAGTATTGGATTTTTTAAAAAACAATCCACAACTATATTTTTAACTTTGTCTACTTATTTTACTAGATTGCATGGATTCCATATGTAATTATATAATTGGATGAAGGATCTCAGATTAATTTAACTTAATTAAATACGTAAAATAGAAGACCCACACATGACTTTTATTCTTCTTATTTCTTCCATTGAAAAAAAAAAAAAATAACTGGACAAGGACCTAACTGGAAACCTCCAAAAAGGCAAAAACAACAAACAGCCTAAAATTCCTAGATTTCTACAAATCGAAATATCTTGGTTTCTCCTTTCTCATGCCCCCAAAGTAAACAATCAAATTTCTGTTTCAAAGATTTCTTTGCTCTTGCGCAAATAAAAAAAGAACATGAACATAATCAACTCTCTTTACCCAAAATCCAAGACATCGAAGTCCTTAAAATCGTCACCGTCACCATCACCATCACCATCACCATCACCATCAGCAACATCATCATCACCTGCTTCCTCTTTGATCAACCCATCATCTAACAACTACCCATCAACAAATGACTCTCCAACCTGTTCAGAAGCATCAAAGTCCCTGTCTTTCTCAAGCAAAACATCTCTTTCCAGCCTCAAAGACTCATTACCAGAAAACCCTCACATTTATGACTTCTCTGAAATCTGTAAAACTACCAACAACTTTTTAAAGAAACCCTTTTCTTCTTCCTCTTCATCAACCTCTTGGAGATGCTCAATTCGTGGAAAAGAAGTGATTATTTTTCAACGCAAGTTTCGCCGTCAGATTGGATTACCTGAGCTTCGAAAGAAGTTACTGACTATTTGCAGGAGTCATCACAGTAGCGTGATCAAGCTTCTTGGTGTTTCCTCTCCAGGGAACTCTATCTATCTTGTTTATGAGTATGTTCATGGTGCAAATTTAGCTACTTGTCTTAGGAATCCACAGAACCCCAGTTACACAGTTTTATCATCGTGGTTATCTCGTATGCAGATTGCTACTGATATAGCTAATGGTCTTGATTATATTCTCCACTGTTCAGGTTTGAATTCAGAATTTGTGCATGGTCGTATAAAAAGTTCAAGCATTTTAGTTACTGAAGATTCTTTGAATGCCAAGATTTGTCATTTTGGGACTGCTGAATTGTGTGGAGAGATGGTGGGGAATGAAAGTTCTTTGTCGAAAAATTTTGGTAGGTCAGATAGTAGGGAAATGAAATTTGAAGGAACGACAGGATATATGGCGCCGGAGTTTCAGGCAAGTGGATTTGTGACTCAGAAATGTGATGTGTATGCATTCGGGGTGGTGATTTTGGAGTTGGTGTCTGGGGAGGAGGCGTTGCGATATGTGTTTGATAAGGGGGGTGGAGTTTATGAGAGAATTAGTGTGATTGAGATGGCAAGGGAGGTGGTGGCTGCTGGTGAGGGTGAGTTAAGGAAGTGGGTTGACAAGAGGTTGAAGGATTCGTATCCGGTTGAAGTAGCAGAGAAGATGGTGCTGTTGGGATTGGAGTGTGTGGATGATGATCCTGAGAAGCGGCCCCATACGGGGCTAATTGATGTTAGAGTCTCTAAATTGTACTTGAAGTCAAAGAAATGGGCTAAAAAGTTTGGTTTGCCCACTGATTTCTCGGTCTCTTTGGCGCCACGATGACAACAATTAATAAGAAATGATGGATCAATTGGTTTTTTCTAGTTTTGTTGATGATAACTTGTGCAAATAGGATTTGAGAAATCAGATTGATAGCGGATCAATTGATGATTTTTGTAATCATGCAGATGATATAACAAGTGACATTTCTGCGTTGATATGCTTGTTAGTTTTTTTCTGTCATTTCATTATCTGCAGTAATGGTTCCTTAATTGAGGGTAGCAGGTTAAAACTGCCATCACGAGTGCAACGATCATTCTTGTTTGTTGCTGTCAATAAATATTCTTGCATCCAGCTTCAATGCTATTGGAAAAATCAACTTTGTTTTCAGCTTGAGCTTTAGAACATGTTTGTTGCACCACTGGATTCTGGTAAATATATGTACAATGATTGCATTGGATCGAGAGGTAGGTAATATTTGCCTATTTTCCATAACCTTGTTGCAGTAGAAAAGATCAAAGCAGCAACGATAAGGAGGTACATAGAGGATCAGTGTGGGCTGAACCTTTCTTGGTTGCACAGGTAGGCTATGATTCCAGTTTCATGCGGTTACTGTTCATTTGAGCTGAACTGAGCAGAGCAGCATCGTGATATTCATGTAGAGAACAACTAAATGCTCAGCCTTCACAAGGAATTTTGTTTCATTTTGAGTAGATGGCAGCCAGAAATATTATTTGATACATTCGCATTGCTGTCATCTAAAAATTAATAAATCCAATCTATTCCCACCATTGAACCTGGTGTATATAACTATATAACCTTTGCATCAGTGACCACTTCAGAAAAGAGAAAAAACATCTTGACCACCGTTTATTTATGGTGGAAATCATCGAAAAAGATTGATTATGGCTGCGAGTGTTCTACGCAGCAAGAATACGAGAAAATATTTCACTTGTGTTTTGTAAATTCCTTGCATAAATTACTACCAATAATAATGATCTTGCTGAATTGTTTTTTCGGAACTGTTTTAATAAATTGAAGTTAAAAGCAAGAGGTTTTCTCGCACTTGAACATTTCTATATAAAAAAATAAAAATATTATATTAGGTTGAAATCTCAATCCCGAAATGATAATGTGGAATTCTGATGAGATTTATGGACAAACGTTATACAAATAATATAAATTATCTTCAAACTTAAGGGTCGGGTTTATAAAATCATCTTTTCTTTGTATTTATAAAACACACCCCAAAACCTAAGTCCAAAAAACACACTCTTCTATTTACAAAGACACACGTGTGCGCTCCCATTCTCCGACTTGTAATACAAGAAGAAAAACAGAGCTGCGAGCTTGGACACCATTCTTTCATGGCGGCAGCTAGAAACACGTTGCAGCTGAGGCGATTGCTCTCTGCTCTTGCCCATAATAATCAACCCTTCACCTCTTCTCTTAATAAAGGTAACCTCTTTATCTCTCTCTGTCTCATTCACTTCGTGGGAAACCGTCTGTTTCTTTGAGTTTGTGTTCAGCTTGGAACTTAGGCCGTAAAACTTGGGGTTTCCTTGTTTTCATTCTCTTTTTTATTTTAAACCGAATTGGGAAAGTGGGTTTTCGCTGATTGAGTGTTTCGCTGAGTCTTTGAATTGTTAGGGACATGGTATTGGAAGATTAGTTCCTTGCTTCTATTGGCAGCTTATAATTAGAGCTTCTTGAATTATCCTCTTAGCAATTATTTTTTTAATAAATTTAATAAATTTGGTAGTTTTCAGTTATCGTGTATCAATGTGAAAACTTTGAATTTCAGTAGGGACATGAATGACAAGATATAGTTCACTTGTTATAAGTTTCCTGGAACACATTACCAGTTCGATCCATCCATAAGCTTGGGAATGGAGAGATTTCAGAAAGGAAATGATAATTCTTGATACCGATACCTTCCAATTGGTTCCAATCAGTGGATCAAAGTATAGCTTGCATGTTTTAAGAAAATCAAAAGCTATGGTCTTTATAAGAATATGTAAACGTGGCATGCCACAAAGCCGCCTCCTTTTTGAAGGATGAGGTGGAAGCATTGTTTGTTATGGTTAGCTTAAGCTTTAAAGGAAGGCTTTTGCACTTCTTTTGATAGGTCATGTGTTTATAAGTTTTCTTATATTTGATTTTCAAATGGTACTGTTGAAGATTCTAGGTTCACGTCTATTCAAATGTATTTCGGTTGTTGCTGATTTGGGTTTTATTTCAAAGTTTAAACTTGCTGTAATGGAAGATAAAGGAAATTAGTAGTTTGGTTTTTTAATTTTGCGGTTGCAGTTTACTTTCTAACCTCTTCTCTCATGAATGATCAGTTGTTCCTTGACAAGGAAACTACTGATCCTTGGAGTGCATATTTAGGCAAACCAAGGGAAGATTTTCCCATGGTTTTGACTATACCCTGTTTTTCTTAAGTGGAAAACAGTTTCTGTTGAACAAGTAGAATAAAATGCTATGCTATGCTATGTTAGCATGTTATCATTTGGTGGTGCTACAAACGAGCCAATCAGCTGTGAGAAACTCAGCCTAACCCGGGCTGAATTTACTTTCAGTGTGTCTAAAAGTGTACCCGTGAAACAAAGATTAAACTTGTATTTTGAGGTTCAAACCACTCTTGATGCATTTATCATGTTGAGATGAAAGTTTATTGGATCTTGACCCATGTCCACATTTTCATGCCACTAAAACCTCTGAATGCCTTAGAGAATCAACTGACATTTTACTCCCTTTGGCTGTCCCGGCCATGGCTGGGGTGTGAATTTGTGACCGCCTGCATGGGGAATTATTTAGCTGATAATGTTTAAAGAAATTCAGCCCCACTCGTTTACTGATTTCAATATACGCAATCACCCCCCCTACCCCCTGCAATTTGCCCATCCGATTGTTCTTATTTGAAATACGGGAACTTTTACTTCAATTTTCAGATATTTCTTGTGATTTAATAAAATTCTTGTTCGCAGAACATAGCTGGAAGCTTCTTCCTTCTGCAAGTTCACTCTTCACCAGGAATGATTTTTATGGAAGAGGGCTGCAGACTCTAGCAAAACCAGCCAACCAAGCTAATGAGGAGTCGGAAAATCATGAAAATGGTTTGAAGCCCAATTGCAGCTCAGCCAATGCTCCCGCCCAAGTGAACAGTAATGAGGGTTCTGCTACAACTTATTCTTCTTTATCCAACTTGAAAACCTCTCCAAGGCATGATCTTGCCATGATCTTTACTTGCAAGGTCTGCGAGACAAGATCTGTCAAGACAGTTTGTCGTGAATCATATGAAAAAGGTGTGGTGGTGGCACGGTGTGGTGGTTGCAATAACCTGCACCTGATTGCAGACCATCTTGGATGGTTTGGACAGCCTGGAAGCATTGAGGAAATCCTGGCTGCTCGAGGGGAGGAAGTGAAAAAAGGGTCTGCCGATACATTTAATTTAACACTTGAAGATCTAGCTGGAAAGAAAATCTTCAAAGAGTGAATTCAGCTGCCATGTAACATCATTCTAGTGACTTTTTTTTCTTCTCAATATGGCATTTTCTGGCTGAACTCTCATCGATATATTTGTTTTTCTTTATAATTTAAATTAGATGTCGTCATATAAATGCTGGATGCTGTATCATTTTTTTCTTCTATATTTGAGTTTAGTTTTAATCAAAAACCTGTAGGTAGTCCACAAATCATGACACAATTCTATTATTATTATTTTTTATCATGATTTTTTAACCATCTGCTTAAGGATTCCAAATCCTACTCTTTTTTTTCTTTTTGTCTATCATTGGCTTAACACGAGTCCTAGTATAAACCCAAGCTTGGTAATATAAAGTATTTAGAAATGGAGAGATTTCCTAATCCTAGTTCACGAGGGTCACTGGTATCATCAATTCTAACCCTAGTTAGGGTTTTTTTTTTTTTTGGTACAAACGAAAAGTAAGAGGAAGCAATTCCCATGCTACTAACCTGGGGAAGGAAGGAGTACCCACATTATATAGCTTCCATCCTATAATATTTTTCTTATTTTTGATAATTAAGAGAAATAATAAAGTTTTGAAACTTAGCTTTTAAAATATTAACCTTAATCTCAAGTAGCTTGAATTTTAAGGTCAAGATAATAAAATTGAGCTTATTTCTTGAGATAAATATAATAAATAAATAAATAGCAATCGGGGTTCTGATCGTACGTAAGTCCCGGACTTCCAGGCCCAAAAGATGTGGAAACCGATTACAATACAAATTTCATTACCTGCAGGAATTGCACCGTCTTCAGATCTTCTACATTATTTATTGAATGCGAATTCCGTTTTCCTAAAGGAAAGTACACCTCAAAAAGGAAGCAGAGAGAACAGACCGGGCCTTTGTTTCTACTGTCTTGTAGTTTGCTTATGGAGGGTTCTTGTTGTTTTTTTTATTAGAAGACATGGATTTAGATAATGATGGGTTCGTGGAGAAAGATCCAACAGGTCGGTACGTTAGGTATGACGAAATCTTGGGAGGAGGAACAGTCAAGACTGTATATAGGGCTTTTGATGAAGTTGATGGAGTTGAAGTAGCGTGGAAACAAGCAAACGTCGAAGATGTATCGCAAAAACAACTAGAAAGATGGACTTCTGAGGCTCGCTTATTGAAGTCGTTGAAAAATAAGAACATAATCAAGTTTTATGATTTTTGGATCGATGATGAGAAGAAAACTCTTAACATGATAACTGAGATATTCGTTTCTGGGAGTTTGAGCCAGTATTGCAAGAAACACAAGGATGTTGATACGAAGGCTATTAAGAACTGGGCAAGGCAGATTCTCCGAGGTTTGCACTATTTACATAATCATGAACCTCCTATCATTCTTGGCAATTTGAAATGTGATAGCATATTTGTTAATGGAAACAATGGAGAGGTTAAGATTGGAGATCTTGGATTAGCCATTGTTACGCAACAGCCTACTGGTTCAAGTGATTTAGGTACTCTAGCGTATATGGCTCCTGAGCTTTGTGAAGATGAATACAATGAGCTTGTCGATGTTTATTCTTTCGGCATGTGCATGTTAGAGATGGTTACTTGTGAATATCCATACTGTGAAATAAAAAATCCAGGGCAGGTATACAAGAAGGTTATCTCAGGCGTGAAGCCGGCTTCCCTCAACAAGGTGAATGATCCCCAAGTTAAACAGTTCATAGAGAAGTGCCTAGTTCCAGCCTCTTTGAGATTGCCGGCGATAGAGCTTTTGAAAGATCCATTCCTAGCAACTGAAAATTCAAAAGATACTGTTTCTGGTTCTATGAAGTTACCAAATAATCTTATGCCCAAACAAGTGATCAACTTGCCACATTCAGAATCCCGTTCGATGGACATTGACGACAAGAAGCTTCTGGTAGGATCTTGTAAAGAAAGTATCGATGAGAAGCTCCAGTTTTCAACTCTAGAAATTTGTAAGTTCACCGAGAAAAATGAATTCAGATTAAGAGGGGAGAAAATCGACAGCAATACGATTTCATTGAATTTGAACATTACGGAAACTTCATGTAGTCTTGAAAGGAAAGTGGAGTTTCCTTTTCATCTTGACTCAGATACTGCAGTTTCGGTAGCTGAGGAGATGGTTGAACAACTTGGATTGTCACCTGAAGATGCAGCTTATAATGCTGAGTTGATTGATATCTTGGTAATGAAGCTGGTTCCTAGCTGGAAAACTTCACGTGGAAGCATCGCGAATGCACCTGAGAGGCATCCTGATTGCTCACAATCTGTCAGAGATCAAGAGGCTCTACAATCAATTAATTTAGAAATTTCTGCCGAACATGATGTGACAATTTCCTTTCGTGCCAGCACTAACAAGCCTTTGGGATCTTCCCATTGCAGTCTTCAATTGAATACTCACAATTTGGGCTCAGATTTTAGGACACATGATGATGGACGTCTACCAGAACACAAAAAATCTGCAAGAAGATTTCTGGGCTTCTGTATTGGTTCATGCTTTGGTATGAAAAATATGAGAGCTGGTCCTCCATCTGCTACCCATACCAAGCAGAGGAAATTGACGAGCGAAAGATAGATCTCGATGCAATTGATTTCATTGTAAAGAGCATGTCCAAGAACTCATGAGGATAATGGGGGAAGCAATGGAAAAATCCACAAAGAAGATAACTTTATGATGATTAGATATTGCTTTATGGGTGGTTTACATCTTGTAATTGGAGTTTTGAATGATTTTCTTTGCCAGATTTTGCTGTTCATTTGGCTAGCAGTTGATCATTCGGTTTAGTTGCAACTGCAATTGTAATTATACCGAGCAAGTATTCTTGTACAGAGAATTCAAAGAACTTGTTTAATCTCTCTGTCCGATCTGTTTTCTTTTCCTGCAAGCTTCTGAACTCTAAAGAAATTGACCGAGTAAAAGCTTTTTTTGTCAGTCTCTAGCCATCTCTTTCTTTTGGAAGTCTTTAAATCAAAGAGGCACTGTTGTAAAAAATGACCATCTAAAGGATTAAAAATCGAACTTTCCAGTCTTCCTGTTCTACTTCTAACTGTACAAAAATGTATCAATTAGTTTCAAATCATCCTAATTGTGGTGATGTTTCTCTTGCATTCTTCTAGTAGTTTTGCAGTAATTACAGAAGTTCTGTCAATCCCTTGCTACTTTATAATCTTACAGGTCTGCAGAATGCGCTATCAGATCATTGTCCTCTACTGGTCTTCTCTGATCAAATACAATGATATGATTGAGAATTAACAAGAGAAGCCGAAGGGAAGAAAGGTAGTCCTAGCTAAACGCTCCCAATCCTGAACCCAAGACAAACCCACCCCACAACCTAGAGAAAAAAGAGGAGCCAAGCTGAACCATACTGGTCCACAGTAATCTGAGTCTTAATCCACAGTGCAGATACAGTGTTTAACCCACATCCTGTAGAGTATCTGTTAATTGATACATTGGAAACACGAAAAACAATTTGGGACCTAATGGAGATTTTCTTATAAGTTGGGGGCTGTTATGAGGTTTGTTCAAGAAGAAAGTATATAAACACACAAAAACAAAATCCTAAACAAAAACACACTCTGTCCTGTTTCTTGCCAGAAGCAGCAACCAGCAAAGAGCAAACCAAAGCATTAAAAATGGCTTCTTGTTCTCTAATTACTCCCGCTTCTTCTTTAGCTTCATCTTCTCTACGCAAGTTATTTTCTTCAAGAAACTCCATGGCTACTGTGGGTTTGCTCTCTTTTGCACCAAAAACTTCAAGCTTTATCCTTCACTCTATCAAGCAAAGGGCTTATCATGAAAGTTCATTTAGAGGTGATTTTTTCAAACCCTGTTATGTTCAATTTCTGATTCTTTTTTGGGTCTTTGTTTTATCAATAAAGATAGAAACTTTATTGGGATTTACCTTTTTTCTTGTTTAACGTATTTATCATGGTTTCTCAAGATTTGTAAAGTGGGATTCTTTAACTGGAATTTGGCTCAAGTGTAGAATTTGATGGGGTTTTTTTTCCAATATTTTGTGATTGAAATATGAATTGAGAGTTATTGCCGTCTTTGTTTCATTGGCCAGCTCTACATAATTGGATTTTGATTGATGAATTGTATGGTTAAGTGTTATTACAAACTTGTTAATTGATGAATTCATTGATGAAATATTTATATGTCATGGAGGAGGGAACAATTTTATTAATATATTATGTTTAATGGTGGTTTGCAATTTAGAAAAGTAATGTTCTTTGAAGAATTTCTGTTTCTGCAGCTTCATAGACAATTTGACTGCGTTGAAATGGGTCCGTTTTGTTTTGTTTGTTCTTTTTGACAGTGAGATCAGTGGCTGCACCAGTAGAAGATGTTGCTGGATTTGATGATATGGTTGCTGGGACACAGCGGAAGTATTACATGCTTGGTGGGAAGGGAGGTGTAGGAAAGACGAGCTGTGCTGCTTCACTTGCTGTGAAATTTGCAAACAGTGGACACCCCACTTTAGTGGTTTCAACTGATCCAGCACACTCCTTGAGTGATTCTTTTGCTCAGGTTGGAACAAGAAAGTACCTTTCTTATTTTGTTTACAAATATCTGCGTTGCATTTTAGTAGAGCTTAACATGAGTGTCGTGTTTTTATTCAGGATTTGACTGGAGGTACACTAGTACCTGTTGATGGACCTGAATACCCACTGTTTGCTCTTGAGGTTTGCCGGATAAACCTTCCTTTGATTTTCTTTAATGGTGGCTCTCTTTTTTCATGTGCACTATAAGATAATCATCATTCTAAAAAGAAAAGAAAAAAAACTATCTATTGGTGATTTTATGGTGGTTTTGCTGCTCAATGTACTCAGTAAGCCAGATTTTTAGCTTTGCAACAGATAAATCCTGACAAGTCTCGGGAAGAATTTCGTAGCGCGACTCAGAAAAGTGGTGGGACTGGGGTCAAAGACTTCATGGAAGGCATGGGCCTTGGAATGCTCGTTGAACAGGTAATTCCTTGTCTATATCTGTTTGCATTGCAACTTAAGATAGTATCTTACACTGACTGAACTTGCATTCCGATTTGTCATTCATGGTTTCAATGCTGTTATAACTTGATAGTCATGGCAAATCTCTCTGTTTTTCCCTTTTATTTCCATTTCTGTTGGTCATCCAAAGTTAGGCATGTAGCACTTGCGTTTTTAAGAACCGTCACCTAGAATTTTGGATCGTGATTGATGCCTTACTTCTCTTGACCTGTTTTTTCATCCTTTTGTCAAAAAAGTTAGGAGAGTTGAAATTGGGAGAGCTACTGGACACACCTCCTCCTGGTTTGGATGAAGCTATAGCAATTGCCAAAGTATGATTTATCTTTGTTTTTCATTGTTATTTTTGTATTCTGAGTGGACTGTCTCTGTATTTTTTGATTTCCTTGTTGAACATAAATACTCTTGGCAGGTGATGCAGTTTCTTGAATCACCGGAATATAGTATGTTTACTCGAATAGTTTTTGATACTGCACCCACGGTGAGCTTAAGCACTAGAATTTCTGTGAATTTTTGGAATGAATCAACGGAGGTTCATGATTGTTCTTTACAGGGCCATACATTGCGACTTTTGTCCTTGCCGGACTTCCTGGATGCATCCATTGGCAAGATACTGAAGGTAGAAACACCATCATGAAACAATGAAAACATAAATGTGTTCTTGACACTTCTGAAAAACCTGGAAAATTTAATACAAATCTAGAAAAAGTGTTGTTATACAGAGTAAGTT
>Ga0307516_10008910_pt1 | contig 11262 bp, 6 predicted proteins | sample 19_EM_MG_FD_203310 | JGI IMG/M metagenome (GOLD analysis project Ga0307516, IMG submission 203310) | Populus trichocarpa ectomycorrhiza microbial communities from riparian zone in the Pacific Northwest, United States - 19_EM | ecosystem: Host-associated > Plants > Roots > Unclassified | place...
GCTCGAAGTACAGGCGATCGGAGGTGTCGTAGTCGGTCGACACCGTCTCCGGATTGCAATTGACCATGATGGTCTCGATGCCGAGCTCGCGCAGCGCGAACACCGCGTGGCAGCAGCAGTAGTCGAACTCGATGCCCTGCCCGATGCGGTTCGGCCCGCCGCCGAGAATGACGACCTTCTTCTTCGAGCTGACGTCGGACTCCGACTCGCTCTCGAAGCTCGAGTACAGGTACGGGGTCTTGGCCGGAAACTCGGCCGAGCAGGTGTCGACGCGCCCGTAGACCGGCATCACGCCCAGTTTGGCGCGTAGCTCGCGCACTTCTTTTTGCGTCAGCCCGCGCTGGCTTCCGATCTGCGGATCGCTGAAGCCCAGCCGCTTGGCATCGCGGAGCAGCTCGGCCGAGAGCTCGGGCGCCGCTTTGAGCGTGCCCTCCATGTTCACGAGCCGCTGCATCTGCGCCAAAAACCAGGGGTCGATCCGCGTGAGCTCGTGGATGCGCTCGAGCGAAATGCCGGAGCGAATCGCGTCGCCGACGTAAAACAGCCGGTCCGCGGTCGGGACGGCGATGGCGCGCTCGATGGCCGCTACCAGCTCGTTTTGTGCGGCGGGCGGCAGGGTCGGCCGCTGGCGCGGGGCGGGCGGTGCGTCGTGCTTCAAGTCGCGGCGCGTGTCCGGCTCGAGCGATAGCGTGCGGTAGTCGATGCGGTCGAACAGGCTGATGAAGCCGGTCTTGCCGGTTTCGAGCGAGCGCGCGGCCTTCTGCAAGGCCTCGCAGAACGTGCGCCCGATGGACATGGCTTCGCCGACGCTCTTCATCTGCGTGCCGAGCCGCGGATCGGAGCCGGGGAACTTCTCGAACGCGAAGCGCGGCCACTTGACGACCACGTAGTCGATGGTCGGCTCGAAGGCGGCGCTGGTGCCGGTGATGTCGTTGGTCAGCTCGTCGAGCGTGAAGCCGACCGCGAGCTTGGCGGCGATCTTGGCGATCGGATAGCCGGTGGCTTTGGAAGCCAACGCGCTACTGCGTGACACGCGCGGGTTCATCTCGATCACGATCACGCGACCGGTCTTGGGGTCGACCGCGAACTGCACGTTCGAGCCACCCGTCTCTACGCCAATTTCGTGCATGACCGCGCGCGCTGCGTCGCGGAGTCGCTGGTATTCGCGATCGGTCAAGGTCATGGCCGGCGCGACGGTGATCGAATCGCCGGTGTGCACGCCCATCGGGTCGATGTTCTCGATCGAGCAGACGACGATGAAGTTGTCCGCCTTGTCGCGGATCACCTCCAGCTCGTACTCCTTCCAACCGATCAAGCTCTCTTCGACCAGCACCTCGGTGTTGGGCGACTGCAAGAGCGCCCAGGCAACCTTCGCGTCCAGGTCTTCGGGCTTGTCGACCACGGCGCCGCCCGAGCCGCCCATGGTGAAGCTGGGCCGCAAGATCACCGGGTAACCGGTCTCTTTGACGATCTCGCGCGCCTCTTCGACGGTGTGCGCCACGCCCGAGCGCGCCGAGTTGAGGCCGCAGTTGTTCATGGCCTCCTTGAACAGCTTGCGATCTTCGGCCTTGCGAATGGCGTCGACCTGCGCGCCGATCAGCTGCACGCCGTAGCGCGACAACACGCCTTCTTCGTTCAGCTCGAGCGCCAGGTTCAGCGCGGTCTGGCCGCCCAGCGTCGGCAAAAGCGCGTCGGGTCGCTCGCGCTCGATGATGGCCGACAGCGCTTGCACGGTCAGCGGCTCGACGTACGTGCGCCGCACCAGCTCCGGATCAGTCATGATCGTGGCCGGGTTCGAGTTGACCAGCACCACGTCGTAGCCGAGCTCGGTCAGCGCCTTGGCGCCCTGCGTCCCGGAGTAGTCGAACTCACATGCTTGCCCGATCACGATCGGGCCCGAACCAATCAGCAGAATCTTCTTGATATCACTTCGCGCCGGCATCGGCCTTGGCCCCTAGCACCGCAGCCCACAGCGCGAAACGAAGGTTTTTGTGGTAAGCGTATTTCCCATGCTTTCAGGGAGAACGCGCTGCCGTCCCGGCGCGAGCCTCGCCGCCGTAGCTTTAGCAGCCGTGGTCGCGCTCGTGTCATCCGAGGGTCTTGCGCAGAGCACGTCGGACGACTTGGCGCGCCGGCACTTCGACTCCGGCGTCGCCTACTTGGAAGAGAGTGACTACGACAACGCGCTCAAGGCCTTCGAAAAGTCGTACGAGCTGTCGAAGCGGCCAGAGATTTTGCTCAATATCGCCACCGTGCGCGAGCGGCAGGGCGACTTGAAAGGCGCGGTCGCGGCGCTCAAGAGCTACCTGGACGCCTCGCCGCAGGGTGAGCGCGTCGACGCCGTGAAGCTGCGCATCCAAAACCTGGAAAAGCGCCTGCAAGACCAAGCCGCGGCGGCCGCGACTCCGACGCCGAGCGCCACCGCGGCGGCCGCGGCTCCGCCTGCCCCTGCCCCAACACCCGCTCCGGCGCCTGCAACGCAACCGACCAACGAGCCTGCGGCCAAAGCCGAACCGAATCGCCTGCCGGCGTTTATTGCGCTCAGCGTGGGCGGCGTGCTGGCCGGCGGAGCTGTCGTCACCGGCCTCATAGCGAACAGCAAATACGACGACGCTAAAAAGAGCTGCAGCCCGCGCTGCAGCGACTCTCAACTCTCGGGCAGCCGCAGCCTGGCCGTCACCAGCACGGTGCTCACGGGCGGGGCGGTGGTCGGCGTCGGCGTCGGCGTCGTGCTCCTGCTGCTCACCCGCAGCGACGGTGACCACTTGAGTCGCACGGCGCCCCTGCTTGACGTAGCGCTCGGACCGAAGGCCGCCGCGGCCAGCGCCGCGTGGAGCTTCTGATGCAAAAGCTCATTCGCTGCCTGCTACCGGTCTTGAGCGCGCCGCTGCTCGCGTCGTGCGTCTTCTTGCTCGACTACGACGCCCTTCAGGGCGGGCCGCCGCCAGCAGCCGGCGGAGCTGCAGCCGGCGACGCCGCAGCCGGCGGCGTGCCGACGGCCGGAACCGCTGCGGGCGGCGCCGGGAACGCGGAGGCGGGCGGCGCCGGCGGCGGCGCTAGCTGCGGCGACTGCAACGACAAAAATCCGTGCACTATCGACACCTGTGACACGACCGGCGACGCGCCGACGTGCATGCACGAAGCCACCCTCGGTCTGAAGCTCGACGGCTTCGACACCACCCTCGAAGCCGAGCAGCACGTGCGCGTCTCGCTCGTCGGCAGCGGGCAGCTGTTCTATCTGGCCGAGTTGGAAGTGAACGCCGGCACGCCGAAGGTCGCGCTCTACCAGCTGGCCAGCGACGGCACGGCGCTCGAGCCGCTCGGCACCGACCTCAAGCTCGACGGCAGCCCGGTCAGTAACGTCGGTCTGGCGATCGAGCAGCTTGCCGCCGGCGAAGTGGCGCTGCACGGCTTCGTCGCCACGAAGCTCAAGCCGGCGACGGCACAGCCACGAGTTTTTCACGTCGAATACCGCGGCAACCAGTCCACCGCCACGCCGGTCGGCGCATCCTACCGGGCCGACAACCCGAGCGTGTTCCCGCAAGCGCTGGCCATCGGCGGCACAGTCGTGGGCTCCTGGATTCAGGCAGATGGCACGGTCGCGGTGCACAACGTCGGCGCCGCCAAGACCGACAGCTTCGGCGACGCCACTTTGCCGGCGACCACTCTGTCGCTGCTCTCCACGTCCGACAACCAGCCAGCAGTGATGTTCACTGCCTCGGCGATGGCCAAGCAAGCCCTCGGCACCTACGTTGAAACGCTCGGCCACAACCGCGTCAAGCTGGCCGAGTGCGAAACGCGGCCGGGCGACTACCTGAGCTCATCGGTGATCAGCACACAGCTGCCAGGCGTCTGGCTAGCCCAGGTCACGCGCGCTGGCGACGGCTACCTGACGACGGGCAACGGTACGCTGGTCTGCGGCAACAGCGCCTGCGTGGCCGCCGAAGAAGACTGCGCGAAGAACCCGTCCCCCAACGCCCTGCGCGACTTGGCCGGCGACACCGTCCACTTCGCCAAAGACGCGGCCGGCATCATCTATTCGGTGGTCGCGCTGCCGCAGGTGGCCCCCAAAGCCGACGACCCTACTACCGCGGAAGGCAAGCTCAGCCTGGCGCTCGGCCGCATCGATCTCTCGAATCCCAGCAAGGCTCAATCGACGAAGATCGGCGGCGACGCTTCGGGATTGATGGAGGTCGCCCACAACGACACCAGCCTCGCGCTCGGCTTCGCCGGCCCCGATTGGCCCGCGGTCAGCATCCTGCCCACCGAGCAGGTAGCCGTAGCTTGGATCCAGCCAAACGCCGCCGCCGACGGCACGGAGCTCCACGTGCAGCGCTACAAGATGTGCCTCGCCGCTCCCCCGTAAACGTGCCCGTGGCCGTGCCCGGAAGCCGGAAAACGCCGCAGATAACCTTGACGGGGCGGGCCCCTTCCGCCATAAGTCCGGCCCCCCGGGCTACAAGCTCCTCATTTCGAGGACCCCGGTCTGGAGCTTAGGTCTCCGTGGAGAGTCGAACATGCCGAAGATGAAGACGAATCGAGCCGCTTCGAAGCGGTTCAAGGTGAGCGGCAGCGGGCGCATTCGTCGCTCGAAGTGCGGCGCACAGCACAACATGATCGGGAAGTCCCGCACCCGTCGGCGCCGCCTGCGCGACCAAGACATGGTCGACAAGGCCATGGAAGGCCGCGTCAAACTCCTTCTTCCCTACGGCTGATCGAGAGGAGCGCCCATGTCCCGCGTAAAACGAGGTCCGAGTCCCCGTCGCCGTCACAAGCGCGTTCTGCAGCAAACCGAAGGCTTCTTCGGTGGACGCAAGAACCGCTACCGCCAGGCATTCCACGTACTGTGGAAGTCGTGGCAGTACGCCTTCATCGGCCGCAAGCTGCGCAAGCGCGATTTCCGCTCGCTGTGGATCGCCCGCATCAACGCCGCCTGCCGCAACAACGGAACCACCTACTCGCGGCTCATCGCCGGCCTGAAGAAGGCTGGTCTCGAGCTGGACCGCAAGGTCCTGGCAGACATGGCCGTCAACGACGCGCCCGCGTTCGCCAAGGTCGCGCAGATGGCCGTCGCCAAGCCGGGCTGACCCGACAGGCGCCTACAGCCCCCGATAGAAGCCCACCCGCAGGGGTGACTGAATCGAGGGTTTAGCGAAATCGGGCTGAGCGAAGTGCAAGGCCCAATTTCAAATCTGGAAGCCGGATTCGCCTAACTCGCGTTTCCGGCTTTTCAGCATCCATCCCCGCCCGAGACACGGCGGACACGTTCAGGTCTCTGGCAGGGACCGCCGTGCCAGATGAGCGGCACAGCCTGTGCCGCTACCAACCAGGGGTGCGACTCCGCAATACTTGCAGCCCACCCGGGCTCGAGGGTCGTGAGTCGGGCGAGCCGGTTCCATGTCGGCCCCCGGTCACACCTGGTTGAACCTGCCCCTCAAGCCGTTGACGTGCGCCCGATCAAGACTGATGTAAAATAGGCGATTTCGCCGGGCATCTAAGCAACGGAACAGAACCGCCGTTAGTGCTGTTGGCGTGATCGACGGATGCTGCCAGCGCCCCCAAGCGAAATGCACGTTCCTGTGAGCCGGTCAAACCGGCCCCCGGACCAAGCAAAATCGCTGCCAGGGGTGGATCTCTGGAGCCTCGAGCAACGTATCTAAATCTATCCGAGTTTCAACTGATTTTATGAGCCAGCGGGTACCCAAGAAGAGTCAGCCAGCACCGCAAAACGGAGCCGGCAGGGGTGCGGCCTCGAGCCCGCCCCCGAGTGCCACATACCCGGCACGCAATTTGCTGAAAACTTCACCGAAACGTCCCGTTGCTGCAAAGGCCCTGTCGAACGCAGCACTGCCCGCAGGTGGGGTCGAGCCCCCACCCACCCGAACGAAGGTTAGGCCCACCATGTCCCAGAAGAGCACGAACACCCAACCGCGCCGCGAGGAAGAGTACACCGAGGACTCGACCGAGCAGACCGCCGTGCGTGCCGCTCCATCGGGACTGAATTCCGAGGCGCCTGCACCCGAAAGCCCGGAAGAGTTTCTCGACTCATCGGGCGACGTCGCCGGCTTCGCGTCCGAGGCGCCTGCGCCGGCCACCGACGCCTCCAACGACTCCATGCTCTCGCGCTACTTCCGCGACATGGCCACCCACCAGGTGATGGGGCCAGACGAGGAGCTGCGGGCGGCGCAAGCCGTCGAGCAAGCAGAGATCGACCACTGGGCGGCGCTGCTGGCCTACGTGCCGGTAGCCGAGCGCATGCTCGACATGCTCGACCAGGCCCTCGGCGACATGAACCCGGAAGAGCGCCCGGAAATCGCGCAGATCGTCGAGCTGCGCAAGCTGGCGAAGATCTACAAGAAGCAGCGCTCCAAGCTGCACGCCGATCAGCAGCGCACCTGGACCGAGCTGTCTCAGTCACTGGCGCACGACGTGCGCCTGCCCGACTCCGACCGCATCTGGATGCACGGTGCCCTGCGCCTGGCCAAAGACGCAGGCCGGCTGCCCGAGGAAGACACCGCCGAGGTCGAGGTCGACACGGTCCCCGAGACGCCCGCCTACAAGCGCTACCTCGACAAGGTGCGCGCCACCGACAACGCGCAGCGCCGCACGAAGAACCGCTTCGTCAAGGCGAACCTGCGGCTCGTGGTCAGCATCGCGCGTCGCTACAACCGCGGGCGCCTCCCGCTGATCGACCTGATTCAGGAAGGCAACATCGGCCTGATGAAAGCGGTCGAGCGCTTCGACCACACGCGCGGCTACCGCTTCAGCACCTACGCTTCGTGGTGGATTCGTCATGCGATCAGCCGCGCCCTGGCCGACAAGGGCCGCGCCGTGCGCATCCCGGTGCACATGCTCGACACGTACAACCGCGTGTCGCGCGCCACCCAAACCATCATCGCTCGTACCGGCAAAGAACCGACGATCGAGGAGCTCGAGAAAGAAACGGGCGTTCCCCGCGACAAGCTCGACAAGGTGAAGGATCTGTACGCCGACACTCCGTTTTCGCTCGATCGCCCGGTCGGCGACGAAGACGGCCGACGCTTCATCGACTTCCTGGTCGAGGAGAACTCGCTCTCGCCCTACGACTGTCTGGCGAACGCGAAGTGGGCCGAAGAGGTCAAGCGCCTACTCGGCACGCTCACGCCCATCGAATCGCGCATCATCCGCTGGCGCTTCGGTCTCGATAACGAGGACGAGCTCACGCTGAAAGAAATCGGCGACAAGTACAACCTGTCGCGCGAGCGCATTCGGCAGCTGCAAGAGCAAGCCATCGGCAAGATCCGTCGCCAAATGCGCGAGTTCTAAGCGCCAAGGTTTTTGGGGCTGCGGCCTCGAGAACGATCACAACCATTCGATCGATAGGCGACAACGAGCCGGTCACTGCAAGGTGGCTGGCTCGTTGTGTTTCGGCCTGTGAAGCGGGGCGTTTCCGCGTGCCGATTGGCGTAGCGACTGCTCGACGTATCGTGGCGTGGGTGCGCTAGGGCACCCCTGGCTCGGAGGGTCGAAACGACCCGCAGATGGCGAACTATCTTTAATAGTTACGCCGGGTTACTTCCTATCCGAGCGCTGGGCCGCGCGTGATCATTTACATTTGGTTTGGAGCGGCGCATAAGGTCGCGCGTCCCCAGCGGAAATCGCCTTCCTCAGGCGATTCGAGCCCGCCCAAGGCCGCGGCTTTTCGAAACAAAAGCCGGGTTAGTCCAGAGGCGGGAGCGTTGCCCTAGACCGCCCTAAATGACCCGCACCCCGATAACCCTTCGCACGCGACGGCCCTGGGCGCGTCGTGCGTGCTCGCTCGGTCTGTCTTCATGAGCCTCTTCGTCTTCCCTCGTTGGGCCAATAAAACACGACAGCTCGCCGGCTTGTTCCTGAGCACCGCGCCTCTCTACATGATCGGCCTGGTCTGGTACGGCGCTTCTCCCAAGACGACCGACGTCGGCTACGAGCCGAAGCAACCGGTCCCGTACAGCCACCAGCTGCACGCTGGGCAGATGGGCATCGACTGCCGCTACTGCCACAACACCGTGGAGAAAGCCGCGCACGCCGCGATTCCGCCCACGGCGACGTGCATGAACTGCCACAGCAAAGTCTGGACGACGAGCCCGAAGCTCGCTCCCGTGCGTGACAGCTTTGCCAGTGGCTTGCCGGTCGAGTGGATCAAGGTCCACGACCTGCCGGATTACGTTTACTTCAACCACAGCGCGCACGTGACGCGCGGCATCGGCTGCGTGTCTTGCCACGACCGCATCGACCAGATGGAAACCGTCTACCAGGCCAAGCCGCTGAGCATGGGCTGGTGCCTCGACTGCCATCGTCACCCAGAGCCCAATCTGAGGCCGCCCTCCGAGGTCACCAACATGACCTGGTCCACGAGGGATCCCGAGGCCGACGGCGCAAAGCTGCGGCAATTGAACCACATCAACCCGCCCACCGACTGCTCGACATGTCATCGATGAACAAGAAGCTCAGGGTTGTCGATTCGAATTCCGGGGGCGCCAGCGCGTCGCCCACGGACACGGCTCAACCGACGTACTGGCGCAGCATGGCCGAGCTCGAGCGGACCCCGGAGTTCCGCGCTCAGGTCGAGCAAGAATTTCCGACTGCGCTCGAGCAGATGCCGCCGGACTCGCCCGGTCGTCGCCGCTTCATGCAGGTAATGGGCGCGTCGTTCTCGATGGCCGGCTTGGCTGGCTGTCGTTGGCACGAGGACAAGATCCTGCCGATGACGCGCCGCCCCGAAGGCGTCATTCCCGGCACGACCAGCCGCTACGCGACCGCCATGGAGCTGAACGGCATCGCCGTCGGCATCCACGCCACCAGCTACGACGGTCGCCCGATCAAGGTCGACGGCAACCCGCTGCATCCCGAAAACCTGGGCGCCGCGAGCACCTACCACCAGGGCAGCGTGCTCGGGGTCTACGATCCGGATCGCAGCGATTCGGTCAGCCAGAAGAGCGGCCAGGCGCGTGAGGTCTCGAGCTTCGAGGCGTTCGACAAGGCTGCCAAAGATCAGCTGCAGAAACTGCGAACCAAGCGCGGCGAGGGCCTGCGCGTGCTGTCCGAGCGCAGCTCGTCGCCGACGCTGCTCGCCATGAAAGAGCGCTGGCTCGCGGCGTTTCCACTGTCGAAGTGGGTGGTGTTCGAGCCGCTGGCGGCGAACGGCCGCGCCGCCGGCACCGCGCTGGCATTCAGCAAGCCGCACCGCGTTCACTACTCGTTCGCCGAAGCCAAGGTCATTCTGAGCCTCGACGCGGACTTCGTGGCGCCGTCGTTTCCGGCCGGCCTGGCGAACGCGCGCGGCCTGACCAAGGCGCGCACTCCGGATCACGACGAGATGAATCGTCTGTACGTGATCGAGAGCGCTTTCTCGAGCACGGGCGCCACCAGCGACCATCGCTTGGCGTTGCGCTCGGAGCAAATCAAGGCCGTGGCCGCGCTACTCGACAGCGAGATCAGCGCCAAGGCGTCGCCGCTGCCTGAGTACGGCGCCGGCCAGCCCAAGCCCGCTGCGGAGTTCTTGAACGACGGCAAGGTGCAGAAGTTCCTCGGCGCCGTCGTCAAAGATCTGCTCGCTAACGTCGGCAAGAGCATCGTCGTCGCCGGGCTACACCAGCCCGCCGAGGTGCACGCGTTGGTCGAGCGGCTGAACGTCTTGCTCGGCAACGTCGGGCGCACCGTGTTCTACACGGAAGACAGCGCTGACTCCGTCGGCTCCGACGGCGCCGCGCTGAAGGCGCTGACCGACGAGATGGCCGCTGGCCGCGTCGACACCCTGTTCGTGCTCGGCGGCAACCCCGCTTACGACGCGCCGAGCGACGTGGCGTTCGCTTCTGCGCTCGAAAAAGTGCCGTTCAGCGTGCGGCTCGGCCTGTACGAGGACGAAACCTCGCAAGCCGCCAGCTGGCACGTGCCGGCCGCGCACTACCTCGAAAGCTGGGGCGACGCGCGCGCCTACGACGGCACCATCAGCCTGGTGCAGCCGCTGATCGCGCCCATCTTCAACGGTCGCTCGGCGCTGGAATTCGTGGCGCGTCTACTCGACGAGGAACCGAAGGGCCTCGAGCTCGTGCGCGCGCAGCACCGCGGAGTGCTCGGTGACGAGCGGCGCTTCCGCAGGGCCGTTCACGACGGCATCGTCGAAGGCTCGGCCTTCGATCGCGTTTCGCCCAAGCTGCAGCCGATCGCGCCGATCAAGCTGAGCGAGCGCGAGACCGCCGGCGCCGTCTCGAACGGCGGCTTCGAAGTGCGCTTCGTGCCGTGCCCGAAGGTGTACGACGGCCGCTACGCCAACAACGCCTGGCTGCAAGAGCTGCCCGAGTCGTTCTCGAAGCTGTCGTGGGACAACGGCGCGTTCTTCAGCGTCGCCACGGCCAAGTCGCTCGGCGTCACCGACGGCGACGTGCTCACGCTCGCGCTCGGCGGCAAGAGCGTCGACATCCCGTGCATCGTGGCGCCCGGCAGCGCCGACGGCTCCGTGAAGGTGGCGCTCGGCTACGGCCGCACACACGCCGGTCGCGTGGGCGGCAAAGTCGGCACCGACGTCGACCCGGTCGGCGGCAACGTGAACCTGATCCGCACCACGGACGCGCCGTTTTTCGCGGGCGGGCTCAACATCACGAGCCACGGCCCCGGCAAGCGCCTGGCCAACACGCAAGATCTATACGCCATGGACCAAATCGGGCTCGACGGCATCGCCGAGCGCTTGCCCGAGCTGGTGCGCGAGACCTCTTTCGAAGAGTTCAGAAAAGAGCCGCGCTTCGCCAAGGAGCTGGTCGAACAGCCGCACACGCTCAACCTGTGGGTCGATCCAGTCTCGTACGAAGGCCACAAGTGGGGCATGGCCATCGATCTCAACAAGTGCATCGGCTGCAGCGCTTGTGTGACGGCCTGCCAAGCCGAGAACAACATTCCCGTGGTCGGCCAAGTGAACGTGGCCATGGGCCGCGAGATGCTCTGGCTGCGCGTCGACCGCTACTACCGCGGCAACCCCAACGAGCCCGAGCTGCGCTTCCAGCCGCTGCCCTGCCAGCAGTGCGAGAACGCGCCCTGCGAGCAGGTGTGTCCGGTGGGCGCGACCATGCACAGCCACGAAGGGCTGAACGACATGGTCTACAACCGCTGCATCGGCACCCGCTACTGCTCGAACAACTGCCCCTACAAGGTGCGGCGCTTCAACTACTTCAACTACAACTTGGACGTGATCGGCATCACGCCGTACACGCCGACCGAAGATCCGAAGATGAAGTTGAAGGCCATGGT
>Ga0307516_10008912_pt1 | contig 11259 bp, 4 predicted proteins | sample 19_EM_MG_FD_203310 | JGI IMG/M metagenome (GOLD analysis project Ga0307516, IMG submission 203310) | Populus trichocarpa ectomycorrhiza microbial communities from riparian zone in the Pacific Northwest, United States - 19_EM | ecosystem: Host-associated > Plants > Roots > Unclassified | place...
TTAAATCGTGCAGCCAAACAAACTCGATTGATTTTACTTAACACCTTCTTCTTTCCTTTTTTGATAAAGTTGTTGGAAAGTTTATAGCGATATGCTTAAAGATTCTTGACTTGTGTTCATTGATGCAAACTGGAAAAGATTATAGCAGAGTATCCAATTTTCACTATACAAATTGATTTTTTTTTTTTGTAGTATGAAAAATTTTAGTTTGTGTTTTTTAATATAAATTAAAAATTTTAATGGGTTTGGATGGGATTTTTTTCACAAGGTTTTAGCTTTTTAGTGCACGTGGTTGGCCCCAAGTCATATATATATATATATATATATATATATATATATATATATATATTAATTAAAAGGAGATATTTAATTAAGCTTTTATATGATTTGTCAATTATATATTAATCAATGGAACAAACCTATGACTCAACTCCACCTTTATACAAGGTGAATGAGTCCAAGACTCCACCATTTAAAAAACCTTTAGGATATGGTAACCTCTAAGCAACTCGAATGAGTGGTTAAGGTATTTTAGGATATGTTAGCCTCATATAGGCTAAAAAACATCTCCGAACTCTCAAGCATCTCAAATTTAAATTATTCAAATTTTATTATTTTTATTTTTATTTTTATTTGCATTTCTCGACTAAAATAGAATTATATTTTTCATCCCAGCCACACCATTGGAGGTGAGAGACAATGCTAAGATAGATTATTCCCAATGCTTGAACATATATGTTGAATTTAAAAGATTCATACTCTAGGTATTTATCACTTTTATCTCCTTTAATTTTTCTACTGATTTGATTTTTAGTTTTGCTGGGAAATTCTTAATTTAAATTATTTTTCATCAAGTAAAAGTAAGTGTAGTTAAAAAAATCATCGATAAAATAATAAAGTATTTATTTCCTTCACAAGTAAAAATTCCTTTAGGTTCATAAAAATCTGAATTAACTTAAATGATTCAATATTTTTTTCCAATACTTTTTTAGTGATTATTTATGGATAGAATCTATAATTTCTTTAAAATAAGCCTTGTTAAGAAGAAAAACTAACATTAAGGTATTATTTGGGGTTGCAGTTGAACTGGCTTTTCATTAAATTTTAAATTTATTTTGTTTTAAATTATTTTTTTAGTATTTTTAAATCGTTTTAATAAATATTGATATCAAAAATAAATTTTAAAAAAATAAAAAAAATATTTTAATGCATTTAAAAACAAAAACACATTTTAAAAACCAGCATCTCCTGTATTTTTAAACAAAACTAAATTTTTTCTCATGGAAGGAAGGTACATCACATCTTTTAAAATCATTACTATTCTAGAAGTGAAATTTAACCTACCTCTCCACTACCAAGCACTTGAATGGTATGTGATCGGATCATCAAGCATAATCACTTACATGGATGGTAAACTTTGAACCAATTTCGAGCATAAACAAACATGTCGACTAGTACTAGAATCAATCCACCACCTATCAATACTAAATGTCGTAAATGGTTACATGGTTAAGTTGGTCTGAGCTTTATACTCATGTGTTCGAGAATTGCAAGATTGAGCAATATGCCCACTCTTACCACATATGCAACATCGATCCATTGAAGTTCTTGTTTTCTTGTGCTCGATTACTATTTCTATTGTTATAACATATGCAAAGGTACTATCGATAAATTTCGTTTTGCATGTATAACTTTTGAATCTGGCAATTATTTTCTATTCTTCGAAGTTTATGATTTAGTTTTCCTCCCTATGGTAACAATGTCATCTGCAATTTTTTATTTCTATTAACCAAAAATCAATAATTCATCAATATAATTTTCGTAAAACCGAAGTAAAATCTATAATTAACTAAAGAAATTATTGTATCCAAGTCACTGGCCTTTCCTGCCTTCAATATGAAAACAAAATACGAAATTTCCAGGAAGGCGCAGTAAGCTAAATATCTCTCCCTCTCTCCATATCAAAAATAAAGCATTCCAGCTCCTATTTATAGCAGTATTTCCCAGACCCTTTCAATAACACTAAGACAGAGAAGCAGAAGAACACAATCCACAGCCTGGCTTTACTTCTTACACTTTAGCAATACGTACCGTTGATTTTGTTGCGAACCCAACAATGGCCTCATTGCAGGAACCATGGCTCTTGGAGAATGGAAACCTTAAGGGCTCAAGCAAGGAGATAAGACATGGCAGGACCGCACACAACATGTCATCCTCGTCATTGCGCAAGAAGTCAGACCTCACTCTTGTATCGAAAGTTCGATGTGGAATGCTTAGACACTTGTTAACTAACCTTCAAGAGGTCATTTTGGGGACTAAACTTACAGTTCTTTTTCCTGCCATCCCACTAGCCATTGCTGCTGAATGTTATGGCTTTGGAAGAGTAAGTATTCATTTCCCTATATATCAGTTTCTCTTAGGGTTTGCATAATAGAACAGAAAGTTCTGGACACTTGTGAGGTGTTCTTGGTCGCTCGTTTTATGTGATCAAATCGCCTTTCATGTTGATGGTGATTATCCAAATCATTTCTCAAATATGGAAATGATGATAGGCTAATTAGAATTGATCGATTAATCCACACAAATCCGAAAACTAAAGGAAAAATGAGTTGTTGAACTTGTGCTTGAATGCACCACCCCTTTAAAAACCTGCTGAATTCTTGATCATTCGAGTTATTTTGTTACATTCCCATATGATTTATTTATTTTGATAATTTTGAATCTCAATTTTACTTATGCTTGCAAAAATGGCCCATTTATAAGAGCTATAAATTGGATAGAATTAATTAAATTTTAATCTGATAGTGTTTGTGATTTCATGTACGCAGCCCTGGGTTTTTGCTTTGAGCTTGCTTGGACTGACCCCACTTGCAGAACGTGTCAGCTTTTTGACAGAGTAAGGGGACTATATATTATAAACTATTACTTGATTTCTCAATCTTATAAACAAGCAAGCTGTACGCGGAGATTGGAATTGATCATTAATTTTCTTTCTGGGTGTATTTTTCAAAAATTGCAGGCAAATTGCTTATTACACTGGTCCGACAGGTACTCGACCCCGCTATTATCTCTGATAAATATTTCATATTTGGTGCTATGAAGGGAGTGGAAGGCTGTTTTTCTTGAGAAACTTAATGCATGGTAGCATAAAATATTCGAGCGACATAAGAGAAGCCAACATTTCAACATCAAATTATTTATTTAGTCGTATCAAACTTAATTAATTAAAAAAAATGATGGGATCGAACTGCTTCCAAAGCTTTCTCTCGTGATAAGAAAAAAAAAAATTGATAGTTGCTTGGTGGTATATGATTCAGACCAACCTGCCAAAAAGATTTCCTGACTCTTCTATTGTCCTTTACCATTAAAAAGCTTCTTGCTATGTCATTTACTTTCAGTGATATGTCACTTCAAAAGGACGAGGAATTCTTTGTATCATTATAGTATTTAATTTTTTAAAAACTTATTTTAATTAAATAAATTAAATTGTTATTAGATAAGGTATTATTTTTTAATAAATTTTCTCGAGAAAATTTTCTAAATTTGAAATTTATATAAATTTATATTACTTTATGTTATATTTGATTTTTATTATATATAATAAATCGGTGAGATTTAAATTTGTATTCATTAATTGATATCTTGATTTATATTATTTTTTAATAATGAAAGTTAATTCGTGTTCATGAAAAAACCTTGGTACTGGAATTGGGCTTGTCATCTCAAGGCATACATGTATGGAAGTTTCATAAGATTACTGAAGAAAAATGAAGGAAGCGTGAAATTTAATTCCTTCTAATCTTTGTTTTTGCAGTGGGAGGGCTCCTAAATGCAACATGTGGTAATGCTACAGAACTGATAATAGCTATTTTTGCACTCTGGCAACACAAGATACAAGTGGTGAAATATTCACTCTTGGGTTCCATACTATCAAACCTACTTCTGGTTCTTGGCACCTCTCTCTTCTGTGGTGGCATTGCCAACCTTGGAAAGGAACAAAAATATGATAGGGTAAGCTAGCTGTTGTAATTTGAAATGTTCATCAGTTCTGAACTCTTCTTCTTCTAGCTTTATCATGGCCACAGTTAGATGATAACACTGGCATGGTTATAAATGAAACAGAGACAAGCTGACGTGAACGCGCTGCTTTTGCTCCTGGCATTGCTGTGCCATATGCTGCCACTGCTGTTTCGGATTTCTGCAGCCTCCGTTTCCCTCACGGAAGTCCCAATACTGCAGTTGTCGAGAGTAAGCAGCATTATAATGCTGCTTGCATACATTACATACATTATCTTTCAGTTAGTGACACACAGGCAACTATTTGAAGCACAAGAGGTGATTAATCCTTACTCTAATTATCCTTTTTCCTTCTGAATGGTGTGATCAAATTAAAATGCCTTTGAAGTTTCTGTCAAGTTAGATTGGCTGAGTTATTAATTGATTGGCGCAACTCTTCAGGAATCCGTGGAAGATGGCGATGATGTGCTTTCAGAAGAAACACCAGTGATAGGATTCTGGAGTGGAATAGTTTGGCTGGTTGGAATGACTGCTGTCATAGCCTTGCTGTCAGAATATGTTGTGGGCACGATCGAGGTAACTAAACTATCAAGCATCTTGAAAGAGCACTGTTCTTAATTACTTCTAATATTACTCTGGCATGGACTGAGAAAATATGCCTTTTGATTTCACAGGATGCTTCAGAATCTTGGGGCCTTTCTGTCAGCTTCATTAGCATTATCTTGCTGCCAATTGTTGGAAATGCAGCTGAACATGCTGGAGCAGTCATTTTTGCTTTTAAAAACAAGTTGGATATATCTTTAGGTGTTGCACTAGGCTCTGCAACTCAAATTGCTATGTTTGTGGTAAGTTTCATAATTAAAAACTCAAACGGTGTCTTTGACCTAACCTTCCTTCTCTCCAAAAAAAATGACCAGTCTGACTTAGCTTATACACCACAACTTTCTGCAGGTTCCACTTTGTGTAATTGTTGCTTGGATTTTGGGCATTGAAATGGATCTTAACTTCAATCTCCTTGAGACTGGTGCTCTTACCTTATCAATAATCACCACAGCCTTCACCTTACAGGTAATATATGTGATTAAGTATTAACCAACTCTGCAGCTAAGCTAATCAATAACACCAAGATTACTTTAATTTTAAGCATATTAACAACAGAATCTCCTTTTTCTTGCTCTAATTAATTAAAGAATTAGTATAGTTCATTCTGTGTATGCTAGTCCATTAATGCTTAAGGAAATTGCTTCCCCTTATTTGTTACAGGACGGTACTTCTCACTACCTGAAAGGATTGGCTCTATTGCTGTGCTACGTTGTTATTGGGGCGTGCTTTTTCTTAAACAAGACACCATTGAGTAAGGACTAACAACATTTTTTGAGGCTTAGTTAAGAATTTTGAATCTATCCATTCTAAGTCCATTCCATATCCAAAATTTGTATTTTATTTTTATGCAGACCATGGAAATGTCATCGATTTGGGAGTCAAGTCCGCAGCTGGATCAGTCATTGCAGCTTAAATTTGTATCATATGATCATGAACGCAGGGCTTGTCCTTCAGGATGAAGATTACAGCATCAAAACATCATCATCAACAGATTGAATGAATTTTGTTATTCTTTCATCTTGTTTCAAAGGTAACTGAGGAGTCAACACCATTGTAGCTTTATGAAGAAAGGCTACAGCATATATATGTAATGATAGGATTTCTCAGGGTGTTTTTCGCAACCGAGTTTTTGTTTCTTGAGCCAGTATATATAGAAGCTGCTGGCGTATGGCACAGGGGTTATCTTTACTCCTGTATATATCAATCTAATAAATAAATGGAAATTATTTCTTGTTCGTGCTTGCAATTTGATTTCTCTATATATATATATATATATATATATATATATATATATAAAAGCACGTGCCTAACTCCAATTCGTCCTTTAGTTTGTGTGGTATTCCAAACTATGTATCTTGCTTGGTGTTGAAGAGCCTGTTGGGCAGTGTGGTTGTGGTTGCGGGTGCTTTTTAAATAACTTTTTGTGTCAAAATACATGTTAATGATGTTTTTTTATTTTTTAAAAATTATTTTTGACATCAGCACATCAAAACGATCTAAAACGTACAATCATATTAAATTTTAGCAAAAAAAAAAAATTCAAATTTTTTGAGAACGCGGGTTGAACCGCGTTCCCAAACACTTTCGAAGACTTGAAGTTTTGGTAACAACACCGTTGCTTCAGGCGAGTTATATAGTTGTTTTTGAAAGTATATTTTAGTTAAAAATATATTAAAATAATATTTTTTTTATTTTAATTTTTTTAATATTAATATATCAAAATAATCTAAAATATAAAAAAAATATTAATTTAAAATATATAAAAAATTTATTTTAAAAAAAATAACAGTATTATTTCGTATGCTCTGTTGTTGTAATAGATTCTAAACTATAGCCAGGGTTGAAGTTTTGGTAATGGCACCGACAAAACAAGCCATGTCACACTTTCACATTAGTCCAGTAAATGGGGCCTCGGGAATACATCACTTGGAGGCCTTTTAAAGAAGATATTTGAACTTTAAACTTTTTTTTCTTTTATTTTTTTTAATTTGAAACAATGATGTTAATGTAGTTGATCTTTTAAGTTATTTGATACTTGAACTTTGAATCTTGATTTTGACATCCTCCCCCTATTTTATATTTGAAATTAAATAATTGTGTTAAATTATCTAAATACTCTAAAAGAATTGGGTTTCTAAAAGAATTGGGCCAGTTGCTGAATTTTTATATTTTTTCCTTTTTTTCTTTGAGTCTAGAAAAATTTATCAGAGTATTAATATTATCATTTAGTTAACACTAGTAACATTTATAATTTAAATGTGAATGGTATTTTTTAGATAGGAATAATAATTAAAAAAAATTTCTAGGATTGAAAATAATTATTTTTTTGAGTGAATTAGAAAAAAAAATCTTTAGTTATTGAGATTTTAGTTGTTTAAGGTGGTCGGTATTGCTTTTTTACAAAAGTATTTTTATTTGATTAAGGAATACAAAATGAAAAGGTTCCGTTTTGTCAAATCATTGCAGTTATGAATTCCATGGCATCCTTCCCTTCCAATAGGACAAAATTTTGATTTTTGTAAATGTCCTTCCACCGTGGTGGTGGGTCAATATGAGATTTGCTGAAATTAAAATAAAATTGAATTAAAAAAAATAGATATAAAAAAAATTTAATGTGGCCCGACAGGTTAATCCCGTTAAAAACTTAATTGCAACTTGTTGACCAAGACAACTTGATAATTCGGTCAAAACTTAAAACCCGAGTCTTTAATTTAACCGGCTATAAAAACTATCACATGACGACAAGTATAATAGTTAAACTTGCATTAAAAAAAACCAGCACAGTGTATTAATTAGACTCGGGAGCGTGAATTATTTAGTTTATTATTCTAAAAAGATATTAAAAAAAATTATTTAATTAAAATTAAATTTCATACTTATTTTAATTATAAGCATGACAAACTTGTACTCAAAACTAAAAGTTACGTGCTTATAAGAATATATTCAAAATTATATTAGAGATTCAAATACAATATATGTCTGCATATTAAATATATAAATTATTTTTATTTAGATTAAAATAAATAAATAAAGAAATTAGTTGTTGAAATATTTTAAAAATAATAATGCTTTTATTATTATCAAATAATTTTTTTATTCTTAAAAATAAAATGAATTTAATTTATTTTTAGAATTAATTAATTAATTAATTAAATTCAAATTAAATATTAGAATTGAATTAAATTTGTAATAGAGAAATTATTTCAAATAGCCTGTAAATCATTAATAAAACAAAGTCACACTACTCTACTTGCTTAAAATCCCAAGAAATCCCTCTTTTCAGTTTGCTCTCCTCCCTCTCTGCAACAACATCTACAGTTTCTACCTTATCCCTTCTCTACCCCTAACAAACTCTCAAAATCACCAAATCATACCATGAGAGACAAAGAGAGGGCCATTCTCTGCTTCCAGACGTTACCAAACCTAAAAACCACACACTGCTCTCTCACGGAAACCACGCACCACCGCGAACCTCTGTGGAGAAACGCGCAATTCAGTTGCAGAATCCGGAGTGATGGAAGCAATGGCAGTTTTGGTAATTTTGCTTCAGTTTCAATGGCAGAGAATAAGAAAGATAAAGGAAATGAGTTCGCGCCGAGTACGGCTCAGCTATTGAAGCATCCGTTAGCAATACTGGCTTTTTTCCCGAGAGATGCTGCGATTTTTGCCGCTGGAGCTGTCGCTGGTGCCGCCGCGAAGACCGTCACCGCTCCGCTTGACCGTATTAAGCTACTCATGCAGGTGTTCTTTTTAAGTTTCTCTGCTTTCGGATTTTATCACGTGTTTTTCGTGGTGATATTTTTATTTAGTAGCAAACGGTGTCGTTAGTGTTGCTGTTTGGTTGCTGAGAAAATGGAATTTGAGTATAGTGAAATGTAGGATCCGGAATAAAAATGTAAAATAAAATTTTGCATTATTTTTAAATGTTTGAATAATTGATAATTAGGAACATTATCAATAAGATTAATCATTATTAATTTGATGTGTTTGTAGATTCATGGAGTGCGGGCCGGGCAGGAAAGTGCTAAGAAGGCAATTGGTTTTATTGAGGTGTGTAGCAAATGTAATGTGGGTTATGTTTTGAAGTTTTTTATCGAGAAATTTCATGATTATGGAGCTGTAGTTCAATTAGCCGAGCATGGAAAGAGCCTTGCCTCCCTTGTTTATCTTAATGAGGTTGCTTATTGGTCAATGAACTGCAGGCGATAGTAATGATAGGGAAAGAAGAGGGAATCAAAGGGTATTGGAAGGGAAACCTCCCTCAGGTAGTTGGCGATTTTTCACTTTCATGAATAATTATGATTTCATTTGTTTTCCGATTTGGGATTTATGGTGAATATTTCAGGTGATTCGGATCATACCTTATAGTGCCGTCCAGCTCTTTGCTTATGAAACTTACAAGGTAATCCTAGTGAAAATGTGTATAAGCAAGTTGTGGGAGAGTGTTATATGTATTTGGAATTATTATTGTTTGAGGCATTTGGTTGATTATTTTTTTGTGTGTGTGAATTTGTAGAATTTGTTTAAGGGAAAGGATGGTGAACTCTCAGTTATTGGCAGACTTGCAGCAGGTGCTTGTGCAGGCATGACATCTACTTTTGTGAGTAATTCATCAGTGGAAATGGAAATGAAAATTTTCATTACATAGCTACCTGTTGGGATTTAATTGGTTATGTCAAGGATAATGTGTTTGCTTAAGGAAGTGTATGAATCTGTTTCCTAAAAATTTTACAGTGTGCGTAGACATCTAATTCTTTGCATTACTTTTTGAAAAAAGTAATGTGTATTCAGTACTACATGCATTTGTATCTTAAAATCATCCAACTGTTTACATTTGTCCAGGTAACATATCCTTTGGATGTCCTGAGATTACGCTTAGCAGTTGAACCTGGGTATCGCACTATGTCTGAGGTCTGATATTGATTACTAGAATACTTCTTATGACAAGATGATCATTTATGAACAGAAAAGTGTTGATTATTTGTCCAGATTGCGTTAACAATGTTACGGGAGGAAGGAGTTGCATCATTTTACTATGGTCTTGGGCCTTCTCTTCTTGGCATTGCACCATATATTGCCGTGAACTTTTGCATTTTTGACTTGTGAGCTCATTAATCCTAAAGCTTCTTTTATCTATCTATTTATTTAGTCCTTTATGGAAAAGGATACAAACATAAAACAAGTGTTGGATACTGCCCTCTTTGAACAACAGGGTGAAGAAGTCATTGCCTGAGAAATATCAACAGAAGACTCAATCATCTCTACTGACAGCTGTGGTGTCTGCCGCTGTTGCAACTCTCACTTGCTATCCTTTGGATACAGTAAGAAGACAAATGCAAATGAAGGGTACACCTTACAAATCAGTTTTGGATGCCATTCCAGGTAAGTTGCACTAACAAATAAGAGTACAGATATGCATGGAGATATTTTTTGTCCCAGAAATCACCATAAAAGGGTTCTAGTAGCATGGACCAAGACTCAAACATATATGAGAGTGGATATTGTATTGGCTAGCCCAGACATCGCTTAAAACATTTAGCTCTCTCTCATTGAGTGTAGGCATGGAAAGTGGCAAGGAGGGTCCTGCAATTAAGAAAGGCTTAGATTGCAAGCGATACTAACATCAGCTAAAGAAAAGGACCATCAACTTCATATCAGACTATCTTGCTTTTCTCATTTATTAGTGCTAATGTCATTTGATCATTGAGCCCATCATTCCCTTCACAACATTACAACTTTTAACCTCTTGACTCTTGAGCCCCAAGGGCAACAGTAGTTCAAGAAGAAAGAGCCTTAAATCTGTTCATGTCCTAATCTTAGCCCAATGCCAGGGCAATGTTAATTTTTGTTGAAAGAGCTTTTTATCTGTATACTCGCTCGTAACATGCTAGGTGAAACTTGATTACAATGCCTGGTGAGCTGCAATCCTTTCTCTGAAATACCTTGATTTTGGAAATTATAAAGTTATAGCTAGGAGAGCTTCTATCCATACTTCTCCAAATATAATTAAAATGAAAACAAGTTTTTGGTTTCTAACTGGATCAAGCTTCTCAAACACTGTGCTCTTGAATTTCGCAATATTGCAAGGCAGCTTACCCATTGCTCATATATCAACTCTATATAGAGCTCCTAGGTCTTATGAAATAATATAGCCTCTTCAATTTCATGTGGCTGTAGCCCTTGTTTGAGTTGCGTTGCATGAATCCTAATGGCTCTCGGGTAAATTTACAAGTCTTGATATAGGTTACATATCTCAATCTAATCAGAATTTTCTCATGTTATTAATTGCATTTTGCAATTTATTTTGGAGACTGATGGTTCAAATATAATGTGCTCTTGTTGATGCAGGAATCGTGCAGCGTGATGGAGTTATTGGCTTGTATAGGGGTTTTGTTCCCAATGCATTAAAAACCCTTCCAAATAGCAGGTTCACTTTCATTCCCTTTTTTATTTTTTGATATATGCTCTTGGAAAATCCTTCAATATGATGTCTTGGTTCATGTGAAACTGATGAGCTTCTGGTTTTCTTTGATCTGGGAATACTTGAGCATTTGGTAGTTAACTGAAAATGCATTAATCAGATCTGGCATAGAAAATCTGAAAAATCTAAGATTATGGATCCACGTTTAAGAATAACCG
>Ga0307516_10008913_pt1 | contig 11257 bp, 8 predicted proteins | sample 19_EM_MG_FD_203310 | JGI IMG/M metagenome (GOLD analysis project Ga0307516, IMG submission 203310) | Populus trichocarpa ectomycorrhiza microbial communities from riparian zone in the Pacific Northwest, United States - 19_EM | ecosystem: Host-associated > Plants > Roots > Unclassified | place...
TTTTTTAAAAGCTGGAATCACACACCTTGTAAATATCATTTTAGTGTTTTTTAATAATTTTAATGTATTTATATTAAAAATAAGAGAAATTTAAAATATTTTTAAATAAAAGATATTTTTTTTTTAAAAAAAAATCATGTACTGGAATACCCAGGCCCCCTCTGGCCTCTTTCCCTCTCACGCCCCCCTCTACTATTCTCTTCTGTACACAAAAATAATCTTTTAAGAAATCTCCACCTGAAAACAAAACAAAACATCCTTTTCATCATTTCCTGGCACACTAAAAACAAACAGCTCTCCCTCCCTCTCTCTCTCTCTCTCATTTTTCTTGAAATGATCTTTCTCTCATTCTAGAACATAAGCTTTCTTTCTTATTTATTTGCATGGCTATAAACACTATAATGAAAAATAAAACTTATAATGTTGTCAGTAGTGAGGGGAGTGGTGGGGACGGAAATTCTTCTAGTCCACCATCGTCGCCACGGCGTCAGACAAGCGGCTTCTCTCAATGTCGTCGGCGGCTCCGCTCGAAGGTTCAGTTGCAGTACTTTCGCAAAGACAGTTTGGCTGCCGGGATTTTTGTACGGCGGAACATACAGTTCCTCCTGCTCTTGTTCTTTCTCTACTTTTCTGGTTTGATGATGTGTGTAGGCCGGTTCTCGGATTTCTTGCGTCACTCTCGTGAGCCTATTGCGATCTATAAAAGCCATGTCTTGTTGGAGAAGCTTTGGCATGATATCGAAACTGATAATTCTACTGCTCTCGAGGTTTTCATTTTTTTTAAAAATTTTTTTTGTGAACTTTTGTTTTTGCGTTGTTTAATTTTTATTTTCTGTTTGGTTGTTGAGCAAAAGTGGAAAAAGGAAAAGTAAAGGAAGGGAAAAAAAAGAAAGAAGTAAAGCTTGCAACCACCGAATTACTACGTGGGGCCGAAACAGAAAAATTGTTGAAATTTAATCATGATCGAGGCATTATTAATTTTCGAGAGGCTTTTGATTATTAATAAAGTGAATTGCTAAGTTCTAACAAGGGGTTATGCCATATAGCCAAATTAATGATATATATATTTTTTAATTTATTTTTCCCACTTAAACTATAATTTTTAATTTTTTTTTTGCAGTTATCTTCTGTATGGCAATTCAAAAGGAGAATGAAAGTGCAGAAACCTTGTCCCGTGTTAGCTGCTAGACGGCGTTTGGGCTCAGTCGAAGGTAGTTGTTATTGTTGCTGAGAATTTTCAGTCTAGTAAACAACCCTTTGCCTTTCTCCTGGGCATGAGTCCCTTCTGTTTCAAAGATAATGTCGGCATGCTAATCAGCGCTAAGGGTAAAAATTAACTGAGTTTTTAAGAAGCTAAACTAATATTTTGTATTTTCAAGTGCAGTGTCGTCTGGTCCCGCCGGGTACTTAATCGTGGAGGCAAATGGTGGTCTTAACCAACAGCGCTCTGCGGTATGTTATTTATTATCCTATTTACCGCTTTCAATTTTCCGGTGTCATTGTAGGATAAGCCTGCACTCATGTGCCCCTCATGTCTTGTTGTAGATCTGTAATGCAGTTGCTGTAGCTGGAATCTTGAATGCAGTACTGGTCATCCCTAGTTTTGGTTACAACAGTGTCTGGAAGGATCCAAGGTCAGCTGCTGAATTATTCCCTCCTTTAAAAAAAATAAAAAATAAAAAATAAAATTCCTTGACCAGGTTTTAAATTTCAAACGTGGTGAGTTGTTATTAAGGTCTCTCTGGCTACTGTAATGACCATCTAATTATCTAAATGCACTCATCCCTAGTTTTCGTTACAACAGTGTCTGGAATGATCCAAGGTGAGCTGCTGAATTATTCCCTCCTTTTTATATAAAATAAAAATAAAAATAAAAATTCCTTGACCAGGTTTTAAATTTCAAACGTGGTGGGTTGTTATTAAGGTCTCTCTGGCTACTGTAATGACCATCTAATTATCTAAATGCACTCGTGAATTTAAAGAAGTCGTGTTAGTGTAACCTGGAAGTGCTTAAGAGATGGTGCAGAACTTTAATTGAGACTGAAACACGTAAATATATTCGAATTTTCTGAGAGAGGTGCCTCCAGTTTTCAGGGTTTTGCCTATAAGAGTAACAGTTACTCCAAGCATGACATCTGAAAGACGTGATCAAATACTGATCTTGTCAATATCATTTTCTTTTAATTTGAGACAAGATGGTGGTGGGTGCTTGCCATAAAAACCTTCAGGCTTGATGTTGCAATTATTTCAATATTTATGTCTGTCTAGATTGATGGATGTGTTGATGTTGATTGCACCATACATGTCATGATGCAAACGCATAAGCAGTTTTTTGGGCATTTTATATCTTCTAGTTTGTGGATGAACCCGATTGGCATGTGTATGTAATCAAGTATAACCAACTATTTTTTTGGACCAAATTTGAGGTTTTTGGTTCAGATGGGGAAACTAACAGTGGTAATAGACCCCACTATTTGTATTCGGAAACTTGCCAAAAGTGTACCAGGACAATGAGTTCCACCCCTGAATTCTGTTGCTTTCAGTGATTTTCTTTTAAAACTGAATCTTTCATGAACAAATCAATTATAGCTAAAGATTCATTTGTTTTACAGTGAGTTCAGAGACATATATGATGAAGATCATTTTATAGCCACACTTGAGGGTTATGTGAAAGTGGTTGCAGAGTTGCCTGATGAGTTGATATCAAAATATGACCACAATATTACTAATATTCCACACCTCCGTGTTGAAGCATGGGCTCCTGCTAAACATTATTTAGGAGAAGTTTATCCTGTCCTGCAGGAGCAAGGGTACGTGATGAAGCATTCTTTCCTGTTCTTTCATTTCCTTTTACTATCATTTATTTCTTCCCTCAATTAGAACGTATCTTTTTGAAGGAAAATGACTAATCTGTTAGTTGCTAATTTGTCCCAGCTATCATGATTTCTGCATTTACTACTTTCTAACCAGATATCTGTTGAAACACGCTTCTAGCTTGTTTTTGACTATTCACTCCTTTCAAAACAGGGTCATCCGCATTGCACCCTTTGCCAATAGATTGGCAATGAATGTCCCATCTCACATTCAATTGCTTAGGTGCATAACAAATTACAGAGCATTGAGGTTCTCTGCTCCTATAACAACCCTAGCACAGAAATTGGTAAACCGAATGATTGAAAGGAGCTCAATGACTGGTGGGAAATATGTGTCCGTTCACCTTCGATTTGAGGAGGTATTAAAGCTCATATATTATTCTATTCTAAGCAAGGTTTCTGTTCCTTGAAATATTTTATGTTGAGCATGCTGAGGATCCTATTTCATATAACGATAAACATATCCGTCCTCATCTTTTAGGACATGGTGGCCTTCTCAAGCTGTTTGTATGATGGAGGGGATGCTGAAAAGTCTGAAATGCATTCATTTCGGGAAAAAGGGTGGAAGGGGAAGTTCAAAAGAAAAGATCTCGACTTCGTAGCTGGTCGTAATCGTATAGATGGAAAATGCCCTCTAACACCCTTGGAGGTACCCCATTTATCTACCTCTTTTAGCATTTTTCATTTGAGCTCTTTGTAGCGCTCTTCCTTTCATAAAATGGCTGCTATAATGAGTTGCAGCCTTAGCACAAATTTCCATGGTCTTCAACTTGCTCTTATAGCATCCTAAATTAAATAGAATGACCTTGAATAGTGCTTGAGAGCTTTTCTCTAAGTTCCTACTTCCTAGTACATTCTATGTTCTCTTGGTTTGTTTTGTGCAGTGCAACATTTTCATTACTGTTTAAAAACTGAAAAAAAGATTGTTGCATTGTGCTATAAAACAAAACAAAATTCTTACAGTTTTGATAATAACAAAGCAAATTAACTGTGAATAACTCTTAATTCAACCTGGTGTTGTTGGTACACTATCTTTCAAATCACCTTATTGGTTTCCATCCTCGTTATCTAATTTGGCCAGTAATCACTCTTTTCTTTGTACATGATGTTTTTCCTGTCAGCATAGGTTGGGATGATGCTGCGTGGCATGGGTTTCGGTAGCAACACTTCAATTTATTTAGCCTCAGGGAAAATTTACAAAGGAGAACAACATTTAGCTCCTTTATTGAAGATGTTTCCCCTTCTTTACACCAAGGAGTCACTTGCAACCTCTGCCGAGCTTGCTCCTTTTCAGGTAAATCCTAAATGCTCACTATACCTCTCTTGCTTTGTGTGGTTAAAGGAGTTTGTTGGATCAGGATGTTTTTGAAAATTGATTGATATGCTTTACAGATTACCCAAACCATATATGTCTACAACATGCGCCACTTTACCATTCCTGCTTCACTTACAACCCATGTTTTATCTGAGCTTCTGCCATCAAATTTGGAAGGCATTTTTTTTGACGAGGGATTCTAAGCGATATACTTGATACTCTGCTCCAAGTGTTATTTGTTATTTAGTCCCTATAATTTAACAAAACTATCCAATCAATCCTCATGGTTTCGAAAACTATATATTTAATTTCTATGTTTACATTTTTAAATTCATTTATAACTTAGTCCTTTCATCAATTTCTTGCTGTTTTCCAAAGTTTTTTATTTTTTTTAACAATATAAAAATTAAAATATAACTAGGCAATATGAGTTTTTTTTTTAATTCGTGAGACATTTTTGGAACAAGAACTACTAAATTGAGGATGTTTACTGTTGATTAAGAGACTTTTCAATTATCTTCAGCGACTAATTAAATAGGTTTTATAAAGTACAGGGATCTAGTTAACTCTATTTTTAAAGTTTCTACGAGTTCAATAGGATTTTGCAATGTCCATGGATTAATTCAATTGAATGATGCTGAATATGTCTAGATTGCTATGTTGATTGTATCAGTAGACAGTGAGTTTATTTTTTTCAGCTTCTTGGCTTGAATATGAACATTATACAAAATGATTCTGAATATAGAAACAAACCCATATAAAAAAGCTGAATACGTCTTGACTGCTATGCATGTGCTTATTTTTCAATTTGACCCAGAACCTTATTCTACTAACTTGCTAAAACACCTATTTTCTATGATTGCAGGGCTACTCTTCGAGGCTGGCAGCTTTGGACTACACTGTATGCTTGTTCAGTGAGGTTTTTGTGACAACTCACGGTGGAAACTTCCCACATTTTCTGATGGGTCACCGTAGATTTCTTTTTAATGGGCATGCAAAGACCATAAGGCCTGATAAACGCATGCTTGTTGGTCTACTAGAGAACATGACAATCAGGTATCTTCTCCATCAACTGCGTCATTCCTCTTTGTTTATATCCTTGTGTTTATTGGAACTGAGTTAAAAGGTAATGTTGAAATTTTTAGATTTGCAATCGGCTTCTATCTTTGATTATGACATGATAGATAGGGGTTCAGGGGAAAACACCGACGGATAAAATGTCTTGTGGTTAACATTTAGCAGTTTGGCATGTTCTATCAACTAGCAGTTAGTATATTCAACCAATGAAATGCTCCAGAGATTGTATTTCTCGATTATTTCACCACAAGCTTAGTAAGCAAGAATTTGAAAATCGTTGTAGAAGAATATATTATAGAGGACGTTGTTATAAGGATTTAAACTAACCAGAGAAGACCGGGGGTAAAGTGGTTTTTGCTTTATGTACAGTTTAAAGCTAGAGTGCAAGATGCTATTGAGCTCTAGTACTTGGCAAAGGCCTAATGCAGAAAAAAACATGTATCATTAGTTGATGATCGAATGTTTACTCGTTGGATTTGCAGCTGGAAGGACTTCAAGGATGACATGGATGCGATGCTCCTTGAAAGTGATCGCAAGGGAATGATGATTCCAAGAGTCAGAAAATTCAACAGAAAGAATTCGATCTACGCGTTCCCGTTGCCAGAATGTGACTGTCTCCAATCACATGACTCCTCGCGCGGGATAAACCATACTCTTGATGTTCTTGATCCTCAACTTGAGGCCACAAGAGGAAGAGTTCCAGTCTCAGATTAGCTCTCATCTCATGTATAATAATCCATCGATGCTTTTATAGTCTATGCAGCTTGGGCTGTTTTCTTCAGCGGTCTTCCAGCAGCTCAGCCCGTTCTCGTGGATTGTTACATTTTTCATGCGGAGAGATGTGTGGATTCCGATTTTTTTCAATTGAGGAATTCTTTTTAATGTAAATTAAAGTTTTGTAAATATATATCAGACTAAAGATATATAAACCATCACAAGGACAGAAGATATTTAATAAAAACTAGTTTATACATGTTTAAAACTGTAAGCATGTAAAAGCCTGATATATATTTATTATTTGTGCATTTAGAATATTAGCAATATATATTTTAAAATCCTAATGTCATGATATTGGTTTAGATGTGTTTCTACACAAGGTGTGTGTTATAAACTCTAGATTAGATTTGAGAGGAAAGTTAAAATATATATAAAAAAAAATAAAAACACTAAATATGAGATGAGTAAGAGTAAATCTGAAAAATTCAAGTTTTAAATTTTTTCTATAATTTTTTTTAGTGAATTTTAGAAAATAAAATGTTATTAAATGAATTTTTATTATTATCGTTATTATAAATAAAAAATTAAATTTAAAAAATATATATTTTTTATTTTAATTCTTTATTTATCTATAATTTATTTAATCAAAACAAATTTCCCACAGAGATATACCTTTTACACAAAAATATGTCCAAGTTCCCTATATGTTTGGAAGTTTTTCGGTATCTAGTTTTTCTGTTGGCTGCAACGAGTGGATGCTTGGTTTTTGGCTACATATGATTTTCGTCATGCAAGTGCAAGCATAGCATAGCATAGCATTTGATGTATGATCGGCGGAAAGATACAAAAATTTCATAAAGCCAATCCTAGGACCTAACCAGTCTGGAGCTGGGGCTTGGATTTTATTGTTGTTGGTGGTGTAAACGCGGGCCTAGAGATCGTCTTTCTAGCCCTGTCTACCTATGGGCTGATCTTATCTGTCAAGTAACTTTATAATGTACAACGAGAAACTTGTGGTCCGCGTTAAAAAAAAAGGAATACTTCGAAAAAATAAATAAATACGGTAGAAATGTTTTTTTGTCATTATCATGGATTTTATTTTTTATTTTTGCTCGTGTCTTCTTTTTATTTCAAATAACTCTGTGATTAACTAACTAATAAGATATCACCATCATCTTAAAATTTTTTTATTGAAAATCAGTCCTCAACTATCATAAATTTTATATACGTTCTTGGCTATATATAATTTGGCTATTGAAAACATTCTTCTGTTAACATCTCTGATACGGAAGTTCTGGAAAAAAAAAAAAAAAATCGAGATTCAAGTTTATTGGCTTGTAGAACAGTGCCAAAAAGCCTTAATTTCTTTCGTGTTTTTTTTTCCCTCTTTGCAGCGTAGAAAAATCTATTTCTTGTAGATTCTGCAATATTTTACTCGGACGCCTATCCTAAATAGGATATGCTTTTTTCCCTAAGGTCAGCCTGATAACTTCAAAGAATATCCAATGTGTCCATTTGATTAATGTTTTTACTTTCCAAGATCTTTTTCCTACGATCTTGATTTATTTATCTAATATTCACATTTGGATTTTCTTTTTTGATTTTTTGATATCTTTAAAACTTTCACCTATGATTTTCTATATAATGTGTAGATCTTTGATACGTGACATCCAAAATAACAGAATTGGATAAAATGATGAAAATCATAGCTGTAGAATTCATATAAAAATATTATACAATAGAGCCTTGTTTGGTTATAGGAAGTATAAAATCATGGGTTAATGCCTTACTGGCAAATTTTGTTCATACACTTTTTTATTCTCTATGTATTATATAAATTCTACTTATGAAGGTTTTTATCATTCCATGGCTAACTATGACACGTGTAGTGAACTTCTAGCTATGTAGCTTCCTCCAACAACTCACGAGCTCTTTGACCTTCGTGGATAATGAAAATGGACTTGAAGCATATAGTTGCAGCTATACGCCATTGTGGGCGAGTTCAAGCTCTCAAGCAAGGCAAATCATTTCATTCTCATTTGATCAAAACTGGGTATTCTCATAACGTCTACATAGCCTGCAATTTGGTATCTATGTATGCTGACTTCACATTTTTAATCGACGCATATAAACTGTTTGATGAAATGCCTGTAAAAAACATCGTCACCTGGACCACTATGGTTTCTGCGTATACCAGCAATGGAAAGCCTCGTGAAGCAATAAAGCTATATACCCGGATGTTAGATTCTAAATCAGAAGTCCCTAATGGGTTTATGTACTCTGTGGTTTTGAAAGCGTGTGGTCTTGTAGGTGAGATTGAGCTGGGTAAACTGATTCATAACAGATTTTCTAGAGAGAATTTAGATTACGATATTGTTTTGTTGAATGCTCTTTTGGATATGTATGTTAAATGCGGATGCTTGAGTGATGCAAGAAAAGTTTTCGATAGGATCTTTTTGAGGGCGAATTCCACTTCCTGGAATACAATGATTTCAGGGTATTTTAAGGAAGGTTTGGTGGAGGAGGCTGTTAATTTGTTCAATCAAATGCCGGACAGAAATGTTGTTTCTTGGAATACTATTATTGCTGGTCTTGCAGAAAATGGGAGTTCACGTGCATTACAGTTTGTTTGTAAGATGCACCGGGAAGGGATTAAGCTTGATAAATTTACTTTTCCATGTGCTCTTAAGACATGTAGTTATGCTGGTTTCTTAGTTGCAGGTAAACAGATTCACTGTTATGTTTTAAAGTCTGGTTTGGAGTCTAGTTGCTTCGCTGTGTCAGCGCTGGTTGATATGTATTCAAATTGCAACGGGTTAGATGATGCTATAAGGCTGTTTGATCAATACTCAGGTGGTACTGGTTCAATCTGTGATAGCTTAGTACTCTGGAATTCTATGCTTTCAGGGTATGTTGTTCATGAGAAAAATAGAGCTGCTGTTAATATGATTGCACAAATCCATCATTCTGGTGCTTCGGTTGACTCTTACACCTTGAGTAGTGCTTTGAAGGTCTGCATCAACTTGCTCAATGTGAGACTTGGGATTCAAGTTCATGCTTTGATTGTTACCAGTGGGCATGAGTTAGATTTTGTTGTTGGAAGCATCCTTGTAGACCTCTATGCAAAACTGGGGAATATGAAAGACGCTTTTAAACTGTTTCATAGGCTTCCCAAGAAAGATATTGTAGCTTGGTCTGGTTTACTCATGGGGTGCGCTAAGATGGAATTGAACTCCTTAGCTTTGTCACTGTTTAGAGATATGGTTACATTTGGTGTTGAAGTAGATCAGTATATTGTTTCTAATGTTCTGAAAGTCTGTTCTAGTTTGGCATCTATTGGAACCGGTAAACAGGTACATGCTTTTTGTATCAAGAGAGGATATGAAACCGAACAGGTCACCATCACAGCCCTCATTGACATGTATTCAAAATGTGGTGAGGTAGAAGATGGTTTGGTTTTGTTTGGCTGTGTTGCAGATAGGGATGTTGTATGCTGGACAGGGATCATTGTGGGGTGTGCGCAGAATGGAAGGGCAAATGAAGCTCTTGAAATTTTCCGACAGATGGTACAATCAGGGTTAAAGCCAAATGAAGTCACTTATCTAGGTGTCCTTACTGCATGTAGGCATGCTGGTTTGGTTGTAGAGGCACAGACCATATTTGGGACCATGAAATGTGATCACAGACTTGAACCTCAACTAGAACATTATTATTGCATGGTTGATCTTCTATGTCAAGCTGGATGTTTCAAAGAGGTAGAGAAGTTAATTGCTGAGATGCCATTTAAACCTGACAAGACCATATGGAGCTCGATGCTTGGGGCCTGTGGGACTCACAGGAATACTGGATTGGTCAGTACCATTGCTGAGAACCTTCTTGCTAATTGTCCAAATGACCCTTCGATTTATGTTATGCTTTCAAATACTTATGGAACTTTGGGAATGTGGGATAGTCTAAGCCAAGTGAGGGAAGCTGCTAAAAAGTTGGGTGTCAAAGCAGCTGGAACGAGCTGGATTGAGATTTCAAGTTAAGATGCGTTGGTCATGGCATGGCATTAGTTAATCTTGCCTGAAGTTCAAGATTAAGTGGTAAAACATTCACTGCTACTTATCTATTAGTCATTATGTGTCTGGGATGTCAGTGTAAGAGCATTTACCCGTGCTAAATAGTTGGGCTGGGTTGAAGAAAACCTGGAGATGCAGAAACATACAGCATGTATATTGCCGTCAGAAGGATCTCGATATGAAGGTAACTCCCAATCCACCTGCAGTTACCATGCTACATTTCAGTTTATTGGTATGGACCGTATGGTCACTAGCTTACTTTCATGCATGAACATCTAGGAAAATTACAAGTTCTGTGTGCTTTCATCTTTGATAAGTTTTCCATCCTTTCATAATTTTTAACATGTTATGATAATCAGGATCACATGAGATTGACTGTTCCAGGATGCCAATACAAATAATTTCCCTGAATTCAATTTACGAGACAAATTACAACTAATGTAAGTGTGTTATACATTGTGGATTTCCAGATGCAATAATACATGATATTAACCAGTCAGCTTTTCTTATCGTTTTCTTTTTAACAACAGCGAAAAGAACTATGTTATTCTTCATCTTGTGTTTTACAGAGTAGGAAAGAGAGGAAGGAAATTGCAATAGAAGGGCCCAAGAAAGGAAGAAACGGAATATAATTTTTTACAGGTTTGGCCTCTCTCAATTGGCTCAACTATTTGGAACACTGTTGAACTAAAGAGGTCAGTCAAACAAACTGGTAGGTCCAAGCCTAATTTATTGCATATAGCATACATGAAAAAGTAGCTGCAATTGAGCAACGGTATGTTAAAGTCCGTCTCCCTATTAAGCGCAAGCCTTTGAATTTGCTAATTTATACACTCTCATCTCGCTCATATCACTTCTATTTATGTCCTTTCCTTCTCTCCTGGTACAGGTGAGAAATTTCTTTGTTTTTGTAGTACTGGAAAGTTAAAACTGCGATAAATAGCAATAACGAGTGAAATGATGACGATCTTAACTAGCGTAATATAGAGTTATAAATGTTCCCTCTGTATAACTAAAACTTGGCAAGCTTTTCTTGCTCCCCCCCTCCCCCAGTATCTACTTGTTTAATATCATTTAGAAGAATTATAGGACAAACAGTTATAGGTGTGTGTGTTTACACTTGAGAATCCAACGTTAAAAGTCTTGAGTTGCACTTTCAGCTATATGCCAATCGAAACAAGGCCCTCTAGTCTCATTTCGAAGAGGTTCTT
>Ga0307516_10008914_pt1 | contig 11256 bp, 15 predicted proteins | sample 19_EM_MG_FD_203310 | JGI IMG/M metagenome (GOLD analysis project Ga0307516, IMG submission 203310) | Populus trichocarpa ectomycorrhiza microbial communities from riparian zone in the Pacific Northwest, United States - 19_EM | ecosystem: Host-associated > Plants > Roots > Unclassified | place...
TAACGATTTCGCCGAGCTTGAGCTTGTACAGGATGGTCGTCTTACCAGCAGCGTCGAGACCGACCTATAACACAGGTTTCGTTGAGTTCGAATATCCAGGGGACCTAGGTCGGTCTATAGATGAGTGTGTACCATCAAAATGCCTGGAGAAAACGGGCGCAGGTGAGTCCACAGGTGACCATATGACACGAATATGCAACCACGTACGCATCTCCTTCTTGCCAAAGAGGCCAGAAAGGAGCTTGGAAACAGAGAGACCCATAGTTGAAGTGGAACGTTAACGTGAAAAAGAAGGAAAATGGGGAAGGAGTTGAGTCGAAGACGGTGAGCTCGTTGGAGGTTTGGAGGTGGTCGAAGTTTGCTAGCTGGGTTCTTCCCTGCTCCGGACGGACGGGCGGAGTTTTAAACCACACGGCGTGCCGGCCTGACTCACCGGCTATTGCCGGACGACTGCGGCCACTGCGTTCCCTCCCAAAGCCACGTCCGTTTTCCTACGGGACAGCAGCCAAAATACGTGAGCATCCCGGCGAGCGACACGTCTCGTCGGGGGTATCTTTCCCAATCCGGGAGCCTCACGTTTGACACCCAACAGGATCGGCCCCGCCCGCAGCGAGCCGAACTTTATCTCGTACATAAGGTCGTTCGTGCCCCCAATCTCGAAGGGCATTCAGTCGGTCCGATCTTGGTCCGATCCGTCGAGGATCTCCGATGGCGCCCCCAGTCTCTCGTGAGCATGGCAGTCGCTCGGATGCTGACACAGTATTTCCACTGTAAAGCCCGCTGCGTGGCGAACGATGGGTTCGGGGACTCCGATTCCCCATACACCCACATAAATCGGCCGTTTCCCACGCTGATAATCATCTCCCTCACCTTGCATCTTCCAACCGATTCCTATCGATTCTGTTGTGCCCAGAGTGGTCAAACCGATCCCAACTTAACTGGATTTCGCAAACTGTCGCCCTTGTGATCGTCGATCATAAGGAGGATCGGCCTTTGCACTCGTTCAGGCCGTCGGAGGGATGTATTCCCCGTGGGTGCTCTCTCTGATATGGATTGCAACCGTTGCGGTTTATTTGGCGGATTGTGACTCGATGATTTCCTGCAAGGTTTGATGCACCGCCGTTCAGATCTTCAGACCCCGTTGCGCCTGTTCTGACAGGCTGCGCCCCAGTGAAACCGTGCCCTTGGAAATCTTGCACACACACATTCATCTCACAGGGATCCAGCGGTTTGAGGATGGGAACCAAGACAAAGTACGATTAACTAACTCTGTGTGGTAAGGTAACTCAAAATCATAATAAAAGGTCCAGGCATCTTCTCTCTTCCGACCTTGCCACCGTCGACGCCGAGGTTTAAGGTTGTTGCCCGTTGGATGGCTACAGGGGGGTCGGGAGACCTCTAGGTCTTTCAACACTGGGAAGAATTCGGGTAAGTGAGATGTTGGTATATTGGTGGTATATTGGGTGGCCGTGCCTGTGCTTACCCTTCAATGTTTCAACAATAGTGGTGGGCGCCCCCACAGTTCCTGCCCCCTTCCTAGCTCGTAATACTGGCTGAGCACCCGGTACAACCTGCGCTCGACATTCCTCCTCTCAAACTCACCATCGGTGCTCTTTGAACCTATTGCAGTCCGTACCCCACTTCCCTTTCTCAGGCGGTGTTCTGTGTATTTTTTCCCCCGGACCGTCAGAATTATCTCAACCCCAGCTGCATTACAGTCGACCAGCCCGGGCCGTGTCGTTCAAAATGGGATATATACTTACCAGCCAGAGCCACGTTGAGGCTCGGAGCTTCCTGGAGCTTCTTTCGCCGCTGCACCCAGCTGCAGGGTCCATGATAGCAAAGTAGTAGGGGGGTCGTAGGTCACTCATTGCTTAACAGCTCTTAAACATACGAGTGACCTACAACTCTTTACTCTTTCGCCATCACGGACCCTCATGGGGCTCCCCACGAGCTCGTTCGGATATAAAAGGAAATAACACTGGTCCGAGTAAATAACCGGTTGCCCCATCGAGCGGCTGGGTAGGAGCCTGCCAGGGATGGCCTCGCATTTCCGATCACCGAATTAGAGGGCCAGGGTCCTGGAGTTCTCCCACGGGCCCCACAACAACCCATGTCCACGTCCGCCAGTCTTGCTAGCCCCTGGGGTTCTCTTCTCTAGGACCGCATCGTACGCCCACTGTTCCCCACAGGCCGAAAATCCAAGACCACTTCCAGTTTACTCCACCTGCAACTCAGCCTTACGCTCCATCCGTGGTACCGGGGGTCTTGTTTTATTCTGGTTCCAACCTCACCGCGTTTAGTAGTAACTTGGAGGGGTTGCCCGAAGGGAGTTTGGCGGCCACCAATATTCGTACATCTGGTGGGTCAAGAACTCGGTACAGCACCTCTTCCCCGACGCCACAAAGGAACCGGGTGGGCTGATTCAAAGTTCACAAACTACGGGTCCGTCACGAACGATCTGTTGGAGGAGACAGAGTTTCATACAGAGCCTCGAAGATGTCTGAGGTATCTATCTGAGACCTATTCGCCGACGGACACCCGCGGGGATCTCTTGACGAGGCAGAAAGTGGAGTGGCTGCCATGCACGATAGCTGCAACACAGGGAATCGCCAGAGTATCCGGAGGGTCCCGTCTGACCATCCCGCAAGCCATCGATTCGCGGCAGGGCGGTGGTTTTGATGAGGTGAATTTTCTCGCGGCCGTCGTTGTGGGGCGCTAGCTGGAGGGTACTAACAACGAGCTCTCAGGAGAGTGCGCAGGCATACATGTCGGTCCGATCTCTGGGAACGTTCTGCACTACCCCGACACCGGTGTCTCTCATAGGCGTGCCGACCCTACGCCGGCAAGACAGTGCCCTGAGAACACCTCGGTGAACGGATTTCTCCTTCTCCCTCCCGTTCCAACAGACATCCCTCACCTTCTAATGGCTGTCATCCGTCCTTCGACAGATGGATTGAATGATGGGTGTCCACCGCCAGGGTGTGGATTGGCTACGCTGCGTCCGGGGAACCTGGATTGCAAGCCGTGCTTGGCGTCTAACGTCCCACGATTGTGCCTGGGATCCATCGCGTGCGTAACTGACACATGCGCAACAAAGCTGGTGGACGGAGGACTCAAATACTGCTTCCAGGCTCCGACGACTCTTGAAGCTTAACTTATCGTACAGGTTCAGTGTCCCTCGCGGACACGAACCAGTATATACGGCCAGGGAACTAGCTGAATCAACAATTGCCTCGCCCCGCTTGTCCGAGCTGAACCTTCAGCCTCGTGATCTCATCCTTTAACCGATTGTTCTCCTCCCTCAACTGCAATACCTCCCGACGAGACCTTTCCAGCTGCTCCTCCATGTTCTTGATGGCGACCTCTCGATCCCTCTTCACCTCTTCAATCCGGGCATCCTTCTCCCTCTTCAGCTCTTCGATTCGTTCATCCTTCTCCCTCTTCAACTCCTCAATCCGCACCTCTTTCTCTTCCTTGATGTCCTCAATCCGAGTATCCCTCTCCTTCATGACCTCCTCGAGTCGTGCGTCCCTCTCTCGCCTGAGTTCCTCGATCTGCGTGTCTTTCTCCTTCCTCAGCTCCCCAATCCGTACATCCTTCTCTCTCAACAACTGCTCATAGCCGTGCTTCAGTTCCTCGATTCGTCGGTCGCATTCTGACCTATGGTCTTTGTGTGGGATTGGTAGTGCATCGTGGTCCTGGCGAACATTTGAACCCGGTGGCCATTCCGGGAGCGTTCTGTCAGACCGGTTGGTGGGCCAGTCCGCAGGTTCATCGGCGCGAACGAATGGAAACAGATCGGAACCGCGCATGGCCAGTGAGCGGAGTATGACAAGGGTGATGTTCGTGAGACTGTCGTCCTGGGAAGGGATGGTGGGAGTGGGGGCTCAAGGTGGTTGTGCCATGCGGTTAGGGTGGCATGACATGCGACATCCACGCACCACGTTCACGCGCCGCAGTAACTCAAGGAAAAGGGTACACAAAATCCTTCGTCCTTGAGGGTTTCCCCATTGGTTGCTTCCAGTCACTCAGGGTTGGTCGCTTCCGTGGGGTCGGGTTGGTGCCACTCACGTAGTGGTAGTCGCGGCTGTACGGACGGATTCTATCCGTCAGCTGGCATCGCCGGCGGTTATGGGTACATGGGTGTAATTCGATGCGAGAGTAACATGTGCATTGCCTGCACAAGTAGATGCGGCGTGCCCTGAGTAGTGTCCTGGCACCTAGCTATCACCTTTCTTCTTCTTCTCTTCCACCTCCACAACATTATCAGCAGGGACACCCTTCAGGAGGCCAACCTGGTCCTCAATCATCTCGACGATGTCACCGCTGACATCGCCTTGGACGACGATCTCATCCAGTCCCTGTAGATTCTTCGTCACAGACGACCCGCACGCGAACTTTGTGGCGAATAGCTTTGCAGCCTTTTTCAGGTCCACCCCTGTGACGGTTCAGTCAGCCGTTCGCCGTTGATTTGAAGCGGGCAATGATCACACACCAAACGCTTCTAACCCATGTACCGATGTCACGTACTTGTTCTTGTTCCGTTGTATCCGTTTGATTGTGATAGTCGACGCCTACGAATTGCTCAGGATGCGCGGAGGCACAGGAGGAAAATCACGGACCTCTTTCTTCTTCGCTTCCGCCAGAGCCTTGGCTTCCGCTTTTGCCTCCTTCTTCGCCGTGTCTTTCTCCAGCAACGCCTGTCCTTCCAGACTCAGCGTGCCGATCTTAGCCTGCAACGCCTCTGGAGGAACTCAGTGAGATCTCGGCGATCCGAGTGCGAACCGTGTGTATCACCTTCCGAGTAGTACCGGTTATAGAGGTCAGGCCGCTCATCCTTCAGCCACTCCTTGCACTTGGAAAACCGAGGGCCGAACTCGCAGTACTCGAGTGGGAAGGTACATACTGATGATGTTCAGCGGATTTCGTCGACACATTCTCGGTTGGACTGACTTTTGCAGTAGAAAACGTCGATTGGTGGGACCGGCTGAGGAGCATCTTCCGACGTCTCTTCCGGTGCAGGGATGACTGCGGGAGGTGGAGATGGCTGATTTCGTTTCTTGTTGGGTGCCATCGGTGACGGGATCGGAGGTTTTACGAAAAGGGGTATTGGGTTGATCCCGTCGATCCCGCCGCCGGGGGTCCGGCCCGGATCCCAAAGTACCGAGGAGAGGTCTCTCCGCATCCTCACATTCAGCGAGACCGCAACGATGCCCCAGGGAAGGGGGAAATCTACTACTACAAAGTTGTCTCCTCACAAAAGTTCTTAAATTGTCATTCGCTGGCCGGGTGCGCCCGACATATTGTTTTAAGAGGTCTGTAATTTCTACGTCAGGCTATACTTGGCTACAGGAAAGAATAAGAGCGGGTTCCCCATCACACCTCTGGGGGGCCAGGGCTGGGAGAATGGAGGGGCGGCGTCTCCGTACCTAATGGAGACGGTGTGTCACTTGGGCCGGTCTCGGCGAGGGGTAAAAAGTGATAGGCACAGTACCTGCTGTCTGCGTGTGAGCAATAGGGGCCCCGGGCCAGTGACCCACCATGCGTAAGGTGCGTTGGCTTGTCCCCTCCCGTACTCCGGGTCTGAGCCCAAACCTTCCTGGGTCCGCTGGTTGGAGCTCTGCGCTCGCAGGGAACTTCCAGTTGGATTCTTCACCAAGCAGGGTTTGGAAGGTACAGTTGAACGTGTTGAAATTTTCCAGGTCTTTTACTCGCTTGTGTCTCTCCTCCTCCGTCAGTTGATATGAACCATAACGGCAGGAGAATGAAATCGCCAATCCACCGAGCAGTGGACCAACTCTGGGCTCTTTGAAGGTGAACCGGTGACAGAATGAGCCGGCGTGGAGCGCACGGGATTTGAAGTGCCCTCCCAACGCGCGGCCGTGCTCATCATCTCCGTCGTCTTGCTCGAATGTGTTTTCCAAGGTGTTAAATCGTGCTCGTGGGGTCATGTCAGCTTCCATGTATTTGAGCGAGACCCACAGCATGACATGCATAAACGATTCGAGGTCGTCTTCATAAGAATGGGTGGCATCGGGCCTCATTAAAAGATCGGCGGAGATGAACTGCCAGGTTCCCTGTCAAACAGGTCGGTATGATCAGGTGATAGGAATTGAGCGTGCTGACAGTCCGCCATCCTCTGCGCCGCTCCCCCGGGCCTACGGGCTCGGAGAAGTCCCAATCGGTCAGCATTCCGTTACCTTCCTCATCTATCATGATGTTCTGCACGCTGACGTCGCTATGCAATATCTTCGCAATGCTGTAGGCAAGCCAGTGGGCTGGGACAGTGTCAGGATGGGTGCTGGTGATAGCAAGCAGATAGGTGGCCACACTCACCATTCATGGCTTGGAGTACAATAGTGAAGAAGTGATATTGGTTGTTGTACTCCGTGCACGGTCGGCCCACCTTGCCTAGCATTAGGCGGTAGTGCTTGTGCGGAGTAGGAGGCCGCATGGAATAGGTGTCACTGAAATTTACACGAAGTTTCGAGGTCAAGGTCTGCTGTTTGTCAACGTCGCCGTGCCAGACGACAGGGGCAATGTTGGGAACCTGGTTTGACCCCAGAAGCTCGTAAATTTCACCTTCCACGACTATCTCAGGTAGATCGATTCTCCAAGTATCCTTGAGAAACTGTTTCTTCTGGGCCGCTGGGTCCCAGACGATGAACGGTTGAGTGGCTCTCCCGAAGAGAGAAGGCGTCGATGTCTTCGGAGAGTATCCGACCACCGTGTGGTCAGGGCCCAACCGGAACTCGTAGAAGCGGGGCTGTGGACCCTGTCGAGACCTGAACCCGAACCCATTCTTCGCCGCCTCTGCCCTTTGGTCGCCCTCCTCCAAGATGGTGACACTTGTGTCAACACCTCGGGATCTGTCATCCAGGCTGCCGTAGCTGGTAAAGAACCTCTCCAGATGACTGCTGGTTTCGTGGTCAAAGCGGGAGGTGAAAATGGCTCCACTGCGATCCCATCGAACAAGACGAGCGTAACGCCCGAGGATGACAACGGAGAACGCCCAGGGTCGGAGCTGCTGCGCCATCTGGGCCTCCACGTAGGTAGCCATCTGACCCAACGTCTTCATGCCTTCAGACGTATCGGCTTCTACCGTAGTGTTGGAATCCGTGGTGGGACGCTCGTCGAGGGGGTGGAGGTCCTTAAATGGGTCATGGGATTCGTCGGGCTTGACCACAATCGCTACCTCGATCCGTGAGGAGTCCATGGTCCCACATCTGGAGCGTCCAGGGATATACGCCACGAGGTCAGGCTTGCGATGGTGACCATCGTTTTCAGAGGGGTTCACAAACTCGAGGGTCCCACAATTGGATTGCAGGTGCTTGAGCTTTGTGGTCGGAGAAATGAGCAACTGACAAACGAGAGGGAAATGGGATACCACCCACGAGTTCAGGGGACATATCAGGCTCGGTTAGGGGTGGGGTGCTTTCCCTCGACCCTTCGACCCTTGGTCTCTTGTGCTCGCGGTCCTCACCCGACACCCTCTTCCTCTTCTTCGTCTGTTCCATCTCCTGCTCCTCTCTCCTCGCCGTCTCTTTTACTGCAAGAATACTCCGTTTGATCGTCTCCACGGCATGGTTGTGGTCAACACCTTCGGTGAGAAAGACATCTAGGAACAGGGCCGGGGAGATGGGACCAAACAATGATCCTCTCACCTCCGCACCCGCTCCGAGTTGTGTTTCTGTTCCAGTGGGATCCATGAGTGAATTCCGTGCGTTGCGGGTAGAAGCGCGTTCAGAAAGCCGCCGGTCCGGATCGGGGCGGATCTCCGAACCCTGGGAGTTTTTTTTTTTTTGAACCAAGGCTTATCCCGCTAAGTACCTGGTTTTAGAGAATACGTGAATAAATAGAGATAGATTGAAGAGAAATTGGGTGGTGGAGGCAGGAGACCCTCAGCGAAAATTTTGGGATGAGTCGTCCAGTCGGGTTTCGGATCGGGGCGGGGAGCTCCGGATTTGGTGAACGCGCCAGATCTGTGCATAAACTGGATCACACCTGCCACCAGCCACCAGTCGACCACCGCCCGTATGTTCTGTCGGCGACGGCTGTTCCTCGATGCATTTCGCGCTGGTAGTCGCGTAACCCGCCGTCTGACATCCTCCGTCCCAACCGGCGCGAAGCCATACTACATCACAACCCCGATTTTCTACCCGAACGCAGGTGGGTCCTCCTTTCGTTCCCTCCTTTCATCCAGGACTGAGAATCAGCGTCCGGGTAGCACCACACATTGGACACCTGTACACCATTGTGACTGCGGACATCTTTGCGCGGTATCACAGGCTATCAAATCCGAACCAACCAGTTCAGTTTGTCACCGGGACGGATGAACATGGGTTGAAGATTCAAAGGGCCGCCCGCAGTGCCTCCCGTGAACCTCAGAAGTTCTGCGATGGTTTGAGCGCAGAGTTTCAGGTATGTCTTCGCTCCGTCATAAACTCCCTTCTGCACAACTCACAAGTGGGGGAGTAGAGATTGGTGAAGGAAGCGAACGTTTCTGCCACCCGATTCATCAGGACAACAGAACAAGTTCACCATCGTGCCGCTCAGCATATTTGGGTACGCACCAGCGATCCTTTGCTCTTCCTGTTTCTCACAGGCTCGAAAGAACCTCCTCAAGGAAAAGGGCCTCATATACAAAGGGAAGCACTCCGGGTGGTACTCTGTCGCAGACGAGTGCTTCTATACCGTCTCCCAGGTCGCAGAGGTCACTCAGACCGGTAACAATCTCCAGAGCCGTTACGTCTCTGTCGAGACCGGGTCCCCAGTCGAATGGGTCCAAGAGGAGAACTACATGTTCAGCCTAACATCATTCCGTGACCAACTCCTCGGTCACATCAAGAGCAACCCAGATTTTATATACCCTCCGGCTCGATACCAGGAAGTTTTGGACTTTTTTGAAAGCTATACGCAGGAAGATTTGTCTATCTCTCGTCCCAAGAATAGACTTTCTTGGGGCATTCCCGTACCTGATGATCCAGGCCACACCATGTACGTCTGGTTTGAGGCATTGATAAACTATCTCTCCGCTATCGGGTACCCCTCCCCTACTACAACAAACGGAACCACCGCCGCATGGCCACCTGACTTGCAAGTTATGGGGAAGGACATAGTTCGGTAAGCCATCAGACCCCATTCATTCTCACATCGGTTTTCTAACCAGATGTGTAGGTTCCACGCCATATATTTCCCCTCAATCCTCATGGCTCTCGATTTGCCACTTCCTAAACGGCTTCTCGTGCATTCCCATTGGACCGTTGAGAAGAAAAAGATGTCCAAATCGGTTGGGAATGTCGTCGACCCGTTTGAGACGATGGAAACATACGGGCCCGATGCCGCCAGGTACTTCCTCGCTAGGGCTGGTGGTCGGTTTAAGTACAACGTTGGTATGTCTTGTTCCACCACTCGCGGTAACACTATTCAACGATGTCTCTCCGACCCACTTCCCCTCACTAAAATGGTAGACTGGACAAGCACCCAATTCGTCAAACACAGCACAGAGTTGATGTCCGTCGTTGGAAACCTCTACTCAAGAATTACAGCCAAGAAGATGGAAAAGTATCTTCGTTCATCACCCATACCGACCATCGTCGAGCTCCAGGGGGCCGTCAAAGAGGGAGAACAAGTACAAGGGTCAGAACTCCTCGTACAGCTGGGTGGGCTCCGGCAGAGAGTGCAGGGGCACATGGAGAATCTCGTTGTGGCTGATGCTGTCCAAGAGATTGTCGATGCCTTGGCGCTGGTACGTTTGGGATGGTTCCCCTTTGCAATTCTGTAGCTGAGTTGCTGCGGTCCTTATTTCACAGGCCAACAAAATCTACTCCGAGGCGCAACCCTGGCTGACATCTACCGACGCGTCGCACCGTGCTCAACTTCACGCAATCTGCGTGGAGACTCTCAGGATTTGTGGCATCCTTCTCCAACCTTTCATCCCGGCCAAATCCGTCGAGCTTTTGGAAATTCTCGGAACTAAACAGGAGGAGCGAACCTGGGATTATGCTGAACCAGGAAAAGGCACCACTGGGGATATTAAACAGGGCATCAAATTATTCATCGATCCAGCACTGAAGGGACAGCTGCTCTCAGCAAAAGTCAGCTCATGGGAGCGGAAGAGCGGAAAGGTCCCAGTACAATAATTGTTATATGCGCGTGTTCGTACATTAGTACAAGTGCTTCGAACGTGGGGGTGGAATGAACCGGCGTGTACGCGATCTCTGTGGGAGGTCGCCCGCTCAGGAGGAATAAGCCCGAGTTCCTGATTATGCCCCTGGTCGGCCAGGGCCAGGAAAATGGGGGGATGTCTCCGTACCTAGAGGAGGAACGACGTCGTTCGCCTGGGTTGACCTCAGTGAGGGATATAAATGTGATACCGGCACAATACCTGGTGTCTGTACGAGTAATCGGGGTCTACAACAGCCAGCATGCTCGACCCCCTACATTATCTTCCCTTTTCAATTGTAACGCGCTACGGTACACTTTGCGCGAGAATGATCGAGCGGAGGAGTGAAAAGAGACACGACCGTCAAAAAGTGCGCACGCGAGGTGGTGGTCGCGTCGGGTTGGTCAGGTTTAGGCTGGAGTTCAGCCTCAATTCAGAGGAGGGGAGGGAGAGGGAAGGGCGTCGAGGGTTCAGGGGAGGCGACCTCTGAATGGTCAGGTTGCAAATAATTATAATGCTTATGCGTGTGTGCGTACATCAGTACAGGTATTTCGAACAAGATGCGGTCGTTGTGGGAGGCCTCCTACCAGCAGGCGGTCTATTGGGTAAGACCGCCACCCGCTAAGGAGGAACGGACGTGTCTCCTAACACTAACCGATTCCACATGTTTAGACCCTCCTTCCTAAAGTCATCCCGACCTATTGACACCGGTTCATCATCGTGGAAGAACCTCATCACAGAGGGTAGTTCATTAGAGTACCGCGGCCAAGGTAAGATCGAACGAGGTGACATGGAATGACCGTTCGGGTCCAGGTAGGTGATGAATTGTATGAAATAGTCTGCTGTCACTCCGCCGCTGAAAGGATCCACGAGGTCGCTACTGTGTGCGGCACCAAGGTGTTCGAGGTTTTTGAACCTCTCGCTCACTGTATTGAATGATGAGAAACCGAAACCGAAAGCGGGGGGAGAAAAATGGGGCGCACCAAACACATAGACAGGCTGTTTTTCCGATCGAGACTGGGCAAAGTACCGGCGGGGAGCGACGAACGCCATGTCACCAATTAGCGCAGCCATGCGCTTGAACTGTG
>Ga0307516_10008915_pt1 | contig 11255 bp, 14 predicted proteins | sample 19_EM_MG_FD_203310 | JGI IMG/M metagenome (GOLD analysis project Ga0307516, IMG submission 203310) | Populus trichocarpa ectomycorrhiza microbial communities from riparian zone in the Pacific Northwest, United States - 19_EM | ecosystem: Host-associated > Plants > Roots > Unclassified | place...
TCGGCTGCTATCGCCGGCATTTTACGCGGGCCGCGCCGAAAACTTTGGGTGACTGGTACCACGCAATCGGAGTGAGTACCCTATTGTTCTACGGATCACCAGAGACTTAAATTCCTCCCGGGTTACAGATAATGGAGAAACCCGGCTCGTTGGCCTTTTGCATACATCCGCCACCCGACATACGCGCAAGTTTCCCATTCACATCCACAGTGGGAGAGTTATTGTTGAACTCTCATTCGTTCTGCACCCTAGTCGTATATTCCTCTCTACGCACTTCTCCTTGCGGTCAGTGGGTCTAAGGTACCGATCGAAGTACGTGGTCGTCACCAACATCCGCGCCAAAGTGAACTCACGTATAAGCGCACGTTCCAGGAAAGCACGACGGTCGATGATCCTGCGCTTGGGGACCAATACAGGCGGTGCAAAATCAAGGTCCCATACAGTATTATACATCTGGTGAAAGCCAGTTAGGACTTACCGTTACGAGTTTGATTATTAGTTTACGTCGATCTTATACCCACCTACACATGGCCTTTATGCTCGTATGACCGTTATGATGACCCGCGAGTGTATTCAACTGTCCTGGGTTAGGCCCAGCCTTGCTTCTTCCTCGCGGGGCTTCATCAGTGCCAACGTACGTGGGACCCTCATAACAGAGGCAGATGCCGCATTCGAATCCTTGTTACAATTCCTCAGGAAATGAGACATGCCAACGTGATTGAATCTCTGGGACTCGCACACGGAACGCTGACCCCACGGGGACACTTCGCATATCCACACGCTCTGGTAGCCTTTTGGCCGTACCACCCTCAGGAATGAACAACCGCTCTTAACATAATCGCCGCCACTGAACGAGGCACTCCGGAGAGACGCGACCTGCACGTCTGGCCCCGTTTACGACTGTCCACTTATCATACTTCGACCGGGCTCAGTGGCCTCGTTCGCCACTCCTGCGCTCACCGTGTCAGTGATCGAGGAAATTATTTGTGAGGATGCACCTTTACCGTAAAACCCCCTTGCGTTTTTGAAAAAGGTCGTCACTGTGGGAAGCGGCTGAGCGGGCCTCACCATGTTAAGTTTGTGGGATACGCACAAGTTTCCTCCTCTTCCGCTTGGAGCTGCTGCAGGGGGACTATAAATTGATGCCAATTCTTTGAGTCTTCATTCATCTGGTTCGAGATTGATTGGATCGACGGCCGTCGTTTGGGGGGCTGAGACTTGTATTCCGCGTCCCAAGCTGCTGATAAAAGGTTCCACAGTGCATCTGAAAATCCCGCGGGGGGACGGTTGGGTTTCTCCCCTTTCATAACCTTGAGCATGACTGTCTGCTCTCTTCTGATATCGTCGAAGGGCCGTCTCCCTGTCAAGACCTGTCTAGGATGTTATTAACGTTCCAGAGTCACTCTGTGGGCACACGTGCCTCAAGTATAGTCATTCCTAGCGCATAGATGTCTGTGCCGATGGACGGAAGGCTATGGGACTTGACGGAGAACCCGAACTCTTCTGGGAACAACATCTCCGGTGCCATCCACCGAGTTGTACCACGTGGCCCGTGACCACCGGTGGTGGACCCAACAGTTGACTCGTCAATGATCATGGCGAGCCCAAAGTCGGCCAAGCGGGCAGAACACTTGAGATCTACGAGGATGTTGGCCTTTGTGGAATCCATGTCAGACCCAACAATGTGGCAGATATGGGGACTCACTCCTTTGAGATCCCCGTGAATAATACCGCAATTGTGTAGATATTCCAGCCCGGTTGCCACGCCCATAAGCTGAACAACCCACGGTTAGATCAGGATGTTGCATGCTCTGGTGTTACCCACGAGATGAAGGCGGTTGCGGCGCGGGTGGCCTGAGATGAACACCATGATGTTTCCATGCTCCATTAGGTCCGAAACTATCGCAAGATCTAGAGTCACTCCCACGAAGGGCAAGATGTTTTCGTGCCGAAGCCACTTCCACCCGATGACCTCTCTAGCGAGGAGCTTAAACCGCAACGTAAGTAAAATTTCCTGTGCCTTTATTAATAACGCACTCTGTGCAACTTTTGAACGGTTTCCTCTTCGTTGGTAGCGACCACGAGAGATTTTACCGCGACAGGGCGTCCTTGGAAGGACATCCGGTACACACGTGAAAAACCGCCTATGGCGAATGGCGTTTGCCTATCTCCATCGAGTGTGTCTGTGAGGATGAACGACGACGGAAGGATCCCAAATGTTCCGCAAAGGTTTCGTAAGCACTTCAGCTGTTGCCTTCGTGTTTGATCTGGATGTGTTTTTTCACCTAAGGACTGACTGTGGGATCAGATCAACCGGAGCACCAGTGCTATGGAATACCAACTGTATCGAGTGTATCTGCATAACACTGAACCTGATCACGCTCCAGATTTAGGGGTTGCCCGGATCTGCTCTCATTAAGTAGGGAAACAATGTGATCCACTCCTGGCGACCGATCTGCATCGAATTTTTGTGTGAGATCCGGCGGAACTTGCAGCTACTGGGCCAGGGAAAACGGAGGACATACTACTTGAACCATTGGTGTTCTGCAAGAGCTCGGGATTGGGTCCTTGAGGTCGTGATCAGCCCACGTCCTGACGACCAGAATTGAGATTCAACGGACCTCGGGGCATGAGTGGTTTGGGCGGACACGTGTTGGATTCTCCAACCTCACGATTTGCAGTATCCTCAAAATAGTCTCCTGGGAACTGTGGTAAGTCTACGTTTCTTCGTGAGGGTGACGATGGAAAAAGACCAGTATGGCCCACGAGCTGGTCCGGGTCCCTGAAAGATCCCACGGAACTCGCCGCTGTGATTTTCGGGTAAGCCATCAACGAGCGGGCCCCAAGGGAGTGGAATACGCACAACTCTTTTTTCGTTCCATGTAGATTGGCCTACTCATTGGGTGCCGGATTCCCGCCTCACCTTGCGACTGTTCGGGGGTGTCAATGATACTTTGGCACATGGTTGGTAAGGATTCACGTTCCTCAAGGGAAAAGACACAGTCGTCGTACGTAATCGGAGCGTCCTTGTCAAGTGTGAGAGGGCTGTTCCAGAAACAGCGAGGGAGCGACCGTACCTCCGCCCGAGCCAACGCCTTGGCGTCAGTGAGAAGGTCCCATATCCGCATAAGTTGTTCCTCGTTCGGGTGGACCTGGGCCTTGTCGACACCTTCCCCAGAGTTGTCTGTGACCATGAGGTGTGTGAGGGGTAGGAACCCTCGAATATCAAGGTCCTCGTCCAATGGTGTCTCGAGTCGGGTCAACCGCTCGATCGGGAATTTCTGGCCGAGGATAGTGAAGAACCTCGTGTAAACCATCCAAAACGCCGCAGCACCTTCTACGGGCAGCCTCTTTTCACCGTTGACATAGAACCGGTAATTTGCACGTAACCACTTGTTGACCATCCGCAACGCGGGAAGCGTCCTCCGGAACGTGGCGGTGATTTCCTGGGCAATGTCATCTGTATCTCCTGCAGGATCATCAGCGAGTTCTTGTAGGCCAACCTCCAATAGGGAGCAGAGCACGGCTAGTAGATGTCCTGAGATCTGAGCCTCGACCCGAGGGCTGGATGGTTTTCGGCGCTCTGCATCGGGTGATCGAACCATTCCGTGTTTCCAAAGTGCGCCGAGACCAAGGATGACGACCTTTGATATGGCTTCTGGTTGTAGAAGGCGGCTGGCGACCAGGTCGTGAAACATGGAGACTGAAGATTTGCACAGCTCCTCCGAGGCACGAAGGGACCCAGGGTCCACCATCTCTACCCCCTGATACTGCTCCCAGTACCCGTGAAGTACGATGATTTGCTCCTTGAGCACATCTACCTTGAGTCGAGGATCTGTGCCTTCCTGTTGTTTTGCCTCCCCCTTGGTGTTCCAGAAGCCAAGCGAGTTCTTCAGTGATTTCTCCATATTTTCCGCGGCACTGTCATACGGTTGCTGCACGCAGATGGCCCGGTAGTAGTGAACGATGCCGCTGAAGGTGTCCAACTGGTAAAAAGAGAGAATTGCGAGTTGGTTGGACGGTTTTCCCTCATGTGGAACGAGAGATCGGGCTAGTTCGTATCGCCGGCGCGCCCTCCTGTAGTCGCGGACACGAGAAACCAGCGTTTCCCGGCCCCTGCCACCGGCCCGTGCGGGGGGTCCGATTTCGACGCCGGCTATCGGCCGTCCCCCGGCTTCATCGTATCTTTCCTTGTATCGCGCAATATCTCCGAGTAGGACCAAAGCTTTGCTGACACTCGACAGCTTTGCCTGACGCTGCTCGGGGTTACATTGGATAACAGTATCGGAGTGGTGGGGGGGAAAGTAGCCTCCAGTCCCCCCATCCGGCACCAAGTCTGGACTATCCTCGAGACTGGCGGAAACCATTTTAAGGGAGACAAGCACCGGGTGGGCTTCATGAAGGTCGAATGCTCGCCGGAACCACGCAACGAGGGAGATCCAGAACTTTTCCTCTTCGGAGAGGAATTGCCGAAACCTGGAGAGGAGTTTCCGGCGTTCTGCAAGGGGGTCGGGGGCTTCCCGTGGCGGGGCTTGGCGTGCACTTTTTGGTGGGGGTTTGGGGACACTGGAGTTGGTGACGTGTTCTTTGTAGCAGGTGATGATCGCGTAGGAAGTGTGCGTCCATAGGTTGAGCTCTGCGGTCCTGGATTCCTTCGCAAACGGATGGGAGATCAAGAGTTCGACATACTGATTCCGCAGGCTGAAAACTGGGAGTTAACACACAAGATGCGGAGGATCACAGGCGTTTGAAGGTGGGTCGTACTTCTTGCGGTGAAACTCAATACGTCTATCCCAAGGCTCCAGCTTCGATAGTCCCACTTGGAGGGTTGCATTCAGCGCCTTCGCTTTTCTGCATTTTCAATCAGAATTCGTGTAAGGGAGAGTAGGTGAGGGCGAAATAGTCTTACTTTGCGATTTCCGACGGATTTTCTGGCATTGTGGTCGCTGGTCGGTTTTGGCGAGGTATGTTAGAGCACGTTTGGGTATACATACTGGTCGGGTCCGAGCATGGGCCATTGTGCCCCGTGATCACATTTAGTCCACAGCCCCAACCCTGAGTCCAGTCCCATGCTGGTTGGAGGTTTACATACCTGTGACCGCTGCGTGATCGGTGTTCTGATTACAGGTCAGCGAAGCAAGCACACACACTAAAAAAACCAGCCATAGCCTTTTCACCAAGGCTACACTTGCCCGAATGCTTAGGTGCTTTACCGGTGGCTGCTATACAATTGGCGGGTTTCCTGATCGCGGTTGTAGTGTGCCCTGAGTGTGTCGCTCAAGGAGGTCACGCTTGGGTCACGCTTACGTACGTGAGCATGACCATGCGCTAGCCAATGAGAACGGCTCCCGCCTATATCATCGCAATAATTTCAAGGTTTTGTCGTTCGCCTTTTTTCTGAAAGAACTGATTCAAACATCAGCTGTTTATTCAACAAATTTATTTGTTGTTGCCCGCGGTGTCTGTATTCAAACGCGGTATCCGGGACGTATGTGCTAGGTCTTAGAGCTTATGTAGAGTGCAGAAAAACAAGCGCCACAGCCAAAAACCTGGGGTGAATCTGCCAGCCGCTCGATGGGGTAACCGGTTATTTATCCGGACCGGTGGTATTTCCTTTTATGGTGGTGAACGTCTTGGGGTGTAGCCAGCAGTTGTCCCATAAAAGGAAAGTCTCAGATAGGTTGGGTAGGAGCCTGGGTCATACTTAACATTTTTCCATTCACTTTATTCTGCGGATATGGTTGAGGAAACAAAACGTGTTTTCAATGATTAAATCCCCCGGTGCCCCCCGTGAGAGTATATTAACCAGCCCAATCAGCTTTGTCCATGTTTGTTTGATCGGGATCGGCACTCTCCGGTTGTTCTTGTTTAGGAAATGAGACACGTCTGATCCCACTGGACGAGCACGTCCGTACGTCTGGCAGCCTTTCGGCAATACCCCCGTGAACGGAGTACTCTGGAGAGACGCAACCTAGGCTCACGTTTACAACCGTCCAGTTATCCTAGCCGCTTTAACTCCTTTAACCTGGCCCCACGCTTCCTCTTTTACCTCGTTCGCCACTCCCGTAGCTGCCTCCCTGTAATCCTACCAATCGGATTACTACGACGTCATCGAGGTTGACTTCGATACAGTATATAAATCCTGTATTTTCCTCGATTACCGGCATCGTTCCTTGACCGAATACCACAACCCGTCGTCCCTTCTGCCGCTTGCTCGTTCCTCAGTGTTGGCGGCTCACGCCGCCTTCCACTCCCTCGCCTATCCAACTGGCTCACTACCAGCAACTACAGAAAACTCCTCGTACATCCAGTGTGCTTACCGTGTTGTGACTGGCACCAACACGACTCCCCACGCGGATGACTCGTTGGTTAATCCGACTTCCATGGAGGTCGGTTTCCCAAAGCCGTCACATATATCCGACGCCCCACCTTCACCGCGTCTAACCCGTGTCTGCCCCATGTAAATGCGGTCGTAGAGATGCGGTTGCCCTGAAGGCGCCTAAACCTCCCACATCCCCACCCCACTGCCAAGAACTCTGGAAGGGCCTCGACAGACCAAAGGGCTCTCATAATCCCAGGAGTTTGCGGGCAGCTCAAAGGCGCGAGATCAAGAGTCGGGAACATCAAACCCGGTTCCACCGGTCCACGTATTTGGACCAACCTCGCGTTGTCGGGAAATTCAATGGATGTATTCTCCCGCAGCTCATTTCCTGGATGATTATTGCGTACAACGGGTTTCGCCAACCAAAATGGACGACAGAACACGCTCTGATCCCGTCCCCTCCCGATATCCTTGGGGTCGACGGCGTAGCGTCGGACGAGTGGTTGGATTGTTGGCCTTATCGCTGGGACGCATTTCGCGCGGACCGCGCTGAAAACCTTGGGTGGCCAGATATGGGAGAAACCCAGACCCATTGACCACGGACCTTTTGCATACGTCCGCCACCCGAATTATACGCAAGTTTTTCTTTCATTATTTCTCTAACCCTGTCCCTTACGATACAAGCGGCACAAAATCAAGGTCCCATATAGTATTATCCCGTGCATCTGGCGAACGCCAGTTAGGAGTTACAGCTACGAGTTGGGTTAAATCAGAAGTTTGTCTAATGATCCCATGCCATCTGCCTACATCTTTTGCGCCCGCTGTGTAGACCGTTATCGATATCATGATCATGCAAATTTTCTCAACTACTCAGGGTTACCCGACCCTGCTCCTCCCTCGCGGAGCTTCGTAACGGTGTCGGATGCCGCGTTCAAATCCTTGCGACGATTCCTCAGGAAATGAGACGTTAACACGATTGGATACCCGGGGCCCTCCGTACGCTCTGTTAGCATTTCGGCCGTATCGCCGCCTCTCCCCCAGGAATGGACAACCGCTCTTAACATAATCGTCACCACTGAACAGGGCGCTCTGAAGAGACCCAACCTACACGCTAGGCTCACGTTTACGACTGCCCGGTTACCATACTTCAACCCGGCCTCGCGCTTCCTCTCTCGCCACTCCTACGCTCGCCGTGTCGGTGATCGAAGTAATATTCATCTCGTGAGGGTGCACCTTTACCCCTAAACCCCGCCCCTTTGTGTTTTCCCAGGAGTCCTCCGTTCCTACAGAAAGCAGCTTAGCGAGTCTCACCATGTTGTCGATTGTGTGGGATACGCACAAAATACCTCCTCTTCCATCCGGGGTCGCGGCAAAGGGACGATAAATTGATGCCAATTGCTTGCGTCCTCCTTCATCTGGTCCGAAATCGTTCGGATGGACGGTCGTTTAGGGGGTTGAGATCCATATTCCGCATCCCAAGCTGCTAATAAAAGGTTCCACAGCGCATCTGAAAATCCAGCAGGGGGACGGTCGGGTTTCTCCCCTCTCATGACCTTGAGCATAACCGTCGGTTCTCTTCTGATATCGCTGAAAGGTCGTGCTCCCGTCAAGACCTGCTCGAGGTATTACTAACGTTCCAGAGGTTCTCTGTGGACACACATACCTCAAGTACAGTCATTCCTAGCGCATAGATGTCCGTGCTCGTGGATGGAAGGCTATGGGACTTGCCAGAGAACCCGAACTCTTCTGGGAGCAGCATCTCCGGTGCCATCCACCGAGTCGTACCCCGTGGCCCGTGACCACCGGTGGTGGACCCGAGGGTTGACTCGTCGATGATCATTACGAGCCCAAAGTCGGCCAAGCGGGCGGAGCAGTTGGGATCAATGAGGACGTTGCCCTTGGTGCAATCTGGGTCAGACCAAACACGATGGCGGATATGGGGACTCACTCCCTTGAGATCTCCGTGAACAATGCCGCAACCGTGTAGGTATTCCAACCCGGCTGCCGCGCCAATAAGCTGACCCTTGACGGTTAGATCAGGATATCGGATGTCCCGGTGTTACTCACAAGTTGAAGACGATTGTGACGCGGGTTGTTTGCGATGAACTCCCTGATGTTTCCATGCTCCATCAGGTCCGAAACGATCGCCAGATCTGGAGTCACTCCCACAAAGGATAAGATGTTTTCGTGCTGAAGCCACCTCCACCCGATGACCTCTCTGGCGAGCAGCTTAAACCCCCGCGTGAGTAACCTATCCAGTAAATATATACCGAGTACCGCACCCTGTGCATCCTTTGAAGGGTTTCCTCTCCGTCGGTGGTGACCACGAGAGATTTCACCGCAACAGGGCGTCCTTTGAACGACATACGGTATACACGTGAAAAACCACCTGTGGCGAACGGCGTTTGCCGATCTCCGTCGAGTGTGTCTGCGAGGATGAACGACGATGGAAGGATTCCAAAGGTTCCGCAAAGGTTCCGCAAGCACTTCAGCCACTGTCTACGCGTTTGATCTGGAAGCGTTTTTTCATCTAAAGACTGAGCATGGGGTCAGATCAACCGGAGGACCAGTATTATGAAATGCCAACCGTATTGAGTGCGTTTGCATACTCCTGAGCTTTATCGCGTCCTAGATTCAGGGGTTGCCTGGGCCCGCTCTCATTCTTGAGTAGTGAAACGATCTCGTCCACTCCTGGTGACCGACCTGCGTTCAATTTTCGTGTAAGATCCAATGGAACCCGCCCCCACTGGGCCACCAGGAAACAGGACATACTGTCTGGATCACTGGCGTTCTGCAACTTGAGGAATCCGTCCGGATCTGGACCGGGACTTTTGAGGTCGCGGTCGACCAAATTTGAGGGAGGAAATGGCGGGGGACCAGAGTCCTTTCCCTCCCGCGATACCTTCGGCCGTTGTTCCTCGTCTGAGGTTGAGACCCCTGTGGGTGCATCTCCTGGTGGGTCGTTGATCCATTCACGCTCACCCGCGCGGAACTTGGCACAAAAATCGAGGGTTTGATATAGAGGTTGAGCCCACTCAGGTTGGGGAACCGCACCAGTAAGAAGACCCTTGACGGACACCTCCGAATAATACGCGACCGTATTGGCATCCTGACGTTCCGCGATGACAGATCCTTCGACGGAGATATCTGGTACAGATGTCAGCGTCGCAACGTGGGATGAACTTGTTGTGGCGGACCTCCGAAAAAATCTTCCACCTTACTGTAACTATATCTGTTGGTCGTAGAGTGATGCAAATCAGTTAATCAGTTAATGAAAGAGTTTAGGGCCTAAAGACGAACAAATCCAACATTGGGGCAGGTTTCCCACTTGTGTTGATGGATTCATGGGCTTCGCCGTTGCGATCCAGCGGACCCAAGCCAATGCTGTGGCTCCCACCTAACGTGAGGGATCCGACAGCCGTGAATGATCTCTGAAATGATATCAGCTGGAGTCGCAAGGCCGCAAAAGCGATGATCCCCACCATTGCCTACGGGTGGATTATGCGTCAGCCTCACGGTAGACACGCGGGATACTCGATGGACGTGGGGCGCTTACAGATTGGGTGTTGAATACGATTAGGAAATCAGACATTTCTGCGTTAGCCTGAGTACTGACACCGAGGCCCGCAGTCCCGATAGCACTGGGGGCCGACCAGGCTACAGATTGTACACGTCTGGTTAGTGAAGGTGATCCAGGGTAGAGAAGTGGACGTACATCCGTCGGGTAGTTTGGCGACTACAAGCCCACTCCCGGCTAGGAATTTGGCTTTGAACACAGTAAAAATAGCGAATCCTTTCGCGTTCTCGAGGACGGCCCAGGGGATAACCTGAGAGACGGTGTTGGGAACAGAGGCCACTCGTACGTGAAAGAACGTACCCCATCAGAGTCGTTGCTTCTGGGTTCCACGAAAGAGTTGACTGCGCGTACAGTGATTAGAACCCTAAACCATTTAAAGGGCGAGAGTGGTCTCACTCACGTATTCTGTCTGCCTTCATACATTCTTGGGGTAGTGGTGTATTCAACTCGGTGGTAGGACCGATACTCGTCGCGGATAATGTGACCAGCTCAGAAGCTTGGAAGTGGTGGGAAGATCAGCGAGCGTTCGTCAGCCTGGACATTACACGTGCCTGGTATGTGGCGGGAGAGTAGCCCAAACCATTCGCGGGCCTGAGCTTCGGTGGCCGGGGGAGATGTTTCCAATAGACCGACTAGTTGGTTGGTAGGTGGGTGTTCCTGTATCTTCAGTTTGTTAGCCGCGTCCTGCCTCAGGGTAGGGTCCAAGATAGGAAACCCGAGTGATTGCCAATCGGGGTTCGAGAAGACTTCGAGGGGTTTCGCCAATCCCTTCTCGCCTCGATGGACGGCAGGGACGAATGCAATGTTCGCATGAGTGTCAACGGTGTAGTCCATGTACTTCTGTATGTAATTGTCGAGGAAGTAACCCAACGCGACTGCCGCCAGTGGTTCACCCTCGGAGGCAATACCAAGGATATCCTCCGTCGGCGGGTACCGCCTCAAACCCAAGTTGAACAGAAATTCGGCTGGGAATGGTAGGGTCAGTACGTGGGGAGGCTAAGTTGTGTCGGGCGTACCTTCTTCGCCATTGGGTTCCCATTTGTGTTCGCCATCCTTATCATGCCAGTCGATGATCGGTAGGCCAAGGGTCCAGAACACATCCAATGGCTCGTACAGGTCAGAGGCCTTGAGCCTTGGGACCTCGTTCAGGGTTCCACCCTCATTCCGACTTTTTTGAGCGGTTTCCTCCTCTGGGAATGCGGGAGTAAGCCGAAGTCTCTCAATCTCGGTGGGGTGTAGTGTGGACTGGACTGAAACTAGGTATTTAACTAGGTCTGGGATGGTCCAGTCGCCGGGCATAATCACCCTATGGGATTTGATGAGAAAGGTGTGCTTTGAGGGAGCGGGGAGCCTACC
>Ga0307516_10008917_pt1 | contig 11254 bp, 8 predicted proteins | sample 19_EM_MG_FD_203310 | JGI IMG/M metagenome (GOLD analysis project Ga0307516, IMG submission 203310) | Populus trichocarpa ectomycorrhiza microbial communities from riparian zone in the Pacific Northwest, United States - 19_EM | ecosystem: Host-associated > Plants > Roots > Unclassified | place...
ATTAAAATCTTGTATCTGACACATGATTTGGGGATCACCAACCCATATTATCATCATTTATAAGGTTTTCTTTTTCTTTTTTTGTGTGTAAATGCCTAGTAACCAGTAAAAAGAGCACGGGCCATTGCTTTCATGTTGATGAATTGTGCAATTATAATCTCACTAGTTCTTATATCACAAAAACTTGTGTTTGTAGGTTGTTGATTTTGGAGAAAGTGGTCCTGTTCGTTGTTCTCGTTGCAAAGGCTACATAAATCCCTTTATGAAATTCATTGATCAAGGGAGGCAGTTCATTTGTAATTTGTGTGGTCAGTTTACGTACTGTTTATTTTTTTGGCTGTTGGAATTCTTTTTGCAGTTTTAATTGTTAGGCTTTCTGAATTTTGCAAAATGTTTGATTTGCTAGTTATAATGGGATTTGAAATAGTCTTATCCTTCCCAATGCCTCTTTGGATTAGTCGGTGACTGAAGACAAGAAAAAGTCATGTACTATACGTGTCGTATTTAGTTTATCACTGTCAGAACTTCTGGAGCAGTGTTGCATGCATCAATCAAGACTAGACATTGTTTATTATTCACTTTCAAACGTACCACTTTCAGTTTTGGAGCATTGTTTTGAGATGTACAGCTTATAACTAGCTGTGTTGACATGTTATAGATCTGTTAACAGCTACAACACTTTATTGGTTTCATTGGCTAGTTGATTTGGCTCTGCTCCCTGAACATACTGGCATGATAAGGGACTCTACAATTTCACCCATTTGTTTTGGCAGGGTTTACTGATGAGACTCCCCGTGACTACCACTGCAATCTAGGTCCAGATGGTAGGCGTAGAGATGCTGATGAAAGGCCCGAGCTATGCAGGGGAACAGTTGAATTTGTTGCCACAAAAGAATACATGGTTTGTTTTCTCTTAAGAATTTGGAGTTTTATAAAATACCGTTTGCTCTCGATTTTCTTCTAATTGGATGCCTATGTGACTATCTATTATATATTTGATTCCTTGGTTCAGTTACTATAGTTTTTCTCCGGACTACTGTAAATATTTTATTTTCTATTTATTGTCTTCTAGGTCCGTGATCCCATGCCGGCTGTGTATTTTTTTCTTATTGATGTATCCATGCATGCCATACAAACTGGTGCGACTGCTGCAGCTTGCAGTTCAATTAATCAAGTTATTGCTGATCTTCCGGTGAGTTTTATGTCCACTTCCGAAACATTTTAGCATGTAATTCGTCTAGTGCTGGTATTTTCATCGACTGGCATTAATATTATGTTGAGATTCACTTGCATTCATTTAATCATTCATGCTATTTGCAGTTATTTTTTCTTTTGATAACTTACTCTAGCTCGTATTTCATAATATACCTAGATTTGCAAACAAGAAGGCAGTTTTGATTACTGATGTATGGACTGAAAAATCCTTTGCAGGAAGGGCCACGGACAATGGTGGGCATTGCAACTTTTGATTCAACAATCCATTTTTACAATCTGAAACGGGCATTACAACAGGTAAATATGACATTTTTTTCCTGAAGATGCAAGCTGATACATTTTTGTTGTTGGAGGATGTATGGTATCTATGAAGTAAAGGAGATGGATAAAGAACTTTAAGTAGATTGAACAATCAGCTAGATGCTGTTTTGTGCTGTCTTTCTCTGCTCATACCTTTTCTGGGAGTTGTTATTAAATCTATGACCAGCATCCAGCACATCATTTTATTGTACTTAGATTTATGGTTCTGATTAAATTTCAATTATTTTTAGAATTTCAGTGAATAGTCACATCAAAAATTTTGAGTGCTGATTTTGATTTTTGACACATGTTTGCAGCCACTGATGCTTATTGTACCTGATATACATGATGTTTATACTCCTCTGCAAACTGATGTTATTGTTCCGGTTTCCGAGGTTAGCCATCTGGACTCCTATTCTTTGGTTGATCTTTTTTGGTCCTGATGGGCCAAAATATACACGCTTATTATTCAGTTATGAGTTTTATGTTTAGTGACACCAGCCATCTTTATTAGTTTTTAAAATTCTTTTGGTTTCTTGTGTGGATTCAGTGCCGTCAACATTTAGAGCTATTATTGGATAGTATTCCAACTATGTTTCAGAACAGTAGAATCGTTGAATCAGCCTTCAGTGCAGCAATCAAGGTATAGTCTTTTTCGCTAGTGGAAACCATATATGTATTGGTTTTGGATGATGTATGCAAATCCCGTAAAAAATTGAAACACTGTACATGTCTTTTCTTAAGGGGAGGTGAAACTTAATTTTTGCACTGACCATGATACTCGGTCCTTTAAAATTTCCAATTCGCTTGCATGGTTCCATCTTGGACATTAGTCTTAACACATAATATTTGAAACGGGGTACTTTGGGCTGCATGCACAACATAGCGCATTTGGACACGTATCATGTAACTAAGCATGCATGTCCTGATAACTAAAATGGAATATACATATACTGTCCGCACGAGGTTTTTCAGCCACTACATTCAAAACACTATTTTCTATCTCTTTTTGCCTTTCAGAGGGAGAACCTAATTGATTCACACTAATTGATGCATACGGTGCTTCCTATTTTCCTAGGTTTGTCTTTAGATGGAAAAACCTTGGCAGAATGATACATGTTCCTATGTGTCTGCTGCTGCTGGGTTATAGATGTCACCTGGAATCAAATATTATATGCATCACAAACTCATGCAAATATCTTCAGATATTTGGAATTTATAATTCATTTTTTTCCTATTTCAGGCAGCTTTTTTGGCAATGAAAAATACTGGAGGGAAGCTTTTGGTATTTCAATCAGGCAAGCTTATGAACTTGTCATCATCTGCTCACCTTTTCTTTCTTTCTTTCATTTTTTGTTGTTGTTGACCTATGTAAATGTACATGATTGTTAAATTTTAGTATTTTTTATGGTAGGATGCAGTCAATAACATTCTGCTCCTTGTACTTTTCTTTGTTACTGTGCTAGGCATATAATTTGAGAACAGATAACCACTTATTCTCTGTTGCTATATGTGCTCCTGAGGCTTTGATTTTGATCTAAGTTCTGAGTTCAGTTAGATGCCAATAAAGAGAATGATATTTTATACTAAGTATTCATACTGTATATTATGTGATCATGTGTGTAGTTGTTATCTGCATCATTGTAAATTTGGAATTACTTGTAGTTATTGTCTAGAATATTCAAATGAAAGAAGTGACTTGTGAAATGGAGAAAAGAAAAAGGTTTAACTTTCTCTCGTGAGAGAGTTCTAGAATAAAACACATATACCAGAGTTTCATCAAGTTTGATTTAGACTCAATTTGAGCTGGCTGCCTGGCCTATGGTGTTAGTCATAGTTTTATTAAATTAAGCAATCATTTCACTTTTACATTTTTTTCAAATGGAAATTATATGTATTTTTGTGGATGCTTTTCTTGCTTTAAGCATGTTTCAGGCAATTCCATATTTTTCTTGATCCTATTACATGTTAGGAGCTTTCCTGCTTCTTCCTACCACTATAAAACCTAGACTGAAATCATTCTGATGGGGTATTCTGATGATTCTACTATGTTTTCAGTCTTGCCTTCTGTTGGCATTGGAGCCCTTTCTGCTCGAGAGGCTGAGGGAAGAAGTAACATCTCTGCAGGGGAGAAGGTATATTTATCTTATTTATGTGTTCTCCTGCCATCTGTTGTGGTTGTCTTCTTGCTTTTCATGCTGCAGCGTGGAATTAATTTAAGATGAGAACTATTGAATCTTATCCCATCCATTCATATTTGAAGGGGACTGCATAATTTGTTCTAACTTCAATCTCATCTTGCCTTTGAATAGTTATAACTGACACCCGTGCACACTCACACACAAACTTATAGCCTTTCCTAAATATAATTTTTCTTCTCTTATGCCTCTGAAAGATTGGAAGAAGAATCAACATGTTAGGATGATAATTAGATCTGATTATCTGTCAACTTTGGAAGGTTAATGTTGAAAAATGGATATGCTCATCTTCTTGTCATGTTAATCATTATTTGAGGCTTAAATAACCTGGTAGTTTTGTCTTGAAACTAATGGACTGACATTCCTTCTCATGTTCCATTTTACTGGAAGTGGAGTACGGGGCTATAATATGTTTTGCAGTAGTATTCATCTGTTAAACTCTTGTTTTTCCATCATAATTAGTGAAGTGAAGAAACAGTCAATTCAACTGGAGAATATAGCCCTGAGGTTTTGGTAACAGTATTTTCTTATTTACTGGATTGCAGGAGGCCCATAAATTACTCCAACCAGCAGACAAAACATTGAAGGAAATGGCAATTGAATTTGCTGAATATCAGGTGGCCTTTTTATAATTCTTTCCCCCTGTTTACATGTTCATTATGAGGATGCTAGTACTTCAACTGTTCGTTTTCCCTTTTGTACTTTATCATAATCACGAGCTGGTAGATATATACCCTTTTGCCAAAATGTATCTAATCAGGTTTACTTTCCTGTATGTGTTCTAGGTCTGTGTTGATGTGTTCATCACTACCCAGACTTATGTCGACATTGCTTCTATCTCTGTCATCCCTAAAACAACTGGAGGGCAGGTATTATTTGAACTTGAAGTGCCAATCCTGTAGTTATAACACTTGTTTCACAGTTTCAGTAAAATGACAACATGTATATTGGAATTTTATCTTTGCAATACCATGTTAAAGGCAGCAAGCCTATTTGTACAGTAGTTAACTGATGTTTGGGACCTATTTATTTCTGTTTAATATGCTGGATGCCCTTTCCCAGCTATCTTTCTCATTTTACTTTTCTTAATCTTTTTTCCCCCATTTCTGTGTGATATTTGACTTTTAGTTCTGTGATATGTGGTGATGTCAAGCATCTATTTTCAATGATTTATTGAGTACATCTTCCATTCTTTGGTGACTTATGACCTAGATCCTTGTGTTGGTTTCTCTCCATGGTACGCGCTTCATGTTGCATTCTAAATCATGTAAACATGCTAATTCAAACACGGAAACCTTAATTACTTGCTGTGCACCTTGATTCCTCTTGGTGAGTTATGACCTCAGTGTTTTTGGCTGGTTCCATACTGCATATCTTGTACAAGATATTGCTGCCATGATCCTTAGGAGAGAGTTGCTGGGGGCTCTCTTGTAGGCAAGCTGGATAATATTTGGCATATATTGGCAATCTGTTTTATGCTAACATTTCACCACCATATCATTGTACCCATCACCCAGTGCATGAGTTCTAACAACGTGCTGTGAATGACTTCTAGTTTCTTCTTTTAGAGCTGCTATTTCTGATTATGACTTCAAATGTTTCACATTCTATTCCAGGTTTATTATTACTATCCTTTCTCTGCTGTTTCTGATCCAGCAAAGCTGTACAATGATCTCAGATGGAATGTCACACGGCCTCAAGGGTTTGAGGCAGTGATGCGTGTGAGGTGCAGCCAGGTACTCCTTTCTGGGATATATATCTTTTGTACCTTGCTCACAGTTATAAATTGATTGATTATGTTTTCTTTACATGATACTAGGAATTTGACGTGGTTTGTTTATTTATAGGGCATTCAAGTTCAAGAATACCATGGAAACTTTTGCAAGCGCATTCCAACAGATATTGACCTAGCTGCGGTTTGTATCTTTTTATGAAATTCTTCATTTTCATACTCTGGTAGCCTATTACACTTTAGTTTATTTGTTAATGAGAGCATTCAAGTTGTGAGGTGCCTAGATTCATCCTCTATTGATACTGGACTATAACTTTGCATTTTAAAGCATCAGGCTGAATATAAAATCATATTCACTCGCCAGAAACTTCTTTCATATAACAAGCTATCGAGTGAGTAGAAGAATCTGTTTTGACTTGGGCTGATCTATTGGAGGCTGATTCACCATGTATTTTATTTTTTTATGGCTCTATCATTCCATTTCTTGATTTCCTATCTCTGGTTTCATATGAGTCAAGTGGCAACGTGCATATTTTGTAGCATTTTTACTTCTAATTGTTCTACCTGATCATTCCTTTTGTTTTGCAGATTGATTGTGACAAAACTATTATGGTTACATTAAAACATGATGATAAGTTGCAGGATGGCTCAGAATGTGCTTTCCAGGTATCTTAGTATTTCTTGCCACCTGCACAGCTTTTAATACTTACTGGTCCTATCTGCTTTCATTATATCTAGGGTGAATTATGTTGTGGTCCCACCAAGTTTGACCATTATATGGTATAATCTGGTTTTATGATTCATGCAATTAAATCCTTGAATTTCATCTCGACTGCAATGTAAGGCTACTTTCAGTTACCATTTAGTAGGTTAGAGGAGAATCCATGCGACAAGTACAGTGCTGTAATTTCTCCCAGAAACCCACCTTGTCCTGGTGTCAGCAGCTTATGAAAACTCAAGTTCTTCAATGGTCCATTCATTTTGCTAGGGGTCCAATTCAACCACCTGCCGGAGTAATCCAAAACACGAACTTAACTGCTGTCAGGTTTTCTTTTTCTGTTTCATGTTCAAGAACCATCTAAACAGACCAAGATAACAGTAGCCAGGAATTCACGTTCTACTGCTATTCTGATCCTGGCAAGATTCGTGAAACAATAATACAGAAAAAAAGGCTAAAAGAATTTGAAACATCAGTATGCTGAATGTGTTGTGATATCTGTCAATAATGTTGTAGCACGTCAATCATGATGTCTGACAACCTTCAGCTCTACTTCCCCATTATTTTCCCAAATGGCTTAATCAAGCTTTTCTCAAATCTCCCTTGGTACTCGCGAAAGAAACAGAAAGATCAGGAGGGTCCTTGTATAGAGGGACTGCAGGGACAGTTACAAAACACAACATCATGGCTGATGCCATGTGTCATTGCTGACATATAATGCAACTAACACAAGTGCATTACTTAAGAAGTATCTAGTTAGATGGTTCTTGAACACGAAACAATAACAGAATGAGAGAAAGAAGACTTGATTTTTGCTCTCAATTGAAATTGTGTGCTTTCATCGCTGACATGTAATTCAATTAGCACAGGTACATTACACTAGCAGTATCTAATTAGGTGGTTCTTGAATATGAAACAATTACAGAGTGAAAGGGAGATGACTTTATTTTGGCTGCCAATTGCAAATGCCTGCTTTTATCTTTTTAGAATGATGAAACTTGGAAGGACCATGGAGCGATTTCCCTTGAATCTTTTGTTGAGAAGATTTCTTATTCATATTGTTTGCTTCATTGTTCAGTGTGCCCTCCTCTACACCACCGTGTATGGACAAAGAAGAATTCGTGTTACAAATTTATCATTACCATGCACAAACAATTTAAGTAATCTGTTCCGCTTGGCTGACTTGGATTCCCAATTTGTGTGTTTCTTGAAGCAAGGTATTGAATTTTTTGTGAGGCATTCTCTTTGCTGTCTGTTTACACTGTTTCATAATTACACTGTTCTCATATCATGGTTTCTGACATTCTTTATATCATTCTCATCCAACATGTTTAAGTCACTATCATGATAATAACTGTCATTTTTTCACACTCACTTCCAACATGTTATAGAAATTCCTGCCAAAGTTTGGCCTTTTAGTTACATAAGAATGGATGTCTCTTTGCTTCTAAAAGTTTTTATTGTTCATGGCATAACATAAGTAATTATTTTTTGTTTTGCCGTAAGGGGACTGATACTTTTCTCAACTTGTCTTTCTAGCGGCAAGCGAAATCCCTTCCAACCCACCCTTGGTTATCCGAGACCGAGTGACAAACTTTTGCATAAACATTCTGCTTTCATATCGCAAATTTTGTGCGACAGTATCATCATCAGGACAACTCATCCTTCCAGAAGCACTTAAACTTCTGCCCCTGTACACCCTCGGTATATACTTCTCTCGCATTAATTTATGCTCATTCCGATATAGTGTTTATGCTGAAATTGCAGATATTGCTATGAACTCACCTAACAATTAATCATGTTTTATGCTGTGGAACTGTTATAACAGTTAAATACCTGTACATGATCCATATACACTTGGGTGTCTAGCAGAATTTCTTTTCTGGGAGTTAATATGGTTAAAGCATTGAAGAGCAACATAACTTTATATGGTTAAAGTAAAGCTAGTTAGATAAGTAAATTAGTTCAATGCAGTTACACCTTTCCTTTTCAGTGTTTCTGTAGCTTTACATTTTTTTTTTTCCTTGGTAGAAATAGCTTTAGTTAAAACGTTGATTTGTTGATAAATTTTGGTGCTGTTTTTCATTTTGGTGCATAATGATATTTCCTCTTATTGATACAATAGTTCCGTTTCTGTTCTGCAATGTGTATTGTTTACTGGACAGATTTGAAATGGATGCAAGTGTATCAGCAAGTTTCTTTTAGTATATTTAAAGAAATTGACATGCCTTGATTTTTTCCCCTTTTCTGGCTTCCTATCTCTCTTCCAGCATTAATTAAAAGTACAGGATTGAAACTCGATGGGAGGATAGACGATCGGTCTTTTTGGATCAATTATGTTTCTTCTGTTTCTACTCCTTTAGCGATTCCATTGGTGCACCCTAGGATGATTGCAATCCACGACCTTGATTCACAGGCATGGGTTGTCTTTTACTATTTTCAATGCTATATTATATATTTGTCCTAAATTCAATGGTAACCTGCTGCTCATTGACAGGAAGCAATTGGATCTCTTATCCCCCCTGCACTTCCTCTTTCTAGTGAATATGTGAATGACAATGGAGTTTATCTTCTTGAGAATGGTCAGGATGTTTCAATATATATTGGGAACTCGGTTAATCCAGATATCTTGCAAAAACTGTTTGGCATTTCATCTGTTGCTGAAATTCCAACTCAGGTACCATTCTTTTAAAGAATTTAGATCTGCCTAACATCATTATTTTATTAGTCTTGGTTTGGAAGAAGCTGTACCTGACCATCAGACCAATGTGGAAGATGCCAAATTCACTCGAGGGACATAACCTCGTATGCTATGTGCCCACAGAATGGCCTTACAAGACACCACTAATTCACAGGCCCAGTTGGAAATTTTATGAATGAAACTTTTGGAGATAATAATGCTCAAACTTTTTAAGTTTTTTTGGGGCTTTGAGTTAATTTGATAATTAACATTGTAAATACATGGACCTGTCAGAGGTGTTTTATCAGAAATTTTCTATTTGCGTAGCCATTCAATTGATTTGCAACTAATTATTTTGGTATTCTCAGTATGTCCTGGAGCAATATGACAATCCACTATCAAAGAAACTAAATGATGTGGTGAACGAGATACGACGCCAAAGATGTTCTTTCCTGCGGTATGATGTTTCAGTTGGTGATTTTTAATATAAGAATTTTTTTATGACTTATATTCACCTATTATTTTTTTCTGTCATTCTATCTCACATGCTTGCAATCTCTCATTCTGATGTATTGCAATTCTTATCTTGCAGTTTAAAGTTGTGTAAAAAAGGAGATCCATCAGGTGAGTTCATTGGACCTGTTCTTCTATATAATGGAGGGAACTGTAATTCCACTACATATTGTAAACCCAAAACCAAAATGAAACAGATTACTAGCTCCTCGAAAAACTCACATTATCTTGTACCCCTGCCAAAGTAGTTGCAGAACTTGTTGGCCATTTCTGATACTTCATTACTTATCAGGTTATTTGGAAATGTGTGACTAGTTAGGAACTGCATTGGGTCATTTTATGGAAACACAGAACAGAAGTGTTAGTTTGCCAGCACCTACCCTCCTTCACTTCATGGGCCATACAACATTGCTACTCGTATCAATTCTCATGTTGAAGTCATGTTTTGACTGATCATGTAGTTTTTTGGTATCGATATATCATCATTATAAATTTCATGATGACTGATCACAGCACTATATGTAGTCAGAAAAACCACTAGCTACTACCAAAGAGGGCCTGATGATAATTTTTATCTGTCCTGATGATAATTTTGATCTGTAAATGCATCGTGGTAATATCTATGTTCATCCAATCAAATTGTGCTTCATAAAACACGCACCGATCTCGTCTTTGTCTGGTGTTGAGTTTTCTTCTGCTGATACCACTGGATGGAGAGAGTTTTTATTGTTAAAATGTTCTTAACAAGTTTGATTTGTTAAAATTCAACTGCTACTTTTTCCACAGGAATGACATTCTTCTCATATTTGGTTGAAGACAAGGTTCCAGCTGGCACTCTCTCCTATGTAGAATTTCTAGTGCAGGTCCATCGGCAAATTCAAGTAAAAATGTCTTCATAATTCTGGCATCTACAGTTGATTTTACAAGTTTTGATAGGCGACTGCAAGAACAGAATCAGATTCAAAGTAAAGAAAATCAATGTCATGCTTGATATGTGTTCTGGGATCAGCAACTCACTCTTATTTATTTACAGAAAGCAAGCTGGGTATGAATTTTTCCATGGAAGTTTTGTTGAGTGTGGTTCTATATTTTATAACAGTGATTGCCAATAATAAACTCTTTCATTTATAGTTGTCTTACCCCGTTTCCCCACCATTTCCTTTTCTATTAGTCATTGTGTACTGTTAGAATCCCTATGCCCGCCCCGCCCCGCCCCCTTGGTGGTTAGACATCCACTGATTGAGGGTCTCTCCGGGAAAGTACCGTAAGAATCCAGTGGTGGAGGGAGGGGAAGATGTAAAACAATTTTTTGTTGTAATCTCACACAACCTTGTTAGATTGGTACATTTGTATGACAATTTTAATGAGAAAGTTAACAGAACCGTCTTGAGATATGGTTTTATCACAGCTGAAACTCTTTCATGTACTCTGGAACCTAGTCAAAAGCTCTCTGATCAGGGAAATCGAAATTGAATAGAGATCTGAAATTAACAAATGACTGGGGTTGCTTTCACTGTCTATGTAGACAATGAACCATCATATTTTGATTTTTTTTTATTCCCCCAATTTCAATTTAACCTTTCTGTGACCGAATTCAATGAGAGTAGATTCGAATTATCATAAAAATACAAAACTAAAAGAAAAATGACTGAAAAGTATAACAAGAAGAAATTACATGTCTTGCACCAAACTTTTTATTTTGATTTAAAAATTTATTTTACTTATTTTTTAGTTATTGACTTTGATAAGAGAGTGAAAGTCATCTTAAAAGGTGAGTAGAGAAAAAATTATCAATTAGGTAATTTTTCGGTGTAGAAACTCATTGTTTTTTGTGTCAATAAATTCCATTCAACAAGGAAAGTTTGATAGTGCTAATTGTTCAAGTTTCATTCAACAAG
>Ga0307516_10008918_pt1 | contig 11253 bp, 11 predicted proteins | sample 19_EM_MG_FD_203310 | JGI IMG/M metagenome (GOLD analysis project Ga0307516, IMG submission 203310) | Populus trichocarpa ectomycorrhiza microbial communities from riparian zone in the Pacific Northwest, United States - 19_EM | ecosystem: Host-associated > Plants > Roots > Unclassified | place...
CGCAGGTGATCCCGTCTCCGGACAAGACGGCGTTCACGGTCATTTACAGCCAGTTCACGGCGCAGGTCGGTGTCAGCGCCAAGCCAACCGACTTCCGCAAGAACTGCCAGCTCGGGTTGAACGTGCACGTCCCGCAGGGCTACACCTACGCCATCTCCGGCACCGACTACCGCGGCTTCGCGCACCTGGAGGCCGGCGCGTACGGTTCCCAGACGGCGTTCTACTACTTCCAGGGCGAACCGCAAACCACCAGGATTCAGCACAACTTCACCGGCTTCACCGATGGTTTCTGGCAGCGCACCGACACGGTCGGTATCCGCTCCCTGTCGTTCCTGCCCTGCGGTGAACAGCGTTACCTCAACGTCAACACCGAACTGCGGGTCAGTGCCGGCTGGTCGAACAGGAGACTGACCACCAGCTTCCTGACCATGGACTCCACGGACGGCCGGATCGACACGGTCTACCACGTCGCCTGGAAGAAGTGCTGACACCTCGACCCGCCGGTCCGGGCAGGCGGCTGCCCGGACAGAGCGCTGGAGTCATTGGTTGAGGAATCGCATCAGCTCGTCGCGGGTGCCGCCGCCTGCGACATCAATGGTGAGCACGGGACCGATGCCCGCAGCGTAATACTTGTGCTCGAGCACCTTCGGCTCGAGGGGGGTGGTTTCCTGGGTGACCACGACGCCCTCGTACGCGCCGGCCGGCACCTTGGCGCGCCGGCCCACCGCGATCACCTCGCCCCGATCCTCCGCGTGGCCTCGGTAGTACTCCTGGCGGTAACGGTCGCCCGGGCGGGGCTCGGCGGGCATGATGATGCCCGGCCGAGCGCCGTCCACACCCGCCTGCCAGGTGCCCTCGGTGCTGACGACCTTGCCGTGCTCATACTCCTTGGTGTCCTCACCGAAGTACCAGACCGAGCCGTCGCGATGCTGGGTGTACAAGTCGAGGGTGTCCTCGATGACCTCGCCGTCCAGCCGTACCGTGTCGCGAACCTCGACGCACGGCGCCCCGAGAACCGTCCGGACGCGCCCGGTGACCGCCACGACGGTGGTCTCAACGCCGTCCCCGGTCCGCGACCGGTATTCCCACCGCATCCCTGGTAGCAGCGGGAAGTAGCGATTGTCCACTGTGGCGCTGAACGCGGCGGCGTCGACGCGCGGCGCGGACGGCGACGGCGCCCCAGAGCCGGGGAACGGTGCCGGCCGCACGGGCGTTGACTCGCCGCAGGCTCCGACGCTTACCAGCGCTGCCGCCAGGAGAACCACGACCGCGACGCGGCCCATCTCAGCCGTCCGCGCCGTCACCGCCGGACCCCTCGCCGGCGTCGTTATCGGCGCTCGAACCGACGACCGCGAAGGTCTCGTCGAGCTGCACGTCGACCTGCCGGCCGTCGGGCAGCGTCACCTCGACCTCGTACGCGCTCTCCTCGTCACCGGCCTCGGTCTCGGTCACCTTGCCACCGCCGGTGTGCGCTAGGGCGGCAGCCTCGGCCTTGTCGAGGGCCGCGCCGGTGATCGGCCGGTCGCCATCCCCGGATGCGGCGAACGCCGTAGCGCCGCCGATCCCTCCCGCCGCCAGGACTCCGCCGGCGGCGGCAACCACTATCCAACGTTTGCGTGTCATGTCCGCAGCGTGCCCTGCCACCGCTGAACCCACGCTGAACCTCAGGCAGGTCCAGCAGGCAGAGGGAGGCAGACGGTCAAACGGGCGCCACCTAGCGGGGCGTCTTCGACGGACACCGTGCCGCCGTTCGCCGCGACCAGCTCCGCCACAATCGCCAGGCCCAGGCCGCTGCCGCCGCCGGCACGCCCCCGGGCCTCGTCCAGCCGGACAAACCGGTCGAACACCCGGGTACGCTCCGCCTGCGGTACACCGGGACCGTCATCGTCGATGTACAGCAGCGCCCAGCCATCCGCCGCACTCAGCGCCAGCCGTACCCGGCCGGCCGCGTGCCGGGCAGCATTGTCACCGAGGTTGCGCAGCACGCGGCGCAGCGCCGCCTGGTCGGCCTCCACCCGCACCGCCGACACGCCACTGGTGTCCACCGCGACCGTGTCCAGCTCCCGCAGCCGCCGCGCCTCGGCGAGCACCAGGTCGTCCAGATCCATCGGTCGGCGCCGCAACGGCAGCGAATTCTCGTCGGCCCGCGCCAGCAACAGCAGGTCATCAACCAGCGCCTGCATCCGCAAGCTCTCCGCGTGCACGGTCTCGGCCAGCCGAGCGCCGTGCTCTGGATGCCCCAACGTGACCTCGGCGTGCTGGCGGATCACCGCTATCGGCGAGCGCAGCTCATGCGAGGCGTCGGCGACAAACCGCCGCTCCCGCGAACGCACCCGCTCCAACCGGTCCAGCATCCGGTTCATGGTGGTCGCCAACCGGCCGATCTCGTCGCGCGAGCCAGGCTGCGCCACCCGCCGCCCGGGGTCCGTGGCGGAGATCGCGTCCACCTCGGCGCGGATGGCATCCACCGGCGCCAAAGCCCGCCCCACGACCCGCCAGGTCGTCGCGGCAATCGCGGCCAGCAGCAGCGGAAGGCCGAGGGCCAGCAGCGCCGCCAGCGCGCGGGTTGACTCGCCCACGCCGTCGAGGCTGCGCCCCACCAGGATGGTGCGCCCGCCACCCGCCGGCGCCGCCACCACCAGGTACGGGTCGTCGTCGAACGGCACGTCGATCTCGCGGGACTGCCCGGGCGCCACGTCGGCCAGCGCACCGTGGCCCGCAGCATTCGGCGTCGCGGCAATCACCGCGCCGGACCGGTCGATCACCTGCAGCACCGTGTCGTCGTCGCCGGCCAGCCCGGCGGTCGGATCACCGCCGGAGTCCAGCACCCAGGCCGCCTCGGACGCCCGCAGCGACGCGGACGCGCGGACCTCTCGCACGAGTACGGCGTGCAGGCTCGCGACCAGCGCCACCGCGGCCACAAGCAGGGCGACGCCGATGACCGCGACCGCAGCGGCGCTCGTGCGTACCCGCACCGAGGCGCGCAGCGACCGCCAGCGCTCACCGGCCATCATCAGCCAGCCGGTACCCGGCGCCGCGCAGCGTCACGATCGCGGTGAAACCCACCTTTTCCCGCAGCCGCCGCACATAGACCTCAACGATGTTCGGGTCGCCGTCGAAGTCGAAGTCCCACACATGCGCGAGGACCTCCCGCTTCGTCACCACCTCGCCGCGCCGGCGCAGCAGGTACTCCAGCACCGACACCTCCCGCGCGGTCAACTCCAGCTCGACCCCGCCGCGCCAGGCGCGCCGGGCCGCCGGATCCAACCGCAGGTCACCGGCGCACAACACGGCCGGCCGCGCACGCGCACCGCGCCGCAGCAGCGCCCGCAGCCGAGCCACCAGTACGGCGTGCGAGAAAGGCTTGGTCAGATAGTCATCCGCCCCAGTGTTGAGCCCCTCCACCTCATCCCACTCGCCGTCCTTCGCGGTCAGCATCAGGATCGGCGTCCAGTTGCCCTCATCCCGCAGGGTCTGGCAGACCCGGTAACCGTTCAACCCGGGCAGCATCAGGTCGAGCACGATCGCGTCGAACGGCTCCTCGCGGGCCAGCCACAGCCCGTCGGGGCCGGTCAGCGCGACGTCCACGGCGAACCCATCCGCGACCAGGCCGGCCCGCAAACCCTCAGCCAGCCGCGGCTCGTCCTCCACCACCAGCACGCGCATCATCCTCATCCTGGCGCACGGCCGCTGAATCCACCCTGAACCGTCGCCGTCGCCGGGAAGTCAGACGTGGGTGTTCAGCTCGCTGTTGGCGGGTGCTTGCGCCGCGGTTGGCGACGAGGCCGCGGTGCGCGGCCGGCGCCCGCCGAGGAAGAACACGGCCATGACCGGGACGATGTAGGCGACCCAGGCGACGGCCTGCGCGACCGTGGTCTGCGGGCTGAAGTTCAACACACCCTTCAACAGTTCGCCGTACCACGAGCTGGGCGGGATCTGGCGCCCGACGTCGAACGCGAGCGTGTTCAGCCCACCGATGACGCCGCCTTCCTGCAGGTCGTGCACGGCGTAGGCCAGCACGCCGGCGGCTATCACGATCAGCGCGGCGCCGGTCCAGGTGAAGAAGAGAGCCAGATTCAGCCGTACGGACCGCCGGTACAGCAGCCAGGCCAGCACCACCGCGCTGAGGATTCCCAGCGAGAACCCGGCCACTGGCACCAGCGTGGTCCCGGCGGCCTGCACCGCGGACCAGAAGAACAACGCTGTCTCCAGTCCTTCGCGGGCGACCGCCAGGAAGGCGGTCAGTGCGACGGCGAGCACGCCCACCTGCAACGCTGAGGAGAGGCGGCCGTCCAGCTCGGCGCGCATCCCGCGGGCGGTACGCCGCATCCAGAAGACCATCCAGGTCACGAACACCACCGCCAGCGCCGACATGGAGCCGCCGAAGATCTCCTGGCTGCGGAAGTCCGACAGCAGCGACGTCGAGGTATATGTCAGCAGAGCGCCGAACGCCACGCTGACCGCGACCGCCGAGGCCACTCCGGTGGATACCGCTGTCAGCCGATCCCGCCGCCCCACCTTCACCAGGTACGACACCAGGATGCTGACCACGAGCGCGGCCTCCAGTCCCTCGCGTAACCCGATCAGGTAATTCGCAAGCACCGCCGGAAACCTCCCTCGCCGAAAGCCAACGCCGGCAAGACCGAAGCTTTGGTTAGCCTTGCCTGACTACCGCCAAACTCCTACAAGTTGTGGGATCTGTCAAGCCGCCGCCGGATCAGCCGCCGCGATACGCTGACCCGTCCGACGATGCACATCCCGCTCGTCGCGACGGTGACGGTCGGTGCCGGCACTGTGAGGAGGCCAGACGCCGATGACGACGAAAGAGGGGCGCCGCGCCTGGGGCTCGCTGGAGGCCGACGTGATGGCGGTGCTCTGGCAGGGTTCGGCGGACGCGCCGCTCACCCCGGCCAAGGTCCAGGCCCAGTTGGGGGACGGCCTTGCCTACAACACCGTGCAAACCATCCTGATCCGGCTGTACGACAAGGGTCTGGTCGGGCGACGGAAGGTGGGACGCGGTCACGCATATTGGGCGGTGCGCGACGCCGCGGCGACTGCCGCCGCGCGGATGAGTGCCGTACTGTCGGCCCGCGACGACCGGCAGGCCGTGCTCCAGCAGTTCGCCGCCTCCCTTGATCCGCGGGATGCGGCGGTGCTGCGGGATCTGCTTCGTGACCAGTCGTGACCATCGCCGTCTATCTGCCGTTGGTGCTCGGGCTGCCGCTGTGGTGGTCAGCGCCCCGACTGGCCCGGCGGGGAAGCCCGGCGCTCGCCGCTCGCGCGCTCGCCGGGATGGCAGTGGTCGCAGCGGTCTGCACGACGTGGTCGCTCGGACTGCTCGCGCTCACGTTGTTCGACGATCTGCCCCCGTTGCGCACCCTCGACAACCATCCGACTCTCGAACTGCCCGAGCCGGTACCAGGGCCGATCGCCCTGGTCGCGGCACTGCTGCTGATCGGGGCCGCAATCCGGCTTGTCGCCGACTTGCACCGGCGGCTGGGCACGGTGCGGCAACTGCGCGCGGTCGGCACTCCCCACGCCGGGGTCGTCATCGCCGACCTGGACGCGCCGATGGCGGTCGCGATCCCCGGCCGGCCCGGACACCTGCTGGTCACGACGGCGATCCTGCGTGTGCTCGACCCGGACGAGCAGCGTGTGATGTTCGCGCACGAACGGGCGCACCTACGCCACCGGCACCACGCCCTGGTGGTCGCGGCGGCCGCGGCGGCCGCGGTCAACCCCCTGCTCATACCGTGCCGCGAGACGGTGAATTATCTGGTGGAGCGGTGGGCCGACGAGGAGGCCGCCGCGCAGGTGGGCAACCGTGAACTGACCGCCAGGGCGGTGGCCCGGGCGGCGCTGGCCACCGTACGACCCGAGCCTCTGCTGGGGATCGACGGTGGGGTCGCCGTGCGTCGGGTGCAGGCACTCGCCGATCCCGCCCCCAGACCCCGCCGCCGGCGGTTGCTCGGCACCCTCATCCTGATCATCGCCTTCGCGGCGACCGCGACGTCCGCGACCGTCGAGTTCGTGAATCTGGCCCGCGCCTGGCTGTGAGTCTCGGTCAGCGCGGCGCAACAAGGGGATCGCGGCCACGACGACGGTGGTCGCCAACAGCCACCCACCCAGGACATCGGTCGGCCAGTGCACGACCAGCGCAACTCGGCTGATCCCCACTGACATCGCCCACACCACGACCGCGACAGCGACGATCCTCCGGACCCGAGCGCGCAGCATCGGCCACAGCACAACGAGCGCGGTCAGCGCAGCCGCGGCCGACTCTGTGGTGTGCCCGGACGGAAAAGAGAACCCGGCGGCCGGGGCGAGCCGATCGGCGGGGCGAGGCCGCGCCACCGAGTTCAGCACGAGCAGACGGATCCCAGCCGACCCCAGCATGGTTACGACCACGAAGGCGGCGTCTCGGCGTCGGCCGGCGCCGAGGAGGGCAACCACGGCGGTCACCGCTGCCACCGTCACGACGCTCGGGCCCCCGCTGGTGGTGACCGCGACGGCGCACGCTCGCCACACGGGGTGCTCGAGCGCAGAGCGCAAAGCTACGGAGCTGATCGCCGCATCAGCCCTCATCAGCGGGCCGGCCCGCGCCGCCACCAGCACGGTCAGACTCAGAAACACCACCGCGGTTGCCGCGGCGAAGATCAGAAGGCGACGGCGGGGCATCAAGGCAGCCTACACCTACAATATGTAGGTGTAGGCTGCCTTCACTGGATGGTCGAGGATCCGGCGGCAGCCGGGATTCGTATCCGTATCGCGGCCCCGTCGGCCAGATCGTCGACCGTGAGCGTGCCCGCGTGTGCGGTGATGATGTCGCGCGCGATCGCCAGCCCCAGCCCGGCGCCGCCATGCTGCCGGGACCTGCTGTCGTCCAGCCGGACGAATCGGTCGAAGATGCGTTCGCGGTCGTCCGCAGCGATCGCCGGCCCGTCGTTGCCCACCACGACCTCGCCGAGGCCGTCATGCGCGGCGAGGCTGATGGTGACGGTGCGGCGCGCGTGGCGCACCGCGTTGTCGACCAGGTTGCGCAGGACGCGGTGGAGCTGATCGGGGTCACCGGTCGTCCGGACCGGGTCGACCCCGCCCTCGACCCGCAGGGCTGGGTGCTCCACTGCCACCCGCTCCCGCTCGGCGTACACCAGATCGTCGAGGTCGACCTCGTCGTGCCGCAGGCGCAGCGCGTGGTCGTCGACCCGGGCGAGCAGCAGCAGATCGTCGACCAGCTTGGCTATCCGCCCGCTTTCGCGGTGGATGCGCTCGACCGACCGGGCCGGCGCCTCGCCCAGCCCGGCGGCGGCCAGCAGGTCGGCGTTCGCGTGGATTGTCGCGAGCGGGCTGCGTAGCTCGTGGCTGGCATCCGCGACGAACCGCCGCTGTGCTGCCGACGCCGCCTCAATCCGGTCCAGCATCGTGTTCATCGTCTCCGCCAGCGCCGCCACCTCGTCATCGGCGAACGGCACCGGCAGCCGGGTGTGCAGGTTCCGCGCGGTGATCGTGGCGGCCTGCCGGCGCATCGCTTCCACCGGGCGCAGCGTCCGCCCGACGAACAGGAAGGTCGCGACGCCCACCACGACGGTGAGCACCGGCAGCCCGACCAGCAGCGCCGCGACGATCGCCTCGGTGCCGTCGTCGACGGCGTCCATCGACTCGGCCACCAGCGCCGTTTGCACACCCGACGCGGTGCTGACCCCGACGGCGACGATCCGGAACGGCGGGTCCTGGCCGATCGCGAGCCGCTTGGTCTCCTGCAGCCGTTGCCCCGCCTGCGGGCGCAGGCGGGACATCGGCGGGGCGGAAGCGATCAGGTCGGACGCGTTGACGACCCGGCCCGCGGGGTCAAGCACCTGCACAAGGGTCCGGCCGGGAACAGAACGCCGCAGCGCGGACGCCAGCGCCGCCGGGTCGCCGCGAGAGAGCGCGGCGACCAGTTGCGCGGACCGATCGTTGGCGGCCGTGTTCACGTTGTCGATAAGGATGCCGCGGGCAGTGAACAGGAGCACCCCGCCGGCGAGCACCGACGCTACGGCGACGACGAGGCCGGCGGCGAGCGCGGACCGCATCCGTACGCCCAGCCGTCGCCGTAACCTCAGCAGCAGGGCAGATGGTGGTCGCATGGCCGCCACGCTAACCGGCGGGCCGCTGAACACGCGCTGAAAGCCGAGGTTCAGGGATTTCTCAGCAGCCTGCGGGCATTCTGCCCGGGGCGGACCGGGAGGTGGAGCATGCGGGTGCTCGTCGTGGAGGACGAGGTGAGCCTGGCGGAGACTATCCGCGACGGGCTCGCCCGGGAGGGTTTCACCGTCGACCTCACCCATGACGGGGTCGAGGGTCTGTGGACCGCGACCGAGACACCGCACGGCGCCTACGACGCGATCGTGCTGGACATCATGCTGCCCTGCCTCAGCGGCTACGAGGTGTGCCGGCAACTGCGCGGACGCGGCGTCTGGACCCCGATCCTCATGCTCACCGCCAAAGACGGCGAGTACGACCAAGCCGACGCACTAGACCTGGGCGCCGACGACTACCTGATCAAGCCGTTCTCGTTCGTCGTGCTCATCGCCCACCTGCGCGCCTTGATCCGCCGCGGCGCTCCGGAGCGCCCTGCCGTGCTGCGGGCCGGTGACCTGACCCTGGATCCGGCCGAGCGCCGCGTACTGCGCGGCGACACGCCGATCCCGGTCACCCCGCGCGAGTTCGCCCTGCTGGAATTCCTGATGCGCCATCGCGGCCAGGCCGTGACCAAAACCGCGATCATCGAGAACGTCTGGGACGCCCACTTCGACGGCGACCCGAACATCGTCGAGGTCTACGTCGGCTACCTGCGCAAAAAGATCGATCATCCGTTCGGGAGCGCCGCGATCGAGACCGTCCGCGGCGCGGGCTACCGCCTGGCCGCCGACGGCGGGCGCAAGCATCAGGAGACGAGCGGAAGGCGGCCTTTGTAGCGGCTGTTAGTTGCCGGCGCTATGCGCCCGCCTTCGCGCTTCTCGCAGGGCCGGGTACATATTCCCGCCGACCACGACCACCATCACCGCCAGCCCGGCAATGATCGCGGCGGCGAGAATATCGCCCGGGTAGTGCACGCCGACCCAGATCCGGGCGATCCCGACGGCCAGCGCTGCGACTGCCAGGACGGCGCCCCACCGGCGGCTCAGGAACGCGAAGACGCCGAACGCCATCGCGAAAGCCGCGGTCGCGTGGTCGCTGGGCAGCGAGACACCCGGCCCGTGCGCGATCAGCTGGTGAACCTGGTGGCTCTGGAACGGGCGGACCTGCCCGCTCAGGTGCGACAGCACGATACCCATGGCGAAGGCCAGCGCGAGCGTCAGACCGAATTCGAGCACTGCGCGTATCCGCCGGTGGTAGAGAGCCAGCCCGGCGAGGAGCGCGGATGCGGCGAAGACGAGGTATATCAGCGTGGTGGCGGCGAACTCCATCACGTCATCCACGCTGTCGAGCCGGCCGGCCAGGCCGTTGATCAGTTCGAAGAGCCGATAATTCATCCGCCGAACCTGGCAGCCCGCCGCTTAAGGATTGCTGAAGACCCCTCCCCCACTGCCGGACGGTTCAGCTGGCCGGCGGCCACGAGCTCGACGACGATGACCACCGCGACCGCCTCGACCGCGAGCAGGGCGATCAGTACCAGTAGCTGCACCTTGCCGGCCTGAACGGCCGAGCCACCGCCGAGCATCACGCCGACGAACGCCCCTGGCAGCGTGACCAGGCCAACCGTGCGCGTCTGGTCCAATGCCGGCACGAGCGCGTTACCGGCGGTGGGACGGCAGACCAGCAGCACCGCGTCCCGGCTCGGGAAACCGAGGGCGAGCGCGGCTTCGTACTCGCCGCGCCGGGTGTGCAACTCGTCCAGGGCCCGGCGGCCGGCCAGCGAAGTGGCGGTCATCGCCCCGCCGATCAGGATTCCCGCCAACGGCAGCACGCCTACCGGCGTCCAGGGCACCGGCCGGGCGAACGCGATCGCCGCGCCCGCCGGGACGACACCGGCAGCGATCGGGATCGCGACGGCCCAGACGCGCCGCCACGACCCGATCCGCCGTGCCGACGTGACCGCCGCGACGCCGAACATCATCACCACGAACGCGGCGGTCGACCACCACGACCGCAGCACGGCGGCGATCACCAGGGAGACTGCGCCCAGCTGAACGGCGGCCCGCAACGACGCGGTGACCACCGCCCGCCCCTCACCCAGCCCGCCCAGCCACACCACCACGGCGGCACCGGACATCAACACCAACAACAGCACAGCGAACGACCCGACAGCCATGGCGATCAGTCTGCCGAAGTCGTTCCCATCCGCACGGCGGCGACTCGGCGTAACGGGCTCGCCGCGGTCACGATCGGGCCGGAGCCTTCGTCCGTCGGCACCGACCGGGTTTGCTCCGGCGGCAGCTCGAGCGGCCTCGCTCTTCAGCGAGTTCTCAGCAGCTGATCTCGACCCTTCGCGTCCATGACGACGCATCAATGCCCGCCGCGCGCGGCATCTGCACCCCCGTTCGCCCCGGCACGCGGCGATGACCGGGCGAGCACCCGATGACCCTGGCGCTACCCGTCGAGCCCTTGGTCGCTGCGAGGCCCGGGGAGGTGGTGGTGATCTCGGCGAGCATCGGCGCCGGCCACGACGGCGCCGCCGCCGAGATCGCCCGCCAACTGCGTGCGGTCGGCGTCGCGGTGCGCCGGCACGACTTCCTCGACCTGTTGCCGGCCGGCTGGGGCCCGGCGATCAAGGGCGCGTACGCGCGGCAGTTGCAGGTCGTCCCGCGCACCTGGGGTTGGCTGCTCGACGCCGTCGGCCGGCCACCGGCGACCGCACGGGCGTCGGCGTTCGCCGCACGGGCCTGCCGGGAACGCCTGCTGGCCGCCACCCCGCCGGGCACGGCGGCCGTGGTTTCCACGTACCCGCTGGCCAGTCAGGCCTTGGGCCGGCTGCGGCTCGCCGGACAGCTCGCCGCCTCGGCCATCGCCGTCATGACCGACCCCTCCGTTCATCCTCTCTGCGTCGCCGAGGGCATCGACCTGCATCTGGCGCCGAACGACGACGCCACCGCCCGGATCCGCCGCGACTTCGGCCTGCCCGCCGCGACGAACGCGCCGATCGTCGACCCTCGGTTCCGGCCCGCCCGCGGCGGCGACGTGGGCGACGGCCGTCGCCGCCACGGACTGCCGAGCGCCGGACGCCTCGCCGTGGTCGTAGCCGGTTCGTGGGGCGTCGGCGACGTCGAGGTC
>Ga0307516_10008919_pt1 | contig 11253 bp, 10 predicted proteins | sample 19_EM_MG_FD_203310 | JGI IMG/M metagenome (GOLD analysis project Ga0307516, IMG submission 203310) | Populus trichocarpa ectomycorrhiza microbial communities from riparian zone in the Pacific Northwest, United States - 19_EM | ecosystem: Host-associated > Plants > Roots > Unclassified | place...
GCGGACTGCAGCGGGGAACCGGACTGTACATATGGGCGCGCGCCCCTCGTCATGATCTAGATAGGTCGCACACGAGTAATGAATAAACAAAAAAAAAAAAAAAAAAAAGTCCTACTCGCCAAGACGCCAGCCACCGGCAACCACGTGATAACCTGCGCCACAGGCACGGTAACACTGCCGCAACTGTACCTCCCAGGAATATCATGTCCGACTTGCAGTTATCGTCGCCGAGCGCAAAAAAAAAATGAGTTTCACCCCACTTGCCGCGTACTCACGCATGTAGCAAAAGGGAACTGTGGCGGGCGCGCAAAATAAATGTCGGTGCTGCACACCGTGGCTGTGTTGGAGGTGCCGCCAATCGGTCGCTAATAGGTCTACATGGTGCGGGGTTGAGGCTCCGCATTATCGGAACAGAAAATCGTTCTCACAGCCTTGCGCAGCAACCATCATTAACCATCACGAAAATGGAAAGCCTTGCGATCGGAACCGCAGTGGTTGGACTCTCACATGCCGCAATCAAGATCGCTCGCTTTCTATCCGCTATCAAAGACGCGCCATCCGTCGTTCGCCGTCTTCTTACGGAGGTTCGCGCAATGACGGTCATTTTTCGGCACCTCGATACCTTCATAACCGATTCGGATAATCGCCGCCACGCTAACACCTCCTCTGACATCCTCGTAGACGACCTCGTCATCATCGTCACCGGCTGCCTCTGCTCCTTCTCCGAGCTGGAGGCCCTACTGAAAGGCTTCAGCACCGACGAACCGAATGGGCCTCCGCTGAACCTTTGGGATCGAGCGCGCTGGGCTGCGAAGGAACCGGACCTCACGAAAGCATTGGCCGATCTGCAAAGCCACAAAACGTCAATCAACGTGTTGCTTACGCTGTCAGTTCACCGCGACCCCTTATCGCCGCTGCTTGGAAAGGTTACCGGCGCCGCTGATACGAAAGTCTAGTGTAAACTCGACCGAAGCGAGAAACGAACGTGAACAATTAAGGTCAATTGTGGCAGAAATGAGATCGGATCCGGACATGAGCCGGCGGATGGAGTCATTTGAATCGAACTCCGTTGGGCACGAAGACCCCACGCCGACGATACGTCAAAGTACTGCCCAAGTGTCCCACCATGTCAGTGCCGGCGCCAGCTCCTCGACGACCATTTACAGCATACGTCCCTCGTTGCGACGTGCGGCTGATGGCGATGGTTCATCTCTATTGACAACATCATCGAGTCGGACGTTCGTTTCACGTCTGATCTCCTTCGAACGAGTTCTCGTTGCTACCCGTGTATACGCCCGTGCGACCAGATCCGAATCGGTGTACTCCCTAAACTCCGACGATACTCCAAACTCACAGCAAATTAGCGGAGTCAGCCTGGCGCAGTTATCAAATCTCTCGGTCGTTCGCCTTCCCGTCTACAAAGTTGAGCTGTCCAACGGAGATATGTACGCGGATGCACCGAGTCTGCGCCAGCCGGGTAATGGAAAGGGTCCTATGCGGCCTTTGTCGGCACTTAACTTCCGCTCGCTCCGGGAGGGTCGCGTTGCGACGATTAGAGCTGCACTATTGCGCAACCTCCCGGCCTCGGAGCAAATCTCGCGACTACACCGCGCGGCTGCTGAAGGCGACATCCAAACAATCGCAGCATTGCAGGATACATGCCCTACGCAACTGTACAGCAAGGACGATATCGGTCGGACGGCGCTACACCACGCAGCATCTAGCGGAAAGGTGAAGGCATTGACCCTTTTGCTGGAACACGGTGCGGACTTGCACGCGAAAGACAATGACCTCTGGACACCACTACACAGTGCCACATACGCCGGAAAGGTGGAGGCTCAGACGCTATTGCTGGAACACGGTGCCAACTTGCACGCGAAAGTCAATGGCGGCCGGACGCCACTACACCTTGCCACATACGCCGGAAAGGTGGAGGCTTTGACGCTATTGCTGGAACACGGAGCCGACTTGCACGCGAAAGACAATGACCACTGGACGCCACTACATCTTGCCGCATCTGACGGGCAGGTGGAGATTTTGAGGCTATTGCTCGAACGTGGCGCCGACTTGCACGCGAAAGACGATGGCAGCTGGACACCACTACACCTTGCCGCACATGCCGGAATGGATAAGGCTTTGAGGCTTTTGCTGGAATACGGCGCCGACAAGCATATGAAAGGAAATGACGGCCGGACAGCACTACACATTGCCGCACGTGCCGGCAAGGTGAAGGCTTTGACACTATTGCTGCAACACGGCGCCGACTTACACGCGAAAGACAATGACACCTGGACACCACTACACAGTGCCGCAGATGGCGGCAAGGTGGAGGCGTTGGCGCTGTTGCTGAAACACGGCGCCGACTTGCACACGAGAGGCAGGGACGGCCGGACACCACTACACCTTGCCGCACACGGCGGAATGGAGGAGGCTTTGAGGCTTTTGCTGGAGCACGGCGCCGACCTACAGGCGAAAGACAATGACCACTGGACACCACTGCACCTTGCCGTATCCGTCCAGAAGGTGGAGACTTTGAGGCTATTGCTGGAACGTGGCGCCGACTTGCACGGGAAAGACGATGGTGGCTGGACACCACTGCACCTTGCCGCACACGCTGGAGTGGTGGAGGCTTTGGCGCTGTTGTTGGAACACGGCGCCGACGTGCACGGGAAAGCCAATGGCGACCGGACACCACTGCACCTTGCCGCACACGCCGGAATGGTGGAGGCTTTGACGCTGTTGTTGGAGCACGGCGCCGACTTACACGCGAAAGACAATGACCACTGGACACCACTGCACAGTGCCGCATCCGGCGGAAAGGTCGAGGCTTTGACACTATTACTGGAACATGGTGCTGACTTACACGCGAAAGACGATGGTGGCCGAACACCACTCCACCTTGCGACACTCTCCGGAAAGATGGAGGCCTTGACGCTATTGCTGGAACTCGGCGCCGACTTGCACGGGAAAGACAAGGTCGGTGGGACACCACTACACAGTGCCGCATCCGGCGGAAAGGTTGACGCTCTGGCGCTATTGCTGGAACTCGGCGCCGACCTACACATGAAGACAAATGACGGCAGGACACCATTACATAGTGCCGCATCCGGCGGAAAGGTGGAGGCTTTGACGCTATTGCTGGAACTCGGCGCCGACTTGCACACGAAAGCAAATGACGGCAGAACACCACTACATAGTGCCGCATCCAGCGGAAAGGTTGAGGTTGCGATGCTACTGCTGGAACGCGGCGCAGACTTGCACGGGAAAGACTACAAGGGCTGGACACCACTACATCGCTCCGCATATGGTGGGCAGGTGGAGGCTTCTACTCTATTGCTGCAACACGGTGCCGATGTCGAAGCAAAGAATAACGACGGCCGTACCCCACTAGACGTTGCCAAACTGAAGGGATTTGAAAATTTGTTGGCGCCGGTACTCCAGAGTGAGCCACAACCAGGATCGGGAACCTTGCTAGCCACCGACCTCCACACCGCGAGTTGGCATTCACTAGGTTGGAGATAGTCGAATCCGTCTCATTTTCCTCCGCGGTCCCGGGAGCCTTTTTTTTTTAATTATACTCGCATTCAGCGGCTCCGGGTAGTACGCGCACTGGGCTTTGCTGTAGAATCGATTGACGTATGGATTATGATGGGGTGGTTTCATGGGTTTCATCTTTTTTCTCCTGGCTATAAATCAAACATGATTGGTGTAGATGCGCCGTGGACGCTTATGTGCGCTCTCGTTGCAAACCGCATGCTGTTCGATTTCCGGTGCGTCTCTGTGCTCGCCCCTGGCCGGATCGAACGGAATATCGAGAAACCTGCCTGAAACGCTCGCCACCAAACAGTCATCCCCCGGAAGGACTGCCGTCACCGCAGATGCATGGGGCCAAGGGCTACAAGGCATGCGTGGATCAGCCTTGGTGGGATGGGTAGATAGTCGGCCGCTGCCAGGGGGGAATATTTGTTTTTCAGTGCGTGTCGAAACTCCATAGGAATCAATGTATGTCACCTACGCCACCCACCATCGTGTTAGTTATTCCTGTCTGGCATCGCCGTCCTACGTGCGGCTTCGCGTTTATACGGGTAGTGAGATAGTCATGATCCCATATGGTCGCGGGCCGTGGCCATTCTGCCCTTTCCGGCGGCGACGTACCGCAACATGTGAAGTCCTTCCGACCCCAGCGGAATTTCTCCCAGCCCGCGGTCGGCACTCGCCTCGTCTCTAGTGTCTCCGCTGTCGCCACGCCAGGTCTCGTAAAACAAATTTGTCCAGAATGGAAAGAAGTGCACGGTATGTGGCGGCAGTGACCATACCGGCTGGAACTTCTACTACTACTACTAGTAGTAGTAGTAGTAGGTGTGGCGTCGCGACGACTATCTAGTTCAGAGGCCTGGGCGGAAATACCTATGCGCGTTAGGGAGCGTACATATGTTGCGAAATACGCTTGGCATATGCACCCTTCATCTTTCAGGTTTGTTCGGCTCGCTGCGCTCTGCTGCTGCTCGCCGGGGAGAAGCAACGGATAGACATTTCTGCAACCAGTAGTGGAGCTCGCGCCGTATCTTGTTGACTGTGCGAGTGTCACCTCTACTACATAATCACGATTAGTAGGAACCGTTCGTTGCAGCAGCGACTGTGGATGGAAGTTCGGGCAATGGCGGATACATATGCACCTGCCTATGTTACCTTAGTTTTTGATGTGGCTTTATCAATAATCATGGCGATATTATGTACTAGTTAGTACAAGCCTTTCCTGTCCACCGTCCGCCCTGCCCTTGATTAGTGTACAGGCGGCCCGGATTGGCTCCCCCCGCCTGGCCTATCCCCGTTGTAGGACATAAGGGAGGGACACAAGAATGATACCTTCGTTTAATTGCATAAGTGCTCTATGATACGCATCAGCCTGCACGCACTGCAATGCCGAGCGGTCGTCGGATCGTGGGCGCGAGTCCAGTCTCCGGCAGAGCGCTCCTCAGCGATCACTCGTGCGAAATCTCGCGCCCGCATCAAAACGCGAGGCCAAGTGGAAAGCCAATGAAATGGGCAGTCAGCAGGACCAGCCGGCAAAAAAGCACAGACGCGGCCGAGCCTGGTGTCTGCGCAGAGCCAGCAAGAGGGTCGCATCGCGCTTCTGTCGGCGGCAACGGCTGATGCCAAGCGCCAGTGGTAGCAACAGCGGAAGACGAGAGAAGACCAGCCGCACAGGTAACGGAGCGCTTCAGCATCTGGGACCGCAACATCAGACTTCCTCGCAACCACGTCGGATGTTTGGCAAACTCCTGGGCGGGTTGGAGGAAGGTGGGAGGAAGGTGAGATGAAGGAGACGGAGACTGGTGTTCCTGCCGGCGAAGGACGAGGAGATGGTAGAGGAGAGGGAAGCTTCCGGATTGACTGCACGAGAGAGAGAGAATGCGCCTTCATGTCCTTCTTTTTTTCATTCATTTCGTCCACCCTTTCGTTAAGGCGGAGGCGACGGAGGGGGGTGAATAGTGCGTATTTCCATGATCCAGCTATGTGGTCGCAGCTGCGCAATCCACGATACAGCCAACAGAAAAAGCACGCATTCACGTTCATCGTCCATCACCAACGATCGGCACCTGACTGCATTACCCCCATGCGATCAATGACTCATCATCACCGGGCTGCATAGATACACCCTGCTGCCATCGATCCGTCAAGCCCACCGACTACGTGGTGCTAGCTACAGCCTGTCAACGGCCACTTGCAACTAAGAACATGTACATACATACATAGAGTACATACATAGATATATCTGGATATAGATACAGAGAACTAGCGGGTAGGTATCGATAAGCCACTTCGCACCCGCCTCCCCCACGAAGGCCGTCGCATGCGATCTTGCCCATTCTGGACCGTACTTGCAGCTTGCTGCCAACGCACTCTTTGCGGCATGCTAATTGCACAGCTATGTAGCGGGCGCGGTCAGCAATTTAGAGTCTGTATGTACATGGACTTATCTGGGGGGAGAGGGGACAATCTATCGGATCGCGGGGCGCGGGGGGGCAGGGCGCTGACATGTGATTGCGCGCTGTCCAGTAACTAGGTACATATATATACTTGCACCACTGCACTCGAACTGCGCCGACCGAGGAAGTAGCGCCACCCCGCAAGCTTCGGTCTCGAAGCAAACTCTGAGCTCCAGAGCACTCAATGCCACTCTGCCCGTGCACAAGCTGCAAACACCCCACCGGACAGACAGTTGCGGTATATACTTGGCATTTCGTCTCGGGGGCACCCAACCACTCCGAGCCAACCGGACCGTCGGGTTTCCAATGTGCGCGTTGAGTAAGTGATATGTATGCGGTCGAGTCAGTGATTTGCGGTCGGTCTTTCCACGCCCACCTTGCCCACGCTAGTAACGTGTTTCCGCGTTTCGTCTTGCGGTCGTGCGGAGCGAAAACAGAGCATCCAACTTTCATACCCTCCATCTCGTTCGCTAGGCCCTACACAGAGGCTGCACGGGACGATCACCAACTCGCCCGGCCGCCGATTCAACGAGTGGCACATTTGCCAGGTGGAATTGCCATCAGGGAGATCACCTGCCAGCGAGCCAGCGGAGCCAGCGAACCAGCAGTGTCTGTTCAAGAAACAGTACACGCGGCGGGTGACGATAGACACTCCACTCCACCCCACTCCCCTCTGCTTTATCTACACACATACATACCTGCCGACATGCAAATGCGAATGCGAAATAAACTCGGGTTTACGGACGACCGCCGCCGGATCGTAGTTGATAGTCTGGGCGGTTATCCTACTCGAGAGAGCTGCTGCGGCGAGCGCCAGATGCAGAGTAGACCCGGATTCAAGTTCAGATCGCGGGTTGCTGGTTGGCGGCTTGGTGGTGAGTACGTACTCTAGATTGGCTGGCTGCTCAGGAGTAAGTGCTGGCACTGACAATCTACTAGCGCGGGGGTTTTTATTTTTTTTTTTTTTTTTTTTTTTTGCTAAATAGCTGGTGGCTACATATACAGGGAATGCAGGATTCGAGTCGATTATTAGTGATTTCTTTTTTTCTGCCGTCCGTTGATCCCGCAAACCCCCTCCGTTGGCAGTTTCTTATTCTGTTCTTATATCGTTGGTTCTCCGTTGGTCCTCTCGTTGGTCCTCTCGTTGGTCCTCTCGTTGGTCCTCTCGTTGGTTCTTTTCATTTTTTCTTCCTTTCTGGAAGCTATTGCTGATTCGTGGATGTGTGTCTGAGATCGGATGGAAGGGAATGCATAACTAGGAGATGTCGGAGGGAAGGCTAGAAAAACATGAGGATGGCCAGCCGGATGGAGAGGCTGTGGTTCGTCGGAAACCGAGACGGTGTGGCAGGCTGAACGTGAGAGATACAGAGGTGCGGAAATGCTTAGATATGCGAGAGCAACATGGAAAATGCAGAGCACACGGGATCTGCGGATTGCGGTTCCTGCAACTGCAGGCTGCATGCGGGGTAGCTATGGATGTTTCGAGGGGAGGGTAACTGGCAGGGCGCAGAGTGGGATGGGACTGTGAAGCAGCTACTCTATCTCCAGCCTGGGGACTCGCACGACCGCTTGCCGGCCGGAGGGATCGCTCGCGGGTCCTGTCCCCCGCTCGCGTTGCAGTCGTTCTCCCATGCTCGAAACGATGCCGATACATAAGACATGTGCACTGCCATTGCTGCTCCCGCTTAGTCAGCCAAGCTCGCACTGGCCTCGTGTGATTGGTGCATGGTTTTTAACTCTCGTCCCACGTTACCTCGTCACCCACCGCCGGGGGCCGGCTCGGAGACACAACCCTTACCCACTACCCTTACCACCGTCGTCAGACTTAACTCCCACCCTCCGTGCTTTACCATCTATAGATCCATTCCCATACACGACGCCCCACACTCCCCCTCCCTCTCCTCTTCCTCTCAACTCCTACACCTCACTCGCTTTTCACAATCCTCTTCCCTTACTATTTTCGTGGTCGAAGAAGAAGAAAGGCACATCTCCATCGCCCGTCGCTTCCTTCCTTATCACCGGTGACACCGAAACCGATCCACCAGCTGAAGCGAACCCGGCGGAAAATCGAAACTCGACCCTCTGATTCCCACTCCCACGCGGAGAAAAAAAACCGCACCTCCTCCGATGACCCGTTAAAAAGAATGGCTTTCAACTTCAACTGGTCGCCGCTGTCAACAACCTCCACTTCATCCTCGGCCTTCTACGACCACGCGAAATCTCTTCTCACCGCCGCGCTAAACAAATCGGAGAAGCCGCCAATCATAGTCGACGATATCCTCGTGGACGACTTGAACCTCGGCGCCGCCGCTCCCGACCTCGAGATCCTGGAGATTGGCGACATCGCGGAGGATCGGTTCAGGGGAATATTCCGCATGAGCTACGATGGGGATGCGTGTTTGACTCTGCGCACGAAAGTCCAGGTTCGTCGTTTTCCCCAGATCAGGTGCGTGTGGCTGGGTGTGCTGACCTGGACAAACAAGGCAAATCCGTTAAACACCTACCTTTCCACGACTCCGTCGTTCACTTCGCCCGACCCGGTTGCCGCTAGCTCGCCCCTGACGATTCCGGTCCAGATCACTCTGAGTAGTTTCAAGCTGTCGGGTTTCGTTATCCTCGTTTTCTCGAAAGCCAAGGGTATCACCTTGGTGTTCCGAAATGACCCCCTCGAATCCCTGAAGGTGTCCTCCACGTTCGACTCGATCCCGTTCATCGCCGATTACCTGCAGAAGGAGATTGAGAGACAGGTCCGGCGCATATTCCAGGAGGACCTACCCGTCGCCGTGCATCGGCTTTCGCTGAGGCTGTGGAATCCGGAGTATGCGGCCTCACTGGATGAGGAGGCCACGGGCCCTTCGAATCCCCTGCGCCATACATCGTCATCGGGCGGGGAGGAGGATGATGCGGAGGATCAATTCATCAACCCGCTCCTAACCCCTGCCGATGGTTCCGACGCGCCGCCGACCATGTTCTCGCAGAAGAACCTGCTTCGGCTGGCATCACTGGTGGACTCGCAGAAGACGCTGTCGCTGGAGACGCCGTCGATCAGCGATGTCGTCTTCAGGGCCTGGGCATCGGGAACGAATCACAACGTTACCATTTGGGACCGTCCCGGTGCGCTGGATGCCCCGACCACCCCGGCTATCAACGTCTCTCGCACGTACGATTTCTCGGAGACCGGTGAGGCCATCGAGACGCAGAGCATCTTCAGCAATGGATCGCCCCTGCGCCCGAGCCTCGCCTCGCCGCACTCGAGCAGGCACATCGCACCGGCGGGCGCTCCGGGCCGACGGAGGAAGAAGCACCGGGTCGTGGATCTGCGGAAGAAGAAGGAGAAGGGCGATGCACGGACCGAGACCCCCGAGACGTCCTCCGAAAGCACGCCCGACACGTCTGCCGCCTCGAGCGAATGTGCCATCGAGGAAGGCTACTGCGAGCGTCCGCCGGCCCCCTTCCGCCGCGTCCGCGAGGATTCCATTGATTACGACTCGGACTCGAAACCGACGATTCCCCTCCGTCCTCTTCTCCGCCCCAACATACCCACCGTGCCCATCTCGTTACAATTGCCCGTGTCCCCGACGGAGTCGATCGCCACCGTCGATATCGTATACCCCCCTCCACGCGTATGCACCCCCGTTGCCCCCACAACAACGCGTGCAGCGCCACCGGCGCCCACCGCGTCGGCGGAGAAAGAAAAGGAGACGCTCCGTGCACGCGATGCGACATGGCGCAACCGCCAAGCGCCACTAAAGTTCCGGATGCCACCGGGAACCCAAGGGACAATTCTGGAGCAGGCTATCGTGAGCAAAATCATGGCCGAGATACAAAGATCTCTCGAGGAGGAACGAATCAAGCGTGGACACACCACGAAGTGGGGTGTTGAGCGCGAATTGGAGAATTTTTGCGCTGAGGATTTGCCGGCTTATAGACCGCAATGAAAAAAATTCCATGTCATTTCCGGAGTTGCTTGTATTGCTTTTATCTCCTAGAGGTTCCAATTTCCTTTTGTCCGCATTTTGCTGTTTTGGCCTGAATGGATTTTTGCTTGCGGGAGTTTTTGTGGTGTTTTTCCTTTCTTCCTTTCCCGCTTGCATTGTTTATCGCATGGTTTCTGGGTTCGACGACCCAAGAAGTATCACACTCGCTCCACTCAATTTTTCTCATGTTATTTCTTCAATGCTTATCCCGTCTCTTGCTTTCTAACTTACTGGGATTGCTTTGGTGTTGCGGTTGCGGGGCATTATGAAAAGTCGAGTTTGAAGCTGTGAGTTAACTAGTTTGCGGTTCAGTTTAGATCGTTGATAGCGTGAGGGGGGTGATTTGGAGTATGGGGGAGGAATGGGATAAGTTTGTAATCAACTGGAGTAGGGCTTCTTATGTACGGATAGGTATCTCTACTTTTGAGGTTGGCCACCTTGGAGGGGGATTTTGAAGGGATTGGGGACTGCAGCCTGAGTGTGTATAGCGGGTAGAATGTTAAATAATCTTTTAACTGCAACGAGGGAACACTCTGCTCTACTCGTACGATATTGGGGGACTGGCCGTATCTCAACAGTGGAGGAGTGACGTAGGGAAGGCGAGGTTGAGTGGGTACGGCTGTTGATTATCTAAGTACATATCCAACGGGCTTACCTTACATACATTCAGATTGGAACATGCGCTATATATATATATTAGGAAAGCCAGCCCGTTACGCTGGACAGCATGAAGTAGATGGACCGAAAGCCAGACAACGCCCCAGCTGCACTACAGGAGCATTCATATCCACCGACCATCCCGCCTGCCCCCACCTGTACTCTGGCCGGATGGAACCCGTTATTCTGTTAGGTACCCGGAATCCCTTGATACTACCACGCTAGTGGAAGACGAAGCGGAAGCGAAAGCGGAAGCGGAGCGCCCAAGGCCCGGCCCGGCCTCACCATGTTCACGGACGGGCCGCGACTGGAAAACGGAGCAGCCGGCTACGCAGTTTGCTGGAAGCACGGATTGAGCTGGGTGGGGCGAAGGGTGCTGAAGCCAGAAGAGGAAGACGCGTCCGAGTCTCGCTCTCTGAGCTCCTACTCCAACACCTCAGGAAAGGGAGGAAGAGAGGAGGCAGCGGGACGAGAGCTAGAAGGACGGAGGGTCTTTCGGAATCCTCCCCTGCATTACTTTCCCTTTTGCCGGTAGGGGGGGGGGGGGGGGGGGGGGGTTTTTAATTTTTGGGTTGGGGGGGTGGGTGGTTGGTTTTTTTTTTTTTTTTGATGGTGTGTTTGGTTTTTTG
>Ga0307516_10008920_pt1 | contig 11251 bp, 12 predicted proteins | sample 19_EM_MG_FD_203310 | JGI IMG/M metagenome (GOLD analysis project Ga0307516, IMG submission 203310) | Populus trichocarpa ectomycorrhiza microbial communities from riparian zone in the Pacific Northwest, United States - 19_EM | ecosystem: Host-associated > Plants > Roots > Unclassified | place...
AGGCCCTCGCCCTGCAGCTTGCCGACCGCGACGTTGTCGAACGACACGTAGAAGTTCGCGCCGCCGTTGAGGGTGAGCCGGTCGTAGTCGATCGTGGCGATGCCGGCGGCCTTGGCCTTGTCCAGCACGGCCTTGCCGGTGCCGGAGTCCAGGTTGACGATCATGAGCACCTTGACGCCACTGGAGATCATGCCGTCGGCGATCGTCTGGAACTGCGTCTTGTCACCCTGGGCGTTCTGGATGTCCGCCGTCACGCCGGCCGCCGCGAACGCCGCCTTCAGGTACGTCAGGTCGGCAGTCGCCCAACGCGCCGAGCTCTTGGTGTCCGGCAGAATGACGCCGACCTTCCCGGTCGACGAGCCACCGGCGTCGGTGCCACCGTCGCTGTTGTCACCGCAGGCGGCAACGCTGCCGGTGGCCAGGAGGCCTACCGCGGCAAGGGCGAAGAATCCCTTACGCATCTTATGTCCTTTCGGGGTAATCCGGGCCTACGATCAGGTTCGATGGTGCGCATTGCCGGGAGCCGTCACTCCCCGCGACGCCGCACAGCAGGAGCTGGTTTGTTGTGCCCGGCAACGTTTTCCCATAACGGCCGGTAGCACAAGCGATGTCGCCGGGCGATCTTGTAACGCGGCATAACAATCCGGCAACACGAATACGCCCCGGGGATTCCGAAGTTGACCCCGGCGATGCGCCTTCCGGCGGAAGGCAGGGGTCATTCATCCGAAACGTTCCGTTCGACCGTTCCGACACTATCCATCCGAAGTGCGCCTTCCGGCGGCTGCCCTCCGCGACCGGCTGATCGGTTAACTGCCGGCTCGGGGCCGGCTCGGGGCCCGCTCGGGGCCGGCTCGGGGCCGGCTCGGGGCCGGCTCGGGGCCGGCTCGGGGCCGGCTCGGGGATTTTGCACCATCGCCAGCGTGTGGGCGATCACCTGGCCGAACCGGGCGGATCCCGGCAGGCGCGAGGCCGCCTCCAGGACATACGCGGCGCGGTCACACAGCAGCGGATCGGTCAGCCCGCAGACCGCCACCAGCTCGACGCAGGCGGCGCGCCCGGTGGTTTCCAGCAGCTCCGCGAAGAAGGCAAACCCGCGCGCAGCGCGCGCCAGTCGTGCCGCGAGATCTCGATCCCCATCGGCCGCTAGATCCCCAGGTACGACGGGACGGCGGCCAGGGACCGCAGCCGCTCGACCGGGCCGGGCACGAGGCGCCGCAGGTCGCGGTCCAGCACGCCGCAGACGCTGGTGAGCCGGGCGACCGGCGTGCCGTCAACGCGCGTGTAGTCCTGCTCCACCTGGAACGTCTTGCCCGTACCCCAGAGAAACCGGCAGGTGACCTCGACCTCGTCGCCGGCGCGCAACTCCTTCAGATAGCGGATCGTGGCCTCCAGCACGACCGGGCCCACGCCCGCCCCGACCAGCACCTCCGGCGTCAGCCCGGCCGCGTGAAAGCACTGCCAGCGGGCGTGCTCGCCGTACTGCAGGTAGACGGCCTGGTTCACGTGCCCCTGGAGATCGAGTTCGTAGCCACGCACCGCGATCCGGACCTGAAAGACGTCAGCCATCGGGCGATCCTGCCACGGCGGACCTGCCCTAGCGTTCGCCATGCCAAGGGTTCAGTGGCCTAAGGCGGTGAGCGCAGCGTGCTGGACGACGGGCCCCGCTCGCCCAGCGCCAGGCCGGCAGCGTGCGGCGGCGGCGGCGCGAAAACCTGACGCTGCCCTGACCGCTGCCAGATCCTCGCCGCGCTCCTCGGCGCCGAACGCCAGGCTCGGGGCAAGCGCATCGGGATCCATGCGTTGACCTGCTTCTACCAGGCTGATTCCGCAAGGCCGAGAGCCTGGCCCTGCTGGGTGCCGGGGTTCGGCGTCTCCGGGCCACCGCGCACCGCTACCGCGACGCGGGCAGCGCCGTCCTTGCGGCCCAGGCACAGGATCCACACGCCGTCCTGCGGCGGGTCGCCGACGACGGCAGGTCCCACGTCATCCTGGACCGGAAACTGTTCGACTGTGACCGGCTGTCCGAGACCGCGCTCGGCCCCAGGCCGTGACCACGCTTCATGCGGCAGAAAGAGGACGTTGGAATGCCCTATGCCGATCGAGTTCGTTGCACACGTGACCGGCGTTGATGACGAGGATTTCCTGGTTGCAGGCGGTCACGGAGAACCACGTCGTAGTCAGCCTGGATGCCCTCAACCCCGCCGCGCGATGTCGACGGCAGATCAGCATGCCGGATTCCGGGGGATGTGAGGCGATTCAGTCCTGCCGGTACATTCTCGCCGCGTCGGTAATCGTTGATCGAGGATCGGATCCGGCGGTCACGGCGCTCAATACCAGCCCGGCTCGTACCGGTCACCTGCGTCGCTGATCGGGCGATAGGCCTCGTCCGCTGCCAGCCGGTGGAGCTTCTCCAGCGAGCCCTCGACCGGCGGCAGGTCAAGTGCCTCGCGCAGCCGCTGCCGATCGGCGTCCAGGGTCGGCTCATACTCCCGAAGCTCCTCGTCGACCTCGGCCACGAGCAACGCCAGCGCCTCCCTCAAGCTGGTACCGACGAGGCCACCCGTGCCCTCGGACCCGACGTAGACCACAGGCCGCTCGTCACCCGACCCGACCAGCATGAACGCCCCACCCGAGGCATCCCCCGCGATCATCTCGAGCGGCTCGCCACCTGCCAGATGCACCGGCTCCACCGGTCCGTACTCCACCCGCCAGAGCTCGAAGTCGCAAATCGACATCAGCCGCTCGGTGATCCACGGGTCGTTCCGGATCCGATCGAACAACTCGGCATCAAACATGGCGCCGAACCTACCGCACAGCACAACTGCCGCATTGCGCACGCGGTACGAGGGCTGGCGGGTCCAGACCACAACTACACCCTCAGATCGGATGAGCCCGGGAAGCCTTGAAAGAAGTCCGGAAGGCGTATCGGATCGGGCGACTTTCGGCGCGACGGCCGAGATGAACCACGGCGCGGCCCTGCGCCTTCCCGCGGAGACCGCGATAGCCGTCGAGCACACCCGTGCCACATCCCCTCAACAACGCCGAGCAGGACCAGGCGGACTTCACCGCGCTCCTGAAACCTGGCCCGCACATCAAACTCCCCCAGGACAGCTTCCTCGTCATGGCGCAACGGGCTTCCCGACGACTACTGAGCGTTGCGCACGACTCGCGGCAGAAGCCGATGTCTGGCCGGACGCCGGAATGGCGATGTGACGGATTGTTCCGAATCGTGTCCGGATGTTTTTCGGTGGTGCGGGTCGGGATTCTTTGTTGCTGGTTCGGATGGTTTCCGGGTGATCGAATAATGGCGGGGTGGGTGGGTGTTGCGGGATAATCTGTGGGTGGGGCAGATGGGATTGTTCACGAGGGCTCAGGTCACCACCATGCGTGACAGGGCCAGGCGGCGCAATTACTCGGCCGAGGCCGAGGAGTTCCGTCGGGAGCACGCAAGGCATCGGGAGTGGGGGCTGACGCAGCGGCATGCCCGGAAGCTGAGCCGCTTGTACGGCAGCACCGCCAACGCCGCGGCGGCGTTCCAGCGTCGTGTCGACGAGTTGACCTCCGCGTCCTGTTCGGTCCGGGCGGTCACACCGACCTCGTCCGAGCCGGTCGGACCCGAGCCGCCCGCGTCTGCGCCCGCCGTAGCCGAACCAGTCGGACCAGTCGGACCGAAGGCCATCACATCCGAGCAGGCCGAGCCCGTGCAGGTCGAGCCCGAGCAGGCCGAGCCCGAGCAGGCCGAGCCCGAGCAGGCCGAGCCCGAGCAGGCCGAGCCCGAGCAGATCAAGCCCGTGCAGGCCAAGCCCGAGCAGGCCAAGCCCCAGCTAGCCGAGCCCGTGCAGGCCGAGCCCGAGCAGGCCGAGCCCGTGCAGGCCAAGCCCCAGCTAGCCGAGCCCGAGCAGGCCAAGCCCGAGCAGGCCAAGCCCGAGGGTGTGGAGTCCGAGGGTGTGGCGGGCGCGGCGAGGGTGAGTGGCCCGCGCGGGCCAGGAAACGGCAGCCGGTGCCCGGATCGGCGTTTCTGCTCGCGCCGCCCGGGAAGGCGCGGCCCCGGACGCCCGGGAAGGCCTCCCGGGTCGGCATGGAAAGGGCCACGCCGGCCGGAATCACTTCGGCACATCCGCCCGAGAACAGACCCGGAATCTCCGCAGAGCCAGGCGCGAAGACCTGCGGGCACGACTGGCGTAATGAATGCACGCCGGCGGCGAAGAACACCAGTTTCACCACGCCCAAACCGAACAACATCACCGATACTGAGAAACTGCCGCGACCATATCCCGCCGTGATATCCGCCGCGGCCCGCCGAACACCCCGCCCCGCCCAGCAGGTTGCCCTCTCATCGGCAGTTTTAGGATGGCGGCCGGCAAGGGAAACGACACCAAGCATGACGGCTCGTCGTTTGCCAGCGCACACGGACGGCGGCGAATCAACGCGCCGGGCCGTAGGCGCAATTATCAGCCGGTACTATAAGTCTCCGAAATCGGCAAAGGGTCGTCCATCAGGGAACACATGGTGATGGTTTCGGTACGAAGCGCGGACAGCAGAGCTACGCGAGTGTCCTCGGCAAACTTGCTGGGATTGCCTCGAGGTGCCACCCAGGCGTCGTGAAACGCGGCCTATCGGATCCTTGCTGAACGCCCGGGGTTGTAGCCAGTTCGTGGCCGCTGGGACTCTCCTTGCCGGCGCATGGTGGCCAGCAGGAGGCTCAGGATTGAGGTGCCCGCGAAGGACCCGGCAAGACGGAGTGCCACAAGATCCTTCGCATCCCCCGCGAGACAGATCATCTAGTCGTCATCGTCGCCGTCGTCGTCATCGTCGTCCTGGTCACCGCCCGGGCAGCCCGAAAGGGTCAGCAGGGTGGCCGTGGCGCCGGCCGCCAGCAGCGCCCGGCTGAAGAAGGCTCGTCGGTCGATTCCGGCGCCGGTGCTCGGGCCGAGCGCTGCCTTGCGGTCTGTGTCGTCCATCTCGGCATTCTGGCAGCGTTGTGGTGCTGCCGGGAAGCTTCCGGAGCAGGTACTACCAACGGTGGGCGACATCGACCACGATCCGGCTGTGTGTGCCCGGGCCGGCCAGCGGCATGACCCGGAACGGTAGCCGCGCCCGCACCCCGACGGCGAAGGTCGTGTAGCCCTCGAAGGAGCCGCCGAACACGACGTCGCGAAGCGTGTCGTAGCGCAGCACATTGGCCACGTGGTCGCCGTTGCGCGCGTCGATCACCGCGACGTGGCTCGCGTCGTACGCCGGAGCCCGCAGGGTCACCCACAGATACGCCCCACCGGCCGTGTACGGGACGAGATCGAGGCCCTCGCCGTCGGTGAGCACCTGCGCGCTGTATCGCACCGAGTAGCCCTGCGCCGTGCCGTCGAACTCGAACACGACCCGGTCCCAGCATTCGTGCCGGCCGGTCCGCACGGTCAGCAGCGGTGCCGTGCTGAGCGGGCCGGCCGTCTTCTCGCCGCTCCCCCAGGTGATGTCGCACGCGGCCGGAGCCGGCACGGCCAGTGCGGCGCCTTCGCCGGCGGCCGCCGGCGTCTTACCGCGACCGGCGGCCGGGCCGCCGCAGGCGGCGAGCGCCAGGCAGAGGGCGGCGGCTGTCAGGGTCTTGCCGACTGACATTCGCATGTCACACCTCCGGGACCGGACCTGGGAGCCGGTTACCGTCGACGCTAGGGCGGGGCGGCAAGGCATGTGCACAGCGTGCGAATTCGGGAGCGCCAACCGACCGCGTCGGCACGGAATGTCGTACCCACGTTTTACCGTCAAGCCATGGATTGGAAGATCGAGCTCATCCCCGTGCCGGTGACCGACGTCGACCGGGCCAAGGCCTTCTATCAGCAGGTGGGCTTCAACGCCGACCACGACCACAAAGTGCAGGAGGGCCTGCGGTTCGTCCAGCTGACGCCGCCCGGCTCGGCCTGCTCCATCGTGATCGGCGACGGCATCACCACCAAGACCCCCGGCACCCAGGAGATCCAGGTCGTCGTCGCCGACGCCGCGGCCGCGCGCAAGCAGCTGCTCGACGCCGGCGTCGACGCGAGCGAGGTCGACGCGCAGCCGTGGGGCAACTTCGTCTACTTCCGCGACCCCGACGGCAACAGCTGGTCGCTGCAGGCGATCGAGTCCCGCCCCCGTGGCTGAGTTCCTCTCCGGCGCTCAGCCCGCAGCGGCCGACATCACTGTCCCGCCGACCTTCCTCGCCATGCCTCGCTGGTGGAGCGAGGGCTCAGACTGGCTGGACGCGCTGCCTCGACTCGTCCACAGCTATTGCTCACGCTGGCGGTTGACGGTCACCGGCGACATGAGACACGGCTCCAACGCGGCAGTCATTCCGGTCACCGGCGCTGGCAAGCCCTTCGTCCTCCGTCTGACACCCCCCGGGCCCAGCGTCGCCGAGCAGGCCGACGCTCTGCGATTCTGGGACGGGCGCGGGACGGTCCAGCTGATCGACGCCGACGTGGCGGGTGGAGCCATGCTGCTCGAACGGCTGGCCACCGACGCCTCGTTGCGGGACGTGCCGGTCGCGGAGGCCATGCCCGTCCTGGGCCGGATGATGCGCCGGCTGGCGATACCGGCGCCGCGCCACGTGCGCAGCACCGCCGACGTCGTGGCGGCCCGGATGACGACGTTGCCGGCCGAGTGGGAGCGCTGGGGCCGCCCTTTCCCCGAGGCCCTGCTGCGGCGAGCGCTTGACATCGGGTCCCGCTTGTCACGCACGGAGTCGGAGCTCGCGGTCAACGCCGACCTCCACTCCGAGCAGGTTCTTCGCGGCGACCGGGAGCGGTGGCTGACGGTCGACCCGGTGCTGATGCGTGGCGACATCGCCTTCGACCTCGGCCGGATCCTCTGGACCCGCATCGACGAGATGAGCGACGCGGGCGACATCATCCGCCACTTCGAGGCGGTGGTGAGCGCCGCCGGGGTCGACCGCGACCACGGCCGGGACTGGGTCGTCTTCCGCACCGTCGACTACTGGCTCTGGGGGCTCGCGGCCGGCCTCACCGAGGACCCCGAGCGTTGCCGGCGGCTCACGCTCGCCTTCACACCGTGACTGCCTGCCGCAAGCGACGGATAATCGTCGCCGGGTTCTGGTAGCAGCTGCGCACGGCGTGCCCGGCCTGGGCCAGCAGCGCGGCGGTGCCGACGAACTTGCGCCCGTCCTCCCGTACGCGGTGGGGCGGGGTCGTTCCGGTCAGCCTGCGCCGGCGAGCCAGTAGGGCAGCCGGAGCAGGAGGCTGACGGCTAGCAACGCGGCACCGGTGTAGAGCAGGATGCGGGGCAGGGACCGGGTGTCGGCCGCGGTGGCGCGGGCGGTGGCGCGGAGTTGATCGACTGTGCGCTCGGAGACGCCGCAGACGCTTCTCGTCCGGGTCAGCATCGTTCCGCTGCCGGTCGGTCGTGGCCGGCCGAGCACGGTGATCGCCCGGTCCGCCGGCAGGCGGTATTCGGTGATCCTGTGGTAGTCGCCCCACCGTCGGCTGCGGATCCGCATGCCGGCGCGTCGCAACCGCGCGATTTCCTCCCGCTGCGGGCCGTCCGGCAGCACGTGCCACTCCAGCAGGCCGACGGCGAGCCCGGCGGTGATGTCGTCCTCGTGCAGGTGGCGATCGATGAGGCGCGCGGCGACCCGGACCTCTCCGGTCGCGTCCCCGACGGTGAAGTGGCGGCCGCTGTCCCACCGGTAGCGGGCGGTGGGTCCTCGCGATCCCGGGTTCTGCCACACCTCGACGCGATACCACACACATACCCCGCCGGAGACCGGGCCCACCAGCCCACCCTCCGGGCCCGGCCGGACATGGCCCGTCACGATCACCCGCTTCGAGAGCGCCGGGTCCGCGGCCGCCTCGCCGCAGCTGACCACGGGTGCCGCCTGGAGCGCCTTCGTCAGTGCGTTGCGGTGGAGGGCGATCAGCAGGAGCGCGCCGCCCAGGGCCAGCGCCCCGACCGCCGGCGACGTCATCGCGGAGCCGACGGAGAACGCGGAGCCGACGGAGAACAAGGCATCCACGCCACGATGGTAGGTACTCGCAGCCATCTAGCTCAGTAGGCCGCCGGCAGGGTGACCGTCACGGTGAGTCCGCCCTCGTCGCGGGGCTCGGCGTGCACCTCGCCGCCGTGCGCCCGGGTCACCGCCCGCACGATCGACAGACCCAGCCCGACGCCGGGGCCGGCGAGCCGGTCGGTGTCGAGCCGGCGGAACGGTTCGAACAGGCCCTCCACGTCGTAGCGCGGCACCACCGGGCCGGAGTTGCTGACCTCCAGGGTGGCCAGCCCGTCCTTGGCGTAGGTGGCCACCCGGACCCAGCCGCCGCCGGGTAGGTTGTGCCGGACCCCGTTCTCCACCAGGTTCTGCACCAGCCGTTCGAGCAGCACCGGGTCGCCGACCGTGGTGGCCTCCCTCAGCTCGACCTTGATCTCCGCGCCGCTCACGTGCGCCGCGATGTCGGCCAGGTCCACGTAGGAGCGCTCGGTCAGTTCCCGCTCCGAGCGGGCCAGCAGCAGCAGGCCGTCGATCAGCCGGCCGTGCCGGTCGTTGATCGCCAGCAGGGTCGTGCCGAGCTGGCGCATCTCCGGCGACGCCGAACCCTGGTGCAGGGTGACCTCCAGCAGCGTCCGGTTCAGGGTCAGCGGGGTGCGCAGCTCGTGCGACGCGTTCGCGATGAACCGCCGCTGGCCGTCGAAGGAGCGGTCCAGCCGGGTCAGCATCAGGTCGAAGGTGTCCGCGAGCTGCTTGATCTCGTCGTCCGGACCGGCCAGCGCGATGCGGTCGTGCAGGCCGCGGTCGGCCGCCGGGGACTCGGCGATGCGCCGCGCGGTCTCGGTGATCCGGTGCAGCGGCTGCAGCATCCGCCCGGCCACCAGCCAGCCCAGCGCGATCGCGGCGGCTCCCACCACCAGCAGGGCGATGCCGCCCTGGGTCAGCAGGGCGGAGAGCGCGTCGTCGCGGGTGTCCGCGACGACGCGCTGGAAGATCACGTCGGGCTGCACCAGGTCGGTTGGCGCATCGCCGGCCACGCCGGCCGCGCCGACCATGCCGTTGCCGGTCACGACGGCCTTGCCCGGCAGCTGTTGTGACACCAGGACGTAGGTGAAGCCCAGCATGACGACGCCGGCGACGAGGAACAGCCCCCCGTACACCAGGGTCAGGCGGCCCCGCACGGTAAGCCTCATCCGATCCGATACCCCACTCCAGGCTCGGTGAGCAGCACCGGCGGGTTGCCGAGCTTGCGGCGCAACTTCAGGATCGTCATCCGTACGGCGTGGGTGAACGGATCCGCGTTCTCGTCCCACGCCTTCTCCAGCAGCTGCTCGGCCGAGACGGCGGTGCCGTCCGCCCGGAGCAGCTCGGCCAGCACCGCGAACTCCTTGCGTGACAGGGGCACGTACCGTCCGTCCCGGAAGACCTCGCGCCGGTGCGGGTCCAGGCTGATCCCGGCCCGGCGCAGCACGGGCGGCGCCGCCGGCCTCGACCGGCGGCCCAGCGCGGCGACCCGGGCGGCCAGCTCCCGGAAGGCGAACGGCTTGGGCAGGTAGTCGTCGGCGCCCAGGGCCAGCCCCTCGACCCGGTCGTCGATGTCCGCCGCCGCCGTCAGCATGATGATCCGCAGGGTCGCGTCCCGCCCGGCGAGCTGCCGGCACACCTCGTCGCCGTGCACGACCGGCAGGTCCCGGTCGAGGATCATGACGTCGTAGTCGTTGACCCCCGCGCGCTCCAGCGCGGCAGCGCCGTCGTAGACCACGTCGACCGCGTGGGTGTCGTGGCGCAGACCCGCCGCGACGGTGTCGGCCAGCAGCGGTTCGTCCTCGACCACCAGGATGCGCATGCCTTCATAGTGACTCATGGTCACGTCACGTGGGCGTCACCGTTTTCCGTGACGGCCGGGAAACCCGCCGGGGACTTCACTGCTTCCCGTGGCGGCCGCCCGGCCGCCGACGAGGAGACGACGATGCCCAGAACGAGGATGCCCGGAACGGGGATGCTCAGCACCAGAATCTTGGCGCTCGGCCTGCTGCTCACCGCGGCGGTGGCCGGCTGTGGACCGGCACCGGCCGGCGACAAGGTGGCCTCGGCAGGCGGCGCGCCCAGCGCGAGTGCGAGCGCGGCGGCGGTCAAGGACGAGGACGCGCCCCTGAAATTCTCCCAGTGCATGCGCGACCAGGGCATTACCTGGTTCCCCGACCCGGAACCGGCCGGCGGCGGGCTCCAGATCAAGGTCCCCGAGGGTACGGACAAGGCAAAGATGGACGCGGCCATGACGGCGTGCAAGAAGTGGGCGCCGGACGGCGGCGAGCGGGGCCCGATCGACCCGAAGCAGCTGGAGCAGGCCCGGCAGATGTCGCAGTGCATGCGGGACAACGGGGTGCCGAACTTCCCCGACCCGGATGCCAACGGCGACATGCGGATCGATGGCGACAAGGTCGGCATGGGACCCGGCGACGCCACCTTCGACAAGGCCGACGAGGCCTGCTCGAAGTACCGGCCGAAAGGTGCCGTGAACGGCACCTCGAAGAACGAGAAGAGCGCGGGATGAGCCGCCGGATGGGGTACGCCGCCGCCGCGGTCGCGCTGACGGCGGGTGCCGCGGCGGCCGTCGTGGTCGGCCTGCCGGACGCGCAGGAGCAGGCCGAGGCGTCCACGCCGGGAATCACCGCGGTCGTGAAACGCCAGACGCTGGTCGACACCGAGACCACCGACGGCGAGCTGGGGTACGGCGACACGACGGCGCACGCCTGCCGGCTGTCGGGCACCGTGACGGCGCTCGCGGCGGAGGGCGCCACGGTGACCCGGGGCAAGGCGCTCTACCGGATCGACGACGACCCGGTGGTGCTGTTGTACGGATCGCTGCCCGCGTATCGGACATTGTCATCGGGGGACACGGGCAGGGACGTCAAGCAGTTCGAGAAGAACCTGTGGGCGCTGGGGTATCGCGGCTTCACCGTCGACCGGGACTACACGTCGGCGACCGCTTCCGCCGTACGGGATTGGCAGGATGATCTTGGGGTCTCGGAGACCGGAACCGTCGATCCGGCCCGGATCGTCTTCGCGCCCGGCGCGGTCCGGGTCGACAGCCGGTCGGCCGCGCCGGGCGACGCCGCGCAACCCGGCACCGCCCTGCTGGAGACCACCGGCACCGGCCGGGTCGCCACCGTGGAGCTGGACATCTCGGATCAGCGGCTGGCCCGCAAGGGTGCGACCGTGCGGGTGACCCTGCCGGACGGCAAGGTGGTCCGCGGGACGATCAAGGGCGTCGAGACA
>Ga0307516_10008922_pt1 | contig 11249 bp, 9 predicted proteins | sample 19_EM_MG_FD_203310 | JGI IMG/M metagenome (GOLD analysis project Ga0307516, IMG submission 203310) | Populus trichocarpa ectomycorrhiza microbial communities from riparian zone in the Pacific Northwest, United States - 19_EM | ecosystem: Host-associated > Plants > Roots > Unclassified | place...
CGAGTGACCAGGAGAGCAGGAAGCGGATCGGCCGGCCGGTTTTGCCGATGGCGGCCTGCCACGCCTGTACGTCCGGGATGTTGTTGTAGTTGTCGCCGCTGCGGAACGACCCGGGGCCGACGCCGTCGAGTTTGAGGAAGTCGAAGCCCCAGTCCGCGATCAGTGCGGCCTGCGAGTCGATGTACTTCGCCGCGCACGGGTCGGCGAAGTCGATCTTGTACGAGCTGTCCCAGCCGTTCGTGGTGCGCAGGTCGGGGTAGACGATGTCGCCGGTGGTGCAGCCCGGCGCGCCGGCGATCGGTACGGTGCCGCCCCCGTACGCCGTCTTGTCGAGGCCGACCGCGAGGTAGATGCCGGCCTTGAGGCCCTTGGCGTGGATGTAGTCGGCGATGTACTTCATGCCGTGCGGGAATCGCTCGGGTGAGGCGATCTCCCGGGCGTTGCCGTCGAAGTGGAGCGTGTTCCAGTCGAAGTCGCGCGACCAGCCCGCGTCGATGTTGACGTACTGGTATCCGTACGGCTTGAGCGTGGTCGCCAGGGCGTCGACCTGCTGCAGCAGGCTTTTCTCGGTGAGCCAGCTGCCCAGGCCGGAGGGATTGACGCCGGGCCGCGTTGTGGCCTGCAGGCTCCAGCTGGACCAGCCCATCAGGGGAGTGTCGGCGATGCCGGCGGCGGCGCGCGGCCGGGCGGCGGAGTCGGGGGTGATCGTCCCGGGAGGTGCGACGGTGGGGCTGGGCTTGGGCGTGGGGCCGGTGGCGCCGGCCGGGGTGGCGCCGGCCGTGGCGAGGACGAGCGCCAGGCCCGCACCGAGAACGGTGGATCTCACGGGGATCTCCTCGAAGAGGGGACAGGGACTACACGGGACTGGATGCTGACGGCGGCGGCTCCGCGCGCCCATTCCTCGAACGGCAGGGCCCGGATGGACAGCGGGCAGTCGGCGGCGGCGCCGAACGCCTGTTGTTCGAAGCCTGCGCGGATGTGCGGCTCGAACAGGTCGTACGCGGATAGCCCCTCACCGGAGACCACGATCCGCGCCGGGCCGAACAGGTTCGCCACCGCGGCGATGCCCAGCCCGATGGCCCCGCCCGCGCGGGCGAAGATCGCGACAACGCGCGCGTCTCCGCCCCGGGCGAGCTCGACCGCGTCGTCGATGGTGAGTGCGGCGCGGCCGGTGGCCGCCTGTGCCGCGGCGACAATCGGACCGGTGCCCGCGATCGCCTCGATGCAGCCGCGCCCGCCGCAGTGGCACAGCGGCCCGGTGGCGTCGACGCTGAGGTGCCCGATCTCGCCGGCCACCCCGTGCCAGCCCGAGACCGGGCGTCCGTTGACGACCAGTCCGCAGCCTATTCCGGTCCCGACGGTGACCAGCGCGAAAGAGTCCGCCCCGGCCCCTTCACCGAACCAGTGCTCGGCCGTGGTCAGCGCCTTGACGTCGTTCTCGACCGTGACCACCAGGCCGGTGGCAGCCGCTGCGAGCCCGGCCAGCGGAACGTCGTGCCAGCGCAGGAACGGTGAGTACCGCACCAGGCCGGTGCTGCGGTCGACGTCGCCGGAGACGGCCAGGCCGAGGCGCCCGGTGCGCGCCCGGTAGTCCGGGTGGTGGTCGAGCAGTTCGTCCACCAGGGTGGCGATCTCGGCGATGACGTCGCCGGCCTCGGGGCTGGGCAGCCGCCGGTGCGCGACGGCACGCACCTGTGCGGTGAGGTCACACACCACACCGATCAATTCGTCGCCGGTGAGCTTGACGCCGACGAAGAACTCCCGGTCGGACCGCACCGACAGTGGGCTCGCCGGGCGCCCGGCGCCCGGACCGGTGCGTTCTGTGGCGGCGTGTTCGGTCAGGTAACCGGTGTCGATGAGCGGCCGGGCGGCCTTGGTGACCGCCGCGGAGGACAACCCGAGCCGGCGGGCCAGGCTGACCCGGCTCTGCGGTCCCTCCGTGACCAGGGCGGTCAGGATCGCCGCGGCGGCCGGGGATTCGGCCAGTGCCGCGTCATCGTCCACAGCAGTCATGCCGGGAAGGCTAGGCCGAATAATTAACTTCTTCAAGTATTGATTTATCTCCATTCCTCGACCTACCGTCGGCACAGTCCGTCACCGCTGCGACATCGACCTGTAACTGCGAGGACTCAGATGGTCACCGACAACCCGTAGTGGAGTAGTCATGATGAATTCCCGTACCTCGCGGCGCACCCTGCTCGCGGGAGCCGGAGCTCTCGGCGCGATCCCGATCCTCGCCGCCTGCAGCGGCGGCGCCCCGCCCGCCGGGCCGGACGGCAAGAGCACCTCGATCGGCTCCGGTCTGGCCGACCCGGTCCCGAAGTCCGCGGTGCAGGCCATGGTCGACGCCTTCCAGAGCAAGTCCGGCGACACCGTACGGATGAACGTGATGCCGCGCGACAGTCTCGTCAACAACATCAGCAGCTACTTGCAGGCGAACCCGGAAGATGCGATCACCTGGTTCGCCGGCTACCGGATGCGCTACTACGCGGCCAAGGGACTGCTCGCGCCGGTCGACGACGTCTGGGCGAAGATCGGCGCCAACTTCGGGGCCGGCGTCACCGACGCGTCGTCGTATCAGGGCAAGAAGTTCCTGGTGCCCAACTACAACTACCCCTGGGCCGTCTTCTATCGCAAAAGCCTGTGGCAGCAGCGCGGATACCAGGTTCCCGCGACGTTCGACCAGTTGCTCGCGCTCTGCGCCGCCATGAAGAAGGACGGCATCAGCCCGATCGCCTTTGGCGACAAGGACGGCTGGCCGGCCATGGGGACCTTCGACTACCTCAACATGCGCACCAACGGCTACCAGTTCCACGTCGACCTGTGCGCGCACCAGGAGTCCTGGAACACTCCCAAGGTCAAGGCGGTCTTCGACACCTGGAAGGCGCTGCTGCCGTACCAGGACACCGGGGCGCTCGGCGCCACCTGGCAGCAGGCCGCACGCAACCTCGCGACCAGCAAGTCCGGCATGTTCCTGATCGGCTCGTTCCTGCTGCAGGAGATCACCGACAAGGCGATCGTCGACGACCTGGACTTCTTCCCGTTCCCGGAGATCGCCGTGGAGGGCCGCGACGCCATCGAGGCGCCGATCGACGGCTGGGTGCTGTCGACGCGCGGCGCTCAGAACCCGGTGGCCAAGGACATGCTGGCGTTCTTCGGTTCCGGGGCCGGGCAGGATGCGTACGCTTCGAAGGATCCCTCCAATCTGCAGACCGCCGCCGACGCCGACATCTCGGGGTTCTCGCCGATCCAGAAGAAGGCCGCCGAGCTGATCGCCGGATCGAAGAAGGTCAGCCAGTTCTTCGACCGCGACGCCCTGCCCGCCATGGCCAACAACGTGATGATTCCCGCCCTGCAGGGCTTCCTGAAGGACGGCAGGGTCGACACCACCAGCCTGGAGTCGCAGGCCAAGACGCTGTACGCCGCCGCCTAGGTCAACCTCATGACCCAGACCTCCGCACCGCCCGCGCCCGTCGCGCCCGTCGCGCCGCCCGTGCCCCGCACGCGCACCCGCCGGGTGCGGCGGCTGTCGGGCCGGGACCGCGTCGTGCTCGGCCTGATGATCGGTGTGCCCACGCTGGTCCAGGCCGTCCTCATCTGGATCCCGGCGCTCGCCTCGATCGGCCTGTCGTTCGCCCGCTGGAACGGCTTGGCCCTGTCCGACATCCGGCCGGCCGGATGGGACAACTACCGCTTCGTGTTCGAGGACTACCCGCCGTTCTGGCCGGCCGTCTGGCACAACGTCCTCTGGCTGATCTTCCTCGCCCTCGTGGCGACCCCGATCGGGCTGCTGCTGGCCGTGCTGCTGGACCAGAAGATCAAGGGCGGCCGGATCTACCAGAGCATCTTCTTCACCCCGGTCATGCTCTCGCTGGTCATGGTCGGCATCATCTGGCAGCTCGTGTACGCCCGCGACGAGGGCCTGCTCAACAACGTGCTGGGAACCGCGGGCCGGCCGGACGCCGTCGACTGGTTCGGCGACCCGCACGTGAACCTGTGGGCCGCTATGGTCGCGACCGCGTGGCGGCACGCCGGCTACATCATGGTGTTGTACCTGGCCGGGCTGAAGGGCATCGACCCGAGCCTGCGCGAGGCCGCGGCGCTCGACGGCGCGAACGCCCGGCAGACCTTCTTGCGGGTGGTCTTCCCCGCGATGCGGCCGATCAACATCGTGATCGTGGTGATCACCCTGATCGAGGCGCTGCGGGCGTTCGACATCGTCTACGTCATCAATCACGGCACGAACGGCCTGGAACTGCTCAGTGTGCTGGTCATCCAGAACCTGTCCGGCGAGGGGCAGGTGCTCGGCATCGGCTCGGCGCTGGCGGTGATCCTGCTCGTGGTCTCGCTGATCCCGATCGTGACCTACCTGATTCGTACGTTCCGGAGGGCGGACTGATGGTGGCCGGGAGACGCACCGGAACGCACCTGTTTCTGCTGACCATGTCCGTCATGTGGCTGGCGCCGCTGCTGTGGACGCTCTACACCTCGCTGCGCCCCAAGGCCGCCACGGACCGGTACGGCTATTTCAGCCTGCACGGACCGTTGACCCTGGACAACTTCACCGCCGCGTGGACCCAGGGCAGCCTGCCGACCTACTTCCTGAACTCGGTCTACATCACAGTGCCATCGGTGATCCTGACCTTGCTGCTGGCGTCGATGATGGCGTTCGCGGTCAGCCGGTTCACCTGGAAGTTCAACGTGACGCTGCTGATCTTGTTCACCGCCGGCAACATGCTTCCGCCGCAGGTGCTGGCGGCGCCGCTGTTCGAGATGTTCAAGCACACGCCCCTGCCGTACCAGCTGAGCTCGTCCGGGTCGCTGCTGGACACCTACTACGCGGTGATCGCCGTGGAGGTCGCGTTCCAGCTCGGGTTCTGCACGTTCGTGCTGAGCAACTACATGAAGGCGCTGCCGGGCGAACTGACCGAGGCGGCCCTGGTGGACGGCGCGAGCGTGTGGCTGCAGTTCCGGCGCATCATCATGCCGCTGTCCCGCCCGGCCCTGGCCGCGCTCGGCACGCTCGAGGTCATCTGGCTCTACAACGACTTCTTCTGGCCGCTGCTGTTCATCACCCGCGGCGACCGGATGCCGATCACCAGCGGCGTGAACAGTCTGCAGGGGCAGTTCCTGCTCGACTACAACCTCATCGCGGCGGGCGCCACGATCACCGTCATCCCCACGCTGGTCATCTATCTGGCGCTACAGCGCCATTTCGTGGCCGGACTCACCCTCGGCGCCAGCAAGGGCTAAGCACGGCTGCGGTGCGCGCGGCGCGGTGGCTCAGGGGCTCAGGGCGTTGAGGCGCAGTCACGCGGCGTCATCGGGCCAACGTGCTCAGCAGGGCCAGACTTTGCGCGGAGCGCGAACCTGGTTCGGCCGGCTGGGCGATCAGCCGCTGGCCTGGAGCGCTGACGATGGGGAAGACCTCGGTGCGCAGGTGCAGCTCGCCGACGTCGGGGTGCAAGAAGTGGCTGCCGTGGGGGACGGGGCCGTGCGGCTCGCGCTCAGCCCACAGCTGCCGGAACTCCGCGCTGGCGATCGAGAGCTCGCCGACCAGTTCCCGCAGTGTGCGGTCGTCCGGGCTCTGGCGAGCTGCCTGACGCAACTCGTGGACGGCGGTGCGAGCGGTCGCGGTCCAGTCGCGGAAGAAGTCCCGCCCGGCCGGGTCGCGGAAGATCATGCGGAGCATGTTGTCGCCGTGGACGAAGTGGCTGTGCAGAACGACCGCCAGGGAGTTGCGTCTCAGGACGTCGTGGAAGCGGCCCAGGATGTAGGCCGGGGCCGCCGTCCAGTCGTCGAGCAGCCCGAGCACGTGAGGGGTGACTCGCTCGATCCGGCTGCCCTGCCGACGGCTGACGACAGGGCGAGCCAACCGGTGCAGCTCCACCATGGCGCTCTCGTCCAGGCGCAACGCCCGCGCCAGGCTCTCCACGGTCTGGCGGGTGGGGCGCTGGTGCCCTTGTTCCAGCCGGGCGTAGTGCCGCACGCTCAGACCGGCCAGCCGGGCGATCTCATCGCGGCGTAGACCGGGAACGTGACGGCGGCCCTGAGCGGCCAGCCCGACCTGCTCAGGCCGGACGAGAGCACGACGCGCGCGCAGGAACTGCCCCAGCGCCGAGTTCCGCTCAGTGTCCATGCGGCTAGGTTAGGCGGGGGAACAGGCATCGGCCTGGGTGCATCACACCCAGTCAAGGTGGGGAGACGGATATGACCGGCACACCTCTGGGTGACTTCCTGCGCGCGCGCCGGGAGGCCCTCGGGCCGCAGGATGTCGGGCTGCCCGAGTACGGACGCCGCCGGGTCAAAGGCCTGCGCCGCGAGGAGGTCGCGATGCTGGCCGGGATGAGCAGCGACTACTACATGCGTCTGGAACAGGGCCGCGAGTCCAGCCCGTCGGCGCAGGTCGTCGAGGCGGTGGCGCGGGCGCTACGGCTCGACGACGCGGCCACCGAGCATCTGTGGCTGCTGACCCGGCCGGCGCAGGCGAGAGCGCGGCGCCACGCGGAAGGCGCCGCCGTCAGCGCTCAGTTGCGGCAGCTCATGGACGGCTGGTCCGCCGCACCCGCTTTCGTGGTCGGTCCCGCCCTGGACATCCTGGTGTGCAACACCATGGCCGCCGCGCTGCACGAGGGCTTCGAGCCCGCGGACAACCTGGCCCGGATGGTGTTCCTTGACCCGGCCGGGCGCGAGTTCTACCAGGAATGGGAACGAGCGGCGCACTCGTGTGTGGCCGAGATCCGCGCCGCGTACGGGCACGATCCGGACAGCACACGGGTCGCCCGGGTCGTGGCCGAGCTGTCGGCCCATAGCCCCCAGTTCGCCGATCTGTGGGCCCGTCATGACGTGAAACCCAAGACCCAGGAGGGAAAACACCTACGCCATCCGTACGTGGGTGACCTGCACATCCTCTTCTCGACGTTCAGTGTCAACGGCGCGCCGCACCAGCAACTCGTCGTCTACCAGGCCGAGCCCGCGTCCCCGACCGAGGAGGCGTTCGAGCTGCTACGCGTTCGCGCCGGCAACGCAGCCGCCGCGCGCGACTAGAGCCTGGGTATATCGCTCCCAGGAAACCCGCGACCTTCTTCCGGCCCGCTGACCTGGACAGACTCGAATCTGTCAGCGGCGGGACACCCGCCGCGCCAGCGGAGAACAGCCGGAAAAGGAATGAGATCGTCATGACAACCTGGTTCATCACCGGCGCATCCCGTGGCCTCGGGGCCGAGATCGCCCGCGTCGCCGTGCACAACGGCGACAATGTCGCCGTCGCCGTGCGCAACCCGGACAGCGTTCCCGACGACCTCACGACGGCCGGCAACGTGCTGGTCGTCGCCCTGGACGTCACCGACGCCGCGGCCTTCCCCGCCGCCGTCGAGGCCGCCACCGACCGCTTCGGCGGTATCGACGTCCTTGTCAACAACGCGGGCCGCGGTTTGCTGGGCGCCCTGGAGGAGATCACCGACGCCGAGGCACGATCCCTGTTCGATCTGAACGTCTTCGGCCTGATCACCATGACCCGCGCGGTGCTGCCGGTCATGCGCCGCCAAGGCTCCGGAAAACTCGTGCACATCGGCTCGCGGTCGGGGTTCGAGGGCGAACCCGGGGTTAGCATGTACAGCGCCTCGAAATTCGCGGTGGCCGGGATCAGCGAGGCCCTGTCGGCCGAGATGGCGCCCTTCGGCATCCAGTCCATGGTGGTGGAGCCCGGCGTGCTGCGCACCGATTTCCTGGACACCAGCTCGCTGTCGTTGGCCGCCCAGCGGATCGCCGACTATGACGGCACACCCGCGCACGTCACCCTGGACTGGGTGGGCAGTGCCAACCACACCCAGCTCGGCGACCCGGTCAAGAGCGCGGCCCTGATCTACGAGGCCACCAGCCAGGACAAGCTGCCGACCCACCTGTACGTCGGGCCCGACACCATCGACCGGCTGCGGGTCAAGCTGGAGCAGATCGAGCAGGACCTGGCCCCCTGGCGCGCGAAGTCCGCTGCCACGGCCCACGACGTCGCTGCTGTCTGACAACGAAAACTCGCCTCTTACTCGCATCGTCAACGCGAATCGCGCAGCAACCGAAAGCAGGCACCGTCATGCCCAAAACCGATCCCGACCCGACTCTCGACGCGCTACGCCGTCCCACGACCAGTTCCGTCCTGCTCACCGGCGCCACGATCGTGACCATGGACCCCGTCCTGGGTGTTCTGCCCAAGGGCGACCTGCTCATCGAGGGCGACAAGATCGTCGCTGTCGGCGCTGAGCTGCCGAGCGGCGACGCGCTTGTCATCGATGCCGGCGGCTCGATCCTGGCTCCCGGTTTTGTCGACACCCACCGGCATGCCTGGGAGGCACAGCTGCGCCGGATCATGCCCGACGTCAACGACCTCGGCGAATACGTCATGTCCACGTTGGCCGGTATCGCCCCCGCCTATCAACCACAGGACATGTATATCGGAACCAAGCTGGCCGCACTGACCGCCATCGACAGCGGCATCACCACCATGCTGGACTTCTCCCACAACTCCCGCACCGCCGCCCACTCCGACGCAGCCATCCAAGCGCTGGCCGACACCGGCATCCGCGGGGTGCACGCCTCGATGCGCCCGCACTTCGGCGATTGGGACGGCCAGTGGCCCGGCGACCTGAAGCGGCTGAAGGACACCTACTTTCCCTCCGACCACCAGCTGCTCACGCTTCGCCTGGCCACCCTGGCCACCGCCGAGATCGCCGGCCCCGACCTCGCCTACGGCGAACGCCTTGCCGGCGTCGCGCGCGACCTCGGCATCGGCGTCAGCATCGACGCCGTCTTCGGCCCCCCGTCCTCCGCGGCCATCCTCGCCTGGGCCAGGGCGGGAATCCTCAACCCGGACGTCACCCTGATCCACTGCACCGGCCTCACCAGCGAAGCCTGGCAGGCAATGGCCGACAGCGGCACGGCCGTGTCCCTCGCCCCCACCAGCGATGCCCAGATCGGTCTGGAAAGCGCAGTCCCCGCCATCGACGAGGCCCTCGCCGTCGGCATTCGCCCCGGCCTGAGCATCGACGTCGAGGTCGCCCTGGCCAGCGACATGTTCACCCAGATGCGCGCCCTGCACGCCATCCAGCGGATGCGCGCCGTCCACGCCGCCTACGGCACCACCGACAAGCCCGTACGGATCGGGGTGCACGACGTGCTCGACTTCGCCACCCTGCAGGGCGCCAGGAGCATCGGACTCGGCGACGTCACCGGTTCCCTCACCCCTGGCAAACAGGCCGACCTGCTGATTGTGCACGCCGAGGATCTCAACAACATGCCGCTCAACGATCCGATCGGCACCCTCGTCCTCGGCAGCGATCCGCGCAACATCGATGCCGTCTTCATCGCCGGCCAAGTACGCAAATGGGCCGGCACCGTCCTCGACGTCGACCTGACCGAGCTTCGCCAAGACGTCCACGCCTCGCGCGACCGGGTCCTGAAGGCCGCGTGAACACTTCACCGAAAGGACAGGCCCTCGCGATGTCGAGCACGCACCCATACGTCGGCATGTGGGTCACCGCCGATGGCGGGATCCGCCAAGAGCTGAAACCCACTGGCCGCTACGAGGAAGAACGCGGCGGCCGCAAACGCGCCTACACCGGCCGCTACACCGTCACCGGCACCCACATCGACTACCTCGACGATCTAGGCTTCACCGCCACCGGCGATGTCCGCGACGGCATTCTCCACCACGAACATCTCGTGCTCTACCGCGAGGTCGCGGAGCACTCGGCCGGCGCGTAATTGGCCTGACGCGCCGGCTTCAGGGGCCGGCGGTCGCGGCGAGCAGGGCGCCGAGGCCGCTGGCCTGGGTGCGCCAGTCCCGCGCGTTCGGATAGGCCGCCGACGTCTGCCCGGACCAGCGCTGGCCGATCCGGTTGAGTGCGTCGCGGTCGTTCTGCCAGATGACGTCGGCCTGCCGCTGGGCGTAGGCGCGGTAAGTGCTCGCGCCCGTGGCGTCGGCGAGGTCCATCAGGTAGCGCATGAAGATTCCCTTGAACTGCTTCTGGTTGTCGTCACAGGTGGACGTGGCGCCGTCGCAGGATTCGGTGAGGATGCCGTCGCGTGTCAACGCCGGCGAGGTCATCGCGGCGTCGGCGAGCTGGCGGGCCTTGGCGAGTTGCGTGGTATTGCCGGTGGCCCGCCACAGTTCCACCGCCGCGCCGATGGCCAGGCCCTGGTTGTAGGTCCAGACCGTCCCCCCGTTGTTCGCGCAGGACGCGGTGAGGCCGTCGTTGACCAGCCCAGCGGAGTTGATCATGCCGCTGGTGGTGAACCAGTTCCAGCCGGTGGTGGCCCGGGCGAGCCAGATGGTGTCGCCCGGCAGCCGGTTGTGCAGCGCGGCCGTCATGCGGACGTACAGGCCGGTCGTGACGGCGTTCTTGTAGGTGCGTTCGCGATCCCACCACACGCCGCCGCCGCACTGGCTGTCCCAGTAGCCGTGCACGTAGTTGGCGATCGTGACCGCCATGTTCAGGTACTTCGGGTCACGGGTGAGGTCGTACGCCTGGATCCAGGCGATGGCCCACCACTCGGCGTCGTCGGTGGCGCGGCTGATGAAGTTGCCCTCGATGGCGTCGCCGCTCTTGACGCCCGCCGGGAAGACGCCCTTGTTGACTTCGAAGGTGCGCTCGGCGATCCAGCGGTAGTCGCTGCGACCGCTACGTTTCATCCAGTCCATCAGGGTGGTGACGGCGACCGCGGAGTTCCACCAGCTCGATGGCCACCAGGCGGTGTCGGGCCGGTAGGCGTACATGAGGGCGTCGGCCGCGGCGCCGGCGCGGTCGGTGGCCGGTCGGGCCCAGGCGGTGCAGCTGCCGTTCTGGCCTTCGACAGCCCGGCCGCACGCGCGCACGGCGCCGCCGTAGAGAAGCGACCGCGGATCGTGGGTGTTGACCATCGTGGTCCGGGTCGCCGTCGCGCCCGGCGCCACGCTGATCCGGCCGAGCGATGAGCCGCCAGGCCAGGACGCCCCCTCGTTCCAGGACCTGTCCAGCCACACCTCGTCGCCGGCGGTCCCGGTGGCGAGGCTCGCCCAGGCCAGGCCGCGGTTGTCGATGTGCAGGGCGATGTGCCGGTTTGCCAGCGTCGTTTCCGGCACCGGCTGGTTGTCGCCGGCGGCGGTCGCCGGGTCGGCGCCGTCGCAGACCGCGTCGCAGACCTTCGCGTACACCCAGGCGGTGCAGCGGATGCCGGCGGCGTCACCGCAGGCACGGACCATCCCACGACGGTGGTTC
>Ga0307516_10008923_pt1 | contig 11249 bp, 11 predicted proteins | sample 19_EM_MG_FD_203310 | JGI IMG/M metagenome (GOLD analysis project Ga0307516, IMG submission 203310) | Populus trichocarpa ectomycorrhiza microbial communities from riparian zone in the Pacific Northwest, United States - 19_EM | ecosystem: Host-associated > Plants > Roots > Unclassified | place...
CGCGCCGCCCGACGCCTACTGCTTCCCGACTACTTCTCGACGGTGAAGCCCTGCTCGTTGCCGTACTTGACCGAGGCGTCCTGCCAGGTCTTCAGGCTTTCCGTCAGCTTGGTGCCGGAGACGTAGGCCTTGCCGACGGTGTCGTTGAAGATCGAGTTCGCGTACACCTGGTACGGCAGGTAGGACCAGTCGTCGGCGACGTTCGCGGCCGACTCGGCGAAGACCTTGTTCGCCTCCTGCCCGCCGAAGTACGGGAACTTGGTGTCCTGGAACGTCTTGGAGTTCAGGTCCGCGGTGGTCGCCGGGAAGGCGCCTCCCTTGATGCGGGCCTGCACGCCCTTGCCCGCGTTGGCGTACTCGACGAAGGCGTAGGCGAGCGCCTCGTTCTTGCCCGCCTCGGGCAGGGCCAGCGAGCTGCCGCCGTTCTCCGAGCTCGCCTTGTCGCCCGCGGTCCACTGGGGCATCGGCGCGGCGCGCCAGTCGCCGGAGGCGTTCTTCACGCCGGAGGCGAAGTTGGCGGGCATCCAGGCGCCGGTGGCCAGGGTCGCGATGGTGCCGTCACCCAGGCCCTTGTACCAGGCGTCGGTCCACGGCGGGGTGGGCGTGACCAGCTTGTCGTCAATCAGCTTCTGCCAGGTGCTGGTGTACTTCGTGGCCGCCGCGCCCGAGAAGTCGATCTTCACCTTGGTGCCGTCGACCTTGTACGGGCGCGAACCGGCCTGCCACAGAAGGCTGGTGGTCAGGCCCGCGTCCCCCATGTCGTTGGTGATGTAGGCCTTGGGGTCGGCCTTGTGCAGCTTGCGTGCCGCCTCGACGTACTCGTCCCAGGTGGTCGGCACCGCGATCTTGTACTTGTCGAAGACCTTCTTGTTGTAGAACAGCGCCATCGGACCCGAGTCCATCGGCAGGCCGTAGATGCCGTCACCGGACTGCACGGAGTTCCACGGGCCGGGGGAGTAGGTGTTGGCGAGCTTGTCCGCTCCGAAGCCCTTCAGATCGGTGAGCTGCTTCGTCAGCGCGTACTGGCCGAGCGCGTAGTACTCGATCTGCGCGACGTCGGGAACGCCCTTCTTCGCCGAGATGGCGTTGGACAGGGCGGTGTACGCCTCGGCGCCGGTACCCGGATTGACAAGGTTGATCTTGACCTTGGGGTTCGCCTTCTCGAAGTCGGCGACGACCTGCTTGAGCGTGGGCTCCCAGGCCCAGACGGTGACGGTGCCACCCTCCTTCAGGGCCGCGTCGATGTCCGACTGGGACACCGCCTTCTGGTCGGAGTCCCCGTCGTCGGACCCGCCGCAGGCGGTCACGCCCAGAGCGAGGGTGGACACAAGGGCGATGCCGCGCAGCAGGCGGCCGGTCTTTCCGCGCATGGAAATGCTTCCACTTCTTCGTGGGTGGGACAGGGTGAGGGTGGTGGGGGACAACGTGGGGCCGTGGGGCGACCGGAGAGCCGCGGGGGTCACAGGCGTCACTCCTTGACGCTTCCGGCGGCGAGCCCGGACTGCCAGTACTTCTGCAGCAGCAGGAACGCGGCGATCAGCGGCAGGATGGTGAGCACCGAGCCGGTGATCACGAGGTTGAAGACGGGCTGGCCGCCGGCCGTCGCGGCCTGGGCGTTCCAGGCGTTCAGGCCGAGCGTCAGGGGGTACCAGTCCGGATCCTTGAGCATGATCAGCGGCAGGAAGTAGTTGTTCCAGGTGGCGACCGTCGTGAACAGCAGAACGGTCACGATGCCCGGTGCCAGCAACGGCAGACTGATCGTGAAGAAGGTCCGCATCTCGCCGGCGCCGTCCATCCGGGCGGCTTCGAGGAGTTCGGTGGGGATGGCCTCCGTGGCGAAGACCCACATCAGGTAGAGCCCGAACGGCGAGATGAGCGAGGGGATGATCACCGCCCACGGGGTGTTCGTCAGGCCCATCTTGCTGAACATCAGGAAGGTCGGCACCGCCAGCGCGGTGCCCGGCACGGCGACCGCGCCGATGACGACCGCGAACACGGCGTTCCTGCCGGGGAACTTGAACTTCGCCAGCGCGTACCCGCCCAGGACGGCCAGGAAGGTGGCGCCGCCGGCCCCGATCACCACGTACATCAGGGTGTTGAGCAGCCAGCGGGTGAAGACGCCGTCGTCGTAGGTGAACGTCTCCTTGATGTTGTCCCACAGGGCGAAGTGGCCGCCGCCGAACCAGAGCCCGAACGAACTGGCCATGCCCTCCTGGGTCTTGGTGGCGCTGATGAGCAGCCACGCCAGGGGGATCAGGGTGTAGATCAGGACCAGACCGGTGAGCAGGGTCAGCAGCACACTGCGCCGAGGACGGCCGGGGGTGTGCTTCTTGCGTGACGTACGCAGCCGGGGCGCGGACCCCGACGCGCCGGCCGCGGTCCGCGGCGGCCGGGAGGCCGTGGAGGCAGGGCTGGTCATCGGGTCACGCTCCCTTGCGCATGCCGCGCAGCTGGACGACATAGGCGATGACCATGGTGATCAGCCCCATGATGATGGCGACCGCCGCGGAGTAGTTGTGCTGCTGACCGTTGAAGGACAGCGCGTATGTATAGAAGTTCGGCGTGTAGTCGGTGGTGATGGTGTTCTTCGCGAGGTTGCGCAGGATGCTCGGCTCGTTGAACAGCTGGAAGCTGCCGATGATCGAGAAGATCGTCGCGATGACCAGGGCACCGCGGATCGCGGGGAGCTTGATCGCCGTGATGACGCGGACCTGCCCGGCACCGTCGATCTCCGCCGCCTCGTACAGGGAACTGGGGATCACCCGCAGCGCCGAGTAGAAGATCAACATGTTGTAACCCATGAACTCCCAGGTCACGATGTTGCCGATCGAGGCCAGTACCCAGTCCGCGGAGAGCGGGTCGGGGAGCGAGGTGCCGAGCGCGTCGTTGAGGTCGCCGACCAGACCGAACTGGTTGCCGTACATGAAGCCCCACATCAGGGTGGCGACGACGGCGGGCACCGCGTACGGCAGGAAGATCGAGATACGGAAGAAGCTCTTGCCGTAGAGCCGTCCGCTGTCCAGGGCGAGGGCCACCAGCAGGGCGATGCCGAGCATGATCGGCACCTGCACGCACAGGAAGAGCGACACGCGGCCGAGCGACGCCCAGAACTGGTCGTCCTTCAGGGCCTGCGTGTAGTTGTCCAGGCCGACGAAGGTGTTTCCGCCGATCAACTGGTTGCGGTACAGGCTCAGGTAGACCGAGTAGACGATCGGGGCCAGGAAGACCAGCGCGAACACGGCCACGAAGGGACCGATGAAACCCCACCCCGTCCAGGAGCGGCGGTCCCTCTTCGCCGGAGGTGGTGCCGGCCGCGGTTCGGCGGCCGCCGGCGGTTGCAGCGTCGTCATGTCGTTCCTCGCTCGTCCACGTCCTGGAACCCTGTGGTGGCGGGGACATCCGTCGCCGGTGCCGCGCCCCACGCGATGTTTGCGCAAACATCGGCCATCGCGAGGATGCGGTGTGCTGTTATGTTTACGTAAACATCCGATGGCGGCATGTCTACACTGCCCCGTTGACGGGGGTCAAGGTCCCCTGGGGAAACCGTGATGTGAGCAGCGGTGGAGAGGTGGCGGACGCCGAGTGGACACGTCTGAGAGAACGCCGGCGAACGAGCACGGGCCGACCGCGGAAGCGGCGGGCGAGCCCGTGGACGTGACCGGCGACGGTCCCAAACGCGCCCCCGGCCGTACCCGGGGCGGCGGCCGGGCCAGCGCCTCCATGGCGGACGTCGCCCGGCTTGCGGGTGTCTCGTCGCAGACCGTGTCCCGGGTGTCCAACGGCTACGCGGGAGTGAACGAGGAGACCCGCCGGCAGGTGCTCGCCGCGATGAAGGAACTCGGATACCGGCCCAACAGCGCGGCCCGCGCGCTCAAACGCGGCGAGTTCCGCACCATCGGCGTCATCACCTTCTCGCTGTCCACCACGGGCAACGTGCGCACCCTGGAGGCGATCGCCACCTCCGCGGCCCACGAGGGGTACGCGGTGACGCTGCTCCCGGTCGCCGTCCCCACCCAGGACGAGGTGCGGGGCGCCTTCAGCAGGCTGGAGGAGCTCGCCGTCGACGCGGTGATCGTGATCATGGAGGTCCATCTGCTGGACGCGGCGACCGTCACGCTGCCGCCGCACGTCCAGGTAGTCGTCGTGGACTCCGACGCCGGCGACCGCTACACGGTGGTGGACACCGATCAGGCCGGCGGGAGCCGAGCGGCCGTACACCATCTCCTGGACCTGGGACACCGGACCGTATGGCATCTGGGCGGTCCCGAGGGCTCGTTCGCCGCGCAGCGTCGCGCCGACGCCTGGCGGGCGGCTCTCGCCGAGGCCGGCCGCAGCGCGCCGCCGCTCCTACGGGGCGACTGGTCGGCGGGGTCCGGCTACCGCGTCGGTCTCGAACTCGCCGCGCGCGAGGAGTGCACCGCCGTCTTCGTGGCCAACGACCAGATGGCCCTGGGACTGCTGCGCGCCCTCCACGAACGCGGGCGGCGGGTGCCCGAGGACGTCAGTGTGATCGGCTTCGACGACATCGCCGAGGCGAGTTCCTTCCTGCCGCCGCTGACCACCCTCCACCAGGACTTCGCGGAGGTGGGCCGGCTCTGTGTGGAGGCCGTGCTGCGCAAGATGCGCCAGGACGGGCCGGAGCGGGGCACGACGCTGGTCCCGACCCGGCTGGTGGAGCGGGCGAGCACGGGGCCGCCGCCCGGCCGGCACGGGGCGCGCTGAGGCCGCGGGGCGGGGGGTACGGACTTGGCGGTGCGGGGCCGTCGGACGCCGTCTTCGCGGTCGACGGTCGACGCTGGTGGTCGGTGGCCCTGGGGCGGGCCGGTCGCGGTCTCCGGGCCGGGAACGTCGCGTGCGCTGCCGGAAGTTGCTTCTGCTGTGGGTCCGGCAGGAGTGTGTGTGCGGTGTGCGCAGTGCGTGCGGGGGGTGCTGACGGCGTCGACGGTGCCGAGGGCGCTGACGGTGCCGACGTGATCGGCTTCGGCGGTGTGCCGGGCGGCCTGGTCGAGCTTGTCCAGCGCCTCCGCCGGGCACACCACCCGCAGCTGGGGGAAGAGGTTTTCTCCTCGTCGGCCAGATGGGAGCGGATCTCAGTCATCAGCATCGCGATGAGCCGGTACAGGTAGGCCTCCTCGGCCACCGAGTGCCGCACCGGCTCCATGGTGGCCGGCGGTCCGGACCCCGACCCGGCGCTCGGCCTGTGGTCATGGGGACGCGGGTGCGGGGCGCGGCCGTCCCGGCCGTGCCCCGCACCCGCGTTCCGGCTCCCGCGCCCGGTGGATTCAGGCGGGCAGTTTGGCGCGTACCCGGGCGGCCGCGGCGGCGGGCCGTGCGGTGGCGCCGACCGAGCGGCGCACCAGGTGGGCCTCACGGCGCAGACCGTGGGCGGAGTGACGGCCGCGCCACCACAGGGAGGGACGGCCGGCCGTGTCGTCGGCCGCGATGAGCAGACCGCCGAGCATCGAGAGGTTCTTCAGGAAGTGGATGCGCTGCCGGGCGCGCTCGGCGGGGTCCTCCATCTCCCAGAAGCGGTGCGCCGCCAGCGTGGTGGGCACGAGGGTGGCGGCGATGGCCAGGGCCGCCGACCGGGGGACACGTCCCATCCCGAGCAGGACGCCCGCCACCACCTGAACGGCACCGTTGAGCCGTACGATCTGGTCCGTGCGGTCGGGCAGGGCGGAGACGCGTTCGGTGACCGGGCGGACGACGGGCTCGGCGACCGGGGCCACCTCCTTGGGTTCGCGAACGGAGTTCAGGCCGCCGGCGACGAACATGGACGCGAGCAGTGGGCGGCCGGCCAGGCGTAGGAGACTCATGAGCCCTCCTGGGAGGTTCGGAAGCAGGGAAACAGGGGCTGTGGGACCCGGGTTCCCCACCCGGGGCGTGCCCATTCGACGCCCCGCCCGCCGTCGACGGGCCGAACAGCCGCAGGCGCACCTTCCGGTTCGGTTCCGGCAGGCCGGGAACGCGTCCTGGCGAGTACCCGAACCGAGGGAGGTGCGCTCATGACCGAGTACGAACGTTCCCGCACGATGCCGGCCCAGCCGGAGCATGTCTTCGACCAGGCCGCCCACGTGGACCAGCTGGAGGCCTGGCTGCCGGGGACCCTGCATGTGTACGCCGACGAGCCGCCGGCCGTCACCGTGCACGAGGACCGCCACGACGAGGACACCCGTGCCCTCCTGCGGGCCAGGCCCGAGCAACTCCGACTCGAATGGGGCACCCGCGACCAGGGCGGCTACTCAGGCTGGCTGCAGGTCGCGGGTCTCGACAGCGGGGCCAGTGAGGTCACCGTGCACCTGTCGTTCTTCGACGACAGCCACGACCCGGGCCGGCAGACCGTGCACGACTCCCTCGACTCCAGCCTGCGGCGCCTGGAGGAACAGGTACGGCTGCGCGTCGACAACACCGCCGGCTGACCGGGGGCCCGCGCCCCGGCCGGCCGGAGCGCGCCGCTGCTTGCGCTCATGTCCCGCTCACGCGGGCCGCCGCGCCGATCATCCGCCGTCGGGCGGAACCGGCGGCTGCGTTTCCTCCCCGGCGGGGCACTCCTCGTACTCCTCGTACTCCTCCGCGATCTCCCGCACATCGACGTCCGGGGAAGCGAGGACGGCGTGCCGCCACCGTGCCATGAGCGCGGCGTCCCCGAGGTCGTCCAGGAGCATCACCAGGGCACGCATCGCGAGGACGTCGGTCACCTCGTCGACCAGCGTCCGCCCCACCAACGGGGCGAGTTCGTCGTGCACGGCGACCGACCCGGCGAGCGAGCTGACGACCTCACGGCCCCAGACACCGGGCTTGTTGACGCTCAGACAGCACTCGTACAACTCGGGGAGCAGGCTCTGGACGATGTCCGGACGATCCGTGCCCACGTGACGCAGCAGGTCCAGGACCGCCAGGGAACCCCGGCCGCTGCGCAGGGACTCCCGGAGCACGGGGACAACGTCGGATCCGAGGAGCCGCTCCCTGGCCGCCGCCCGGTCCTCTTCCACTTCGCGCAGTCTCTCCTCGGCGACGAAACGGAGGTGATCCGCTTCCAGATAGGCGCGCCACAGGCGCTCCCCGCCGCTCTCGTCACCGCTCCCGAACCACCCCACGGGCCCCTCCCGACTCCGCCGATCGGGAGAGACTACTGGGACGGTCGCCGCTCGTCCTCGCGTGCTCGGTCCATGTGCCGCAGACGACGGATCCGGATCTGGCCGAACCGCTGATCCCGACCAAGTAGGCCGCGCGCGAAGCCGGCTGCCGAGCCTCCGTTTTCCAGGGGAGCTAGGAGATCTCTGTGAATTTCGGGGTCGGTTGAACGCCCGGGCTCCATCGTCCGTATGGGACGGGGGATTTCCATGTCCGACCGGTCGACAGGCGCAGGAGTATCCGTGGGACGCAACAGGCGCAGACGCCCGACAGGCGCACAACGTGCGACCTTTGGTGCAATCGCACTGATGCTGGGTGGAGGTGGACTCGTCGCGGTCAATGTGTACGCGTCGGCCACCGAGGACGGTTCGGGCGGCACGTCGAACGCGGAGACCCGCTGGGCCGCCACGGTCGACTGCCCGGACGTGGGCGCCGAGTTGACCACGGTGCCGGACGAGGCACGGGCGGAGGTGGACAAGGAACTCGCCGCCCTGGACCAGCAGACGGCCGAGGCCTACCAGCGGTTGCAGGACCCGGCGACCACCGCCGACGGCGACGCGGTGGCCGAGGGCCTCATGGACCCGCTGAAGGAGAACCGGGCCGCGACGATCGAGCGGATCGCCGCCGCGATCGACCGGGTCGGCGACCGCCCGGCGGGCCTCGACGCCCTCGCACCCTGCACCCTGCGCCAGTCCGACGACCAGTCCGACGACCAGTCCGGTGAGGCGAACGGCGGGCAGGGCGACGAGGGCGGCGAAGCCCAGGACGGCCAGGACGGCCAGGACCAGGACGGCCAGGACCAGAACGGCCAGGACCAGGGCGACCAGAACCAGGGTGACGGACAGCAGGGCAACGGCGGTCAGGCCGGCAACGGCCCCGTCGCGGGGGACTACGCCGACATCACCACCGTCCAGCCCAACGCGCAGAACCCGAAGGTCCAGGCGGACGGCTCGCGCGGCACCTTCGCCACCAGCTGCGGAGTGAACGCGAACGGCCTGTTCAACTCGGACAACGTGATCGTCGCCCCCGGCGTCTCCAACGGCGCCCACCACTTCCACGATTACGTCGGCAACCAGTCCAACGACGCCTTCGCCGGCGACGACGACCTGGCGAAGGCCGAGACGAGCTGCGTGGATCAGGGCGACAGGTCCACTTACTACTGGCCCGTGTTGCGGCTGCAGAACGGCACCCAGGAGCAGGACGCCAACTCCCCGGGCGGCGGCATCGAGGGCAACGCCGGCGAGATCGTCACCCCCAAGCAGGTCACCCTCGACTTCGTGGGCAACCCGCGCGGCGAGGTCACGGCCATGCCGCGGCTGCTGCGCGTCATCACCGGCGACGCCAAGGCGTTCGTCAACGGAACCGCCAACGCCAACGCGTCCTGGAGCTGCACCGGGTTCGAGGACCGGCAGTTGAAGGACAAGTACCCGCTGTGCCCGCAGGGCAGCGACGTGGTGCGCACCTTCAAGTTCCAGAGCTGCTGGGACGGACGCAACATCGACAGCGCCAACCACCGCACCCACGTGGCGTTCACACAGGCGGACGGAGCCTGCGCGGCCGGCTTCAAGGCCATTCCGCAGCTCGTGCAGCGGATCGTCTACGACGTCGACGCGCCGAGCCTCCAGGACGGCGGCCGAACGACCCCGCTGTTCGCCGTGGACTCCTTCCCCGAGCAGCTGCACAAGCCCGTCACCGATCACGGCGACTTCATCAACGTCTTCGACGAGGACCTGATGGGGGAGATGGTCGACTGCATCAACGAGGGCCGCACGTGCGGCGCGGGCACCGGCGGCGGTGAGGGCTCTGGTGGGGACCAGGGTTCCGGCGGCGATCAGGGCGAGGGCGGGGACCAGGGTTCCGGCGGCGACGAAAGCTCGGGCGGCGACCAGGGTTCCGGTGAAGGCGGCGATCAGGGTTCCGGTTCCGGCGGCGAGCCGCAGGAGCAGCCGACGGCGACGCCGCCGGCCTCGGACGCCCCGGGCGCGGGGAACGGCGAGGAGGAGCCCGGTGGCTCCGGCGACGAGCAGACCGCGCAGCCCCCGGCCGACACGCCGAGCGCCACGGCACCGGGCGGCGACACGCCCGCCGAACCCGGCGGCAACGGCCCGAAGGTGTACACCACGCCCAAGTCCGCGCCGAGCACCGCCGCGGCGTCACCCGAGTCCGAGCCCGAGGATCAGAGCGAAGGCCAGGTCATCGGCGAAGCGGTCAGCTCCGAGCCCTCCGCGGCCGGCGCGGTCGCACAGCCTCCCGTCGGGTCCCAGACCGCACCGCAGGCGAGCGGCGGCGACCTCGCCGAGACCGGGACGCAGCTGTGGCCGGCCGCGGCCGGAGCGGTTCTCCTGATCTGCGGCTTCCTCCTGCTCCTGCGTACCAGGCGAAACGCCATGTGATTCAAGGCGCGCGACGCCCTCGACCGACCGCCCCCGACAGCCGGCCACCCAGCCGCTGATAGGGGGCGGCCATTCGTGGGCGTTCACTCCCACGGATCAGTAGGCCAAGGCACCGGAGCCCTACTGCGGGTCAGATGGAGAGCGTGCGAATATCCATCACCGCGGCCCTGAGCCGCTCCCGCCTGCTCGTGGCCGCCACTCTGCTCGCCGCCGCCAGCGTCCAGCTCGCCCCGTCCGCGGTCTCCGCGGCCCCGGATCCCTCGCCCGTCCGCGGCTCCGCCTTCATGGGCATGGGTGTCGTGGCCCACGACGGCAGCGACGGCACACCCATCCCCACCCGTGCCACCCAGACCGAGGGTGTGGACGTGGCCAGCTACCAGGGCAACGTGTCCTGGCCGACTCTCTGGACCAGCGGAGTGCGCTGGGCCTACGCCAAGGCTTCCGAGGGGACGTACTACACGAACCCCTACTTCACCCAGCAGTACGGAGGCGCGTACAACCAGGGCATGATCCACGGGGCGTACCACTTCGCGACCCCGGACACCACCGGCGGCGCCACCCAGGCGGACTACTTCGTCGATCACGGCGGCAGCTGGTCCCAGGACGACAAGACCCTGCCCGGCGCACTCGACATCGAGTGGAACCCGTACGGCGACTCCTGCTACGGCAAGACCCCGAGCGCGATGGTCACCTGGATCCGCGCCTTCCTGGACCGCTACAAGGCACGAACGGGCCGGGCCGCCGTGATCTACACGGCCACCAGCTGGTGGAACGAATGCACCGGCGACTACGGCGGGTTCGCCGCCAACCCGCTCTGGATCGCCCGCTACGCCACGACCGCGGGCGCCCTGCCGGCCGGCTGGACCAAGTACACGATGTGGCAGTACACCTCCACGGGGCCGACGGTCGGCGACCGCGACAAGTTCAACGGCTCGGCCGACAAGCTCCGGACACTCGCCCATGGTTGATCACGCTCAACCCACCTTCGACGAGGTGGTGGAAAGACAGCGTGCGGCCAACCAGGCACACAACCGCGTCGAAGAGCTGCGGCACTCCCTCGGTCCGCCCACCGAGCACAAGTGGACCAAGGAACAGTCCGTCACCTACGAGACCGCCTGGCGCGCCTGGCGCGACCTCGACCGTGAAGCCCAGTCCACGCTGGCGGAGTACGCCACGGAACGGGGCCGGTCGCGGCAGGAGGTGCAGGACGACGTGGAGACGGCGGTGCGCAGCCGTGACCCGGAGTAGCCGGGCGGCGCGAGGCGGGGCGGCACATACGGCTCTTGGGCCGCCTGGGGATCACCGCCCTGTCCTCGTTGCCGAACCGGCAACTTCGTTTGCCTGTCGTGCTGTCACGGCGGAGGCTTCCCTGCGACGACCAGCAGTGTTCCGCGCAGGAGGCGCCATGACCCACATCCGTCCGACGCGGGCCGCCGAGTTCTGGGAGGCCCGCTATCAGGGCGACGACCGTATCTGGAGCGGTCGGCCCAATCCGCTGCTCGTGCGCGAGGTGACCGCTCTCGCGCCCGGCACCGCGCTCGACCTGGGATGCGGCGAGGGAGCGGACGCGGTGTGGCTTGCCTCGCGCGGCTGGCGGGTCACGGGAGCCGACATCTCCCGTACGGCCCTGGAACGCGCGGCCGGGCACGCCGCCGAGGCCGGAGTCGGCGACCATGTCCGGTGGGAGCGGCACGAGTTGGGAGTGACGTTCCCGGAAGGATC
>Ga0307516_10008925_pt1 | contig 11247 bp, 13 predicted proteins | sample 19_EM_MG_FD_203310 | JGI IMG/M metagenome (GOLD analysis project Ga0307516, IMG submission 203310) | Populus trichocarpa ectomycorrhiza microbial communities from riparian zone in the Pacific Northwest, United States - 19_EM | ecosystem: Host-associated > Plants > Roots > Unclassified | place...
GGTTCGGCCGCCGCCGGAGCGCCGCAACAGCCCCCACCGCTCTCGCCCTGGCCGTTCTCCTGGCCGCTGTCGAGGCGGTCGGCGTCGACCGGCACGTTGCTGCTGCATACCCCGGTCTCGGGCAGGTCGAGCTGGACGTCGCGAGCGGCGTCCCAGTCCCCGGCGAGGGCGGCGACGACCGAGCGGGCCTGCTCGTAGCCGGTGGCGAGCAGGAACGTCGGGGCGCGGCCATAGGACTTGACGCCGATGGCGTAGTAGCCGGGTTCCAGGTGGCCGAGTTCGTCGACGCCGTGCGGCGGGACGGTGCCGCAGGAGTGCTCGTTCGGGTCGATCAGCGGAGCGAGGGCCCGCGTGGAGCCCAGGATCGGATCGAGGTCGAGGCGCAGCTCGCCGGTGACGGTGTGGTCGGGCCGGTATCCGGTGGCCGCCACGATCCGGTCACAGGTGACGGCCCGCACGCCGTCGGACACGACGACGCCGTCCGGGCCGGCGGCGACGTCCTGGACGCTGAACCCGGTGAGCAGGGTGATCGCCCCGGACTCGACCTGCTCGCGCAAGACAGTGCCCAGCGCGCCGCGGGCGGGCAGGGCGTCGGCGGTCTCGCCGCCGTAGGTGCGGGCCGGGGAGTCGGCGCGGATCGCCCACGTCACCGTGGTCCCGGGAGCTTCTGCGGCGAGGCCGGCCAGCGCAAGCAGGGTATTGGCGGCGGAGTGCCCGGCACCGACCACGAGGATGCGTCGGCCGGCGAACCGGTCCCGGTCGCGGCCCAGCACGTCCGGCAGCGCACTCTCGAGGTACGCCGCAGCGCTTGTTTCGCCGTGCGCGGGGATACCCGAGGCACCCAGCACGTTCGGGGTGTTCCAGGTGCCGGACGCGTCGATCACCGCCCGGGCCAGGACATCTTCGCCGGTGGTGAGGCGGATCAGGAACGGGGTGTCGGCGCGGCCGGCGGTGCGGACCCGGTCGAGACCCAGCCGCGTCACCGCGGCCACCCGTGCCCGGTAGCGGACGTGTGGCTTGAGCGCGGGCAGGTCCGCGAAGGGCTGCAGGTAATCGGCGGCGAGCTGGGCACCGGTCGGGAGCCTGCCGTCGTCGGGCCGGACCCAGCCGGCCTCGGCCAGCATGCGGGCGGCGGCCGGATCGATGTTGTACCGCCACGGGGAGAACAGCCGGACGTGGCCCCAGTCGCGGACGGCGGAGGCCGGGCCGTCACCGGCCTCAAGGACGGTGAACGGAATGCCGCGTTCGGCAAGGTTGGCAGCGGCGGCCAGCCCGACGGGCCCGGCGCCGATGACGACGACCGGGTACAGGTCGAGGTGAGTGGTCACGAAAGACTCCTGACTGGATGGAAAGCAGAATGGGCCCCTGGGGCAGCAAGGGCCCCGGGTGAGATCAGGTGATGGCGGGGCTGCGGCGTTCGATGAAGATCACGTCGCGCCACCGGTTGCCCTGGCTGGCGTGGCGGCCGATGCGTTCGCGGACGCCGAGGGTGCGGAACCCGCAGGACCGGTGCAGGGCGAGGCTGGCGGCGTTCTCCGGGAACACCCCGGACTGGATGGTCCAGATCCCGGCTGCCTCCGTCGAAGCGATCAGCGCCCGCAACAGGACCCGGCCGACCCCGCGGCCCTGGACGGCCGGATCCACGTAGACGGAATGCTCGACCACCCCGGCGTACACCGCCCGGCTGGACACGGCAGAGACGCTCACCCAGCCGAGCACGGTGCCCTGCTCGTCGGCGGCCACCAGGCGGTGCGCAGGCAGTTTGCTCGCGTCGAAGGCCGCCCAGTCGGGGGCGGTGTGTTCGAAGCTGGCGTTCCCGCCGTCCATCCCGGACTGATAGATCGCCAGGACGGCCTTGGCGTCGGCCGGGGTCATCGGGCGGATCGTCATCCTGGTCATCCGCAGTCTCCGATCGCGGTCGGGGCGGGGCGGCCCATCACCACGTCGGCGGCGGACGGAAAGCACGCGATGCAGTTGATGTTGATCCGGTAGTGCCGGGCGTTGCCGACCGGTTCCACGAGGACGAACCGCACATCGATAAGGATCTTCAAATGCTGGGAGACGGTCGACTGCGCCAACCCGACCGCGGCGACGATCTCCCCGACCGGCAGCGGCCGGGCTTGCCGGGCAAGGTACTCGACGATCTGCACCCGGGACGGATCCGCCAGGGCGCGAAACCACGAGGCGTAGGTCTCCGCAGTCGCACGGTCGAGGAGGTCGGCCATCACCCACCCTTTTCATCGTCAATCGCCGATCAACGATGGAAGCGTAGCCGGAGTCGTGGCGGCCAACCAGGCGGTCGCCACCACCAGACGGCAGACCGCGACGAGCGCGGCCGGGTCGACCCGGTCCGGGGTGTCGGCGGGGCTGTGGTAGCCGCCCATCCCGGCACCGATCCCGACCGCCGCGAGACCGGCGGCGGCGTAGCGGCGGTTGTCCGAGGCCACCGGTCCCGCCGCCAGGGGCAGGCCGGTGTGCCGTCCGGCCTGATCCAATAGGGCGAGGAGCCGGTGCGCGGGGCCGCCGGCCTCGACGGCGGCGGCCTCGTGCAGCTGTCCAGCGCCGTCGACATTGACCACCAGGGGCGACGTGCCGGTGCGGCGCAGGTGGGCGGCGTGGTGGGCCGAGCCGAGCGCGCCGATCTCCTCGGCGTCCAACAACGCGACCGCGAACCCGGTCCCGTCCGGCAGGACATGGCCGAGGAGCCGGGCGGCTTCCACGATGACGGCGACACCGGAGCCGTTGTCCGACGCGGCCGGTTGCCGCAACCCCGGGTGGTCGCCGACCCCGTCGTAGTGGGCGGTCAGCAACAGGTCCACGCCACTGCCGGCGGCGGTACGCCAGCGTCCGTGCAGGTTCGCCGCGGTGACATCGACGCGCCGGATCGGCGTGCTTGCGGCGAGCCACGTGCCCCGGGTCGGGGCGGCGGCGAGCATCGCGGCATGGGTGCCGGGATCGAGGGTCAGGACCGGCAGCGGGCCGGGATCCGGGCCGGCGAGCATCGTGAAATGCCAGCCGTCCGCGTCCACCGGGCGGCCGATCAGCAGCCCGAGGGCACCGTCGGCGTGCCCGTACGTGTCGAACAAGCTCATCCCGTCCGGCACCAGCAGCCACCGCCCGACCGGATTACCGGCCCCGGCGACCGCCACCGGTCCCCGACAGACGGCGGGCTGGTCGGCGGAGGCCAGGTGCACCGCGGTCTGCCGCCCGAACACCAGCCGCCAGGTGTCAACGCCGTCGGACCAGGTGACCTCCGGGGCGGCGTAGACCTCAGCCACCGCCCGCACACCGAACGGGTCGGTGGCCCGCGCGGCGCCGAGAATGTGCAGTTGGTCGGCGAGCCACCGCCGGGCAGCGCCGCCGCCGGGGCTACCGGCGCGCCGCCCCGCGAACCGGGCGTCGGCGAGCGCGGTGACCGTGCCGGCCATCCGGTCGCCGTCCACCCCGGCGAGGATGGCGTCCAGGTCGGTGGTCATCCGCAGCAGCCCTGACCGGCGGCGACCGCGTCGGTTTTCGCCGCGCTGCCGCAACACGAGCTCTCCGCCGTGGCGTCGGCCTGCGTGCCGCAGCACGGACCGCCGACAGCGGCGGGTTCGGGCAGGGCGAGGGTGGTCTGGGGCGGGTTGCCGCAGCAGCCGCTGGTGCCGGTCACGGTCAGGGCGGCGGCCGGGTCGCCGGCGAAGCCGCCGCGGGTCTCGGTGTCACTCATCGGGATCTCCTTCACTGGGTCAGCGGAAGTGCGTGCGGGGTCAGCGGGGCCCGAGCAACGTCTGGGCGCGCAGCACGGTGCGCTCGTGATGCCGGCGGGCCTGCTCGGCCGCTGTGGTGACCTCGGCGCAGCTGTCGCAGAACCGGACGCCGGCCGGCCCGACGGGTGAAACGGATCATGACATCCCCCAGACATGGTTTCGAAGAATCTCGAACTTGATGACTGTCGAAACCAAGGTTGCATACGGATTCGACTCCTGTCAAACTCGATGCATGTCTAAATCAGCCGCACCGGTGACCCTGCTCGACGCCGACACCGCGGTGCCGTGCTGCCCACCCCTGGTCCAGCAGCGCGTCGACTCGGCGACCGCCGGGGCCCTGGCGCCGGCGTTCAAGGCCCTCGGCGATCCGGTCCGGTTGCAGCTGATGTCGATGATCGCCTCGGCCCCGGGCGGGGAGATCTGCGTGTGTGACCTGACGCCGACGTTCGAGCTGTCCGGGCCGACCATCTCGCACCATCTCAAGACGTTGCGGGCGGCGGGCCTGGTCGACGCCGAGCGCCGGGCCAGCTGGGTGTACTACAAGGCCCGCCCGGGTTTGATGCGGCAGCTCGCCGGTCTGCTCACACCCGACGCCTGACTGCCGGGTGGGGCGTCGGCGACGAGACGACGTCGTCCGGGGGCGCCGAACGAGGGGTCCGTCGCCGGCAGCCGCCGCGCGCCGCGGCCCGTCTCACCGCCGACGCGACAGAAGAGTGCCTCGGCCCCACTACAGGACGGTGAGGTATGTCCCCTGGTCGTTCGGGAGCTGGTGGTAGTCGAACCCCCTGTCCTTGAGGCCGGCCTGCAGCAGGCACGCCTGTTCGAGGGCGACCGGGAGAAGGCGCTCCGCGGGAACCACCGTGTCAGGGCTGGGCACGTCGCGGAGAAGGTCGACGAACGGGGTGAGCGCGGGAACCTCGCGCCAGTCCCGCGTGGTGAACGCTCCCGTGACGATGCCGGCGGCGGCGTACGCCAGATACATCGCGTACCGGTCCAACGCCGCCATCGACTGCTGGTAGGCCTGCCTCACGTCGCGCGACGTCCGGAACACCATGCTCGCCCGCCCGAACGCATCCACGATGTGGGCGAAGTCGCCGGGTGTCACACAGGTTGCGGAAACGGTCCAGCCGCGTTCGTGCATCGCCCGCTCCGCACGGAACTCATCGATCGAGCTGCCCGCCATCCACACGTACTCCCAGGCGAGCCCGCCGTCGGGCAGCCGGAAGGGCGTCGACGAGGAGACGCGGCGGTGCACCGCGTATCCCGGGTCGCCGTGCTGGATCATGCGAACGTGCTGGGCCTCGTGCAGCATGGCGTGCCGCAGCACGCCGCCGGGCTCGGAGAGCAGACCGGCCGACGCCACGATCGCCTGCCGGTTGTCCGGCAGCTCGATGGTGATGGCGACCGCGCTCGCGCCGTCGACGCGCTGGGCCTGATAGTCGGCGGCGGTCATGTCCGGGTTGGACCGGTGCACGGACCGGACGAGGTACTCCCCGGCGAACCGCGCGAATCGGTCGGTCAGGATGACCTCGACCCGCCCGGGATCGGGGATCTCCGCCGTCATCTCGGCCACCACCGTGCGCCAGCTCTCAAGCTGCGACCCGGTCGGCGGCGCTCCCGCGAAACGCAACTCGGTCCGCAAGGCCTGGGGGTCGGTCATCATTCCGCCTCGGATACGCATTCGGACCGCACGTCAGCGGGACCGCCAACGCCCCCAACGGGGTATCACGTTCCTCCCCCTGCCGCGAACGCGGCACGCCGAACCCAGGGACACCGGACCCGCAGGCCCTGCGGCGACTGTCGTCATCAGGCGACAGGGTGCGCGAGCCGTTGTGACGGACGCCCCGCTTGACCACCGGCAAGAGATTCAGTCAGTATTGAGTCAATGAACGACGACCTTTCTTCCTTGCAGGTGCGGGCCCGGATCCACGCCGCGCTCGGTGACCCGGCCCGGTTGGCGATCGTGGACGCGCTGACCCTCGGTGACGCGTCCCCGGGGGAGATCGGCCATGACCTGGGCATGCCGACCAACTTGGTCGCCCACCACGTGAAGGTGCTGCAGGAGGCCGGGCTGATCGTGCGGACCCGGTCCGAGGGCGATCGGCGTCGCACCTACCTGCGGCTGCGGCCGGAGGTGCTGGCCTCGCTGACCCCGCCCGCTCTGGAGAACGCCGAGCGGGTGGTGTTCGTGTGCACCCACAACTCGGCCCGCTCGCAGCTGGCCGCCGCGCTGTGGCGTGACCGGATCGGCGGAACCGTCGCCTCGGCCGGCACCCAACCCGCCGCCCGGGTGCACCCGCGGGCGGTCAAGGTCGCCCACCGGCACGGTCTCGCCCTCGACGCCATGGGCACCGCGCACGTCTCGGAGGTCGTGCACGACGGCGATCTGGTCATCGCGGTCTGCGACAACGCCCACGAAGACCTGAGCACCCCGGTCCGGCCCCGGCTGCACTGGTCGGTGCCGGACCCGGTCCGTCTCGACACCGACGACGCGTTCGAGGCCGCCTACACCGACCTCGCCGGCCGCATCGACCGGCTCGCCCCGGCCGTCAACGCCACCACGCACGGCTGAGCTCGCCGATACCGTGAAACCGGCCGCCGACTCCTCCCGAGCCGGCCACCGCCGACAGCTCACGGTCCCCATGCCCTTGCCCTATCGCCCACCAGCAGACCGGAGTAAGTCCGCTATGTCCCCCATCGCCTTGTGGCGGCGTGCCCTCGCCGAGTTCGTCGGCACCGCACTGCTGGTCACCGCCGTCGTCGGCTCCGGCATCATGGCCTCCACGCTGTCGCCCAACGACGTCGGCCTGCAACTCCTGGAGAACTCGGTCGCGACGGCGTTCGCGCTCGGCGCGCTGATCTTGACCTTCGGGCCGGTGTCCGGCGCGCATTTCAACCCGGTCGTCTCGGCCGCGGACTGGTTCCTCGGCCGGCGCACTCGTACCGGCCTGACCGGCACCGACCTCGCCGGCTATGCCGCCGCGCAGACCGCCGGCGCGATCGCCGGGTCTGTGCTGGCCAACCTCATGTTCGACCTCACCGCGGTCACCTTCTCCACCAAGGACCGCTCGGCCGGGCATCTGTGGCTCGGCGAGGTCGTCGCTACCAGCGGCCTACTCCTGCTGATCTTCGCCCTGGCCCGCTCCGGCCGCGCCGCTGTCGCGCCGGCCGCCGTCGGCGCGTACATCGGCGCCGCCTACTGGTTCACCTCCTCGACGAGCTTCGCCAACCCCGCCGTCACGATCGGCCGGGCGTTCACCGACACCTTCGCCGGCATCGCCCCCGCCTCGCTGCCCGGGTTCATCGTCGCCCAGCTGATCGGCCTGCTCGTCGGGGTCGGCCTACTGCTGGCTCTCTACCCGAGCGTCGGCACCGCGGCGGGCGAGGTCGTGGTCGAGCGGACCGCCGACGAGCCCGCCCGCGTCTCCTGACCCGCCTACCCCTTTCCTGTGCTTCGAGGAGCTTTCTGATGAGTGACAAGCCCAGCGTCCTGTTCGTCTGCGTGCACAACGCCGGCCGTTCCCAGATGGCCGCCGGCTGGCTGCGCCACCTCGCCGGCGACACCGTCGAGGTCCGCTCCGCCGGCTCCGCGCCCGGCAAGACGATCAACCCCGCCGCGGTCGAGGCGATGGCCGAGGTCGGCATCGACATCACCGACCAGACCCCGAAAAAGCTCGAATGGGAGACCGCCGAGTCGTCCGACGTGATCATCACGATGGGCTGCGGCGACGCCTGCCCAATCTTCCCCGGCAAACGCTACGAGGACTGGAAACTGGAAGACCCGGCCGGCAAGGGCGTCGAGTCCGTGCGCCCGATCCGCGACGAGATCAAGGTCCGGATCGAGGCGCTGCTGGCCGACCTGATCCCGGCCGCCTGACATGGAGCTCGACGTGGTCCGGGACCTGGTCATCATCGGCTCGGGTCCGTCCGGTTACACCGCGGCTTTGTATGCGGCCCGGGCGAACCTCAAGCCACTCGTCATCGAGGGTGTGCAGTCCGGTGGCGCCCTGATGACCACCACCGAGGTCGAGAATTTCCCGGGTCACCCGGACGGCATCATGGGCCCCGAGCTCATGGACAACATGCGCAAGCAGGCCGAGCGGTTCGGCGCCGAGTTCCTCACCGACGACGTGACCCGCGTCGAGTTGGGCGACAAGCCCACCGAGGCAGGCGCCGAGGGCCTGAAGACCGTCTGGGTCGGCGAAACCCAATACTTCGCCCGCGCCGTGATCCTGTCCACCGGCTCCGCGTGGCGTCCGCTGGGCGTGCCCGGCGAGCAGGAGCTGCTCGGCCACGGTGTGTCGTCGTGTGCGACCTGTGACGGCTTCTTCTTCCGCAACCAGCACATCATCGTGGTGGGCGGCGGCGACTCCGCGATGGAGGAGGCGACCTTCCTCACCCGCTTCGCCGAGACCGTGACGATCGTGCACCGCCGCGACGACTTCCGGGCCAGCAAGGTGATGGCGCTGCGCGCGAAGAGCAACCCGAAGATCAAGGTCGAGTGGCACAGCGTCGTCGAGGAGATTCTCGGTGACGACGGCAAGGTGGTCGGCGCCCGGCTGCGCAATCTGCAGACCGGCGAGACCAAGGTGCTCGATGTGACCGGCGTCTTCGTCGCGATCGGCCATGACCCCCGCAGCGAGCTGTTCAAGGGTCAGGTCGAGATGGACGACGACGGGTACGTGAAGGTCGACGCGCCCAGCACCCGCACCAACGTTCCAGGAGTGTTCGCCGCCGGCGACCTCGTCGACCACACCTACCGCCAGGCCATCACGGCCTCCGGCACCGGTTGCGCCGCCGCGCTCGACGCGGAACGCTTCATCACCTCCTTCCTCGAACTCTGACCCCCGCAGCCCGGCAGCGACCACCGCCCGGGGCCGGAATATTTGCACGCTCACGCTCACGCTTCAACTCCACCGCCGGGCGGACACATCCGTTCCGGCGATACCCGTCGTGCCCGGATGACGATCAGCCAGCGGCGAAACAACCATCAATAAGACTCAGAGTCCATTGACTCAAGTTCTGCTGAGTAATGTAATGGAGGTGGTTCACCCGCCCTCAGCCCTGCCCGTTCCGCGCAAAGGAGCGCCCCGCGATGACCGACCTGATCCCGCCTCAGCACCACACCGATCTGTCCATCGACCAGCAGGTCGCGCTGCGCACCGCCGCGGTAAATCTCGGCCGGGAGTTCGGCGACATCTACGGGTCCGAGACGATCGAACGGTTCCTGCACACCAGCTACGACCAATTCGCCACCCGCAGCACCGTCCCCAACTTCCTGCCCCTGCTCGCTGAACGCTTCGCCCGGCAGCGGCTGCAGGCTCTGGCCCGGGTCGAGGGCCACCACCAGGACGGCAAGCCGGTCGTGTTGTTCCTGTGCACCCACAACGCCGGCCGCTCGCAGATGGCCCTCGGCTTCTTCAGCCACCTCGCCGGCGACCGGGCCGTCGCCTGGTCCGGCGGCTCCGAGCCCGGCCACGAGATCAACCCCGCCGCGATCGCCGCGATGGCCGAGCGGGGCATCGACATCACCGGTGAGTACCCGAAACCGTGGACCGACGAGATCGTCCGCGCCGCCGACGTCGTGATCACCATGGGCTGCGGCGACGCCTGCCCGATCTTCCCCGGCACCCGCTACGAGAACTGGGACCTCGACGACCCCGCCGGCCTCGACGTCGCCGCCGTCCGACCGATCCGCGACGACCTCGAACGCCGCGTCCTGGCCCTACTCAACCAGCTCGAAATCCCCGCCGGGACGGCATGAGCCCATGCGTGTCGTGACCATCGCCAACCACGAGGCCGGCATCAATACCGGCCTCCCAGCCGCCATCCCCACTGACGGCCATGACTTTCCGGCAGCGGTCGTGGCGGGTGGGATGGGCGCTGGTAGCGGCCAGCGTGGCGGGGACGCCGGGGACGGGGGCGGGTTCGGTGTGGTCGCCTTACCTGTCGGGGCGTACAGCATCCGTGCCGGGCGGGTGCGGTGGCACCCGGCGGTCAGCGTGAACCTGCTGGTGGTCGCTGCCACCGCGATCGGGGTGACGTGGCTGGTCAGCCGGTCCCGCACCGCGCAGGCCCGGACGGTGCGGCACAGATCATGACGTCGGCTGGTTAGGTCGGTGCTCCGTCGTGCGAGTGAGGTCAGGTGGCACGGCGCGGGTCGATACTGGCCACACGGGTGTGGTGAGCCGGGTCGAGGGAAGGGCGGTGCGGTGGTCGACGGGTTCGCGGCGGTGCGCCGCCGGGTGGAGGCGCTGCCGCCGTTGACGGTGGACGTGGTGCTCGCGGTGCTGTGTTATCTGGCGACGGTGGCGTTGCCGGTCAAGGTGGCCCGGGAGGGTGGTTGGCCGCTGTTCGCCCTGGCCGGGTTGGCGTCGTTGCCGTTGGTGTGGCGGCGCCGGCAGCCGGTCGTGGTGGCCGGGCTGGTCGGTGCCGGCACGATCGGTCTGGCGGTCACCGGCATCCTTGGCAGCATCCCGTTGCCGTACGGGCAGTTGGTCGCCACGTATGCGGTCGCGTCGCTGGCGGTGCCGCTGTGGCGGTTGCTGGTGATGGTGTGCACCGGTGTCGGTGTGCTGGTGTCGGTGCTGGTCCTGCTGGGGCAGGGTGCGCCTACCCTGGGCGTCGCGGCGTTGCCGTTCGTCGTGGCCTACGCCCTCGGTGTCGGGGTGCGGGCGCGGCGGGACCGGATCGGCATGCTGGAGGAACGCACCCGCCGCCTGGCCGAGGCGCAGGAGGCGACCGCGGCCCGGGAACGCGAACGGATCGCCCGGGAGATCCACGACATTGTGGCGCATTCGGTGAGCCTGATGGTGGTGCAGGCCGAGGCCGGCATCGTCCGTGCCGCCGGACAGACCCGCACGACCCGCACGTTTGAGACGATCGCCGGGACCGGGCGGGAGGCGCTCACCCAGCTCGACCGCGCTCTGGGGGTGCTGCGCGGCGACGGCCCGAGCCGGCACCCGGAGCCGGACCTGGACGGGTTGCCGGAGCTGCTGGAACGGGCACGGCTGACCGGTCTGCACGCCGAGCTGACCGAGTCGGGGGCGCGGCGGCCGGTCCCGGCCGATCTCGCGTCGGCGGTGTACTGGCTGGTGCAGGAGGCGGTGACCAACACCGTGAGGCATGCCGCCGCCACCCGGATCCGGGTTTGTCTGGATTGGCACGACGACGCCCTCGACGTGCGGGTACACGACGACGGCCGCGGCCCGGTACCCGCCCGGTCAGGGGCGGGGTACGGGCGTGGGCTGATCGGGATGCGGGAGCGGATCCACGCGTTCGGCGGCGAGCTGCACACCGGACCGGGTGCGGACGGGATCGGCTTCCTGGTGGCCGCCATGCTGCCGATCACCCCGCCGACCCGAGTGGGAGATGGGCATGGCTGAGCCGATCCGGGTGCTGGTCGTGGATGATCAGGCCCTGGTGCGGGAGGGGTTCGTCGAGATCCTCGACGCCGAGGTGGATATCACCGTCGTCGGCGAGGCGGGTGACGGCTCCG
>Ga0307516_10008926_pt1 | contig 11246 bp, 3 predicted proteins | sample 19_EM_MG_FD_203310 | JGI IMG/M metagenome (GOLD analysis project Ga0307516, IMG submission 203310) | Populus trichocarpa ectomycorrhiza microbial communities from riparian zone in the Pacific Northwest, United States - 19_EM | ecosystem: Host-associated > Plants > Roots > Unclassified | place...
AACTGAAAGGGTCATTAGTGAAAACCAGTTATAACTAGCTAGCTTCACCAGGTATAAAATGAAATATTTACTGCTCACTGCACCTAAATTTGACTTTCTAATTAAGCACGCATCCGAATGATCAATGTACATCAGAATAGAAACACAAAAACTCTGACTAAGTTCATGTTCTCAACAATTCTGTTCTCGAAGAAACTATAAACTCAAATCCAGTTACCCAAGTAGTAAAGTCTAAACAGAAGTCAAAACTAAACAAACAGAATATCAGAATATTGAAAGTAACAGCTGCTGACAATATTACTAAATGAAAGAAATAGAAAAAGAAATATTGCTGTAAATAAATCCATTCCATTAATCTAATTAAATAAACACAAGCCCGTCAACTTCACATAAATCTCCAGGCCTAAGAGCTTGAAAAGTAAGTAGACCTTCAAAATCCATTAATCCAGACATCAAAAGAAGGCATACCTAATCTCTATTGTTGCTGATTCTGCTGCTGTTGGGCATTGGGAGGTGGCGGCATTCCCGGACGAGGTGGTCCAAAAACAGGAACATGACCACCAGGTGGAGGTGGCATCCCAGGACGGGGTGGAGGTGGTGCTGGCATTCCAGGTCTTGGTGGAGCAGGTGGCCCTCTCATCATTGGTGCCTGTCCCTGGGGTGGCATTCCCATAGGTCTCTGGGCAAACTGTGGTGGCATTGGGAAACCCTGGGGGGGCCTAGCAGAAAATTGTAGTGGACCTGGTGGTGGTGGACCCCGACCCATTGGTGGACCCTGACCAGGATATGGTCCAGGAGGCATCTGGCCAGGTGGTCGGACCACAGGTGCACCACCAGGTGGTGGAGCACTTGATGCAGGGTAAGTCATGGGTGGAGCAGAATGTTGTGGGACTGGGGGGCGCATGAATTGTGGCTGCATCATGCCAGGGGAAGGCCCACCCACACCACGAACAGGACCTGCAAGGCCAGGCTGGGCTTGAATAAGAGGAGCAGTGGGAATTCCGCGGCCAGCAGCACGACCAAGACCAGGACCAGAAGCAGCTGCAGCAGAGACAGCCTTGGCGCGAGACTCTTCAGGAGGAGGAGGGCCCTCAACAGTCATAGAGATGACCTCTTCACCACGAAGAAGAACAAGGCCAAGTGTTCGGCGGTCCTCACGCTCTTCATTGTTCTTCTTGCCCTTTGCTGGTGGGAGCTTGCGGAACTCCTCGCAATCACCAAGTACAAGGTTCATGTGGCGATCAAAGGCCATGAATTTCCCTACCAGCTGCCGACCATCTTGGATGGTCACACGCATCCGGTAGTTTATGTATTGGAGCATCTTAGAGCTCTTTGACATCGACATTTTTGCAAATCTGGGGTTTCTTCAGCAAGAATATCTTTATATTACAAAATGTTGCCTGCAGTAAATTCAACAAAATCAACAATTATGGTCTTAACACAAATCCAAAAACAAGAGCTACCTACAATACAACCATTAAATCAGGACTGCAACAAGAACAGAGCAGCAAAAGAAATCTTCTTTCAGTTCTACATAGATTAAATAACTGGAACAATAGATCAACTGTTCTTAACTAAATTAAAAATAAAAGCCAGAAAAATTACTTAACAATTCGACATGAGATTAACAGCTATATTTCATTTTTCTTCACAAACACTGAAATTTTCTCTTCACAAATTCAATTATTCTACTCTAGATTAAAAAATTCAAGCACCAAAAAAAAACAAAACCTTGCTACAATTACCATTCCAATCCACCCATTATCACAAAACCGAAAAACCCATTAAATAAAACAAAAAATAAACCAAAAAATCCCAATTTTCAACAAAACCAAATCTGGGTTTCAATCGCTACTCACCCATTTCATAAAACATCAATAACCCATCTCGTAAAACATAAAACACGGCAATAAAACCACAAGGATTAAGCTGAGAAATGAACAAACAATACAGTTACAAGAATCAAAACGTTTGCCAAAAAAACGCCAGAAAAAAAATCCAAAAAAGAAACAAAAAAGAAACGACACAAACCTGTAAATGTTGGCTCTTATCAAGAACCCTCTTTCAAACTGTAACCTTCGTTTTCTAGGGTTTGATTTCTGGTTACTGAGAAATGGAATCTGTAAAAATTAGGGTTTATGTGGTTTTTGGAGTGAGGAGGGAGGGAGCGAGGGTTTTATTAGGACACGCCACTAGGGGTAAAGGGGTCCAAGTAGAAAACAAATAATCTGGTGTAGTACAGGGAGTTTCTTGAGAATTTTCAGCCGCTGATCTTGGTCAAATAATATTTGGTCCGTTGATGATGATGACTATTAATATTTATTACTGTGTGTAAATTTATAAACCGACCTGGTTTTTTTTTTTTAATTTGTAATCATAGTATGGAATCTTTTTATTATTTCTATAAAAAAACTGAAGAGGAGATTTTATATAAATATATAAAATTAGATATGGCACGTGAATGGCTTGCTTGAAATGTAATTGGAAAAAGATATAGTATAATTTGTTGTAATAATTCTCACGATACCACACATGCGTGACATATGGATTTACGAATGATAATAATAATTTTTATAAGAGTATAATAATGAATACAATGAGAATAAATCTTAGTTATTCAGGTGAATGTTAACGTAACATCCCTTTAGATGAAGAACTAAATGTAAATACAACTAAGTTTTTTGAACTTTTAAAATATTTTGATGAATAATTATGGGATGATGCAGAACTCATAGTAAATTTTTGATCATTGCATGAATATTTATCATCAAGTCAAATTATGATTGAGTGAGGCTGGTTATTTATTTTGCAGAAACAACAACCTAAACTCGAGCCTATTCTGATGGAGTTATATAAGAAAGACGGATAAAGGGAAAGAGAATAAGAAGTTTGTAGATAACAAAGCTGATGCATTTGTTGTAAGTTTTTTTTTTAATTCTTGTAACTTTTAGAATTCTTTTAATTATAATTGATATTTTTTTTTAATTTTGTATGAATATAACGCTGCAATGTTTGAAAAACATGGATAAGATGCTTTTACCACCTATCCTCATCACGATCCTACAGTTGGAGTTGGAAGCTGGAGCAACCGATGGACCCGATAGAAATCGAGTTTATAAATGCCTATAACATCGATTAGAGAAAAGTCGGGTTGTATTGCTTTGACTCTATGCATACAATAGTCTAGCACAAGCCAATCAATGCCAGAATCCTAATTGAGGATCCTAGAACAGGTCGAGGAGAGGGTAGCCAAATTAAAAGAAAACAAGAAAGCCATATTAAAAAAAAAATAGGTGGAATTCAGAGAAAATGATGGAATATCATATGGCTTCACATTATCGTGCTCCTCAAGTCGGTCCTTTTGGTCCAGGATATCCCTCACTTCACCTCTACCTTCAAATCAATAATCTTGGTGTTCAATAAAATTGATAGTGTTTGGTGTTATTGTGATTTTTTTTTAATTTAACAACTACATAACTAAAAAAATATTTCTAATTTTCTGACAGAATCACCATCAAATAAAAAAATTAGTCGGTGATTCCATTAACCATAGAGGCATTATTTCATCAAGTTACAAAATTCTTAAGAAGTTTTAAAATCTTCGATGAACTTAGCGACAGACATTTTACGGCAAATTTTGGTCGCCTACTCCATCAACAACAATAAGATTGTACTAACACAATAGGTTACATAATATTTCATCAATAATTTATTTACTAATGGCATGACCAATAAAATCTAGTCGGTGCATTTTATTTCTTTGGCATCAATATTCCATCGACCTTTTCATTGGTAATTTGTAATGTCGACTGAATTGCTGATGGATAGCAAATCCCCTACAAAACGTTTTTTTGAAGATATGTTTCCTTTGGTAACTTTGTCGGTTATGTAAATGACCAATGAAATGTTGTATACACGCCGATAAAATATTTCATCGGTGTCTTTCAATTTTCTAGATGTGGTTGAGAAACTCAGTATGTTTATGCCCATATTATTGTATTTTTATTTGGGTTTGTTAATTAGATTTTATTTATATTATATAGTTGGAAAATCTTATTTAATGACTAAAATCCTAATTATTAGTTGTTTTGGGGTTTTACTATATTTATATATATAGTTTTTTGTTGTCAATTTTGATGAATTAAGAAAACAAATTACATATTATTGTTTTCTCTTTCTCTAATTTTACCCTCTCTTCTTAGCTTTACTCTTCTTTTCTTTAGTGTTTTTTTTCCCCTTCATCTCATCTTTTTTTTTTTAATCGTTCTTTGTCTCAAATTAATATATATTAAATTTGATGAGTTCTTTGTGGGCCCTAATAGATCTATATGTTTCCTAAAAAATAATTTGATATGTTTGATTGACCACCTCAAAATATGAATCAATAATTTTTTTACAAAAAATTAAAACATATCATTTTATTTCATCACATCATTGACATGAAAGAAAATCAACAATAACTATGATTATAAAAAGAAAAGGTAGATGTTTTTTAAATATATTTTTAAAATAGAAGGTACAAAAATGATATATCTTCAAAGACAATATTTTTTATTTTTTATTTCTAAAATATTCTTGTAAAAAACTTTCTATTCCAATACTGTTTAAGTAAGACATGTAAGGATAAAAAATGTTATTATCCTAGTTTTAAAACACAACTGGGGGGTTGATCGGGGACAAATCTTGGGTCACTGGTCGAGATCCCGATCAAAGGTTTGATTGATCCAAGTTAACCCGAGTAGTGTATGAATAAAAATAATTATTATCATATTTTAAAAACCTAATTCAGAGGTCGATGCAAGACATGACTAGGGACCCTAGTCTAGGGTCACGAGTGGGGTTGACCATTGATTCGGGTTAATATAAAGACAAAAGTGGTCATTATCATAGTTTTAAATTTGTCTTGGGGGTCGACCTGGTGTAAGGCTCAAATCACGTGTCAGAAGGGTCGACATAAAATAAAAACGATTATTATCATAGTTTTAAAACTTGATTCGGATGTCAACCCGAGGCATTGATCAAGAGAGTCAACTCGAGTTGATCCGAGTCAATGTAAGGATAAAATTTGTTATTATCATAGTTTTAAAATCCGACTTAAGAGTCAACTGAAGCAAGGCCCAAATTACAGGTTGAAAGGGTCAACACGGGCTGACCAAATCAATGTAAGAATAAAATTTGTTATTATCATAGTTTTAAAATTTAGTTCAAGAGTCGACTAGAGGCAAGGTTCTGGTCACGATTCAGGAGGCTCAACCCAGCTAACCTAATTTTCTTTAAAAAATAGTCACAATAACCTTATTTTGACCATTGTTTTTCAAAAAAAAGTCAACGGGTTTTTTATCGTGTTTTATCTCGGTTAACCTGAGTTTCTGACCTGGTCAAGTCGAGTTAATCATTCCTATTTTGTTTCTTAAACTCGGACTAATCTAGGCTCCGGGTTAACCTATCAAGTTAGTCATGATTTCATAACTAGCATTATTATAATATTATTAATTTCAATACTCAATATAAACTAAAGTAAAAAAAATATCTAATTATTTTTTAAAATATATAAGTCTGGAAACAATTCATATTAAGGATAAAATAAGTTTTTTTATATATATTTTAGTTTGTCTTGTTCATTATAACCAAATATGATACAAATACAATTACTTTGTCTTGTATATCATTACTAAACACAATTATATCTGTCTTTTTTATCTCGAGACAATAACCAAACGCTATCTAAGATACTAATTAAGCTAGACACCAATTATTAAAAAATTACAAATGAAGCCTAACCTGATTAAGATGGACTTGACTCTTTCAATGAGCTTTTAATTTGTACTAGATACTTGACCCGAGCTTTGCTGCGGGTTAGATATTTTTTTTCCCAATAAGAAATTTTTTACACAAGTTTTTTTTACATGTTTTTGTAATTAAAAATTATAAGTGAAAATAAATTTTTTATGCATACATGTAATCAAATAAATCGAGAATGTGTGTTAATAAATGAAAAAAAACATAAATAATAACTAAAAATAAAAATGAAAAAAATCAAGAGACAAATATAAATCAAGATATTTAATTTTGCAAGAAATGATATTTACCCGGTTGCATTTGCTAAATTTATTTAATAAAATAATATGTTTATTCAATCAAATAATAATAAAAATAGACACACATTAAATTGATTGAATAAAATAGGAGTAAAAAGAATTCATGGTTGCATTTATTAGAAATATTATTTGAAAATAAAGTTTTTTTATTTTCAAAAATAAAGTTCATCTATACAAAAGATTAAGAAAAAAACATTGCTAAATAAAAAAAATCTCTTCAAAAATGCATAACTAAAAAATAACCATTATTTGATACTCTTTAAATAAAATAAAAGAAAGAAAGGATATTAATCTAAATATAAATAAACGTTTTTTTAAAAAAAAAACATATAAAAACAAGCATTAATCTTTAAACTAAATTAGAAACAAAAAAAAAAAGAAATAAAGAAAATGCCAAGTGTTGTTGGGCCTAGCAAGCCTGCCCAACATGCCTGACCCATGTCTTTAGGGTCCATGCACGGGCCTACCAGGGGAGGCCCACCTGACTAGGCCCTTATTTTTTTGTCGCTTCATGTTGTTTGCTTCAATTTGTTTTTTGATAAACAAACTAGACAACAGGTCACCTGCGGGCCAAATATATTTTTATCTTAAAAACAATTTTTACATGCAGGCTTTTTCAATGCATTTTTGTATATAAAAAATTTTAAAGAGTAAATTGAAAAGCTTATACATACATGTTATCACACCCGACATCGCAACAACCTTAAAAAATTAAATTCAATGAAAAGAACATTTTTTGACATCTTGTTTTTAAATATGTAAAATCTTGTGTAAGGAGTCGCCATCTAGTATTATGATCACTAGGAATCTTAACTGGTTAACATAGATTTTATGGTATGAGACTAGTTATGTGAAAGAGAAGATATTATCACTCTTTAAACGTCCTGCTTGTGGCAGGTTGCATTGTTGGTTTTGTCTTAAATTGCTAAAAGTTTATTAGTTTATACTATGATGGTTTACTTGTAATATTCCTGACTTTAGCGTCAGTGAATATTCAACTACGGATACTTCCATCTCTAGCGTTGGTAAATATTACGTAGCCAAAAAACAAAACGTATGATATTTCTGACTCTGACATCGGTGAATAAAATAAATTTAAATCAATGCATGCATATTTTTTTATTTTTCTCTTAAAAAAAGTATCGTACACTAGATTTGCATTTCACAATAAAAATTCACAGATTAATTATACAATGAAATACGTAAAAAAAAATATGAAGGACCTACAAATAAATTCAAAAGGACCCACAAATATTTTTGAAATTTTCTGATATTACAAAGAAGATCATTGATTAGATATCAAAATAAAAAAGGGTGAAAACAAAGGGGTAAAGCATAAGGGTGTGTTTTGCAAAACACATCCTTAACCCAAACCAGATTGGGCTGGAGGTTTTTTGGGTGAATCTGACCCAGCCTGTACGGAGGGGCTGGACCCAGTCGGCCCAGCCCGGTCACTGGCCCAAGCCAGTGACCCGGCTGGGCACTGTTGGGAAGAGGCACGCGTGAATTAAATCACGCGTGTGCCTTTCCACTACTATTGAGTTGTTGCAAAAGCAGAAGAAAAACAAAGAGAAGATACTTACCTGGGCTAATTAGAGGCGAAGCTGGCGTTTGAAGACGATGGTGATTCTCTTCTTCGTCTGTCGGCGCTTTCGGGTTCTCCTTTTGTTTTCTTACGACTTTTCTCAGCTTCCAAGCCCTCCCGTTTGTGTCTGTGTTTTCGTCCTCCCGTTCTTCGTGAATTGTACTGGATTTTTTTTTGCTGGTTCTCGGCTCCCCTGTATCTGTTTCTGGGTTTCTCCCCTTGTTGCTGGTCCTGTTTTTTCTTCGTTCTTCGTTCGTTGTCCTCCCCTCTCTGTTTCGCTCTTCCTCCATGTCTTCGTCTAATTTTTCTTTGTTTTTCCAGCTCCTGTGTTGTTCTGCCCCCCACTTCTTCTCCTTTCTCTGGATTTTATAAAGCCAGAGAACGTGGATCATTCCTTGTGTGAATGAGGAACAACAGGAATCATGCATCGTGTGGGACGTGACCCACGATCTGGAGCCATTTTCTGCTGAATCGGTGGGATGTGGGATGAAGGAGACAAACGGTTTGCTTTGAAACGGCACCGTTTTCTCCTGTAATCGAAATTCCAATTTACCCCTCTTAACTTTTGACATTTATCAATTGAGTCCCTTAATTATAGCACTATTTACAAAACGGTCCTTGGACTTTAATTTCTTGCAATGTTGTCTCTAATCAGCCCGAAACTTTGATATTTCTTCAATTAAGCCCCTGATTGCATTCATTAATTAAATCAAAGTTTAATTAAGTCCCAAAACTTATCAATTCTTCAATTAAGCTCTTGATTTGATTAATTAAACTAATCCAAAGTTTAATTAAGTCACCAAACTTTTAATTTATGTTGTCTTGACCCAAATTTTAAATTATTCTTCATTCATTTCATTGTTTTCATTTGTTTTTAAAAATTCAAAAATTAGGTTATGACACATGTAATCAAATAAATTGAGAACTATATGTAGTAATAAACAAGAAAAAAGATATTAACGATAACTAAAAATAAAATAGAAAAATTGAATGTATTTACTGAATTTATTTATTAAAATTATTTTTTTATTCAATCAAATGATATTAAAAATAGATACACATATTAAATTGATTAAATAAAATAAAAGTGAAAAACAATATTATGCAAGAATACACATATCAGAAATATTTTTTGAAAATAAATATTTTTTTTATTTTTTAAAATAAAGTTATTGTATAAAAAAAGATTTTAAAAAAATTATTGATGAATCATAATAATTTTAAAAATAAATAAATACGCACAACAGTACCATTAAAAAACAATTTAAATCCAAAAAAGGTTAAATAATAAAAAAAAAATCATTGATGAAGGATATTATTTAAACATAAATTTTAAAATTATTTTTAAAAAAAAATATATAAAAAATACTTGTTAAAAAAAGCGATATTAGAAAAAAATAATTGCTCGGTTGTTATGACTTAACTCGTTAAACTCGTGACCTAGACTTTGAACTCAATCAAGTTCAATATTTCTTGCCCTTAAATTTATATTTAACCTTTTTTAAAAAAAAATAGAGAGAAAAAAAACCAGACTTGCAGGTTCATGACTCAGTGCGTTTGGGCCACTGAAATGAAGAGCCCATAGCATTGGTGAGCCTTTAAGCCTAGGCTAGCGGACCTAAGCTTATTTTAATTTTTTTAAAGGGACAGGCGACCTATTTTCTTGAAAAACAATAAGCAGACAACAAGTTACCCACCAAGGCTAATAACGTGTCGTCTGCAACCCCAGATTCTGGCTACGATAATGGTGGTTGGAAAAATCAAGGCAACTTGTCTTTTGCCCAAAAAACCTAATTTTCAAGCTATTTTAACTCAAAAACATTTTACCATCACCCTAATATAAACCATTCCATCAACTCTAAATACAAAAAACAAAAAGGTCTAAAAACCCAAAATCAAATAGGTTTAGTTTTGGCTTTCTTGACTCTGATCTAGTTTTTCTTGCAACATCAAGACTCTAAACAATCATCATGAAGTCCTTCTCATCTAATGGAATCCGTGGATACCAAGCAAACCCATTTTTGGTGGCAAGAAATGGAGCTAATGATAAATTTCTCTCTCTTCACTGAAATCTAGCGACTCTATCTTTCTTTTCTCTCTAATTAGGGACTGAAAATAACACAAATGAACTTGTGTTCGAAAATTGATTGTTCGAAAAATTTAGAGGACCTGATTTGTGTGGATTTTTAAATGGTATATATTATTTAAATGGGTGGAAAAGATAAAGAATTCTTGCCTTTTATTAGTATAAAAAAGAGATTGAGAGTCGCCACCTAGTATTTTGGTGACTACAAACCCTAACTGGTCTTAGAATCTAGAAAAGATGGTTGATTGCGTAAAGAAAAGGTATTAACACTCATAATATGCCTTACCTGAGGTAAATTGCATTGTTTATTTGTTTGATATAAACTAAGAAAAAGTTATGTTGATAGTCTAATCGTTTGTTATCTAAGGTTTAAGAAAAATCCTTCTCAGTAAGGAGATCTTTATCTTATCAAATTAAAAAAACGTAATCGTTCTAATGCCAACAAAAAAATTATCTTCTTATTTAATAACAGGAATATGTTTTACCTATAAGTTTATAATCTCGCATATTAAAAGAAAAAATAAAAAGTTTTGGTATTTTTAAAATGCAGGTCAAAATCCTTTAGATTTTTTCAAAACATATCAAAGTATTTTAGATTTATTTTAAAATGCTTAAATAACTTTAGGATTTTTAGTCATATGGAAGAAAAAAATAATTATTTATTTTTATTTTTTTAGGCTTTGTTTGACAAAAAAAACTAATTTTTTTGTAATAAAATTACAAAAAATAGACTTAAAGGGTGTTTGTTAAACACACCCTTAAACCCAAAAATCCCATAACAAAAATTATGGTAAACCAAACAGGATATTAAACTTTTTGATCTATTTTTTTTATCGGGTCGGTGGTTGCTAAACACACCCTTAAACCTAAAAACCCCTTAAACAAAATTATGGCAAACCAAACAGATTAAACAAAAAAAATAATAATAAAAAACATGATGAACACCTGAAACGAACCAAGCAACGGGGGTTCCAAATTAGACCGCATTTGGTCATAATGAAGGCACATACATGTTGGAAATCATGCAAGGATCAATAATCTAGCATCCAATTACTTCAGCTATCACTAAAACGTCACAATTTTATCAAAATTGGTTTTGGTTCTAAACCTAAATTCTAGAATTAAAAGCTATTGAAATCGTGTTATTGATACAAACAAACACTATATTATTGGTTAATCATGTATTAGGAAGAGTTCTGAGCAGATAAATAAAACAAAACAAGTTAAAATCATGTAGCTAAGACAATGTTCTTAGGAAGAACACGAAGAACAAATGAAGAACATTCAACGTAAACCCAACAAGGTGACTCTCAAACTAGACCAGATATGGGTAAACCGAAGGCACATACATGTTGTAAATCATGTAACGATCAATAATGTAACATCCATTCACTTTGATTGTCAATGAATCAAATGTAGGCCAAAACAAATAAAAAAAAAAACAAAAACAGGCCATAAAGAACATGCTTTTGGGTCT